>Ga0192647_100297_pt1 | contig 34181 bp, 32 predicted proteins | sample LauGreFa1BDMLBSN_2_FD_133046 | JGI IMG/M metagenome (GOLD analysis project Ga0192647, IMG submission 133046) | Freshwater lake microbial communities from Lake Michigan, USA - Fa13.BD.MLB.SN - reassembly | ecosystem: Environmental > Aquatic > Freshwater > Lake | place: Lake Michigan, USA... | reverse complement strand
TGACGGTTTGTTCGATGATGTCTTGCAATGGCACCGCTTTTCACCCGACCAAAAAAAACGGGCGGTTGGGATGTCCGCCCGTTATCGTTCATTTGCCTGCTATTGTAACCACGAATTACCCCGACTGGCCAACCCTCGAAAAAGAAGCGGCCAACAGGCTGCGGGTGTAGTCTGACTGTGGCGAGCGCATCAATTCGTCGATGCTGGCGGATTCCACCACATGCCCGTCCTTCAATACCAGCACATGGTGAGCCATGGCCTGGATCACCTCGATGTCATGGGTGATCAGCAAATAGCTCAATCCCCGCTCGCGCTGCAATCGCTGCAACAAATCGAGCACCTGTTTTTGGATAGACACGTCCAGCGCACTGGTGGGTTCGTCGAGCACCAACATGCGCGGCTGCACGATCAGCGCTCTGGCGATGGCCAAGCGTTGTCGCTGGCCACCCGAAAACTCGTGCGGATACCTGGCTAACAAACCAGGGAACTGGTCCTCGTCCATGCCAACCTCTTGCAATGCCGCCAACACCTTGGTTTGGCGGTCCGAGGCGTTGAGATGCGGCGCGTGAACCAGCAAGCCTTCGCCGACCACTTCTTCCACGTTCATGCGCGGCGACAGCGACGAAAACGGGTCTTGAAACACCACTTGGATGGCGCGGCGCAAAGGCAGATCTGCCTTTGCATTTTTTTGCCATGACTGTCCCTCGATTTGCAATTGACCTTGGAATGGCAGCAGACCCAGTGCAGCCAATGCCAGCGAAGATTTCCCGGAACCCGACTCGCCAATGATGCCCAAGGTCTGGCCCTTTTTGATGCTGAAGTCAGCCGACTGCAAAGCTGCGAATTCGCCATGCCCAAACCAGCCTCGCCAGCCGGAACGCGGCACGGGGTAAACCACACGCATGCCTTTGGCATACAAGCACAAAGGCGCATCATCGACCGGCTCAAACACGTTGCGCTCGGGCTGGCTGTCCACCAAACGGCGGGTGTACGGGTGTTGCGGGTTACTGAGCACCGTGCTGACATCGCCTTGCTCGACCAAGTAACCGTTTTCCATGACCATGACCCGGTGGACAAAACGCCGCGCCATGTTCAGGTCATGGGTGATCAGCAAAATCGCCATGCCATGTTTTTGCTGCAAGCTGTCGAGCAAATCCAGAATTTGTCCACGCAAAGACACATCCAAGGCGGTGGTGGGTTCATCCGCCAGCAACAGCTTGGGTTCACCGGCCAAGGCCATGGCGATCATGGCGCGTTGGCGTTGGCCACCTGAGAGTTGGTGCGGGTAGTTGTGGATGCGCCTGCCAGGCTCGGGGATCCCCGTGTCGTTGAGCAAGTCGGTGGCACGTTCCCAGGCTTGGGCGCGTGTCATGCCTTTCTTCAGTTGCAGCACTTCGCTGATCTGGTCGCCGATGGTGAACAGCGGATTCAACGCGGTCATGGGTTCTTGAAAAATCATGGCAATGTCGCTGCCGCGTACACCCAACCATTCTTGATCACTGAGTTTTTGCAAATCGCGGCCCTCAAACCGGATTTCACCGCGCACCCAAGCACCTCTGGCCAGGCCGAGCAAGCTCAAGGCAGTCACGGTTTTGCCTGAGCCAGACTCGCCCACCAAGGCCAGTTTTTCACCCGCTTGCACGTCAAATGACACCCCGTGTACCACCTCTCTGCCTTGGAATGACATGTGCAGGTTGTGAACCTTCAGCAAGGTGCTCATGGTGCCGGCTCCTGGTGCAATTTGCGCGGATCCAAGGCATCGCGCAAGGCATCCCCCATGAAGGTCAGCAACAACAAGGTCACCACCAGCACAGCAAAGGTGGAAATCGAAATCCACCACGCATCGATGTTGGTTTTGCCTTGTGACAGCAATTCACCCAAGCTGGGGGTGCCGGGCGGCACGCCCAGCCCCAAAAAATCCAAACTGGTCAACGCCAAAATGGCTGCACTCATGCGAAACGGCAAAAATGTCACCACCGGGGTCATGCTGTTGGGCAACACATGTCGCCAAATGATGGCCCAGTTCGACAAGCCCAGCGCCCGCGCGGCACGCACATAGTCCAATTGCCGGTTGCGCAAAAACTCGGCGCGCACATAGTCGGACAAACCCATCCAACCAAACAAGCTGAGCAAAATCAAGAGCAAGCTGACGCTGGGTTCGAACACCGCCGAGAAAATGATCAGCAAATACAACTCCGGCATGGCGCCCCAAATTTCAATGAAACGCTGCATGGCCAAATCGGTTTTGCCCGCGAAAAAGCCTTGGATCGCACCCGTGACCACGCCCAATACCGTGCCTGTGATGGTCAATGCCAGCGCAAACAACACCGACACGCGAAAACCGTAAAGCAAGCGGGCCAACAAATCGCGGCCTCTGTCGTCCGTGCCTAACCAGTTGTCGGCGGTCGGCGGCGCCGGGTTGGGCTCCTTGGCAAAGTAATTCAAGGTGCTGTGGTGGTAAGGGTTCAAAGGGTAAATCGCCCAATTGCCTGGCTGTTTGAATTGCTGGCGAATGAACGGATCGAAATAATCGGTCGGGGTTTCAAAGTCGCCACCGAACACGGTCTCGGGCGGGTTTTTCAATATGGGGAAATACAGCTTGCCTTGGTAGCTGGCGATCAAAGGCTTGTCGTTGCTGACCAGTTCAGCCGCCATGCTGACGACCACCAGCACCACAAACAATACCAGGCTGACAAAGCCCAAGCGGTTGCGACGAAAGCGGCGCCACGCCAGTTGTGAAGGGGAAAGTGAAGCAGTGGCCATGGGGTTCAATCAAATTTCACGCGTGGGTCTACCCACACATAGCAAAGGTCGCTGATCAGCTTGGTCACCAGTCCAATCAAAGTGAACAAATACAAGGTGCCCAGCACCACGGGGTAGTCGCGCCGCATCACGCTTTCATAACTGAGCAAGCCCAAGCCATCCAGCGAAAACAAAGTCTCTATCAACAAGGAGCCCGCGAAAAAAGCCCCAATGAAAGCTGCCGGGAAGCCTGTCACCAAGGGAATGAGTGCATTTCGCATCACATGCTTCCACAGCACTTTGCGCTCGGACAGCCCCTTGGCACGCGCGGTCAGTACATATTGCTTGCCAATTTCTTCCAAAAAGGCGTTCTTGGTCAACATGGTGGTGACAGCAAACGCGCCCAAAACGCTGGCGGTCACGGGCAAGGCGATGTGCCACAAATAATCCACCACTTTGGCGCCCCAGCTCAGCGTTTCCCAGTTGCCAGAGGTCAATCCTCTGAGCGGAAACCATTGCAATTGCCCGCCGAACACCACCAGCAACGCCACGCCCAACACAAACCCGGGAATGGCATAACCGATCAAGACCACCAAACTGGTCAATGTGTCAAAGCGTGTGCCTGCCCGAACAGCCTTGGCAATGCCCAATGGGACTGACACCAAATAGCTGAGAAAAAATGTCCACAGTCCCAAGCTGATCGACACAGGCAGTTTTTCTTTCACCAATTGCCAAACATCTTTGGGGTAGAAAAAACTTTTGCCCAAATCGAAGCGGGCAAATTGACCGAGCATTTGGATGAACCGCTCAAGCGGTGGTTTGTCGAACCCATAGAGTTGCTTGATTTCAGCAATTCGCTCAGCGTCCACGCCCTGCCTGCCTCGGTAACCAGCGCCACTGACGGCGGCGCCTTCGCCGCCCGAGTCACGCCCCTGCAATTGCGCCACCATTTGCTCGACCGGTCCACCGGGCACGAACTGGATCACCACAAACGTCAGCAACAAAATGCCAAACAAGGTCGGGATCATCAGCAACAAACGCTTGAGGATGTAACTCAACATGTCATTCGTGTCCTACGAGGTTGGCGGTGCTGGCCCACCAAGTGGAGGTGACCCAGAACTCAGGTTGGTAGAAACGGGGGGTGATGTCGGGTTGCTCGAAACGACCGGCGCGCCATGACACGCGGTGCACACTGCCATACCAATGCGGCACAGCGTAATGACCATGACGCAAGACACGGTCTAAGGCTTTGAGGGCGGCGACCAATTGCGGTCGGGTTTGGGCTGCCACCACTTTGTCCAGCAGCGCATCCACGGCTGGGTCCTTCACGCCAATCACATTGCTTGAGCCTTCGGTGTCTGCGGCTTTGGAACCGAAACGCTCCAACAACTCGGTGCCAGGTGCTTCACTGCCTCCGATGCGGTTGCTGATGATTTCAAAATCAAACACATCCATGCGTTTTTGCAGCACCGCGAAATCAATCACCTTGTAGTTGACTTTGAAACCCAGTTTTTCCAAATTCTTCGCATACGGTGTGACCACGCGACCCATTGAACCGGAGTTGTCTAAAAACTCAAGGGTGAAAGCCTCGCCTTTGGCGTTGCGCAGAGCGCCGTCGCGGTAAGTCCAACCCGCTTGCTGCAACAAGTCGCGGGCCAAGCGCAAATGGTCTCTGAGGGTTTGACCCGAGGCCGGATCCAAACTGGTTTGGGGAGGCAATGGCGCAGGTTGGTTGAAGACGTCGGTTGGCAATTTGGCGCGCAATGGTTCCAGTAAGGCCAATTCGTCGGGTTCAGGCAAGCCCTTGGCTTCGAAGTCGCTGCCGACAAAATAGCCTCTCACCCGGGTGTATGCCATGTAAAACAACTGGCGGTTCATCCATTCGTAATCCATGGCCAAGGCAATCGCCTGTCGCACGCGTTTGTCTTGGAACTTAGGCAAGCGTGTATTGAACATGAAGCCTTGAAAATCGCCAGCGTTGCCGTGCTGGAGTTCTTTTTTGATCAAGGTGCCGTTGTCAAACAATTTGCCTTTGTAGCCACGAGCCCATTCGCGAGCGACGAACGCTTGGATGTAATCGAACTCACCGGCTTTGAAGGCTTCAAATTGGGCGGTGGTGTCTTTGTACATTTTGTAGGTGATGCGATCGAAATTGAACATGCCTTTTCGCACGCCCAATTCACGGGCCCAATATTGCGTGTCACGCAGGTATTCGATGTCTTTGCCAAAGTCGACTTTGCCAATTTTGTACGGACCCGAGCCAATCGGTATGTCGGTGACCACTTGGTCAAGGGGCTTGTCAGCGCCCCATTTGTGACTGAACACCGGCATGCCGCCCACGATCAACGGCAATTCGGCATTGGCGCGTTTGAAATCAAATCGCACTTCGCGCTCACCCAGCACGCTCAAGCCTTTGACCTCGCTGAAATAGGTTCGAAACTGTGGCGCGGCTTGTTTGCTGGTCAACCGTTCAAACGAAAACTTCACGTCCTCAGCCAATACCGGGTCGCCGTTGTGAAACCGGGCCAAGGGGTTCAGTTTGAATGTGACCGACAGTTTGTCATTGGCCACGGAGACATCTTCAGCCAATAAACCATAGGCGGTGGTCGGTTCGTCAAAGTTTCCGACCAACAAGGTTTCCAGCATCAGGCTGCTCAAGGCAGGCGGCGCAGTGCCTTTCAATGTGAAGGGGTTGTACTTGTCAAAACTGGATGCGCGAGACGGTGCCACCATGGCGATCTGGCCGCCCTTGGGTGCCACGGGGTTGACATAGCTGAAATGCTTGAAGCCTGCGGGGTATTTGATGTCGCCAAATTGGGCATACGCATGCGCCGACCAAGCGGGCTGGGCAAGCAAAAATAGCATCAGGGTCAAAAAGATTCGCATGCGACAATTCTGCAAGATTTTTCAGGAGCTTCCTCGTGACTCAAAAAACAGGGTTTTTGGCCGGTAAAAAACTTTTGATCACCGGCGTGTTATCCAACCGTTCGATTGCTTATGGCATCGCCAAGGCATGCCACGCCCAAGGTGCCGAGTTGGCGTTCAGCTACCAAGGCGAGCGTTTCAAAGAGCGGATCACCGAATTTGCCGCCGACTTTGGCTCTCAACTGGTGTTCGATTGCGATGTGTCCAGCGACGCACAAATGGCGTCTTTGGTGGCTGACCTGAGCGCCACATGGCCACGGTTTGACGGATTTGTCCATGCCATTGGCTTTGCGCCCCGTGAGGCGATTGCCGGCGATTTTCTGGATGGGCTCAGCCGCGAAGCCTTTGCCATGGCGCACGACATCAGCGCCTACAGTTTTCCCGCCATGGCCAAAGCTTTCTTACCTCACCTGAACGACAACGCATCGTTATTGACACTCACCTATTTGGGTGCGTTACGCCATGTGCCCAACTACAACACCATGGGCTTGGCCAAAGCCTCGCTGGAAGCCTCTGTGCGTTACTTGGCTGAGTCGCTGGGCAGCCAGCGCCGCGGCATGCGCGTCAACGGCATCAGTGCCGGCCCAATCAAAACGTTGGCGGCCTCCGGTATCAAAGGCTTTGGCAAGATTTTGGAGGTGGTGGCGTCGCAGTCACCGATTCGCCGCAACGTCACCATCGAGGACGTGGGTCATGTCGCGGCATTTTTACTGTCCGACTTGGCTGCCGGCGTGTCCGCTGAAATCACCTATGTGGACGGCGGCTTTAGCCAAGTGGTGTCAGGCATCGCCGACTGATCATTGATTGGCGAGGTACGCTGTTGTAGCCGCCTGGCACGCGGCCCGATTACTGGCCTGGTCCTTGAACGGCGCCGTGCCCCATTCAGCAGGCAGTACCGGGTTTGGTTGGTTCAAATCGATCACCCGTTTGGAGCGGAAATCGTCCGTGCAAACCGCTGCATAAAAACGGTTATCTTGCAAAGGAAGGTTCATGCTCAACACTTGGTTTCTTCCTTGTTCATAGGTCTCAACGCCCCACAACTGAAACAGCGGTATCTGATTTCTGCCCGTCAACATGCTGAGCACCACCAACAAATAATCATGGTGCGGGTATGTGACAGCGCCGTTGACGGTGACGGCAGCAGCCGAGGTGACAGGCTTCGAAGCATATTGACTGAAACCCAATCTGTCTTTGAGCACAGGCCAGTCGTTGGTGGATGCATATGCCACTTGACGAAGGTTCAAATACATCAAGGTATAGATGTCCCAAGCTTGCTCCCAAGCGTCATCTTCTGACAAATTGGGGTTTTTCTCCCTCAACACTTCCTGGTAAATCATTAACCATTGCAAGTAGAAATACAAACGTGAACGGTTTTGCGCCGAGTATGCTGGGTCTCCCCACAACATGGACTTGACCTTGGTGAATTTGGCGTTTGGGTGACTGAGCAGTGGGTCCGTGTGAATGCTTTTGATCATCTCGAACACGGTATGGGTTTCATCGAGTTCGTTGACATACCCTTTTTGCTCACGACCCAAGTCTTTCAAGAGTCTCCATTGTTGATACAACGGAAATATGTTGTTAGAGACTTCGCCGCTTCTGCCATCGTAGACCTTGAACCGTTGCAAGTTGTGACCCATTTCATGGCTTTCCCCCCAGTCTCTGGGTGCAAAGCCTGAACTGCTGTGGATCGGATTGCCTGAACACATCGCCCCGCAATTGGATCGGATGTCAATGTGAAAGTGCTGAATCGTTGGCGGCATATGGATGGCGGCAGTCTGGCAATCCCATTGGCGCTCAGCGCATATTTGTTTGACACTTGGACGCAGTTCCACCCCCTTGACTTGTAAACCCGCCAGCCCAAAAGACAACTGCATCACGTATTTGTTGCCCTCTGCCAGGTACTTGGCCATGTCAATGCCGTTGTCTCGGTGGTAGTAGGGTTTCACAGCGTTCGGGTACATGGCGCGTTGCGCGGGAGTCTCCGTCACCGGTGGCTCCCAAAACTCCAAAGCCTTTGAAACAATGGAATGGACTTCAAAGCCAGGGGTTTTGATTTCAAACCAGCCCAAAGGTGAACGCCTGACCTCATTCAAGAAGGCCTGCGGATCTGGCGCGCCCTGTGTGGTGTCAAACAATGGATGCTTGGCTGTGCCCTTGATCAGCAAAGTCACTTTGGCGGCCTGGGCATTGTCAAACACCAGTTGAAGCATGCCGCCGTAGGGACTGACCATGCTGATGCCTTCATTTTTGAACAGGATCTGTGGGCTGCGCAAATACAAAGGGCGGCGCAAGCCAGACGTGGGTTCATCTTGGCCATTGGCGTTGGTGGTGGGCTCCCATTTTTTGGTGGTGCCTTCAGCCATGACATTGATTCTGAGTTTGAAATTGCCGATCGGCGGCGCACCCAGCCATTTGATTTCAGCGACTTGCCCTGGCAACACAAACCGCCCGATCGCCGTCATTCCTTTGGCGCCTGGCAACGTGACCTCTACTTGCTCATCAATCGGACTGCCTTTGACGGCAAATGCCTGAGGATTCAAATAATTTCCCAAATTGGGTTGCGCCACCCCGTTTTTTCGGACATACGACACCAATGAGTCTGCGATGTATATGGGCTGAAATTTGTCGGACTGTTTGTCTTTGTCTACCGGGTAAGAAATGGTGCGTCGGTAAGTATCAGCCCACAACACAAATTGCCTGATGGTTTTGTTGTTCGACTCTGCATCAAACAGCGTCTCGCCGTTCATGTCCATTTCATTGAGTTTCTTGATCACTTGCTTTAACGGCTCATCCAAGTCTCTGACAAAACCCGCCGGCAAGACGCAGTTTTTGTCAAAACATGCAGACCAATCGTATTTGACGAAGTTGGATGTGTTGAGTCGACCCAGCAAGTTACCCACGTGATCGTTTTGCGCCCTGAGCTGTGCGGCTGGCAAATTCCCTGAAACAGCATCCTGAATGAACAAATTCCGTTTGTCGGGATCGTCCCCATAGGCAAATCCCAAGGCTTTGAGTCGCTTGAAATCTTCTTCAAATGCGCCCCTGGCGTAATCATTGGGAGCCCCGCCATCAGGGTGAGCGTTCAAGTAAAGCAATGGAATTTTCGCTCGGATGATTTCATGAAGGCGCGTGAGCTGTGTCGCCAAGTCCACCCCGGCCCGTCTGTCGATGGCGCCCACCACCACCAGTTGCGCTTTGGCTGCGCAGTCACGCACCGGTTCTGACAAGGGATCGCAATTGAGCGTGGCAAAGGGCACACCCAGGGCCGCCAATCCACCCGCTGCGTGAGGTTTGTACACCTTGACGCCTTTGCTGTTGGTGAACATGACGGAAGACGATGTGGGCAAACTTGACCACGCCACATTCAATGCCGTGGGAGAAAACGTGTTCCAGTCCAGCATGGGGTTGCCTGCAACCAACCAAGCAAGCACGCGCTTGAACACGGGTTTGTGAGCGGCTTGCGACGTCCTGACCGACGGGGGATGAATCGTGTTGGAAGGGTCAAAGCCGGCCAAAATGTCGTAGCCATAACCGGCCATTCTGTTGCCGTGCAAGGTGCTGACAGACGCCAAGGTGTTGCCTTTGTCGCCGATCACCAAAGGAAACACCTTGTCCGAGCTGGCAAAGCTCGGCTGAATCATGAAACTTTCCCGAATCAATTCGAAGACAGGGCTTTGTCCTGCATAGAAAGCATTGATCAACTTGTCCTGCTCGGTCTTGACAGACTGATGCGAGTTGAGGGCCGATGTCAATAAAAAACGGGTGTCGTCAACCGACAGCACGCTTGCATCAGCCGTCGCCATGGCCATCTCCATTCGGCCTTGCGAGGTCTGTGTGTCAAACACCTGGGCCGTGTTGACGCTGACGATCGAACTTCTGGGCATGCCATCCGTAGTGGGCGCGCTCGCTTGTGGCGAAGACCCAGCTTTGTCTCCGCCACCACAAGCCGCCAATACCAACACACACACAGCCCCATACCACCGGCTGAAGTACCACATTTGTATCTCCTGAACATCAACAGGGATCTGTCACTTCAGCGAATTGAACAAGGAAATTTTTAAACGGTCAAAGTATTTTTGAAAGAATGAAACAGTTGTTAATTGAAAATAAAAAATCGATTGTGAATTTTTTGAAATCGTATGCAAAGCATGCCATGAACCTCATCCACAGGACTCAATTTGAAGCCATGACCAAGGCGTTGGCTGCCAGTGTGGCCACTTCACTGGCTGGCAAATGTTTGAGTTGGTGATTGCTCCACACTTGCCGCCATTTGCGTGCGCCCGGCTGACCATGGCGAAGCCCCAACATGTGACGCGCGATGGCATACCAAGGCACACCACGTTCAGCTTGTGATTGCATGTACCCGACCATGTGCATTTCCACTTCGTCTCGGGTGACAAGACAAGCGTCATGACCCATGGCTTCATCCCATTGCTGTAACAACCACGGGTTGTGATACGCCTCGCGCCCGACCATGACACCGTCGAGTTCGGTCAAATGCGTACGTATGTGTTCCATGGAAACAATGCCACCGTTGATCACAAACGACAGGTGCGGGAAATCGTTTTTCAAACGCCGAACCCAATCAGGCTTGAGCGGGGGAAGCTCTCTGTTTTCTTTCGGAGAGATGCCTTGTAACCATGCATTGCGCGCATGAACAATGAACGTTTGACAACCAGCTTGTGACACCGTGCCCACAAAATCACTCACGAATGCATAACTCTCGATCCGGTCAATGCCAATGCGGTGCTTGACCGTGACAGGCACAGACACCACATCGACCATGGCTTTGACACCATCTGCGACCAACCCAGGTTCGGCCATCAAACACGCACCGAATGCCCCCCGTTGCACCCGCTCAGACGGGCAACCGCAATTCAGATTGATTTCGTCATAACCCCAGTGCTCACCCAACTTGGCGGCTTTTGCCAAGTCATGGGGCTCGCTGCCGCCCAATTGCAAAGCCACGGGGTGTTCTTCCAGATTGAAATCCAAGTGGCGGGGTTGATCGCCGTGAATCAGCGCACCCGTTGTCACCATTTCGGTGTAAAGCAAGGCATGTCGCGTCAAAAGCCGATGGAAATAACGGCAATGCCTGTCAGTCCAATCCATCATCGGCGCGACGCTCAAGCGCGGTCGCAAATCAAGTTCAAGAACCATTGCTGAATCGCTTTGATGTGTCTGAAATCAGGGCAGATGCATTTTCACGGCAAGCACACCCGCCAGCAAACTCAAAACCAAAATGCCATTCAGTTATGGTGCACATGGATTAATGCTTTATCAGCAGTAACAGACTTAAACAGATTTTCAATTTCACTGGTCATTTATTCAAATACAACATACTTTTCACACAAAACCTTTAAGCTGTACTTGCTATTGTTATTTTATGTTGAAGTGTTTGAGCTATCAATTTGGTCAATATGTACTGAAGAGATGACACAGCACTGGACAAAAATACCCATGCAAACTCACCCAAAACATCAAGCAGTTTGAGACGGAAATTGAGGTCCGTGCTGTCACAACAAAAGATTTCTACAAAAAAAGTCACATGCCAAAGAAGACGTGGCTCACAAAGCAGCGCTTCTGAGTATTTTTTGAAAGGAAATCCCACATGTCGCATTCCAATGACCATTCGCTGCTGAGCAATCACCATTTGAACGCTGAATTCCTGATTGCCATCGCCAATGGGGCCAACCTCGAAGACTTCAATCTTCCAACCAACGGCAAAAACACGGCTGACGTGAATGGCCTGTTGATTGATATTCTCAAGGGCAAATGCGAGGTCAAATTGACCCGAAAAATGAACAAGAGAAACGTCAACGGATACTGGGTCAATGCCCCTGAAACGGTGCTGCCGACCAAAGAAAAATACTATGTTTCCCGCCCCGATCTGCCAAAGAAATTCATTGAGACCAAAAATTGCAATGAGTTCACAGACAGGCACTATCTGAGCATGGGACTGGTTTTTTTAAACCCTGAGGATGCGATTGCCAACGCCAATGCCATGTGCTTGATTGACCCCGGACCAGTCCCTTGATCAACTGCTTTCACCGGGACTGGGCAAGGGCATTGACCCGCATGCACATGTCACAGTCCCGCAGAACTGGGGCAGTGCAAGCATTCAATGCGCAATGTTGATCACCACGTTGCCGATGGTCTTGCCAGCCTCGACGGTCTCGTGTGCCTGCACGCAATCTTCCAGCGAAAATTCGGCGCCAATGGCGTGAACCAATGCCTGTCGCTGCAACATGTCGGCTAACTCGGTCAAACAAGCCGCGCGTTGAGCCGGTGTCAGTTCGTAGACCAAGAAAAAACGCAGTGTCAACGAGTTGAACAACAACGGGCGAAAGCTCACTGAAATGTCAGCAGGCGGGTTTGACCCGTAACACACCAACTGACCATGGGGTTTCAAAATACCTTGGGCTGTCCACTGACTTGTCGTTGAAAAATCCATGTCAATGATGCTGTCCGCCCCTTGGCCATCGGTCAAATGCTTGACCCTGGAAACCACGTCTTCGGTTTTGTAAAAAAGGCAATGGTCTGTGCCAGCGGATGTGGCATGCGCCGCTTTGGCCTCAGAGCCCACGGTTCCAATCACCACGGCACCGCGCTGCTTGAGCATTTGGGTGACGTAATGCCCCACCGCAGATGACGCGCCTGTGACCAACACCGTTTGTCCTTTGACATCGCCAGCCAAGCGAACCGCTTGCAAAGCAGTCAAGCCCGGAATGCCCATGCACGAGCCCGCTTGGAAAGACAGGTGTTCAGGCATGACCACCGCTTGCGCTGAAGGCAAGCAAATGTATTGGGCCGCCGTGCCATGAGGACGTTGCCATTGACCGTTCCATGTCCACACCCGCTGCCCGATGCGCCCGCGGTCGACGCCCTCGCCGACAGCATCGATCACACCGGCACCGTCGCTGTGCGGAATGATCATCGGGCCACCCAAAGGGCGGGCCATGCGTGACTTCACATCCGATGGGTTGACCCCACTGCAATGCAACTTCACACGCACTTCCCCAGAAGCAGGTTCAGGTGTGGGCTGTTCACCCACTTGCATCACATCTCGGGCGGCACCATTTTTGTCGTACCAAGCGGCTTTCATCTGCATCAACCCATGTGCAATCCACCGTTGCATGAAAAATCAGCACCGGTGGTAAAGCCTGACTCGTCACCGGCCAACCAACCGACGATGGAACCGATTTCCTCGGGCGTGCCCAGTCGCTTGACCGGAATCGTGGCCACGATTTTTTCCAATATTTCAGGCTTGATGGCCTTGACCATGTCGGTGCCGATGTAGCCCGGGCTCACGGTGTTCACTGTGACCCCTTTGTTGGCCATCTCTTGTGCCAACGCCATGGTAAAGCCGTGCATGCCCGCCTTGGCAGCCGAGTAATTGGTTTGACCAGATTGCCCTTTTTCGCCGTTGACAGATGAAATTTGAATAATACGGCCCCAGCCTTTGTCCACCATGCCGGGAACCACCTGTTTGGTCACATTGAACATGGCATTCAAATTGGTGTCGATCACCGCTTTCCAATCTTCTGGCGTCATTTTCAAAAACATGCGGTCACGGGTGATGCCTGCGTTGTTCACCAACACATCAATCACGCCATGTTCAGCCACTGATTTGGAGAAAGCGGCCGTGGTGGATTCCCAATCAGCCACATTACCGACAGAGGCATAAAAGGTGTAACCCAAAGCTTTTTGCTCATTGAGCCATTTGTCAAAGTCACGGCTGGGTCCGCAACCCGCGATGACTTTGTAGCCCATTTTGTGCAGACGCTGGCAAATGGCGGTTCCGATGCCGCCCATGCCACCGGTGACATATGCAATTTTTTGACTCATGTGGTTTCTTCCTTAAGTGGTTTGGTAGATGAATTCACGACGCTTTGGCTTTGACATAGCGACCTGGCGCGGGCTCGATGGCTTTGTGTTTGCCTCTGCCAAATTGTTTGGGCGCAGCGACTTGCTGTCCCGCATGTTTCTTCAACCAGGCATACCAGTCGGTCCACCAACTGCCTGGCTTTTCATCAGCTTGGGCCAGCCAGTCGTCCAGCGATTGGGGGAATTGGTTGGACGCAGACAACCAGTGGCTTCGTTTACCTGATGCAGGCGGATTGATCACGCCGGCGATGTGTCCAGAAGCACCCATGACAAATCGTTTGGGGCCGGGCAACACTTGGGTGGAGGCGTACGCAGCGGTGATCGGCACGATGTGGTCTTCGCGGGAGCCATAGATGTACATCGGGATGTCAACTTTGCGTAAATCGATCGGCTCTCCCGCAATGCGTGCTTTGCCCGGCGTGATCAAATTGTTTTCAAGGTAGGTTTGACGCAAATACCAAGCGTACAGCGGGCCAGGCAAATTGGTGGCATCGCTGTTCCAGTAAAGCAAATCGAAAGGCGGCGGTGTTTCACCTTTGAGGTAATTGCCCACCACGTAATTCCAAACCAAATCATTGGGTCGCAAGAAGCTGAACGTCGAGGCCATGTCACGCCCCGCCATCAAACCACCCTTCGAAAACTGGGCTTCGCGAAATTGCACGAAGGCTTCGTCAATGAACACATCCAACACGCCGACATCGGTGAAATCGACCAAGGTCGTCAACAAGGTTGCACTCGCCACCGGGTCTTCGCCTCGCGCCGCCAGCACGGCCAAGGCGCTGGTAAGCAAGGTGCCCCCCACACAAAATCCCAAGGTGTTGATTTGGGGCATGTTGCCAATCGCTTGTGCGACTTCAATGGCTTGGATGACGCCCTTTTCAACGTAATCGTCCCATGTCGCATGGCTTAACTCGGCGTCCGGGTTGCGCCAACTGACCACAAATGTGCGGTGACCTTGCTCAACCACATGCCGAATGAACGAATTGGCGGGCTGCAGGTCAAGAATGTAGAACTTGTTGATGCACGGCGGGACCAACAAAAACGGGCGTTGGTACACCTTGGCGGTCAAGGGCTTGTATTCAATCAACTGAAAAATTTCGTTCTCGAACACCACCGCGCCTTCACTGGTGGCGACATTTTTTCCGACTTCAAATTGGCTTTCGTCGGTCATCGAGACATGCCCTTGTTGCAAGTCATGCAACATGTTTTGCAAGCCCTTGACGATGCTCTCGCCTTTGGTGTCTATCGCTTTTTGCTGGGCCTCGGCGTTGAATGCCAAAAAGTTGCTGGGCGAAGCCGCTGCGATCCATTGCTCCACCGAGAACCGAATGCGCGCACGGGTTTTGTCATCGGTATCAACCATGTCGGTCATGGCCAACAACGTGCGTGCATTGAGTAAATACATTGCCGCAGAAAATGCAGCGACAGGGTTGTGTTGCCAAGCCTCTGCCGCAAAACGGCGGTCTTTGAGAGTCGGGTTGGATTGAAGCCCTTGCTGCCAGAGTTCCTGCATTTCCTGGCTGTACTGAGCCTGCAGTTTCGCCAACTGGTCTGGGGGAAAACTGAGGACGGGTAGTGGCTTCATGGACGAGTTTTTCAAGCGTGTCGATGAATCTTAAGTCATCAACCCGCACGAATACTGACAACACTCAAACCAATGCAATGCCCACGGCAAATCTGCCGCTCACGCCATCCCTTCGATGTGAGTAAAAAAGTTCTGGCTGTGAGAATGTGCACCAACTTGGGCGGCTGTCATTGCCTTCTGCCCGCATGATGCCGCGTTGACGCAATCGAAGCCTGGCCAGCCATGCCAAATCAGCCAAATACTTGCCCGGCTGAGAAGTCTCAGAAAACGCTGTCTTCGCTTGGTCATCTCTGTCGCAAAACACCCGCCTGACGTCCTCACCCACCTCAAACGCCAAGGGGCCGATGCAAGGGCCCAGCCAAACTTTGCAATCTTCTGTTGAACCATGATGCGCCAAACAATCCAAGGTGTGCTCGATCACCCCAGCCGCCAATCCCCTCCAACCCGCATGGGCGGCGGCCACCACACCGGCTGTCGGCAGGTAAAAAAGCAAAGGCAAGCAATCGGCCACCATGATGGTGCAAGCGAGGTTTTTCTCTAAGGTGAAACATGCATCGGCTGAAGCCATGGCTTGTTCGGGCGGCAGGGGCAAACGAACCACTTGGGTGCCATGCACTTGTTGCATGAACACGGTTTGGGTGCCCCACATGCTTTCAAGCCGTTGGCGGTTGAGGGACACGTGCAAAGGGTCATCCCCCACATGGTCACCCAAATTCAAACTGTCGTAGGGTGCAGAAGAACAACCACCCAGCCGGGTGCTGCAAAACAACTTGGCACCAGGCCAGTGGGGTAACTCAAACCTCAAAGTCGGGACACGCACTGGGCTGGGCTTGTTGAAAAGCGGGCAAGGCCATGCATGCGTCAAAAATGGCCATGGTTTTGGTCAAGCCCGAAAAGTCCACATTGAAACGCTTGCCATTGAAAATTTGCGGCACCAGCGTGCAATCGGCAAGGCTGGGCGTGTCACCATGGCAATACTGGCCCGTCTCACCCGCAGCCAGTTGCTTTTCAAAGGCCTCCAAACCTAACCTGACCCAATGCCTGTACCACGTGTTTTTTTGGTCTTCGTCCAGTTTGAGCGAATTGGACAGGTACTTGAGCACGCGCAAATTGTTCACCGGGTGAATTTCACATGCGATCGACTGCGACAAGGCCCTGACCCTGGCGCGACCAGCGGCATCGGCAGGAAGCAAAGCTGGGCTGGGATGCGTTTCATCCAGGTATTCGATGATCGCCATGGATTGCGTCAAGCGCAAACCATCGACCTCCAGCACGGGCACCAAAGCGTCGCCGTTGATTTGCGTGAAATCCTCGTTGAATTGCTCACCCCGCGCCAAATGGACTGAGACATATTCATACGATAAGCCTTTGATGGCGAGTGCGATTCTGACCCTGAAGGAAGCAGAGGAACGAAAGTAATTGTGAAGTTTCATGGCCTTGAGGATAACGCCAAACCCAGAACCCTGAGCGTCGATCGGGGTCTGACCTAAACTCAGGCAATGACAGGTTTTCCCCTGTGGCCACTCCAAATATCACCATGCCCCACCCCGTCGCAGGCTCGATCAAACATTGCAAATCCTGTGGCACCGCCGTGGTGCAACGCTTACCCGACGATGGGGACGCCCGCATGCGGGCTGTTTGCCCTGCTTGCCACACGGTGCATTACGAAAATCCGTTGAATGTGGTGGGAACCATTCCAGTTTGGCAGGACCAGGTTTTGCTGTGCAAACGAAACATAGAACCGCGAAAAGGCTATTGGACATTGCCTGCAGGGTTCATGGAACTCAGAGAAACGCTGATGGAAGGCGCAGCCCGAGAAACCGACGAAGAGGCTGGCGCGCAGATCGTGATGCAAGCGTTGTTCACCATCATCGATGTGCCACGCGTGGGTCAGGTGCATTTTTTCTTTCGCGCCGAATTGCAAAGCCCGGTGTTCAACCCCGGTCATGAAACCCAAGAAGCACGCTTGTTTGCCGAGTCCGATATTCCTTGGGACGATTTGGCGTTCAAGACGGTCAAAGAAACCTTGCGCCGTTATTTTGCAGACCGTGCCAAAGGTGAATTTGGCTTACACACCCTGGCCATACATTGAGACTTGGCTGGCTTACTTCAGCCCCAAGCCCATGCTGCGGGTGATCACCTCTTTCATGATCTCGTTGGTGCCGCCATAAATTCTTTGGACCCTGGCGTCTGCGTAAGCGCGGGTGATCGGGTATTCCCACATGTAACCACTGCCACCGTGCAATTGCACACATTCATCCATGACTTTGCATTGCAGATCGGTGGTCCAGTACTTGGCCATGCTGGCGGTGGCGGTGTCGAGTTTGTCTTGCAGTAACAGTTCGGTGCATTTGTCGACAAACACCTGAGCGATTTGCACTTCGGTTTGCAACTCAGCGAGCGTGAAACGCGTGTTTTGAAACGCGGCCACCGATTGGCCAAAGACTTGTCGTTGTTTGACAAAGTCCAGCGTCCAATGGATGGCCGCTTGGGAGGCCGCCACGGCGCCGATGGCAATTTGCAAACGCTCCCAAGGCAGTTGTTCCATCAAACAAATGAACCCTCGGTTCAGAAAATCAGCGCCGCCCAACACACTGTCGGCAGGCAAATGCACGTTATCGAAAAACAATTCGCATGTGTCTTGCGCTTTCAACCCCAATTTGTGCAAAGGCTTGCCCTTGGTAAAGCCAGGGGTGTTGGCAGGCACCAAGAACAAACTGGTTCCTTTGGCGCCCGCAGTTGGGTTGGTTTTGGCCACCACAATGACCAAGTCTGAATGCCAACCGTTGGTGATGTACGTTTTGCTGCCATTGAGCAAAAAACTGCCATCGGATTGCTGCATGGCTGTGGTTTTGATGCCTTGCAAATCGCTGCCAGCCGAGGGTTCGGTCATGGCGATGGCGCCGACCATCTCGCCCGAGGACAGTTTGGGCAAGTAATGGGTTTTTTGCGCTTCGGTTCCATAGTGCAACAGGTACGGCGACACGATTTCCGAATGCAGTCCGTACCCGATGCCAGTGAAGCCGCCTGCGCTCAGCTCTTCAATCTGCACCACTGAAAACAATTTGTCAGCATCTGCGCCGCCGTATTCGGCGGGCATGCTCATGTTCAAAAAACCCAAAGCACCGGCTTTTTTCCAAACAGCTTTGTCCACGTAGCCTTGTGCTTCCCATGCGGCGTGAAAAGGCGCAATTTCCGCTTGCATGAAGCGACGAAAACTGTCGCGAAATGCATCGTGGTCTGGGCTAAAAATGTTTCTTTCAATCATGTGACCCTTTTCTGTACCATGGGAAAACCCTGTGATTGATCTTCCTATAATTTTCTTTTTTATGTTTTGGAGTATCCCAAATGACCTGGCAACAAATTTACGACCCATTTGGCAACATGCTGATCTCCACATTGGTTGCCGCCGTGCCTGTGGTCGTGATGTTAGTGGGATTGGGCTTTTTGCACATGAAAGCGCATATCGCGGCAGGTGCAGGCTTGCTGGCCGCTTTGGTGATTGCCATCGTTGTGTATGGCATGCCCACGGAGATGGCCACCAATGCAGCCATTTATGGGGGCCTCAATGGGCTGTTACCCATTGGCTGGATCGTTTTGAACATCATCTTCTTGCATCAACTGACCGAACAAAATGGCAGCTTCAAAGTGCTACAAGATTCGATTGCTGGCATCACCGAAGACCGTCGCCTGCAACTGCTGTTGATTGCGTTTGCATTCGGCGCCTTTTTTGAAGGTGCCGCAGGTTTCGGCACCCCTGTTGCGGTGACCGCTGCCATTTTGATTGGTCTGGGATTCTCACCACTGGCCGCCTCTGGTTTGTCTTTGATTGCCAACACCGCCCCTGTGGCGTTTGGTGCTTTAGGAACCCCCATCATCACTTTGGCCAAAGTGCACGGCTACGACGCCATGGAAGTCTCTGCCATGGTCGGCAGGCAACTGCCTTTCTTCTCATTGTTGGTGCCGTTTTGGTTGATCTGGGCTTTTGCGGGTCGTCGCGCCATGTGGGACATTTGGCCTGCGATCTTGGTGACTGGCTTGAGCTTTGCCATCATGCAATTTTTGGTCTCGAATTACATCGGGCCAGAGTTGGTTGACATCATTGCAGCGGTGGTCAGCATGGCCAGTTTGGTCACCTTCTTGCGTTACTGGCAACCCAAAACCATTTGGACATCCGTTTCCCTCAAAGGCCATGAAACCAGTGGAGGTGAAGCGCAAGCGCCGCGCGCCATCACGGTTCACTCACGTGACGAAATCATTCGGGCTTGGACGCCTTGGGCCATCCTCACGGTGTTCATTTTCATCTGGGGTCTGCCCTCGGTAAAAGCATACCTCAACACTTTGTTTGCCCCGCAATTTCCGATGGAGGGTTTGCATAACCTGATTGAAAAAATGCCGCCCGTGGTGCCTACACCCAAGACCGAAAGTGCGATTTACACGCTCAACTTGTTGTCATCCACGGGCACAGGTATTTTGTTGTCAGCCATCGTGGGTGGCCTGGTGATGAAATACAACCCCTTGAACATGGTTCGTGTGTTCTTCTCCACCCTTTGGCTGGTTCGTTATTCCCTGCTCACCATCGTTTTGATGCTGGCACTGGGCTACCTCACCCGCTACTCTGGCACTGACACCACGCTGGGTCTGGCTTTTGCCAACACAGGCGTGTTCTATCCCTTCTTTGGTACCTTGATGGGTTGGCTAGGCGTGGCGCTCACAGGCTCCGACACCGCATCGAATGTGCTGTTTGGCGGCATGCAAAAAGTGGCGGCCGAGCAGTTGGGCCTGTCGCCCAACCTGATGGGTGCGGCCAACAGCTCAGGCGGCGTGATGGGCAAAATGATCGATGCCCAATCGATCGTGGTGGCCTCTACCGCAACCCGTTGGTTCAACCATGAAGGCGACATTCTTCGCTATGTCTTCTTCCACTCCATCGCTTTGGCTTGTTTGGTGGGCATCTTGGTCACGCTGCAAGCCTACGTGTTCCCATTCACCTTGATGGTGGTTCACTGACGCTGGAAGGCAACCGTTCAAACCTGAACGGTTGCCCCGTCTCAAGTTTTCCCGCCCTGTGTCGACCTTCTTGAGATGACAGTTTGCTCATTTATCTCTCAAGGTCAGCCATGAAGTTTTCAATGCCCCAAAGATTCCTCTTTTTGGTTCTGTTTGCCTTGGGGGGCTGCGTTGCGCCGGCGGCTCTCACCACACAAGAAGCCGCTCCTTTTCATGTGGTCATGGGCTCGAACAACCATGGTTACCCCGCCTCGCAAGTGCAATTGGTGAGCTCGATCCAAGGCGAGCGTTTTGAAACCCGCCAAAGCCGATTGCGTTACCCCGAGTGCATGTCTGGCTACCTGGAGTTCGTTGAGTTCTCAGGTTATTTGGACAGCAGCGCTGTCGCGGCGCTGGGTGGGTTGGTTCAAAACATCAAACCGTGCGTCAGAAAAAACGGCAGCCGCGTGGTATCCCCTGTTTACATGAACTCAGCCCAAGGTGATTTGGCGTTGGGCATGCAAGTGGGGCAATGGTTCAAAACCCAGTCCATTGAGTTGGTGGTGACCGAAGGCCAAGTGTGCGAGTCTGCTTGCGCGGTTGCCTTTTTGGGGGCTTCCTTCAAACGGGTTCAGGCCACAGGCCGCGCTGTACTGCATTTCAGTGGTGAACTCGGCCGGGGGTTTGACTGCGCCCGTTCGACCGACATGATGCCTTTCAAAAGCTATCTGATGGCCGTCAAAGGCAGCCAATCAGGTCAAGCCCTTTATAACCAAGCCTTGACCTATTGCAGAAACGGTAAAGGCTGGGATTTGTCTTGATATGCCAGTGATCGTGATTGCCAACCCCAAAGGGGGATCCGGAAAATCCACCCTGTCCACGAACGTGGCAGGGTTTTTTGCTTCGCGGGGTCACGCTGTCATGTTGGGCGATGCCGATGTCCAACAGTCTTCCAAGCTGTGGCTGGATTTGAGACCCGATGCCGCCACCCCAATCGCCACATGGGAATTGCAAGCTGATTTGGTGTTGACGGCCAAGCCGCCGCGCGGCACGACCCATGTGGTGATTGACACGCCTGGGGGACTGGGTGGCTGGCGGTTCAAAGAAGTGGTCAGTCGTGCAGACAAGTTGCTGATACCGATCATGCCCAGCATTTTCGACATGTACGCCGCGCAAGCCTTCATCACCCAAGTTCGTGAAATCACCAAAACCACGAAAACCAAACTCGGCATCATCGGCATGCGGGTGGATGAAAGAACGATAGCGGCCAGCAAATTGCGTGAATTCATGGCCAAGTTGGATGTACCGATTGTGGGCTATTTGCGCGACACCCAATACTATTTGCATTTGGCCGCGCACGGCTTGAGCATGTTTGACATCACGCCGGGCAAAGTGGAAAAGGACCTGCAGCAATGGCAAGTGATTTGTGATTGGCTGGAGAGTTGATCAACCCAAGAAATTCAATATCGCCTGCGCCACTTTGGCCGGCGCCTCGCGCTGAGGAAAATGCCCGACACCGGGCAGCAAATGCCGTTCATACCGGCCACTGAAAAATTTCTCTTTGTGGGCTGAAGTGGCAGGCAAACTGACACCGTCAACAGCGCCATGAAGCATCAAGGTCGGTACATCTAACACTGGTGCGGGATGCAATTTTTTTTCATCTTCGTCGTAACAGGGGTCAGCGGGTGCATGCCCCCAACGGTGCTGGTAAGAATGCAAAGTCACTTCAGCCCAATCAGAGGTGTTGAACGCCATCGCAGTTTGTTCGAACTCATCTGGCAAATACCAGCCAGTGGGTGCCCAGGTGTCCCACATGCGTTGGGCAAATGCCTTGCCTTCGGCCCTGACCGTGCGTTTACCGCGTTCGGTGGCCATGAACCAGTGGTACCAATACAGTTGGGTTTGCTCCATGCTGAGTGACTGCGAAGGGTCGTTGGTGCCGTACCCTACCGAAATCAAAACCATGTGACTGGCAATGCCCGGCATCAAGCCACAGGCATTGGCCACGGCACGCGCGCCCCAATCGTGGCCGACCAACACTGGTTGGTTGAGTTTTAACGCCTGCACAAACTCCACCATGTCGCGCCCCAAGGCCGACAACTGTCCGGTTCGCAATGTGTTGTCAGACAAAAAAGTGGTCGGCAGGAACCCACGCAAGGCGGGCGCAACCACCCTGTAACCTGCTTGGACCAATTCAGGCACCACATGATGCCAACAACGAATGCTGTCTGGCCACCCATGGACCAACACAATGGTTTGACTGGCTTGGGGATTCCATTCCCTGTAACCGATGCGAAGCAAAGAAGTTTCTACAAATTGCATGTCCATGTGATGCGTCTTGTTATCTGAGCAAAGGCCCGCGCAAGCAGGCGATGAGTTGAATGTTTTTTAACACAGTGCCGTATTTGACTACGTCCCAATCAGTGTATTTGGTGATGTTGATCAATTTCGCGCCGGTTTGCATTTGTCCTTCATAGCCATACACCGCGCGGTAACGGTAGCGGCTGCGGTCGCAGTCGAATTCGATCCACTTGGCAACAGACAACACATCTTGTGCGGTGGGCGATCCGTAATTGGTCAGCATCCAAATGGTGGAATTTCTGTTTTTGTTTTGCACCAAGGTGGACCTGTCAATCAAGACCGTGTCGCCATCCAAATTGGAAAAGTAAGACCACTCTGCCAACGCAACCGCATGAAAACAAAAGCCAATGACAAACAGCCACAGCCTTGACCAAGACCTGACCCCATTGTGAAAGCGTCCGGCCGTCACGAAGAATCAGTTGGGCGCCGCAGGCAGACGCGGGACTTGGGCAAAGTCCGGAGGTATGTCACCGGTCAATGACTCGAGGAAGCTGACGATCTGAGACACATCCTCGTCAGACAGCTGTTTGCCCAATTGCAGTTGTGCCATGACTTTGACTGCTTGGGGCAATGTCTCGACTGATCCGTCATGAAAGAACGGAGCCGTGACCGCCACGTTACGCAGTTGTGGCACCTTGAAGATGAACGCGTCAGCTTCGTTCTTGGTGTCATGGAATCGGCCCTTGTCATAGCCTTTGAATGCATCTTTGGGTGTGCTGCCCGTGACCTGCCAGTAATCTTGCGTGATGCCAAATTTTTGGTAGGTTTGACCACCAACGGTAGCGCCGCTGTGGCAACCCGCACATCCGGTGCTGATGAATTTCGCCAGACCCAGCTTGGCAGATGCAGACAAGGCTTGCGCGTCACCTTTCAAGAAACGGTCAAACGGTGCAGGGGTCAAAAGTGTTCTTTCAAACGCACCAATGGCCTTGCTCCAATTGTCGACACTGACTGGCTTGGCATCCGTGGGATAAGCCGCTTTGAACAGCGGCGCGTAACCCAACTTGGTGAGTTTGGCTTCCACTTGCTCGTTGCTGGTGTTGCCATAAGCCAATGGGCTTAACAATGCTTTATAAGCTTGTTCCTCGACCGTGGCTCGGTTACCGCCGTAATGCTGGGCCACCAACAACGATGTATTGAAAACCGTGGGGGCATTGCGAGGAAGCACCTTGCCATGCACGCCCACTGACAATGCCAACGCATCTGCGCCATGGTAGGCCGCGTTATGGCATGTGACACAGCCGAGTCTGCCGTCCGATGACACCCTGGTTTCGTAAAAAAGTGCTTTGCCCAAGGCGACACGCAACGGTGTGAGCTCGTTGCGCTCAAGCGCATCGGACGCGGGCAACGGTTTGAACAAGGCGTTGGCTTGACTGATCAACGCTTTGTCGTCGTTACCAGACAACGCAGGCAGGGGCACGGTCAACCCGCTCACCAAGGCTGCACAAACCACGGTGGCTACCCACACCCATTTTTTTGGCAAAGTCATATACACCTTTAAAACAAACCCACAATGTTTCCAGCGTCGTCAATGTCAATCGCATGCGCTGACGGCACTTTGGGCAAGCCCGGCATGGTCATGACATCGCCACACACCATCACCACAAACTCCGCCCCTGCGGCCAAGCGCACTTCCCTGATGTGCAAAGTGTGGCCGGTTGGCGCACCCAAAGATTTTGCATCGGTAGAGAATGAATATTGGGTTTTCGCGATGCAAATAGGGTAATGGCCATATCCCTGCTCTTGCAATTTATCAATCAGGTTTTTCGCTTTGGCATCGGCTGAAATGCCTTGCGCGCCATAAATTTTTTGCGCCACCGTGTTGGCCTTGTTCCACAAGCTGTCTTTTTCGTCGTAGACAAATTGAAACTGATTGGGTTGTTCACACAAATCCACCACCACATTTGCCAAGTCGACTGCCCCTGCGCCGCCGTGGGCCCAGTGCTTGGCAACCACCACTTTGGCACCGTATTGCGCACACGCTTTTTCCAGCAAAGCTATTTCAGCTGCCGTGTCTTCGGTGCGGTGGTTGATGGCCACCACGCATGGCAAACCATAGTGGGTTCGGATGTTGTGCAAATGCTTTTGCAAATTGACCATGCCTTTTTCAAGCGCCGGTAAATTTTCAGCAGCCAACTCTTTGACCGCGACACCACCGTGGTATTTCAACGCTCTGACGGTCGCTACCAAAACCACCGCCGAGGGCTGCAAGCCGGACTTTCTGCATTTGATGTCAATGAATTTTTCTGCACCCAAATCTGCACCAAAACCGGCTTCGGTGACCACGTAATCGGCCAGTTTGCTGGCGGTTGCGGTGGCAATCACCGAATTGCAACCGTGTGCAATGTTGGCAAACGGTCCGCCGTGGATGAACGCCAGGTTGTTTTCCAGCGTTTGGGCAATGTTGGGAGCCAATGCATCTTTCAACAACGCCGCCATCGCGCCGTGTGCTTGCAAGTCACTTGCCAACACAGGGGCACCATCGGTGTTGTAGGCGACGACAATGCGACCCAATCGATGCTTCAAATCCGACAAACTGGTTGCCAAACAAAAAATGGCCATCACTTCAGAGGCCACCACAATGTCAAAACCATCTTCACGCGGCACGCTGTTGGCAGTACCGCCCAGTCCCACCACCATTTGACGCAATGCACGGTCGTTCATGTCCATGACACGTTTCCAACTGATGCGTCGGGTGTCAATTTTTAATGTGTTGCCATGGTGAATATGGTTGTCCAGCATGGCCGACAACAAATTGTGGGCGAGACCGATGGCACCAAAGTCACCGGTGAAATGCAAGTTGATGTCTTCCATGGGCACGACTTGTGCCATGCCACCCCCGGTTGCGCCACCCTTCATGCCGAACACGGGGCCGAGTGAGGGTTCTCGCAAACAAATCAAACTTTTTTTGCCGATCTTGCAAAGCGCATCACCCAAGCCCACCGTGGTGGTGGTCTTACCCTCCCCGGCAGGCGTCGGTGAAATGGCTGTGACCAAAATCAATTTGGCATTTTTCCTGGCCGGTAATTGATCAATGTACTTGAGTGAAAGTTTGGCTTTGTGATGGCCATAAGCATACAAATGCTCGTCTGAGATTCCGAGGTAATTCTGAGTCAACTCAGGAATGCGTTTTAAGCTGGCGGCCTGGGCAATGTCGATATCACTTTTCATGGTGAACAGGGTATAAATGGTCAATAGGCAAGTTTACGACAGGCACCCCACATTGACAATTTGTGTGTGTTGTACCCTTTGACTGGCAAAAGGCTTGCACCTCGCGCGAATCTGGTGAGCCATCAGGACATAATCGTCTAACGTCAGGAGATGTCAATGAAAACCTTCCTCGTATTTTTCATGTCGATTGCCGCCTTGCCTGCATGGGCTGAATCCCGCTTGGGTGTCAACTTTCGCTGGAACATCGCCCACCACTGTTCGAATACCTCGCCTGTCATTCAAATCAAAAACATTCCGCCCGGGACAGTGAGTTTGAAAGTTCAAATGGTGGATTTGGACAATAAAAACCATGACCATGGCGGTGCAACCCTGAACAAGCCAGAGGGTTTTCCTGCAGAGCTTGAAATTGCAGCTGGCGGGCTCGACAAATACACCGGACCGTGCCCTGAAAATTTCACCACCTTGGGGCATGAATACCAGTTCAATGTGTCTGCGTTGAATAATGAAAACAAAAATTTGGCCAGCGGATCAGCCAAGGCCACCTTCTCTGCCAAATTCGTGATCCTGCAAGGCGTCATCGGTAACCAATGAACAACCATCCCATGAAACACACATCCATCACCTTGGTCACTGGCGGTGCAAGCGGCATCGGGGCTGCATGCGTCAAACACCTTATCCATGTTGGCCACCAGGTGGTTGTCATGGACCTTCCCGCCTCTGCCAGCACAAGCCACCCAGACGCACTGGGGTTTGTCGCTTGTGATGTCACCGACGAGTCTGCACTGCGCGCGAGTTTGACGCAGATTGAAAACACCTATGGGCCAGTGACTTGCCTGGTCAACAGCGCGGGTATCTTGCAGCATCGTCTTACCCCTGATCAATTGACCATGCGCGAATGGGAGCAGGTGCTGAACGTGGATTTTCGAGGCACCTATTTATGCTGCGCCATTTTTGGTCATGCCATGGTGCAGCGCCGCCAAGGTGCGATCGTCAATTTGGCGTCGATCGCAGGCATGCGCTCCAACCCATTGCATGCCTATGCACCTGCCAAAGCCGCTGTGATTTCCATGACCGCTGGGTTGGCGGCCGAATGGGGACGCACCGGTGTTCGCGTCAATGCGGTTTCACCGGGCTACACCCGCACCGAAGCTTTGCAAGCGGCCATTGACCGAGGTGATCGAGACCCCAAGGATTTGATGTCGCAAGCCGCCATGGGCCGTTTGGTAGAGCCCCATGAAGTGGCAGTGGCGGTGGCTTTTTTGTTGTCGCCCGAAGCGACGGCGATCACAGGGATCAATTTGCCTGTCGATGCCGGCTGGTTGGCCGGTTCTACTTGGCAAACCTACGGTGGTGTGCCACCTGCTCAGTGAAAGGTTTGATTCGTCACTTCCTGAACCAAGTCTTGGTAAAGGTCGTGGTATTCGTCGGTTGACATGAACGATTGCCCAGAGGTCAATGGGGCATCGCAAAGGACAAATGGTTTTGACAGCACAGGGTCTGCCAGCCATTTTTGGTCAAACCCGTATTTCATGCAGGCCCGAAAAGTCACCAGACACGATTGGATTTTGCGCGCCGCAACCCCTTGGGCTTCCAACATGTAAATGAATTTTTGCAGCCGCTCCAGACGAATGTCATTGAGCATTTGCCATCCAAAAAAGGCCAAGAGCAGTTCGCTCAAATGGGCGACGCGGGTATTGAACACAGCGGCTGACAACACGGGGGATTGCGAGGACAAATAGCGCAAGGCCAATTCGTTAAAGCGCATGGCTTTAGGTGGCAGAACCGGTGGCACAGTCGTCCATTTTTTGTGGGTTTGCTTGACACTGTGTTTGTTCATAAGCACCTCGTGTTTCAGACGATGATCATTTCACGCAAGCTTTCAATTCGTCGCATGATGACATCGATGTCTGCTTTATCGACGCCCGATTGCACCAAGATGTCCTTGAGCACATCAGCCACTTCATCGAAGTGCATGCCGTGGATATGGTACTTGGCATGCGCTGTGTACATGTCGCGCCCAGTGTAAATTTCAGCCGGCTTGCCCATCACAAACGCGATGTATTTGACAGTGTGCTCCGCCAATTGAGCGATATCGACCCCTTCAAAATAAGACGCCAAATGCGCCCGCGTCATGATCTCTTTGTGAAACGCCCGCACGATTTTTGAAATGGTCGGCACGCCACCGTACTTGTCAAACAAAGTGACACTCGACACAGGCGAACTGGCTTCGGTGGGCGTGGTTGCAACCGCGCTGTTTTCAGCTGCGGGAGCGGATTTTTTGCTGGGTCCAAAAGCAGAGGGCGTTGATGCGTAAAAGTCTCTGCCGCCGCACTTGGCGCAGCGCATGGGTTTGGGACTGTCGTCAGTCACGCCACATTTGGTACAGACCATCACTGCCATGATTCAAAAACCCTGTTCATTTTTATCAAAATTTACAAACCAAGCGAGCTTAAGATTTATTGACGCTGGCTGCAAAGCATTTCTGCCGGAATGTGGGGACAATCCTGCGAAGCAGCGAAATAAGCTGATCAACATAAACTAAAAGGGTTAGTTCCTTGTGAGAACTAACCCTTTGCTGGTTTGGTCGGCGTGGCGGGATTCGAACTCGCGACCCCTTGCACCCCATGCAAGTGCGCTACCAGGCTGCGCTACACGCCGAAAAAAAGATTATAGCGCTGACCGAGTTTGAATTAATCGAGCAAACCACGTATCTCAAACAATTCTTGACGCAACAACTGCAATCGGTTGCTGTCGTTGTCAGACAAGTTGCTGGCCCAAGGGTCATCTGCCTTGGTTTCATTCAACGCCAAGTTGTCTTCCAATTCTTCAATGCCATGCAGCATGACCTCCCCTGCGCGTTTTTTGTCACGTTCGAGTTGAACCAGTTCTTGCAACTTGTTGCGCGCACCACTGATGGTGAAGCCTTGTTCGTACAACAGGTCTCTGATGCGTCTGATCATCAACACTTCATGGTGTTGGTAATAACGGCGATTGCCACGGCGCTTCATGGGGCGCAATTGTGTGAATTCCTGCTCCCAATAGCGCAGCACGTGTGGTTTGACGCCACACAGTTCGCTCACCTCACCAATGGTGAAGTAGCGTTTGGCTGGAATGGAAGGGAGAGAATTCTCCATGGAATCAATCGGTTTCAAAGGGTTTTAGAGGTTACACGAAGACCTGCATCATTCAAAGCATATCGACTTGAAAATTCAGAAATAGAGCAAATAAAAACGTTTTCTTCCAACAATTCAAAGGTTTTGCAACCAAGACAGCGCCGACAACCGAGAGAAATTGCGCCAAAAGTTTTCTTATTGAGACGTCTCTGCCGTGGCGCCTTGGATTTGCTCTTTGAGCTTTTGGCTGGCGTGAAAAGTGACAACACGCCTGGCTTTGATGGGAATGGTTTCTCCCGTGCGGGGATTGCGTCCGGGTCGGGGTGCCTTGGTTCGAATTTGGAAATTTCCAAACCCGGAAATTTTGACGTCGTCACCTTCAACCAATTGCTTGGCAATCAAGTCAAAAAAAGCGTCGATCATGTCTTTGGATTCGCGCTTGTTCAACCCAATTTGCTGAAACAACAATTCAGCCAGCTGTGCTTTGGTCAACGCAGGTGTTTCAATGGTTTCAAAAGACAGGTTCATGCATAGGCTCCTTCAGGCACGCAATCTGGCTGAGAGTTGACGGCTGAGGCTGTCGATGACAGATTGAATGACACCCTCAATTTGCGCGTCGGTGAGTGTATGTTCGTCTGTGCTTTGCAAGGACAACCTGACCGCCATGCTTTTCTCTCCTGCTTGAACAGATGCGTCCGGTTTCGAAGGCCGATACACATCGAACAAGACGGCATTGTTCAACAACCGGCTGTGGTCAGCCTGACGGATGCAATCCATCAACACATCGTGCGTGACATCTTCTTTCACCACAATGGCCAAATCGCGCTCGACCGGGTGCAAGCGGGACACAGCTTGGGCGTGTGGCACAGGATGACGCAATACCGCATCCATGTCCAATTCGAACAACACGGGCGCATGCACAAACCCCCATTGCTGTCGCCATTGAGGATGCAGTTCGCCAATCCAGCCTATGGCTTGGCCTGCTGAGTGAATGCGAGCACAACGACCCGGGTGCAGCGCGGGGTGTGGTGCCGCTTCAAACGTCAAAGCATGCCCAGTCATCAGGCGGCACACATCGGATTTCACGTCGAAGAAATCACTCAACTTGTCTGAATCATTCCAACCCAATGGCGACAAAGGACCATAAGCCAAACCTGCCATCAGCACAGGTTGGTGAATGCCTTTGACCGTTTGCAAGCTGTCTTCAATGGATTCGTCACGCCTGAATACCCTGCCCGACTCGAAAACACGCACACGGTAGGCTTTGCGATCAAGGTTGAATTTCGCGACTTGCAACAACGAGCCCATCAGCGACGAGCGCATCACATTCATTTGACTGGCGATCGGATTCAACAGTTGTATGGGCCGGTTGTTGCCAGCAAGCGTGTGTTCCCATTGCTCGTCCACAAAACTGAAATTGATGGTTTCCTGGTAGCCCAAGTCTGCCAGTTGCCGCCGGACAGCAAACCCATGCCGTTGGTTTTCAGGTTTGATCTTCGGGGTAATGGGTGCTTGTGGTGGCGTGGCAGGCAAATGATCGAACCCCACCATTCGCGCGATTTCTTCAATCAGGTCCTCTTCAATTTTCAAATCGAAGCGGTATGAAGGGGGATGAACCGTGAGCTTGCCAGGCGATTGCGCCACCTCCAAGCCCAGCGCAAGCAATGCCTCTGCCATGGTTTGCTGAGCGATGTCCGTGCCCAGCACTTTGTTCGCACGGGCCACCCTGACGGTCACAGGGGACACGGCAGGCATGTTGGTTGGATGATCATCCACAGGACCAACAGTGGTTTGGGCGGTGCCGCAAACAGACAAAATCAGCGACGTCAAATGCTCCAAGTGCGCCACGGTGGTTTCGGGGTCAACGCCGCGTTCAAACCGGTGACCCGCATCGGTCGAAAAATTGAAGCGCCTAGAACGCCCGGCAATGGCTGCTGGCCACCAAAAAGCCGCTTCCACATAAATGTCTTGGGTACTGTCTGACACAGCGGTGGCAGCACCGCCCATGATGCCCGCCAGCGATTCGACTTGGTTGTCGTCTGCGATCACGCCCACTTTGTCATCCAACGACACTGTTTGACCATTGAGCAGTTCCAAGCGCTCGCCTGGCTTGGCCCATCTGACATGCAAACCACCGTGGATTTTTTTCAAATCAAAAATATGCGAGGGTCTGCCGTACTCAAACATGACGTAGTTCGAAATGTCCACCAGTGCGCTGATGCTGCGCTGGCCGCAGCGCTCCAAGCGTTGCACCATCCAATCGGGTGTTTGAGCTGCAGTGTTCAGTGACTTGATGATTCGACCGCTGAAACGTCCACACAAATCAGGGGCAGCCACTTGAACGGGCAATACCTCTTTAACGGTGCTGGCCACGCTGTTAAACGATGGCGCTTTCAAGGGGCTGCGTGTCAACGCTGACAATTCGCGCGCGACCCCGTACACGCTCAAACAATGTGCGAGGTTAGGGGTCAATTTCAGCGTGAACAAGGTGTCGTCGAGTTTCAGAAGCTCTCGGATGTTGAGACCTGGTTTGGCCTCTGACGACAACTCCATCAGCCCTTCACCATCTTGCGAAATTTTCAATTCACGAGAAGAACACAACATGCCTTGGCTCTCAACACCTCGCAATTTACCCAGCTTGATGGTGAACGGTTTGCCATCCTCTGCGGGAGGCAATTGCGCACCCACCATGGCACACGGCACCTTGATGTCCACGCGCGCGTTGGGCGCACCGCAAACAATCGAAAGCGGCTGCGCTTGACCCACATCCACCTTGCAGATGCGTAAACGATCAGCGTCAGGGTGCTTCTCTACACTCAGTATGTGACCCACCACCACATGGCTGAAGAAAGGTGCAACCGGTTGCAAATCCTCCACCTCCAAACCCGCCATGGTCAAGGTGTCAGCCAATTGCTGTGTCGTCAGGGGTGGGTCGCAAAATTCGCGCAACCAGGATTCAGGAAACTGCATGAATACGCCTTGAGAAGATCATTGAAACTGGCTTAAAAAACGAATGTCGCCGTCAAAAAACAGCCGCAAATCGTTCACGCCATAGCGCAACATGGTCAATCGGTCAGGGCCCATGCCAAACGCAAACCCCATGAACCGCTCCGGATCCAAACCCATGTTTCGAATGACATTCGGGTGCACTTGTCCAGAACCGGCCACCTCTAGCCAACGGCCCGCCAACGGTCCGTCTGGAAACTGGATATCGATTTCAGCGCTGGGTTCGGTGAACGGAAAGAAGCTGGGTCGGAAACGCAGAACCAAATGGTCGTTTTCAAAAAAAGCATGGCAAAAATCGGTGAACACCACTTTCAAATCTTTGAAGCTGATGTTTTCACCAATCCACAAACCCTCACACTGGTGAAACATGGGCGAATGGGTGGCGTCACTGTCGACACGGTAAGTGCGCCCAGGGGCAATGACGCGAATTTCTGGCATGGTTTGACCTGCGTCCAACCGGTCACGGTAGGTTTGCACATGCGCCATCGCATGGCGAATTTGCATGGGACTGGTATGGGTGCGCAACAAATACCCGCCCTCAACGTAAAACGTGTCGTGCATCGAGCGTGCAGGATGGTCCTCTGGGGTATTGAGTGCGGTGAAATTGAACCAATCGGTTTCGATTTCAGGCCCTTGCGCCACGTCAAAACCCATTGACGTGAAGATCTGTTCGATGCGTTCAAGGCTGAGCGACACCGGATGCAATCCACCTTGCGACATCGCTTGGCTGGGCAAACTGACATCAAAGGTTTCGGCTTTCAACTGCGCTTGCAATTCGGCTTGGGCCAATTGCTGGCGGCAATCGTTCAAGGCTTGCTCAATGGTTTGCTTGGCAGCGTTGATCAAAGCACCTTGGGCTTTTTTGGCTTCGATGTCCAACGAGGACAAGCCTTTCATCAGCATGGTCAAGTGCCCGGCTTTCCCCAAAAATTGGGCCTTGGCATTCTCCAACTCTGCGGGTGATGAACACGCTGCAAACAGTTGTTTCGCCTGCTTCACCAAGGAATCGAGCTCGTTCATATCTTGTCTCTGCTGCAAATGAAGAAGGGATTGAAGCTTATGAAACCTCAATCCCTTGGGATCAACCTAGCCTGCAAATCAGGTCAGACGTGTCAACACCTGATCAAGCGGCCAATTTGGCTTTGACTTGGTCAACGATGTGACCAAATGCGGCTTTGTCGTGGACCGCGAGGTCAGCCAACATCTTGCGGTCAATCTCGATGGCTGCTTTGCGCAAACCATTGGCGAATTGGCTGTATGTGATGCCGAATTCACGGGCAGCTGCGTTGATACGCGCAATCCAGAGTTGGCGAAACACACGTTTTTTGGCACGGCGGTCACGGTAGGCGTATTGCCCAGCTTTCATGACCGCTTCTTTGGCGATCCGATAGACGTTACCGCGGCGACCACGGAATCCTTTGGCAAGTGCCAATACTTTTTTGTGTCTGGCGCGAGCCGTCACACCACGTTTTACGCGAGGCATATCAAATTCTCCTTGTTCGTCCGTTGATCACAAGCCAGCCATGGGCAGCATTTGCGCCATGTGACCCATGTTGGTTTCATGCACACCGGTAGGACCACGCAAATGGCGTTTGTTTTTGGTGGTCTTTTTGGTCAGGATGTGCCGCTTGAAGGCTTGGCCGCGTTTGACGGTGCCACCTGGACGGACGCGAAAGCGCTTTTTAGCGCTGCTTTTGGTTTTCATTTTGGGCATTTAGATGCTCCTGTTTGTGGTGCTCGTGAGGCGCTGCGAACCTGACGCAGACTTGTTAGCCCCGAGACACTTGTTTGCGTGGCCTTTTACGCTGCAGCTGCTTGCGCAGTTTCAGCGGCGGGTTTGGCTACGCTACCCGGTTTTTTCTTGCCCGGCGCGATCATCATGACCATTTGCCGACCTTCCAGTTTGGGGAACTGCTCAACCACGATCAGGTCAGCCAGTTCATCCCGAATTCTTTGCAACAACGCCATGCCGATTTCTTGGTGGGTGATTTCTCTGCCCCTGAACCGCAAGGTGATTTTGCATTTGTCACCGTCATCCAAAAACCGCTTGATGTTCCTCAACTTGATGTTGTAGTCACCATCGTCTGTGCCAGGGCGGAATTTGATTTCCTTGACCTCGATCACTTTTTGTTTGGACTTGGCTTCAGCTGCTTTTTTCTGCTCTTGGTACTTGAATTTGCCGTAATCCATCAACCTGCAAACCGGTGGCACAGCGGTCGGTGAAATTTCAACCAGATCTACATCCAGTTCCCCCGCCATTCGCAGGGCTTCAGCAAGACTCAAAATGCCGATGGCTTCATTATTGGGGCCGCTGACGCGGACTTCGGGAGCCATGATTTCCCGATTAAGGCGGTGTTTGCGTTCCTCGCGTTGACGGCGATCGCGAAATTCAGTAGCGATGG
>Ga0192647_100294_pt1 | contig 34510 bp, 31 predicted proteins | sample LauGreFa1BDMLBSN_2_FD_133046 | JGI IMG/M metagenome (GOLD analysis project Ga0192647, IMG submission 133046) | Freshwater lake microbial communities from Lake Michigan, USA - Fa13.BD.MLB.SN - reassembly | ecosystem: Environmental > Aquatic > Freshwater > Lake | place: Lake Michigan, USA... | reverse complement strand
AGGCGGTCGAGGCGCTGGACGTCCAGGCCGAAGCCACTTATGTCGACACAACCTTTGGCCGCGGCGGGCATGCAAAGCGCATCTTGGACAGCCTGTCGCCACAAGGGACATTGATTGCTTTCGACAAGGACCCGCAAGCAGTGGCAACGGCACAAGCCCTGGGCGACCCGAGGCTACAAATCAGACACCAGGGGTTTGCCGCCCTGAACCAACTCCCACCGAGCAGCGTCAGGGGCGTGTTGATGGACCTGGGCGTGAGCTCGCCGCAAATCGACAACCCGCAGCGCGGCTTTTCGTTTCGCCAAGACGGCCCGCTGGACATGCGGATGGACAGCAGCCAAGGCCAAAGCGTGTACGACTGGCTGGCACACGCAAAAACCGAACAAATCGCACAGGTGATACGTGACTTGGGAGAAGAACGTTTTGCCAACGGCATCGCCAAAGCCATCACTGCCAAGCGTGAGGCGGGTCAATTGCCCGACACCACTTTGGGCATGGCGTCACTGGTCGCTGAAGTGGTCAAAACCCGTGAGCCAGGCCAAAACCCCGCGACCCGAACTTTTCAAGCGTTTCGCATGTATATCAACAGCGAACTCGATGAATTGCAACAAGCACTCGATGCCAGTTTGCAGGTGTTGCAACCGGGAGGGCGTTTGGTCGTGATCAGTTTCCATTCGCTCGAAGACCGCATGGTCAAGCAGTTCATCACCCAACATTCGCGCGAGGTGTATGACCGCCGAACACCTTTTGCGGCGGTACCTCCATTGCCATTGCGTGCCTTGGGACGCCAACGCCCGTCGGCAGAAGAAGTCAAAGCCAATCCACGCAGTCGCAGTGCCATCATGCGCGTGGCTGAACGTGTCAGTACAACCCAGGAGCTGGCATGACCCGAGTGAATGCTTTGTTGTTGATAGCGGTCATGTGCAGCGCCTTGTATTTGGTGCGCACCCAGTATGAATCGCGTCGGCTGTATACCGAGTTGTACCGGGCGAAATCCCAAGCGCAGCGTTTGGAAAACGAATACGACCGACTCGATATCGAAAGAGGCGCACAAGCCACGCCGCTGCGGGTGGAAAAGCTGGCGCACGAGCAACTCAATATGCGCACGATTACACCGGCCATTACCCAATACGCCACACCCGGCGATGTGCCGTTGGAAAGCGCGGCAGCAGCGATCACAAAGGTTCAGCCGTGAGCAGTCGCAGCGTTCAATATTCCACCAACCCGTTGCTGGCCAGCAAGACGCCGATTTGGCGCAGCCAGTTCATCGTGGCTTGCATCGCGCTGGGTTTCATCGGCTTGGTGTTGCGTGCGGTGTATGTGCAAGTGGTGGGTAACGCGTTTTTCATCAAACAAGGCACGGTCAGGTTTGAGCGCCAACTGGATATTCCCGCCAACCGTGGACGCATTCTTGACCGCAACGGATTGATACTGGCGTCGAGCGTGCCTATGCCCAGCATTTGGGCCAGTCCAGAAGAATTGCAAGCCAATCCTGCGCAACTGAAAAATTTAGCGCAGTTGTTGAATATGCCCTTGCCTGAACTGCAAAAGAAAATCAGTGACACCCGCCGCAAACATGTGTGGTTACGGCGTCAGGTGGATGAAGCCACAGGCAAAAAAATCAAAGAGTTGGGCATCCACGGCATCTACACCACCATGGAATACAAACGCATGTACCCGCAAGGCGAAGCGGCGGCGCATGTGGTGGGCTTTACCAATGTGGAAAACATGGGCCAAGAAGGTGTTGAGTTGACATTCAACAACCACCTGGGTGGAAAAAATGGCACCCGACGGGTCATCAAAAACGGCCAAGGTCAAGTGGTTGAGGGCATTGGCGATTTGGTGCCACCCATCGAGGGCAAAGATTTGCAACTCAGCATCGACAGCAAAGTGCAGTACTTTGCCTATCAACGCTTGCGCGAAGCAGTGTTGCAAAACAAAGCGTCTGCAGGCAGTGTGGTGGTACTGGATGCCCACAGTGGTGACGTGCTGGCGCTGGCCAACTACCCCAGTTACACGCCTGAAAAACGCAGCAATTTGAGTGGTTCGCAATTGCGTAACCGTGCCCTCACCGATACTTTTGAGCCAGGTTCCACCATGAAGCCATTGATCGTGGGCTTGGCCATGGAAAAAGGACTGGTCAAACCCGAAACCTTGATCGATACCGCGCCGGGCAAGGTGAGCATGTATGGCATGACTGTCACCGATGCCCATCCGCACGGCACACTGAGTGTGTCTGAGGTCATCCAAAAATCCAGCAACATTGGCACGGTCAAGATCGCCATGAAGATGCCTGCCAAAGACATGTGGGAGTTGTATACCCGAGTCGGTTTTGGGCAAAAACCGCAGGTTCCTTTCCCTGGTGCAGTTGCCGGACGATTGCGTCCTTACAAACATTGGCGGCCGATGGAGCAAGCCACCATGAGCTATGGCTATGGTTTGTCCACGAGTTTGTTTCAATTGGCGCAGGCCTACACCATGCTCGCGCGTGACGGTGAAATGGTGCCGGTCAGTTTGCTCAAACACCAAGACAAGCTCAGTGGTGTGCGCGTCTTGTCGGCTGCACACGCTGCACAAGTGCGCAACATGCTGCATTTGGTCACTGGGCCAGGCGGCACGGCGCCCAAAGCACAGACCATGGGCTATTCGGTGGGCGGTAAAACCGGAACTGCTCACAAACTCGATGGAAAAAAATACGCCGAAAAAAAATACCGAGGTTTTTTTGTAGGCATGGCACCGATTGAGAATCCCCGCATTGTGGTGGCGGTGATGATTGACGAGCCTACTGGCGGTCAATATTTTGGTGGCGATGTTGCCGCACCGGTGTTTAGCCAAACCGTGCAGCAAACCTTGCGCATGTTGGAAGTGCAACCCGACATGGCGGTCAAACCGCAAGTGGTTGCCAAAGCAGAGCCGGAGTCGTTTTGATGCAGCAAATGCACAGTCCTGAGCAAGCAGCCGTGTGGCTGCGTGCACGTGTGCAAGCCCAATTGCAGTCTGACAGTCGCCGTGTGCAGACGGGCGACGCGTTTTTTGCATGGGCCGGACAGCACACGGATGCCAGACACCATGTGGTGCAAGCATTACAGCAAGGTGCCAGTGCCTGTTTGGTGGAAGCCGATGGACTGGAAGCATTTGAAGCACTCAATGACTTGGGTTTGCACGATGCACCGATCGTCAGTTACCAAGGCTTGAAGGCTGCCAGCGGCGCAATCGCCGATGCGTATTTCGAACAACCCAGCCAACAAATGCAACTGATAGCAGTCACCGGCACCAATGGGAAAACTTCCACCGCATGGTGGTTGGCGCAAGCACTCACACGTTTAGGACAGCGGTGCACCTTGGTGGGTACCTTGGGATTGGGTGAGCCTGGGCAAATGCACAGCACCGGTTTGACCACACCGGACCCTTTGCAGCTGCAAACACAACTGCGCCGCTGGGTGAACGAGGGCGTGAAGGCCTGCGCCATGGAAGCGTCTTCGATTGGTTTGGTCGAGCACCGCTTGAACGGTTGCCACATTCGCACGGCCATCCTCACCAATTTCACACAAGACCATTTGGACTATCACGGTGATATGCAGACGTATTGGCAGGCCAAGCAAAGCTTGTTCGAATGGCCAGGCTTGGCCACGGCGGTCATCAACTGGGATGACCCAAAGGGACAAGCATTGTGTGAAATGTTGGCAAGCACACCAGTTCAGGTGTGGACAGTTTCCATGCATTCCACGCAAGCCAATGTATATGCCCGCCATGTGCGCACCACGGCGCAAGGCATGGAATTTGAAGTCGTGTGCGGTGAGCAAAGCCAAAGCGTTTCTAGCCAGTGTGTGGGTGAATTCAATGTGATGAATATGTTGGGTGTGATGGCGGTGCTGTGCCAAGCCGGTCACCGTTTGTCGGCAGTTGTCGACGCTTGCCATGCACTCCAACCCGTGCCAGGGCGCATGCAGACCTGGGGTCGCGTCGGCACACCTGCGGTCGTGGTGGACTACGCCCACACACCCGATGCGGTGGCCAAAGCGTTGCAAGCGCTGCGCCCGTGGGCACATGCGCGTGGCGGTCGCTTGTATTGCGTATTGGGCAGTGGCGGTGACCGCGACAGCAGCAAACGAGCACCCATGGGCCGCAGTGCTGAAGCGCATGCCGATCAGGTGTGCTTGACCAGCGACAACCCACGCAGCGAAGACCCGCAACATATCGTGCAACAAATGCTGGCAGGCATGACGCAACCCCACAAAGCCATTCAGCAATTGGACCGTGCCAAGGCCATTTCTGACAGCATTGCGCAGGCGCAGGCCGCCGATGTGGTGTTGGTGGCGGGCAAAGGCCATGAAACTTACCAAGAAGTCCAGGGTCAAAAACTGCCTTTTTCAGACAGCGACCATGTGGTGTTGGCATTGCAACGTTGGGGGTATGCATGAGCGAACCCTCTATGCAATTGACGCTGGCACAAATTCACCAATGGTTACCCGCCAGCCGCATCGTCGGTGATCCACAACTGACGGCGGCCAGAGTGCACACCGACAGCCGCAGTGTTGAAGCGAACGATCTGTTTGTGGCTTTGCGTGGCGACACATTTGACGCCCATGATTTTCTGCCCAGCTTGCCCGCATCGGGTGTCAAGCTGGCCATTGCGAACCACGGATTGGTCGCAGCAGGTTTGGCGGGTGTGGAAGTGGACGACACGTTGTTGGCTTTACAAACACTGGCCAAAGCGTGGCGCGCTCAGTTCGCGCTTCCATTGATTGCGGTGACCGGCAGCAACGGCAAAACCACCGTGACGCAAATGCTCGCCTCCATATTGCATACATTTCACGCCGCAGATGCATTGGCCACCCAAGGCAATTTCAACAACCATATAGGTGTGCCACTGACCTTGTTGCGCTTGCGTGATCACCATCGCATAGCCGTGTTGGAGTTGGGCATGAACCACCCCGGCGAAATGGCGCAATTGGCCGACTGTGCTGCACCCACGGTGGCGCTGGTCAATAACGCGCAACGCGAACACCAAGAATTCATGCACAGTGTGCAAGCCGTGGCAGAAGAAAACGGCTCGGTGATTCAGCATTTGCCTGCCAATGGCACCGCAGTATTTCCCGCCACGGATGCTTACCAAGCGTTATGGCGCACCTATGCCGCAGACAGGCGCGTGGTTGATTTTGGCAACCCCGCAGCCGCTGTGCATGTGTTGCATGCCGAAGCGTCTGTCAGTGGATGGCAATTGCACATCCATACCCCACTTGGACCGATACACACCCGTTTGGCATTACCCGGCCAACACAATCTGCACAATGCCTTGGCTGCGGTGTCCGCCGCTTTGGCTGCAGGCCTGCCATTGGAAGCGATCGCCCTGGGGTTGTCGCAATTTCAACCGGTCAGCGGACGCTCTCAGATCAGCATGTTGCACAGGGGTGACCATCCCATTTGTTTGATCGACGACAGCTACAACGCCAACCCCGATTCTGTGCGCGCTGCCATTGATGTACTCGCGCAATCTGTACCGCCGCGCTTGCTGGTACTCGGCGACATGGCCGAGGTGGGAGTGCAAGGCGCAAGTTTTCATGCCGAAGCGGGCGCTTATGCACAAACTCACCGCATTGATCATGTGCTGACCTTGGGTGAACTGAGTGAACACACTGCCCGTGCTTGTCAAAACGCAGTGCATTGCCACAGCATCGAAGACATTCAAACCAAGGCGCTTGAATTGCTACCGCATATGGGCACGGTGCTGGTCAAAGGTTCGCGCTTCATGCGCATGGAGCGTGTGGTGCAAGCTTTGCAAAACACCTCTACAAAGGCGGCGACACAGCCCCATAAGGAGGCTTCATGCTGCTGAGTTTGGCCCAATGGTTGCAAGCGTATTCGCCCGAATATGGCTTCTTGCGGGTGTTCCAGTATTTGACATTTCGCGCCGTCATGGCGGCGGTCACAGCATTGTTGATTGGATTGGTTGCTGGGCCAGCAGTCATTCGCAAACTCACCGAATTCAAAATCGGTCAACCGATTCGCGGGTATGGCGTGCAAGCCCATATCAGCAAAGCAGGCACACCCACCATGGGCGGGGTATTGGTGTTGTTGGCGATAGGTTTATCCACGCTGTTGTGGGTCGATTTGTCCAACCGGTTTGTTTGGATTGTGTTGTTGGTGACTTTGGGTTTTGGTGCCATCGGTTGGGTGGACGATTGGCGCAAGGTGGTCAACAAAGACCCCGAGGGCATGCGCTCCGGCGAAAAATACCTGTGGCAATCGGTGATCGGTTTGCTGGCTGCTTTGTATTTGGTGTTCAGCATTTCAGAGGTCAGCAATTTGCGCGTGTTGGAATTGTTTTACAGCTGGGTGCGATCAGGGTTTGATGTGAATTTGCCTCCGCAAGCCGGTTTGTTATTGCCCTTTTTCAAAGAAGTCAGCTATCCGCTGGGAGTATTGGGTTTTGTCATCCTCACCTATTTGGTGATCGTGGGGTCGAGCAACGCGGTCAATTTGACCGACGGATTGGATGGGCTCGCGATCATGCCGGTGGTGATGGTGGGTTCGGCGCTTGGTGTGTTTGCGTATGTCGTGGGTAGCGCGGTCTATTCCAAATATTTGTTTTTCCCACATATTCCGGGTGCCGGTGAACTGCTTATTTTCTGTGCGGCCATCGCGGGCGCGGGCTTGGCGTTTTTATGGTTCAACACCCATCCTGCGCAAGTGTTCATGGGGGATGTCGGTGCATTGGGCTTGGGTGCAGCCTTGGGCACGATTGCCGTCATCGTGCGGCAAGAAATTGTGTTGGCCATCATGGGTGGCATTTTTGTGGCTGAGGCCGTGTCGGTGATGCTGCAAGTCAGCTATTTCAAATACACCAAACGCAAATACGGTGAAGGCAGACGTATTTTGAAGATGGCACCCTTGCACCACCATTTTGAAAAATCCGGTTGGAAAGAAACACAGGTTGTGGTTCGATTTTGGATCATCACCATGTTGTTGTGCTTGCTGGGTTTGTCCACCTTGAAGTTACGCTGACCATGGAATTGCTCAAAGACCAACATGTGTTGATCCTCGGCTTGGGTGACTCCGGCTTGGCCATGGCGCGTTGGTGTTTGGGTCAAGCGGCCCGGGTGACGGTGGTGGACAACCGCGCACAGCCGCCTGGCTTGGCTCAGCTAGAGGCTGAACTTCCCGCCGCCACGTTCGTGCAAGATGCATTCCATTCAGCGTTGCTCGACGGCAATGACATTCGTGCAGTGTTCAAAAGCCCCGGTTTGTCACCCGCAGAAGTGGCGGGTGTGTGGCAGGCTGCGCAGGCCAAAGGTTTGTGGTGCGGCACCGAACTCACCTTGTTTGCCCATGCGCTTGCACAGTTGAAAAACCGTGAGCCTTCATACAACCCGGCGGTGTTGGCCATCACCGGTACCAATGGCAAAACCACCGTGACCCGACTCACGGGTTTGTTGCTGGAACGGGCAGGCAAACGCGTGGCGGTGGCTGGCAATATCGGGCCGACCTTGCTCGACACATTGGGCCAATCGTGGGAGATGTTGCCTGAGGTGTGGGTGTTGGAGTTGTCCAGTTTCCAATTGGACGGTGTCGATAACTTTGACCCAACCGCTGCCTGTGTACTTAATCTGACACAAGACCATTTGGATTGGCACGGTGACATGGCGACTTATGGTTCGGCCAAAGCACACATCTTCGGACAGCACGCCGTGGGTGTGTTGCCAAGACAAGATGCCACGGTGATGGCGTTGTGGCCGGCAGACAGCGGCCGCAAAAAAGAATTGCCACGCAGCCGTGTGCATTTCGGCACAGACCTGCCGCAACACCCGGGTGACTTTGGCATGGTTGTTGAGAACGGTATGCGTTGGCTGGTGCGAGCCATGCCGTCAGAAGACGCTGGCAATAAACGCAACCGCGTCAGCGATGAACCGTTGCAGATCCAGCGTTTGATGCCAGCAGATGCTTTGCGCATACGCGGTGAGCACAATGCACTCAATGCGTTGGCTGCGTTGGCATTGGCAGGTACTTGCTGCCCTGCGTTGGCACCCATGCTGCATGGCTTGCGTGAATACAGTGGTGAACCGCACCGTGTGTCGTCCGTGGCGGTGATCAACGACATCGAATTCATCGACGACAGCAAAGGCACGAATGTGGGTGCGACCGTGGCTGCCATCAACAGTTTGGGTGCAGACCGCCATTTGGTGGTGATTTTGGGTGGCGATGGCAAAGGCCAAGATTTCTCCCCGCTGGGCGATCCGCTCAAGCGCCATGCCCGTGCCGTGGTGTTGATAGGCCGCGATGGCCCGTTGTTGGCAGAGGCATTGAAGGCCTATGACCTGAGCATGCACTCTGCCACTGATATGCAGCACGCAGTGGAAACTGCTGTGCAATTGGCACACACCGGGGACGCGGTGTTGTTGTCGCCGGCATGTGCCAGTTTGGACATGTACGTCAATTACATTGCCAGAGCACAAGCATTCAGCGACGCGGTGCAACAGGTGGCCATGCTCGAGGGTCAGCCATGAACAGTGCAAGCATCAGTATCAGCGAACGCATCGGGCGCTGGTTCGGAAACCCTCCGAAAGAAGGCGTGGATGCCTTGCCTGTGCGGGTACATGGCCGTGAATTTGCGCGCACCGGCGCAGCCCCAGGCAGCATCAAAGGATTTGATCAGCCACTGATTTGGGCGATTGCAGGTTTGCTGCTGTGGGGTTTGGTGATGGTGTATTCAGCATCGATTGCATTGAACGATAACGCGCCCACTACCCACGTGTGGCATGCCCAGTATTTGGCCCGCCATACTTTTTCGGTATTTGTGGGTTTTGTCTTGGCTTTGCTGGTATTTCAAGTGCCCATGGAACGGTGGGAAAAAGCCGCGCCTTGGGTGTTCATCGTGTCGATTGTGCTGTTGATCGCGGTCTTGTTACCTTTCATCGGTAAAAGTGTCAACGGGGCTCGCCGCTGGATCAGTTTTGGTGGCTTGAATTTCCAGCCTTCTGAATTGGCCAAATTGGGCACCCTGCTTTATGCGGCCAATTACATGGTGCGAAAAATGGATGTGAAAGAGAAATTTTTTGCAGCGGTCACGCCCATGGCAGTGGCAGTGGCCATCGTTGGCTCGTTGTTGCTGGCAGAGCCCGACATGGGTGCATTTTTGGTGATCGCTGTCATCGCCATGGGCATTTTGTTTTTGGGGGGTGTCAATGCCCGCATGTTTATTCTGATCACCGCGATATTGTTGATTGCATTCGCGTTGATGATTGCGGCATCACCTTGGCGTCGCGAGCGCATATTTGCTTATCTCGACCCTTTTGGCGCAGGCCATGCGCTGGGTAAAGGGTTTCAGCTGTCACATTCGTTGATCGCTTTTGGACGCGGCGAAATTTTTGGCGTGGGGCTGGGCGGCAGTGTTGAAAAGCTGCATTGGTTGCCTGAGGCCCACACCGATTTTTTACTCGCTGTGTTAGGTGAGGAATTCGGTTTGGTGGGCGTGGTCATCGTCATCGGCGTGTTCATGTGGTTGACCCGTCGCATCATGTTCATCGGACGTCAAGCGATTGCCATGGACCGTGTGTTCTCGGGCTTGGTTGCCCAGGGCGTGGGTATATGGATAGGGTTTCAGGCGTTCATCAACATGGGCGTGAACCTTGGTGCATTGCCCACCAAAGGACTGACCTTGCCGCTGATGAGTTTTGGTGGCTCGGCCATCTTGATGAACCTGGTGGCATTGGCCATCGTGTTTCGGGTGGATTATGAAAACCGTCTCATGATGCATGGGGGACGTGTATGAACAACCGCACAGCATTGGTCATGGCTGGCGGTACGGGAGGACATATCTTTCCGGGCTTGGCCGTGGCCGCGTTGTTGCGCGAGCGGGGTTGGCGTGTGCATTGGTTAGGCGCGCCTGCACCCAGCATGGAAAGCGAATTGGTGCCCCCCCAAGGGTTTGCGTTTGAAGCCGTCAGTTTGGGCGGTGTGCGTGGCAAGGGGTTGGTCACGCTGGGTTTGTTACCAGTGCGGCTGTTGCATGCGTTTTGGCAAAGCTGGCGGTTGGTACGGCGCCTCCAACCCGATGTGTTGATTGGCTTGGGTGGTTACATCAGTTTTCCTGGCGGCATGATGGGTGTGCTGTGTGGCAAACCACTGGTGCTGCACGAACAAAACGCGATCGCTGGTTTGGCCAACAAAATCATGGCGCACATAGCGGACCGGGTGCTGTCTACATTTCCCAATGTATTGCCCAAAACGCGTTGGGTGGGCAATCCATTGCGCCAAGCATTCACCGTGCAAGCGGCCCCCGCAGACAGGTTTTCACAGCGGCATGGCGGATTGCGAGTCTTGGTAGTCGGTGGCAGTTTGGGCGCGCAATATTTGAACAGCGTGGTGCCGCAAGCCTTGGCATTGCTGCCTGAAACCCAGCGGCCGCATGTGATTCACCAAGGGGGAAACAAGCACATATCGCAACTGCAATTGAATTACCAGCAAGCGGGTGTGCAAGCCGAGTGTGTGGCGTTCATCGAAGACACCGCCATGGCCTTCGCGCAAGCGGATTTGGTCATTTGCCGCGCTGGGGCGAGTACCGTGAGTGAAATTGCCGCCGTGGGGGCGGCGGCATTGTTTGTGCCGTTTGCCCATGCCGTCGATGACCATCAAACAGCCAATGCGCAATTTTTGGTGCAGCACAAGGCCGCTTGGTTGAAGCAACAAACCGAATTGAGCGCAACCCAGTTGGCCGATTTTTTACAACAACTGGATCGCACGCAGTTGCTGGACATGGCGAACCGTGCCTATGGTTTGCGCAAAACCACCGCCACCCAAGAAGTGGTGGCTGTGTGCGAAGAGGTGACGGCATGAAGCACGCGATTCGCCATGTGCATTTTGTCGGTATCGGTGGTGCGGGCATGAGCGGCATCGCCGAAATTTTGCACAACTTGGGCTATACCGTCAGTGGCACAGACATCGCTGACAGTCCCGTCTTGCGGCGACTGCAGTCCATGGGCATTCACACCCGCGTGGGACATGATGCACAGCACGTCAGTGGGGCCGATGCCGTGGTGACATCCACCGCGGTTCAGGCAGACAATCCCGAGGTGGTGGAAGCTCATCGCAAATGGATTCCGGTGGTGCCGCGCGCCGTCATGTTGGCTGAACTCATGCGCTTGAAACAAGGCATTGCGATTGCAGGTACCCATGGCAAAACCACGACCACCAGTTTGGTGGCCAGTGTGTTGGCGCAAGCCGGTCTTGACCCAACCTTTGTGATTGGGGGACGCTTGATCAGCGCTGGCGCAAACGCCAAGCTTGGCTCGGGTGAATACATCGTGGTGGAGGCTGATGAATCTGATGCATCGTTCTTGAACCTGAACCCGATCATGTCGGTGGTCACCAATATCGATGCAGACCACATGGAAACCTATGGCCATGATTTTGGTCGGTTAAAGCAGGCGTTCATCGAGTTTTTGCACCGCATGCCGTTTTATGGCGCGGCAGTTTTGTGTGCTGACGATCCGGTGTTGCAAAGTATTTTTCCTGAGGTGTCTCGCCCCATCACCAGTTATGGCATGTCAGACAACGCCCAAGTGCGGGCGCACGATGTGCGTGCAGACGGATCGCGCATGCGGTTTCGCGTCACGCGCAGCAACGGCATCACCTTGCCAGATCTCGACATCGTGCTGAACCTGCCAGGCATGCACAACGTGCGCAACGCATTGGCTGCCGTTTCGATTGCGGTTGAATTGAATTTGCCTGACGCGGCAGTGGTCAAGGCTTTGGCCGAATTCAAAGGTGTGGGACGACGATTCCAAAACCATGGCGATTTACCGGCCCGCAGCGGTGGCCATTACACCTTGATTGAAGACTATGGCCACCATCCAGTGGAGCTTGCTGCCACGATAGAAGCGGCCCGTGGCGCATTTGCAGGCCGCAGACTGGTGCTCGCGTTTCAGCCACACCGTTACACCCGAACACGCGATTGCTTTGAAGATTTTGTGCAAGTCTTGCGACTCGCCGATGTGGTCTGGTTGACCGAGGTGTACGCCGCAGGTGAAGCCCCGATTGCCGCCGCCGATGGCCGCGCGTTGGCGCATGCATTGCGCGTGGCGGGCCAACAAGCGTTGGTGTTTGCGCAGGACTTGTCGCAATTGGAATCGCTGTTGCAAGAGCAGGCGCAAGACGGTGATGTGGTGATGTGCATGGGAGCGGGTTCTATCGGGCAGTTGCCTATGCGGTTGGTGGCCCAGGCCAGTGGTGGCGACAAGCCGGGTTTGAGGGTGGTGAGGACATGATGGCATTTGACACACACAAGGCGCGTGTCGCTGTGTTGATGGGCGGGCATTCTGCCGAGCGCGAAATTTCTTTGATGTCCGGCAACGGTGTGTTGCAGGCATTGTTGTCAAAGGGTATACAGGCTGAGGCTTGGGATCCTGCACACACGCCTTTGTTGGCCTTGCACGATCAAGGCATCACCCATGCATTCATCGCATTGCACGGCAGGCATGGTGAAGACGGTACCGTGCAAGGGGCGCTGGAGTTGATGGGTATTCCCTATACCGGCTCTGGCGTCATGGCGTCTGCGATTGCCATGGACAAACACATGACCAAACGCATTTGGCTGGCAGAAGGTTTATCCACACCGCCAAGTGTTTGGTTGACGCCTGCGCAGCAAACCCCGCAAGCATTGAATGCCATTCCCCAGCAACTGGGTTTACCCTTGATCGTCAAACCACCGCACGAAGGTTCTTCGATTGGTGTGAGCAAAGTCAGCCATGGCGATCAATTGCCTGCCGCCATCGCATTGGCGCAAAAATCCGATCCCTATCTGTTGTGCGAAGCATTCATTCAGGGCGAAGAAGTCACCTGCCCTGTGCTGGGAGATGCAGACCAGGCATTTGCATTGCCAGTGGTCAAAATCGCCGCACCCGATGGTGCTTACGATTACCAAAACAAATATTTCACAGACGCGGTCACCTACCACTGCCCCAGCGGATTACCCAAAGACGAAGAACAAGCGATTCAAGCATTGAGCGTTGCCGCCTACCGCGCACTGGGTTGTCGGGGCTGGGGCCGTGCTGATTTGATGATCCGTGCCAGCGATCGCCAACCCTTTTTGCTAGAGATGAACACCAGCCCCGGCATGACCAGCCATTCGTTGGTGCCCATGTCAGCCAAAGCCGCAGGCATCGACTACGCCGATTTGTGTGTGCGATTGTTGAAAGATGCACGGCTTGATACGTATCGGGAGGCTTCGCACGCATGAAAGCCCGCGACGCCATGTACTTCAACCGAGATGCAGCGCCAGAGTTGGCGTTGGATGTGCGCTTGATGAACATCACCAGCCGTTGGTTGCTTTGGATAGCGGGCATGCTGTTTTTCAGCATGTGCGTGATGTGGATAGCGCGCCATCCTGTGTTCACCATCACCGGTATTCGTGTATTGGGTGAAGTACGCCACAACAACGAAGTCACCTTGCGTGCCAATGTGGTTCCACGGTTGCAGGGCAGCTTTTTCACGGTCGATTTGGCTCGCGCCAAGGCCGCATTTGAAAACGTGCCGTGGGTCAGACAAGCGGTGGTGCAACGCGAGTTTCCCAACCGCTTGCGTGTGGAAATTCTGGAGCATGAACCTGTGGCTTATTGGGGACCGGAAGCGGATTCGCGATTGGTGAACCAACAAGGGCAAGTGTTCAGCGCCAACTTTGGTGAACTCGATAACGAAAATCTGCCGCACTTATCAGGGCCCGACAGCGAATCTGTCCGTGTGTTGCATATGTTCAAGGCGCTGGGGCCAGTGTTTGCACAAATGCAATTGGAGATGGGGGCATTGGAATTGACCGCCAGAGGCAGTTGGAGAGCACGTTTCAAAAATGGTGCGCAGGTCGAATTGGGCAGGGGTAACGAGCAAGACGTGATGGCGCGTGTGCAACGTCTGACACAAACATTGGCTCAAGTCAGTCAGCGTTACGGCCGTCAGACGCAGTCGTTGGAGTCAGCAGATTTGCGGTATGTGAATGGCTATGCGCTGCGATTGCGCGGTGTCAGCACATGGGATTCAACAGCAGTTAGGTAAGCACAAAGAGGTTGGCATGGCTAAAGAATACAAAGACTTGGTCGTCGGATTGGACATCGGAACCAGCAAAGTGATGGTGGTGGTCGCCGAGGTGTTGCCCGGTGCCGAACTCAAGCTCGCTGGTTTTGGCATTGCCCCCAGCAGCGGACTCAAGCGTGGCGTGGTGGTCAATATCGATGCCACGGTGCAAAGCATTCAAATGGCTTTGAAAGAAGCCGAGTTGATGGCGGATTGCAAGATCACCCGTGTGTACACCGGTATCACAGGCAGCCACATACGCGGTATGAATTCGCACGGCATGGTGGCTGTCAAAGACCGGGAGGTCACCGCTGCAGATGTGGCCCGTGTGGTGGAAACCGCCAAAGCCGTCAATATTTCCAACGACCAGCGTTTGTTGTTGGTGGAACCCCAAGAGTTCATCATTGATGGGCAAGATGTGAAAGAACCGATAGGCATGAGCGGCATCCGCTTGGAGGCCAAGGTCCACATCGTGACCGGTGCGCAAACAGCGGCAGAAAACATCATCAAGTGTGTGCGTCGCTGTGGCTTGGATGTGGAACAACTGATGCTCAACCCATTGGCATCGAGCTATTCGGTACTGACCGCCGATGAAAAAGAACTGGGTGTGGCGCTGGTGGACATTGGCGCGGGCAGTACCGATGTGGCGATCTTCACCGGGGGCGCTATACGCCACACTGCAGTGATCCCTATCGCTGGTGACTTGATCACCAGTGACATTGCCATGGCATTGCGTACCCCCACGAAAGATGCCGAAGACATCAAAGTCGAATCGGGCTATGCCAAACAATTGCTGGCCGACCCCAACATACAAGTGGAAGTGCCCGGGCTGGGCGACCGTGGCCCGCGCATGCTCAGTCGACAGGCGCTGGCCGGTGTGATCGAACCCCGGGTGGAAGAAATTTACGCCTTGGTGCAACAAGTGTTGCGCGATTCGGGGTTCGAGGAAGTGTTGTCGTCTGGCATTGTGCTCACAGGTGGCAGCGCCATGATGCCCGGCATGATCGAGTTGGGTGAAGATATTTTTCTCAAAGCCGTGCGACGGGGTGTGCCGCGTTACAGCAGCGCGTTGTCGGACATGGTGTCGCATCCACGCGCAGCCACTGTCATGGGTTTGCTGGAAGAAGCGCGGCTCGCACGCTTGCGCGGTTTTCGCGTGGCGCAAAAAAACGGTTCGGTCAAGACCGCTATGGGGCGTGTCAAAGACTGGTTGGTAGGGACCTTCTGACCATGAACAACCTGATGCAATCTTTAGCCACTTTGCCCACTCGCCGCAGCAAAAGCCGACGATGGCGACCTTGTTCACGGGGGGCGCCATCGATTTGAAAAATCACATAACCACTCAAAAAAAATACAGATTCAAGGCAACTGCAAAACACATTCGGAGAGAACTATGAAAATTGAAATGATGGAATCCAGCGAATTCAACCCAGAGACCCAAATTCGTGTGATCGGTGTGGGCGGCGGCGGCGGCAACGCAGTCGAACACATGATCAACAGCGGCGTGCGTGGTGTCGAATTTATTTGCGCCAACACCGACGCACAAGCCTTGAAAGTCAGCTCTGCACACCGCGTTATTCAATTGGGTGACAACGGTTTGGGCGCGGGCAGCAAACCTGAGCGTGGTCAGGCGGCTGCTGAAGCGGCCATCGACAACATTCGCGAAGTGTTGCAAGGCGCCAATATGGTGTTCATCACCGCGGGCATGGGCGGCGGGACCGGAACCGGCGCAGCGCCTGTGGTGGCGCGTGTCGCACGCGACATGGGCATCCTCACCGTGGGTGTGGTCACCAAGCCTTTCGACTGGGAAGGCGGACGACGCATGACCAATGCCGAAGCCGGATTGGCCGAACTCGAAGCCAATGTCGATTCGCTGATCGTGGTGTTGAACGAAAAATTGCAAGAAGTACTGGGCGACGATGTGAGCCAAGACCAAGCCTTTGCATTCGCCAACGATGTGCTGAAAAACTCTGTCGGTGGCATTGCAGAAATCATCAACGTAGAAGCCTTGGTGAATGTGGACTTTGAAGACGTGCGAACCGTGATGAGCGAGCAAGGCAAAGCCATGATGGGCACAGCCACGGCCAGTGGTCCTGACCGCGCACGCATTGCCGCCGAACAAGCCGTGGCTTGCCCGTTGCTCGAGGGTGTTGACATGACCGGTGCCAAAGGTGTGTTGGTGTTGATCACCGCCGCCAAAGGCGCGTTGAAATTGGCTGAATCGCGCGAAGCCATGAACACCATCCGTGCCTTTGCTTCGCCGGAAGCGCATGTGATTTACGGCACCGCGTATGACGAAACATTGGGTGACCAAATCCGCGTCACCGTGGTGGCCACTGGCTTGGCGCAGCCTGGCCGTCGCATGGCGCCGCCTTTGTCTGTCATTCGCACCGGTACCGATAACGGGGTGTATGCCAATCCTGCTGATGTCATGCCTGTTTCCATGACGCCTGCAGCACATGCAGGCAGCGATGGCTTGAACCGCGCCTCCTCTGCGCAAACCAGCCATGATGTCAACGTGCCCAGCGTATGGCGCACCAACCGTACCCAAGCCGCAGCCAAGGTCGATGCCTTGTCCTCGGGTGGCATGGACAACTACGAGATACCTGCGTTCTTGCGAAAACAGGCCGACTAAAATTCGCGCGTGCTAAAACAACGAACCCTACAAACCATGACCCGCGCCGTTGGCGTGGGGCTGCACAGCGGGCAACGTGTTGAGTTGACCTTGCGCCCAGCCGCACCTGACACAGGTATTGTGTTCAGGCGCACGGATTTGCCGCATCCCGTGGACATACCCGTGGGCGCTTTGTCGGTCACCGACACCCGCTTGGCTTCGACCATCGAAGCGCAGGGTGCCAAGGTGCACACGGTAGAACATTTGATGTCCGCATGCAGTGGTTTGGGTTTGGACAATGTGTACATTGACATCACCGCCGAAGAAGTACCCATTCTTGACGGATCGGCCTCCTCGTTTGTGTTCTTGTTGCAATCGGCTGGCATTGAATTGCAAAACGCACCCAAGCGTTTTTTGCGTGTCTTGCAAGAAGTTGTGGTCAGTCAAGGCGAGGGTGACCAAAAAAAATGGGCAGGTCTTTACCCACACCATGGCTTCAAATTGAGTTTTGAAATCGATTTCAAGCACCCTGCGGTAGACACCACCGGTCAATCGGTCACGTTTGACATGGACACGGGGCATTACAGCCGTGACATTGCCCGTGCACGCACGTTTGGGTTCACTCGCGATGTCGAGCACATGCGATCAAACGGCTTAGCCTTGGGGGGTGGCTTAGACAACGCCATCGTCATGGACGACTACAAGGTACTCAACAGCGACGGTCTGCGTTATGACGACGAATTTGTGAAGCACAAAATTTTGGATGCCATGGGCGATTTGTACTTGCTGGGCAAACCCATGCTCGGTCATTACCGCGCATTTCGTTCTGGGCATGCGCTTAACAATTTGTTGTTGCGCGAGCTCTTGAGCCGCCCGCATGCATACGAATGGGTCAGCTTTGACGATGAACGCTTGGCACCCAAAGGCTTGGCGCAACTCTCTCCCGCTTGGTGAATCAGCACCTTTAACCGCCCCGACCGCCCCGCAACATGCCACTGGCCTTGGCGCGGCCCATGCCAGCTTGTGACATCAACGCCATGCCGCGTGAAGCATGTGCATGCGTGATGGCAAGCGCTAAAGCGTCCGCGGCATCCGCACCGGGCAGAGAAGGTAATTTCAACAAGCGCTTGACCATTTCTTGCACTTGCGCTTTGGCCGCTTTGCCATGGCCCGCAACGGCTTTTTTCATTTGCAAAGCGGTGTATTCGGCCACTGGCAACGGTTGGTGCGCGAGCGCTGCCAGGCACGCCCCACGCGCTTGTCCAAGCAACAAGGTCGATTGCGGGTTCACATTGACAAAGACGATTTCAATCGCAGCGGTTTGCGGTTGGTACCGTTGGCAGACTTCGCAAATACCTTCAAACAGCACACCGATGCGGGCGGTCAAATCAGTGCGCGGCAAATGTGTGGTGGTGATGGTGCCGCTGGCGACATAGTGCAATTTCCCATTTGCCCAATGCACCACGCCAAAGCCGGTGGTTTGCAGGCCAGGGTCAATGCCCAATATATTCATGGCAACACCGCCGAAGCCATGCGGCCTTGGATCACCTGTGCACGCTCTGCCAAATAAGGCGATTGAGGGAGTTTTTCAAAATATTTCGGTCTGGGCAACATCACGGCCAAGCGCGCAGATTCCCAAGATTGGAGTTGTGATGCAGGCTTAGAAAAATAATGCTGTGCCGCCGCTTGCGCACCAAACACACCTTTGCCCCATTCCACGTGGTTGAGGTAGATCTCCAAGATGCGCTGTTTGCTGAGAAAAGCTTCCAGCGCCAATGTGATGACCAACTCTTGGCCTTTGCGCAAAAAATTGCGTTCACCAGAAAGAAATAAATTTTTTGCCAACTGTTGGGTGATGGTGGAACCACCGACCACTTTCGGCGGTTTGCCTTTTTGGTTGGAGCGGGCTTGGGCTTTTTCGTTGCGCGTCCAGGCTTTTTCGATCGCTTGCCATTGCACGCCATCATGGCTGGCAAACACATCATCTTCCGAGGCAATCACTGCCCGCGACAAGGACACATGGATACGCGCGGACGGTACCCATTGTTGACGCCAGCGAAAACGCGCGTCTGATTTGAGAATCTGCAGAATTTGTGAACGCTCAAAAGCTGTGGAATACGGATCGACAAAGCGCATCATGGCCACGCGTGCCACAAAATACAGTTGTAATCCGAATGCTGACAACAGCAGCAGCAGCAGCCACCGGCGAAGCAGTGCGCCGCGACCAAAACGTGTTCGGGACGAGGCGTTGTTCATGGTTGCAACGATTCGGCTTGCACCGTTTGGTTGCGTTTGAAGGTATAGCGCGACACCATGGCCAATTGGTCAAATTCTTTTTTCATGTCGCCTGTGAACACGCCAAACGGCCCAGCAGAAGCCGCGATGTCTAATGCAGCGCGGTCCAGCTCGGCAATGCCAGAGCTTTTGAGAATTTGTGTCGACAGCACACGCCCCTGGGCATTGACAGTCAGCACCATGGTGAGGCTGCCATAGAGTTTCTCACCATGGGCTTGCGGGAAAAAGCGTGTGCCGCGTTCCTCGATCAAGCGCCGCATATGGTGATGGTAGTTCGCGAAACTGACCTCGCGGGTTGCTGGGCTGACGTAGCGGGTGCGTGGCCTGGCGTTTTGTTCAGCGATACGGCGTTCGATTTCAGCCAGCATGTCGAGCAATTGGCGTTGTTGTTGCGCCTGTTCTGTGGCTTGCGACGCAGTTTGAGGTTGCGCTGCAGCATAGACACTGAGTTGTTGTTTGATACTGGCCAACAGCGCGGATTGCTGTTGCTTGATTTCTTGCAATTTTGAAGGGCTGGCATCGTCGGCCTGACCCACCTGCGTTGTGGTTGACACAGGCAGGGGTGATTGGGTGCGACCGCTGGCCGCCTCACCGCCTCCTTGTAAATGGGCTTGTGCCAAGGCCTGGGGTTTTTCGGGGGCAGGTCCTGGACTGCGGCCATTCACCAAAACAATCTCCAAGGGGCTTTGCATCATCAATCGGTCAAATCCTTGTGGATCGGCGATTTTGAAAGCCAGTAAACCGACATGCAATCCCACCGACAGGGTGAGTGCGACTTGCATGGGCGTGATCTGCCACTGCATATGCATCACAGGGCTGGGCTGGGGGCAGTGGTTTCACCACCGGTATCGTTGGCTGTGTCGTCCATGTCCAATGCAATAGCGATCGGTCCGACAGTCGTCTCTTCTTCGGTGTTGTCATCGCTCGGGGGTGATGCAGTCTCTAGCAGGCAGACAAATGTGGCCTTGACGTCCAGCGCCATGGTGTCCACCTGACCGAGTCTCACACGCACCAAAGCGCCGCGCTCGAGCACGGGCGCACCGGCCAAGCCCAACACCAGCGGTAAATCCACGGCTCTCACCAAGGGAGGTTCACCCGGAAAAGCTTTGATCACGGTGACATCAATCTCTTCCACCTGCTGTTGCAGCAAGTATTTGAGCGTCCAGTACCGCTCCATGGTGGCTTGGTGTGTGTTGTAGGCACTGTATGCATCTTCAAACGCAGACACGATAGACATCAGGTTCGCATCTTTGGGTTTGAACGGTGCCACCAGACCAGCGGTGTTGCCATGTTGAACGCAGGCTACCAGTTGCCACTGGTTCACCAAATCGGTGTAGCGGCGCAGCGGTGACGTGCTCCATGCATAACAGGGCACACCAATGCCTGCGTGTGGCAACGCACGCGTGCCCATGCGCACCTTCACGCCGGGTGCCATGCTGGCTTGGCTGCGGTAAAGACCTGGCACGCCCAAGTCGGCCAACCACTGACCCCACGTGCTGTTGGCCAAAATCATGGCCTCGGCAACGATCAGGTCCAAGGCTGCACCGCGCGGGCGGATGCTCAGTTGAACCGACTCATCGCCGGTGGGGCCATGCGCTGGCACACCATCGAGTTTGAAATTGAAATCTGGCCGGTTAAATTGCTCGGGTTTGCCGCGCACTTGTTCACGCTGTGCTTTGAGGTGTTTGGCCAGCGTGTGCATGAAGGACAAAGCCGCGCGCGGTAAGCCTTGGTCGAGTTGCGGGTCTGGGTGCTGAAAATGGGGGTCGGTGAGCCACTGTTCGGTCACCACATGGTCGAGTTTGTCATGCCGCAAATTCGCCACGATGGGAACTTGCTCTAAGCGGGTGGTGGTGTGTTCGATCGCCAGTGTGTGTTCGTTGAAACTGACATACAAAGACAGTGCTGGACATGCCCGCCCTGCATCCAAGGTGTAGGTTTGCACCACGCTATCGGGCAGCATGGTGATTTTGTGGCCGGGCATATAGACCGTGGACAAACGCTGACGCGCGACTTGGTCCAGCGTGTCCCCCGGTTGCAATGCCAGTGCCGGTGCGGCAATGTGAATGCCCAGCACCACCGTGCCAGTTCCTAAGCCTTGCACCGACAAGGCGTCGTCGATTTCCGTGGTCTGCGAATCGTCGATGGAATATGCAGCGACATCGGCGAGTGGCAGGTCTTTGGGCAAGGCAGGGGCTTGCAGCGCAGGAAAACCTGTGCCCTTGGGGAAATGGTCAAACAAAAACCGTTGCCAGTGGAAGTCATACGCACTTCGGATGGCACCTGCTTTTTGCAGCAAGGTCAGGGGCGCTTGCTGGCTGTGTTTGGCCGCCAGCACCACGGCTTTGTATTCGGGTGCGTTCTTGTCCGGCTTGAACAAAATTTTGTAGAGCTGGGTTTGTATCGGCTCGGGACACTGGCCTTGCGTCAATTGCTGCGCCCAAGATTCCATCAGTTCTTGCAGCGCTTTTTTCTTTTCGATCGCTGCCAAAGCCTGCGCAATGATGTCTGCTGAAGCTTTTTTGAAATGCCCTTTGCCAGCGCGGCGAAAGTAATGCGGCGCTTCGCTCAGTTTGAGCAAACAAGCGACTTGCTCTGGCAAGCTGGCTTTGTCGCTGAAATATTCGCGTGCCAAGTCAGTGAATGAAAATTCTTCGGGGGGTGCAAATTCCCAAGCCAGTTCTAATTCAATGCCATCGGCGGTCATCGCAGCTTCGCGCAACAAATCGGCGGGGGAGGGCTTTTCAAACCGCAACAAAACATGGGCGGCTTTGACCTTGACGCGCTTGCCTGATTCAAGCTCTATCTGGGAGGAGGTGTCGGCCTCAGACAGCACGCGACCGCTGTGGAGTTTGCCGGCTTCTTCGAACAATGCATACATGGGCGCAATTGTCACATGCGGGCCGCGTTGGCAGCTTGTATCCATGGAATAGGTTGATAATTCCTGCATGGCCCTGAGTTTCGAAAAACCCTATTTGTTGCGCCAGTTCACGCATGTGTTGCGTGGCTTTGATGGACAGTTGACACTGGCTGTGGGTTTGTTGGCCGTCGCCGGCTTGATCACCATGTTTGGCTCGGGTTACGCCAGCGGTACCCGATTTTGGGACCATGCCCGAAACCTTGCACTGGCTTTTTGCATCATGTTTGTGGTGGCCCAGATTCCCCCGCAGCGGTTGATGACCTTGGCCGTTCCCATCTACACCGTGGGTTTGGCATTGTTGGTGGGCGTGGCCTTGTTTGGTTTGACGAAAAACGGAGCGCGTCGCTGGCTCAATATTGGGATTGTGATTCAACCCAGCGAGATCATGAAGATCGGTATGCCCTTGATGCTGGCTTGGTGGTTTCAAAAGCGCGAAGGCCAACTGCGACCCTTGGACTTTTTGGCGGCCACGGTGTTGTTGGTCATGCCAGTGGCATTGATCGCCAATCAACCCGACATGGGCACCGCCATTTTGGTGATGGCTGCAGGTATTTATGTGCTGTATTTCGCTGGATTGAGCTGGAAGTGGATCATTCCGCCTGTCGTTATTGGTGTGGTGGGCGTGGCCTTGTTGGTGCTGTTTGAGCCCACGTTGTGCGCCGATGGAGTCAAATGGCCATTGTTCAGGGAATACCAACGCCAGCGGGTGTGCACTTTGTTAGACCCTTGGCGGGATCCATTGGGCAAAGGCTTTCACATCATCCAAGGCATGATTGCCATCGGCTCAGGCGGTTTTTTTGGCAAAGGTTTCATGCAAGGCACGCAAACCCATTTGGACTTCATCCCTGAGCGCACCACCGATTTCATCTTCGCGGCTTATGGCGAAGAGTTTGGTCTGCTGGGCAATTTGTGTTTGATCGCAGGTTTTGTGTTTTTGGTGTTCAGAGGATTGGCCATTGCCATGGAAGGGCCCACCTTGTTTGCCCGTTTGTTGGCGGGCAGCGTGACCCTTATCTTTTTCACCTATGCTTTTGTCAACATGGGCATGGTCAGCGGCATATTGCCAGTGGTAGGTGTGCCTCTGCCTTTCATCAGTTACGGCGGGACGGCCATGGTCACGTTGGGTTTTGGCATGGGTATCTTGCTGTCTATCGCCAAAGCCAAACAGTTGGTGCAATCATGAGTAAAAAAACAGGCATTGTGGGAACGGGGAACATGGGCGGCGGCATGGCCAAACGGTTGTTGGATTTGGGCTGGCCGGTGTATGTGCATGACGCAGACACAGCCAAGCAGTCCGAATTGCAAACCGCGGGTGCCCATGGCTGTGCGCATGCGGCGGCGGTGGCGCAGGCCGCCGAAGTGGTGATTGTGTGTGTGATTGACGCGTCTCAAGTTCAACAAGTGTTTGACGGACCCCATGGCTTGCTGGCGGGTTTGCAAGCCGGTCAAACTGTGGTCATGTGTCCCACGATCGCACCGGCTGACACGGAACATTTCGCCCAGCAACTGCAAGCCATCGGTGTACACATGATCGATGCGCCGATGTCGGGTGGACCCATCCGAGCCGCCAATGGCAACATGAGCCTGATGCTGGCCGCCCCGCCAGAGGTGTTGGCTGCCCAAGACGATTTGTTGCAATCGCTCTCCAGCCAATGCGTTTTGATCAGCCACCGGGTTGGCGACGGGGCCCGCGTCAAATTGGTCAACAATTTGTTGGCAGGCATCAACTTGGTGGGCGCATGCGAGGCGATGGTGTTGGCCGAAAAAATGGGACTGAGCAAAGAAACCGCGCTGTCGCTGATCGAGCGCTCCAGCGGCCAAAGCTGGATCGCCAGCGACCGCTTGCGCCGTGTATTCGCCAATGACAACACGATCGGTTCGCACATGCGTTTGCTGGCCAAAGACACCCGCTTGGCCATGGCTTCGGCCCATCAGGTGGGTTATGCGGGTTGGTTGGGTGAAGCCGCCGCCAAAGCGTTTGCCATGGCCTGCGAGCAAGGCATGACCGATAGGGACGACAGCCACATGCTGGCCTTTATTCGTCGGGCCGCCGACCCTGCTTGAGACGGTGAGTAAGTTGACGATCCGGGCGCTGTCCGAGGCTTGAGCCTGCGTTTCGGTTGGCGATTCTTGCCAATAACCTGATGCACTCAGGTTCAAACCATGGCTTCTACAATGGCTTCATGATTGCACACGAACCCACCCTAGAACGCTTATCGATCGCCCACAACCTGTTGCTCAAGCCTTATGGTTTGGACGAAAGCCATTTGTCGCAGGCTTTGTCGGCCATACGCGCCCACCGTATCGATGACGCCGATTTGTATTTTCAGTACACCCGTTCAGAAGGTTGGAGCCTGGAAGAAGGCATTGTCAAAACCGGATCGTTCAGCATTGACCAAGGCGTCGGTGTGCGTGCCGTCAGCGGAGAAAAAACCGCATTCGCGTATTCGGATGATATTTCTTTGGCGTCATTGATGGACGCCGCACACACCGTGCGCAGCATTGCGGCCACTGGCAAAAATGCCAAAACCAAAGTGCCTGCGCGAAAAATCGCTGGCTCGCGCAGCCTCTACCGCGATGACGACCCGATCGCCAGTTTGGACAGCACCGCCAAAGTTCAATTACTTGAACGCCTAGAACAACAGGCGCGTGCCAAAGACCCGCGCGTGGTGCAAGTCATGGCCGGATTGGCCAGCGAATACGACGTGGTGCTGGTCGCCCGGGCTGACGGTACCTTGGCCGCCGATGTGCGGCCACTGGTGCGTTTGTCGCTGAGTGTGATCGTCGAAGAAAACGGTCGCCGTGAAAGCGGTTCGGCAGGCGGCGGTGGCCGCTTTGGTTTGGCTTATTTCGACCCCGCTGCACTCACCCGTTATGTCGATGAAGCGGTTGGCGCTGCCTTGACCAATTTGCAGGCACAAGCAGCACCTGCTGGTGAAATGACGGTGGTGCTCGGTTCAGGTTGGCCCGGTATTTTGTTGCATGAAGCGATTGGCCACGGTTTAGAGGGCGACTTCAACCGCAAGGGTTCGAGTGCATTCAGCGGCATGATCGGCCAACGCGTTGCTGCCAAAGGCGTGACGGTGCTCGACGACGGCACGATTGCCGATCGCCGTGGCTCACTCAATGTGGACGACGAAGGCCATGCCAGCCAACGCAACGTATTGATTGAAGACGGTATTTTGAAAGCGTATATCCAAGACAGCATGAACGCCCGTTTGATGGGTGTGGCGCCCACGGGCAACGGCAGGCGTGAAAGTTATGCCCATGTGCCCATGCCCCGCATGACCAATACCTACATGCTCGGCGGCGATATGCACCCACAAGAAATCGTCGCCAGCATCAAAAAAGGGTTGTACGCCACCAATTTCGGCGGTGGGCAGGTCGACATCACGTCCGGCAAATTTGTGTTCTCTGCCAGCCAGGCTTACTGGGTGGAGAACGGAAAAATCCAATACCCCGTCAAGGGCGCCACTTTGGTGGGCAACGGCCCGGACGCCCTGACCCGGGTCAAAATGATCGGCAACGACATGGCGCTTGACCCCGGGGTGGGCACTTGTGGCAAAGAAGGCCAAAGCGTGCCCGTGGGTGTGGGTCAGCCCACCTTGCGAATTGACGGTTTGACCGTGGGCGGAACCGCTTGAGGTCGCCCACTGGGCCTGTGCTACATTCCAATCCATGAATTCAGTGCTTTTTCACTTTGCTTATTTTTACGTCTCACGCCCCACTGGCGGTCGAGAGGTCTGAACGCAACAACGCTCTGAACTCCCCAACCTACCGCCGGTCCCCGGCGGTTTTTTTTTGTTGACGAATTTTTGACCCATCACCGTTGAAGCCCAGGAGTCTTTCATGAAATCCCATCCCAAAGATGCATATGCACCGATCGATGACCAAACCAGCCAGACCGACGACCAACGCATCAAGGACATCACCGTGTTGCCCCCTCCCGAACATTTGATTCGTTTTTTCCCGATCGCTGGCACTGCGGTGGAAAACCTCATCAGCGACACACGCCAACGCATCGCCGCCATCATGTCGGGTCAGGATGATCGGTTGCTGGTGGTGATGGGGCCTTGTTCCATCCACGACCCGTCCGCCGCGCTGGATTACGCCCGACGCCTCCAAGCAGAGCGGGAAAAATACAAGGGCACATTGGAAATCGTCATGCGTGTGTATTTTGAAAAACCACGCACCACCGTGGGCTGGAAAGGCCTGATCAATGACCCGTATTTGGACGAGAGTTTTCGCATTGACGAAGGCTTGCGCATCGCCCGCCAGTTGCTGATCGAAATCAACCGCAGCGGCGTTCCTGCTGGCAGCGAGTTTTTGGATGTGATTTCTCCGCAATACATCGGCGACTTGATCAGTTGGGGTGCTATCGGTGCGCGCACCACCGAAAGCCAAGTCCACCGTGAGTTGGCATCCGGTTTGTCTGCCCCGATCGGTTTCAAAAATGGCACCGATGGCAACATCAAAATCGCGACCGACGCCATACAAGCTGCAGCGCGCGGCCACCATTTTTTATCGGTGCACAAAAACGGCCAGGTCGCGATTGTGCAAACCCAAGGTAACCCAGATTGCCACGTGATTTTGCGGGGTGGCAAAACGCCCAACTATGACGCGGCCAGTGTGCAAGCGGCTTGCAAGGAGTTGGAAGTGGCCAAGTTGCCAGCCAGCCTGATGGTCGATTGCAGCCATGCCAACAGCAGCAAACAACACGAGCGCCAATTAGAGGTTGCCAAAGACATCGCCGGGCAAATTGCGGGCGGATCGCATCAGGTGTTTGGTTTGATGGTGGAAAGCCACTTGCAACCCGGCGCTCAAAAATTCACGCCCGGCAAAGACAAGGTGGAAAGTTTGGTGTACGGACAAAGCATCACGGATGCTTGCTTGTCATGGGACGATTCATTGCAAGTGCTGCAAGTGCTGGATGCCGCCATTGCCACCCGACGCAAAGCCAAGAAATAACTCCGCGCAAGCGGTTCAGGTTTGCAGTGCAGCCAGAAGTTTTTGGTGGATACCACCAAAGCCACCGTTGCTCATGCATACGATGTGATCGCCAGGTGCAGCAGCGGCTGTCACTTGTGACACCAGTTCGTCGATGGATGCAGCGGTTCGGGCTCGCGCACCCAGGGGTGCCAATGCCGCAGCGGCGTCCCAATCCAGCCCGGCCGTGTGGCAAAAAACCAAGTCAGCCATTTCCAGGCTCCATGGCAGTTGCGATGTCATGGCCCCCAGTTTCATGGTGTTGCTGCGGGGTTCAAACACCGCCAATATGCGGCCGTGTTGAAGGCGGCGACGCAACCCATCCAGCGTGGTGCGAATCGCGGTCGGGTGGTGGGCGAAATCGTCATACACCGTGATGGCTTCTTCGCCACTGCCGATACTGCCGCGCCATTCCATGCGGCGACGCACATTCTGGAAATTGGCCAACGCTTGGCTGGCTTGCTCGGGTGACACGCCCACATGCTGTGCCGCCGCGATGGCCGCCAAGGCGTTCATTTGGTTGTGCACGCCCGTCAAGGACCAGCGAATTTGCGCCACTTGTTGTCCATGATGAATGACCGCAAAGTCATGGGGTTCGCCTTGGGTTTGCCAGTCACCGCCGTGGCCAAAACCCTCTAAGTGGCTCCAGTGGCCCATGTTCAATACCCGTTGCAAACTTTCTTGCTCGGCATTGACCACCAAGCAGCCGCTGGCGGGCACGGAGCGTACCAAATGGTGAAATTGCCGTTCGATCGCGGCCAAGTCGTCAAAAATATCGGCATGGTCGAACTCGAGGTTGTTCAACACCGCAGTGCGTGGCCGGTAATGCACAAATTTGCTGCGCTTGTCAAAAAAAGCGGTGTCGTATTCGTCGGCTTCGATCACAAACAGCGGTCGGGATTGGCCACGGGCGAGTTGCCCCAGCCTGGCTGACACGCCGAAATTCAAGGGTACACCGCCGATCAAAAACCCGGGCGTTAAACCGGCTTGTTCCAGCACCCAAGCCAACATGGCGGTGGTGGTGGTTTTGCCATGCGTGCCTGCGACCGCCAGCACATGCCTGGACTGTCCCGCTGCGTGTAGGACATGGTCACTCAACCATTGCGGACCGCTGGTGTAGGGCATGCCCGCTTCCAAAATGGCTTCCATCAACGGGTAACGCGGATGGCCTTCGGCTGTGCGTGCACGAGACACCACATTGCCCACCACGAACATGTCGGGCTGCAAGGCCATTTGGTCTTGCCCATAGCCTTCGATCAGTTCGATACCCAACGCGCGCAATTGATCGCTCATCGGCGGGTACACCCCGGCGTCACAACCGGTGACGCGGTGACCGGCTTCGCGGGCCAGGGCAGCCAGACCGCCCATGAATGTGCCGCAAATGCCTAATATATGTATGTGCATGGAAGTGCATTGTAGAAGTGACCTGATGCGGGTCATGGCTTTGGCATGGCGCTTGGCCAGACCTGTGCGCGGTGCGGTCACAATCGCCACCATGTCCAGCGACACCACATGGGAAATTGCCGCCACGGCCGCGCGCTTGGTGGTTGAAGAAGGCTTGGAGTTCGGCCCCGCCAAGCACCGTGCGCTCAAAGAACTCGGCCTGCCTGCACGCCAAGCGTTGCCAGACAACGACCAGGTGGAAAGCGAAGTCTTCGACTATTTGCAATTGTTTTGTGCCGATACCCAGCCATTTGAATTGTTGGCGTTGCGGCGGTTAGCGCTGAGTTGGATGGAGCGATTGGCCGCTTTTCGCCCCCATTTGGGTGGCGCGGTGTGGCGCGGTACCGCCACCCGCTTGTCGGATATTTACATCCAATTGTTTTGTGATGACAGCAAGCAGGCAGAAATCACATTGTTGGACCAAGGTGTGCGTTTTGAGGTCCGTGCCGTCAAAGGTTTTCGGGGAGAAACAGTGGATGCCCTCAGCATCCATGGCCATTGTGCCGAATTGAATGAAGACATTGGTGTGCATTTGATGGTCTATGACCACGACGATTTGCGCGGTGCCTTGTTGCCAGACAAACAAGGCAGGACTTGGCGCGGCGACATGGCTGCGGTGAGACAACTGGTAGACAATGCCTCATGAACGCAGAAATTCCTTCAAACAAACCTTCGCGCCACCGGCGTACTTTTTTATCCGTTGCTGCTGGCGCATTGGTCGCTGGGTTGGGCGTGGCTTGGTGGCGCCAACGCAGTGTGGCTTTGCCTGAGTCTGTTTTGGCAGCGCTGTGGGCCGCCGAGTTTGAGCAACCCGATGGCACGCCGCTGACCTTGGCGCAGTTCAAAGGACAGCCGCTGGTGGTCAATTTTTGGGCCACTTGGTGTACCCCGTGTGTTGAAGAAATGCCTTTATTAAACGCCTTTTATCAGCAAAATAAGTCTAAAAGTTGGCAAGTTCTGGGATTGGCGATCGATCAGCCCAGCGCTGTCAAGCGTTTTCTCAGTCAGTATCCGGTAGAATACCCCATCGGTTTAGCGGGCTTGAACGGCACGGCTTTGATGACCGATCTGGGTAACTTGCAAGGCGGATTGCCATTCACTTTGGTGATCGATGCCCAGCAAGGTTTGCGTATGAAAAAGCTCGGCAAGTTGTCACAAGCCGATATCCATGCTTGGGTTTGACCTTTGGCCGATTTTGACGGCCTTTCCAAATGGTGTAAATTAGCACCTTGTTAACAGCAATTGACTGCAAGTTATATGGATTTAAGAAAACTTAAAACTTTGATTGACTTGGTCTCGGAGTCCAATGTCTCTGAACTAGAGATCACTGAAGCCGAAGGCAAGGTTCGCATTGTCAAGGGCCCGGTCGGCGCACCCGTGGCGGTGGCCGCGCCCGCCATGGCGGCTGCGCCAGCGGCTTCAACCCCAGCTGTTGCCCTGCCTGCAGCACCTGTTGCCGCTGCCGCTGTTGAGGCGCCGGTGGCCAGTGGTCATGTCGTCAAGTCACCCATGGTCGGTACTTTCTACACCGCTTCGAGCCCGGAGGCCAAGCCATTTGTGCAGGTGGGCAGCGTGGTCAAAGAAGGCGAAACCATTTGCATCATCGAAGCGATGAAAATTCTCAATGAAATCGAAGCCGACAAAAGCGGCACGGTGTCGCGCGTGTTGGTCGATAACGGTCAAGCCGTGGAATACGGCCAACCCCTGTTCATGATTGAGTGACCCCCGGACATGTTTAAAAAGATATTGATCGCCAACCGGGGCGAAATTGCGCTGCGCATCCAACGCGCTTGCAAAGAACTCGGTGTGGAAGCCGTGGTGGTGTATTCGGAAGCCGATCGCGATGCCAAATACGTCAAATTGGCCGAAGAAGCGGTGTGCATTGGTCCGGCCGCCTCCGCGCAGAGTTACCTCAACATGCCGGCCATCATTTCGGCGGCAGAGGTCACAGATGCACAGGCTATTCATCCAGGCTACGGGTTTTTGAGCGAAAACGCAGATTTCGCAGAACGGGTAGAGAAAAGTGGGTTTGTGTTCATCGGGCCCACGCCTGACTCTATCCGCATGATGGGCGACAAGGTATCGGCCAAGCAAGCCATGATCAAAGCGGGAGTGCCCTGTGTGCCCGGTTCAGACGGTGAACTGCCAGATGATCCGGCGCAAATCCGGCGCATCGGCAAAGCCGTGGGATATCCGGTGATCATCAAAGCCGCAGGCGGCGGCGGCGGCCGCGGCATGCGGGTGGTGCACAACGAAGCGGCCCTCATCCATGCGGTGCAAACCACCAAAGCCGAGGCCGGAGCGGCTTTTGGCAATCCTGCGGTGTACATGGAAAAATTTCTGCAAAACCCCAGGCACATTGAAATTCAAATCTTGGCAGACAACTTCAAAAACGCCATTTATTTGGGCGAGCGCGATTGCTCTATGCAACGCCGCCACCAAAAGGTGATTGAAGAAGCGCCGGCTCCCGGCATTGCGCGCAAATTGATCGAGCGCATTGGCGAACGCTGTGTCGCCGCCTGTAAAAAAATGGGCTACCGTGGCGCGGGAACATTCGAGTTCTTGTATGAAAACGGCGAGTTTTATTTCATTGAAATGAACACCCGGGTGCAGGTCGAGCATCCGGTGACTGAATTCATCACCGGTGTGGATATTGTCAAAACCCAAATCATGACGGCTTCGGGCATGAAATTGCCCTACTCGCAACGCCAAATCGAAATCAAAGGCCATGCGATTGAATGCCGCGTGAACGCCGAAGACCCGTTCAAGTTCACGCCTTCTCCAGGCCGCATCACCATGTGGCACCCACCTGGCGGGCCTGGTGTGCGGGTCGATTCACATGTCTATACCAACTATTTTGTTCCGTCCAACTACGATTCGATGATTGGAAAAATCATTGTGCACGGTGATAACCGTGAGCATGCACTGGCGCGTATGCGCACCGCGCTCGGTGAGACCGTGGTCGAAGGCATCAGCACCAACATCGCATTGCACAAAGCCATGATGTCTGACCCGGGTTTCATCAGCGGCGGCACCAATATCCATTACTTGGAAGAATGGTTGGCGGTTCGTCAAGCCTGATGGTTGAACTGCATTTGCATTGCCCGCAGCATGAGGTGGAGACCATCAGCGATGCCTTGATGGCTTTGGATGCTCTCAGCGTGTCCGTGCAAGACGCAGACGCGCACACCGAGCAAGAACAAGCTTTGTTTGGTGAGCCCGGTATGCCACCTCCAGCGGCTGGCTGGGCCCGCTCTCAAGTGGTGGCTTTGTTCGCTGACGAGCCCGCTGCGGCAGATGCGGGCAAACTTTTGGTGCTCCAACCATTTTTCAAAGAAGCCAAATTGCTTGGCATCCAGCCCTTGGAGGCGCAAGACTGGGTGCGCTTGACCCAGTCGCAGTTTGAACCGGTGCCCATCACAGACAGTTTTTGGGTGGTACCGAGTTGGCACGAACCACCGGCCCAAGCGCAATGGGTATTGCGGCTAGACCCCGGCCTGGCATTTGGCACGGGCACGCACCCCACCACGCGCATGTGTTTGCGTTGGATTGCCACGCACCCGCCGCAAGGGCAACGTGTGCTGGACTATGGCTGCGGCTCTGGCATTTTGGCGATTGGCGCGGCCATGCTGGGTGCCGCAGAGGTGCACGCGGTGGACATCGACCCTGATGCGTTGGTGGCCACACAGGCCAACGCCCGCGCCAACCAAGTGCAGATTCAAACCGGTTCTTCCGCATTGGCCAGCGGCAGCTATCCGCTGGTGGTGGCCAACATATTGGCAGCGCCTTTGAAAGTTCTTGCGCCTTTGCTGTGCGCCCATGTGGCCTTGGGCGGTCATCTGTTGCTGGCAGGTATTTTGAAGCGGCAGACCGAAGAGATTCAAGCGGCTTACCAACCGTTTTTGGCCCTGCAAGTCGCTGATGAACAAGACGGTTGGGTTTTGATGCACGCTGTGCGTGTCTGAGGTTTTCACAGGTTCACCGCTTTTCACCCATGGCTTTTGTCACCCTTTGCCCCCAATGCCAAACCGGCTTTTCGGTACAGCCGGAACATTTCAGCACCGCTGACGGCTGGGTCAGGTGTGGCCAGTGTGCCCATGTGTTCCAACTTGACCAGCATTTGTTTGAGATGGATGATCCACGGCCTGTGCCGGAAATGGTGCAACCCTTGTCCCGGCCGGGTGCATTGACATCGGTCGCTCCATCACAGCCCGCTGCACACTTGGCCTGGGCGTGGTCTTTTGTGGTTTTGCTGTCATTGCTGCTGGTGTTGCAGTGGGCAGTACATCAACGGCATGCGATTGCAGGCCGGGTACCCGAATTGCAACCGTTCATGCAGTGGTTCTGCCAACCGCTGTCGTGCGACATACATTGGCCCATGGATCCAGACCATGTTTCTTTGGAATCCAGCAGTTTCAAACGCGCCGATCCAGACACCTTCGTGTTTGAAGCGGTGGTGAAAAACATGGGCAGCTCGGTGCTGTCGCCGCCTGCGCTGGAGTTGACACTCCATGCCGAAGGCCGCGACGTGGTGCGAAGAATCGTCATGCCGAACGAATGGGGAGACAACGAAGCATTGCGTCCACATGGCAGTCACCCCTTGTTTTTCAGCTTCAGGTTGGACCCCGCTTTGTCTCCGACAATCGACGGCTTCAAAGCTTTGCTTTTTTACCCTTAAATCAATTGAACAGGATGTGGTTATGGCGGTTGTGATTTGTGGTTCCTTGGCGTTTGACACCATCATGCATTTTGAAGGCCGCTTCAAAGAACAAATATTGCCTGAGCAATTGCACATTCTGAATGTGTCTTTTTTGGTGCCGCGTCTGCAACGTGAATTCGGTGGCTGTGCTGGCAATATTGCCTACGGTTTGAAATTGCTTGGCGGGCAACCGTTGCCCATGGCCACATTAGGCAACGACGGTGAAAGCTATTTCAAGCGACTTCAGGATTTAGGCATTGCCACTGATTTCGTCAAAATGGTCGCCGACGATTACACCGCACAGGCCATGATCATGACCGATTTGGACAACAACCAAATCACCGCGTTTCACCCAGGCGCCATGATGCAAGCACACATCACACATGTCCAAAAACGCCCCGATATCAGCTTGGGCATCGTCTCGCCCGATGGCCGCGATGCCATGTTGCAGCATGCTGAGCAATTTGCCGCCGCAGGCATTCCGTTTGTATTCGACCCTGGACAAGGTTTGCCCATGTTCGATGGCGAAACATTGCGCCATTTCATCGAACTCTCGACTTGGGTCACCGTGAACGACTACGAAGGAAAAATGTTGTCAGACCGTACCGGTTGGGACAGTGCTGAAATTTCATCCAAGGTCAAAGGATTGGTGGTGACGCTGGGTGAAAAAGGATGCGAGGTCTGGCAGCAAGGCCAGATGCAATGGGTGCAACCGGTGAAAGCCGAGGCGGTGGTAGACCCCACCGGTTGTGGCGATGCGTGGCGCAGTGCATTGTTATTCGGGTTGGACCAAGGCTGGGATTTACTGCGCTGTGCCGAACTCGGTAACCAAATCGGCGCCCAAAAAATAGCGACCCGTGGGCCGCAAAATTACACACTGACATAAAAAAACCCGGTGCTTTCAGACACCGGGTTGTAGGCAAACATCAAGCACCTTTTCAGGGCTTGGTGGCCGTGGGAAACGGCCAGGCTGCTTGCGGATTCAAAGTGGTTTGAGCCACATGTGCAACCGCTTGCACCGCCGGGCTTGCTGGCGGTTTTTTAGCCGCTGGCTTGGCAGCAGGTTTGGCGGCCGGCTTGGTTACCGGCTTCTTGGCCGCTGGTTTGCTACTTGTTACTTTTTTTTTAGCAGCTGGTTTTTTGGCAGCAGGCTTTTTAGCTGCTGCTTTTTTAGCCGCGGGCTTTTTGGCTGCTGCTTTTTTGGCGACAGGCTTTTTGGCTGCAGGCTTTTTCTTGACTGCGGGCTTTTTAGCTGCTGCTTTTTTCGCGACAGGTTTCTTAGCTGCTACTTTTTTAGCGGCGGGCTTTTTGGCTGCAGGCTTTTTCTTGGCTGCGGGCTTTTTAGCTGCTGCTTTTTTCGCGGCGGGCTTCTTAGCGGCTGCTTTTTTAGCGGCCGGTTTTTTTGCTGCTGGTTTTTTTGCAGCGGATTTTTTTGCAGTTGCCATTAGATACTCTCCTAGATCAAGATCTTAGATCGTTGGTTCAAAACACT
>Ga0192647_100292_pt1 | contig 34596 bp, 31 predicted proteins | sample LauGreFa1BDMLBSN_2_FD_133046 | JGI IMG/M metagenome (GOLD analysis project Ga0192647, IMG submission 133046) | Freshwater lake microbial communities from Lake Michigan, USA - Fa13.BD.MLB.SN - reassembly | ecosystem: Environmental > Aquatic > Freshwater > Lake | place: Lake Michigan, USA... | reverse complement strand
CGTTTGCCATTAACGGATACCCGTACTTGGTAACACCTTTGGACTTCGACTCCTGGCGGTGGGTCCCTCCTACGGATGGACAGTTGACGTATAGGGTTTAATGTTGCTGGGTTTAGGTACAAATTAAAAAAATATGTCAAGCCCAAACTAGACTAAACCCTATACGTCAACTGTCCATCCGTAGGAGGGACCCACCGCCAGGAGTCGAAAAAGTACTCCCCTGGCCCCTCTAGTTACCTATAGCTGGTGTCTTGTCTACCCGTTTTCACCCTGGTCTCCCTGCTTTCTGTTCCCGCTCTTCCCCTAATTGGAAAGGGGGATTCAGCTACTACCCTGCTTTTCTCCCTAGGCGGGTCTTCTGCCCCCCTTCTACTGGCCCTTCTGGCACTACCGCTGCTGACCCTTGCTCTTCTAAGGTTCGGAAGCGCGTGGGGACGAGTAACCCAATACCAAGTTGGTCTAACCTCCGTTGGGCTTTCGTTTCTGCTCGCACTAAGACTTCCTGGAGCCATATCAGCAACCTCTACGGGTAGAGTTGAAACTGTACGTGTGGTTCTAGCCCCGTCATTCAGGGTCCCACTACGTCTTGGTATCGACGGGATCTCAAGGCCCTTCATTGTTCTAACGAATCTAACGCTGTATCTTTGCGTTCTGAGTCTTAGCTCGTCGACCCCACGACTTCTGGAGTTTCTACTTGCTCTACTTGCCCTACAGGTTGGTGTCCTAGCAACGTTTAGGTCGCTTGACCTGCTAGCGTTCTTCATTTGCTTCGAAAGAACACTTATCCCGATCTTCTTTCTAGTTCTATTCTGGGGTTCTCGCGAACGTCGAGTTCGTGCGAGCTATAGGATTGCGCTTTACACGCTGCTCGGATCTATTTTTAGGTTTTTTAATCTACTGTACCTGTCAGCAAAGACTGGGACCACTGATTACGAACTTCTTCTGCAACTCTCTCTTCACGAAGAGGACCAGCGTTTTCTGTGGGGAACGTTCTTTAGGGCTTTTGCTGCGAAGATTCCACTTGTGCCGCTTCACCTGTGGCTACCAGAAGCCCACGTTGAGGCGCCTACAGTGGGTTCGGTTCTTCTAGCAGCCCTACTACTTAAGCTAGGTACATACGGACTAGTTCGTTTTTCTCTACCACTTTTTCCAGAAGGAACTGTTTACTTTGCGCCGATCGTTTCAACGCTTGCGATCGTCGGGGTCATTTTTACAGCCCTTACTGCGATACGTCAAGTTGACCTAAAAAAGATCATTGCCTACTCTTCTGTTGGGCACAGAAACGTTGTTCTTCTGGGTAGAAGAGCTGGCACTAGTGAGGGTCTACAGGGTGCTCTATTTCAAAGAGTTAGCCATGGTATCGTTTCGGGCGCTCTCTTCTTTGCGGTGGGTTCACTGTACGAACGCTATAGTGTGCGATCCCTGCACTACTTTGGCGGGCTTGCTCACCTTTACCCCCTGCTGACCGTTGTATTCGTCACATTTTCACTCGCTAATCTAGGATTTCCTCCTACTTCTAGCTTCGTAGGGGAGTTTCTAGTGCTTCTGGGGGTTCTCCCTCACTCTGGTTGGGCTGCCCTATTTGCATGCTCAAGCATAGTGCTGGGTGCCATCTACACTCTATGGGCGGTTAACCGAATTTTCTTTGGTAACCTGCGTACTCTATCCGTTGCTGGAGGTCAGGATCTTTCTCGCAAAGAAAGGTGGCTGTTTAGCTTCCTGATCGTACCAATGGTTGTACTGGGTATTCTACCTTCTAGGCTACTGGATACAAGGCTAATCGACAGTATAAACATTCTAGAGCATGCACGCCTAGGCCGTACCGTGTAGTTACCGTTGTAAAATACCCCTGCCCTATAGTATTTCTGTAGATTTATAGGGCGATATCATCCTCTTGTAACGCTTAGACGTCTCGATCGTTACTCAGCCTCTGTATTCATGGCGTCCTCTCGTCGCCCCCGTTCGTCAACTACTTCGCTAGCACCCCGTTCTCTACGAACTTTTCGAGCACTTGCTCGTGTTCGAGGAGCCTTTCCTCTTACCGACGCAGCCGTTGATGCAAATCAAACGAGCCTTCGAATGGTTCTTGTAGGGTCTCCCGATGCCACCCCGGCGGCACTGCGCTCGTCAATTCGAGTTCGTCAAGCGCTGCTCGATACTGTGCTATCGACGACTTCTGCCGTAAAACTACAATTCGTCCCTGGGGCTGGCTCGCTAGGTCGTCGAATTTTTCGTTCACGCTCCCTTGCAGACAGGCGAACTCTTCTGCAAGGTGGCAGCGCTATTCTTCAGTTTAATGTCCCAAGGTCAACCGCCAACCTTAGTGGACTCAAACTTACTAAGTTTCTAGCAGAGGCTGTTCGTCCGTTCCCAGGATTCAATCCCGTGGCTTACCTGCTTGCACTTCCCGCGGCCGACTCTTCCCGTAGCGCGTCGGTTTCAATTCACCGCGTTGGATCTTCGGGTATCCCAACCCCCACTGTCGATGACGCGCCTCATCTTAGGATTCTGACCCGACTAAATGGTCTACTCGGCCAGAATCTACAGGTGCCGCTTACCCTACCAACACGTACCGTCGTCCCCCTGCTTCACAGCAGGGTTGTTCCCGCTATCCATACCGTAACGCCTGCAACCATTCCAGCTCTGCATATTCTGAGGGCACTTGCTGCTTTTATTCGAAGGAAAACCGCTCAAGCCGCAAAGGGGCAGTTAACACTGGACTCGATGGTCCAAGGGTTGGGCAGCAGGATTGCAAATCCTCGCCATAGCGGTTCGAGTCCGCTTCGAGTCTGGGGACATAGCTCAGTTGGTAGAGCGGATGCTTTGCAAGCATCCAGTCAGCGGTTCGATTCCGCTTGTCTCCAATTCAAACATATATGCTTGCTCGTCTTCTGCTTGACCGCCGTCGCCGTATACTCTCTAATCTTTATGAACCTCGCCGTCGCGTTCTTCGCGCGCTTATAGAGGCTCAAGACCTACCAGCCCGTCTTCGTGGACAAGCATATCGCGCTCTGCTGCGACTGCCGCGAGATAGTTCACCGACCCGTATTCGCAATCGCTGTCCCCTTACAGGTCGTGGTCGTGCTATTGTTCGACGTTTTGGACTATCTCGCCTAATATTTCGCTCTCTGGCAAATGCTGGGCGCCTGGTCGGAGTCAAGAAAGCCAGCTGGTTGTATTTACTTATGGACGTCCTTTCTAACGCTCTAGCAATGCTCCTCAACGCCTCTCGCTCTCGACGAGCCACGGTTCTTCTTCCTGTTCATGCAGGGGGTGACTCAAAAAGGGTCCGCGAGGTGCTTCGTCTCCTTACGAATGAGGGGTACCTGGAGGGCCTGGCTCCAGCGCCCACGCTTTCGAAAGTACGAAATGGCGTAGTAGCCCGCCTAAAATATAACGCACGTGGTGAGCCCGCAATTCGTGCCCTATTTCGTGTTTCGACGCCTGGTCGTCGTGTGTATGTGGGGGTCTCTGCGCTCTGGCAACCACCGGCCGGTGCTGGTCTTCTAATTCTTTCAACAACACACGGCCTTATAAGTGATCGAGATGCTCGTCGATTTAACGTCGGTGGGGAAATTCTTAGGGGGATTCGTTAATTAAATCTGTTACATGCTTTCTCTGCTACTCCCATCCGAGCTTCGTCTTCGTCTGGCCCCAGGTCTTCTAATTAGAGAAGGCCCTAAAGGCACTACTCGTCTCGTACCAGGGCCAGTTCGCCTTCGCCTTGTCCAAACTCCGTCTGGACGTCGTCTGATCATCGACGTACTCGGAGACTCATCCGAAAAAGTAGCCACGCCGTCTACTAGACTAGCCCATATTTCTCGACATATTGAGGGTGTCAGAACTGGTGTACGACGACGTCTCTCTATAGTTGGTGTTGGATTTCGTGCGACTGTGGTTACCCCTAGCAAAGAAATTGGGTCGGTTCTGTCACTTAAACTGGGATATCGAGAGGAGCGACGAGTACCTCTTGAACCGCTGAAAGCCGTTGGTGTTCAAGTAACACCTTCTCGTCTTGAGGGTCGTAGCAAGGGTACTCTAATTCGTGTGGAAGGACTTAGTCGTGAGCGTGTTAATCAGGTTGCGGCGGATCTACGTAAGCTTCGTCTCCCAGACTCCTACAAGGGTAAGGGAAGGCAGTATGATCATGAGAAGCTGATTCTTAAAAAGGGAAAGCGAGAGTTAATTCGTAGTAACGTATCAATATGTCAGCCGTATCAACTATTCGTACACCTTATCGTCCACGTTATGCGCTTTCATATCGAACTCGCACCAAAGTTTGGCCTAACAAAAATTCTCGGCTACGTCGTCTAGTCTCTCTCCGTGGACGTCGTCTACAACGCGGTGGGCTTTTTCGACGTTATGTTCTTGTGGCAACGACCCTAAAGTGAACTGAAGCGCGTCGACAAATTCGACCACTTAGACGTCGTGGGGGCGCAGCTCGAACCGGAGGAATAACCTCCTTTGGTCGTCCTCGTCGTCGCCGCTATCGAGACTCGGCAGCAGCTGCTCAGCAGGTACGCTCGTTTGCTGGTAAAAGATCGGCCAGAGCCCTACGCCAACTTGTTCGTCGAGGTGTTGGTGGTGGTAGGGGCGGAGCCGGTGTGGGTTCAGCTTCGTTCTTCGCCGCTCTCGCGTCTCGCCTTGATAGAGTTCTGTTTCGCAGGCGCCTAAGGCCTACAGTCGTTGCAGCGCATCAGTTTATTCATCACCAAGGGCTCGCTGTGAATGGGCGTCTGGCCTTTTCTCCGCGTATACTACTGCAACCAGGAGATACGATTTCTCTCAGGCCAGAAGGCGCTATTTCAACAGAAATACTTGAACGACGTCTTCGTAGGTGGCGAACGATTCTTTGGGATCTATTTTGCCGTGTTTATTACCGACGTTGGGGTCTCTATACGCTTCGACGTCGCCTACTGGCTATTGGTAAGAAGATTGGACGTAGACACGCGATTCGTCGAGGATCAGCGGCCCGCACAGCGCACTTTCGAATAATATTTGAGAAGGCAACTACTCGTTCCACTTCTGGAACAACAAGGCTAACGCCAAATCAAATAGCTAAGCGCGCAATGGGGCTTCTAGAGCAGGGTAATGTTGCGATAACCCCGGCTGCTCGAGTTCTTCTTCGACTTCGTCTAGCTCTTCGCCTGCGAAAATCGTTTCTGCCTCGTATTCGTCTTGGTACTCGTCGTCGAGCTACTACGTCTTCGCCGCGCATTCGTAGAAGACGCCTTCTTGTTGCTCGTCGTGCTAAGGCCGAGCGACGTCGTAAGATTACTCGACTACGCCCTGTTCATAGGAGAATCCCGACCTACAGGCATAGAGATTTCCGCACACTACGTGCTGTGAGGCTGCATCAGCCGTCACCAGAAGAGAGCATTTTCCCGTTCCGAGCTACACTAACCCAAGTGGCCACATTCTTCCGAGCTCGTGGAAGGTAGTTATTCTAATTTCTGGCAACTAGAGGGGCTTACCCCCTTTGCTGCCCACACAGCCCTACAGGCTGTGCTGGTCGATTTTCCGTCCATTGCCGTGCTGTCAATGGACCTCAAGTCGCCTAAATCCCTATCAAAAATAATGACCGTAGCTGCAAAGCTAATTGGAGCAGGACTAGCGACTATCGCGCTAGGTGGAGCAGGAGTTGGTATTGGAACCGTTTTCGCTGGACTTGTCGTGGCAGTTGCACGTAATCCAAACGAAAAGGACGAGCTTACACGTCTAGCGATCCTTGGATTCGCCCTGACCGAAGCTATCGCCCTATTCGCCCTAAGGAGGGCGTTCCTACTGCTTTTTACCTTCTAGTTAAAGGCCCGACCTTTATTGTGAAGGAACAGTATATCTCCTGGAGGCCACCTCTATAGCCTCACCAGATCTCTTCTCGCTCTCTTACTTGTAAGAATAAAATCTTATCCGTGGAAGTGACGCCGGTGGCCCTTGGCATACTCTCAGTGGAGGGGACGACAAGTGTTGATAACTTTCGGTGGACCGATTGTTACCTCCCGTAATCGGGTAGTTTTCACTTTAACTCTGTGCTGTCTTACGTATTTTCTGTTGCTCCCCTATCAGTTCTTGTTATCCTTACTGGACTAAGGTCCGGTTTTCGTCCTGGACTTGTCGCTGCTGACCCAGTACAACCATGGCAACTTGGTTTCCAAACCCCAGCTTCACCGCTGAGGGAAGGTATTGTCGCTTTCCACGACGACCTTAGGAGGTTCCTAACCGGAATCTTTTTCAGAGTTGGGTATATCTTCGTCGCTTGCCTTCGCACTTTTGGTAATGGCTCAAACCGCCCAATTGAGCGTCTGGTACATGCTACTACCCTAGAAGTTGTTTGGACTATCATCCCAGCCCTAATTCTTAGGGTGATCGCTATTCCATCGTTTTCTCTGCTTTACTCTGTTGATGAAGTGATCGAACCCCTTTTCACTGTCAAGGTTGTAGGTCACCAGTGGTACTGGTCATACGAATTTCTAGACCCAGAGGTAGTTGCTCGACTTTATAACGATTCTCTTTCTTCAGAAGGAGACGATCTTCTATTTACTGCAGCGGGAAGCGGATCTTTCGATAGCTATCTTCTTGGAGAAGAAGAGCGTACTGCTGGTGCAGGTCTGTCTTCAATTCGCAGACTGACCGTGGATAACCACCTCTTTCTCCCTACTGAAAGGCATATTCGTGCTAGGGTTACATCTGCTGACGTACTCCATAGCTGGGCAATCCCTAGCCTAGGTATTAAGGTAGACGCTTGCCCCGGACGTCTGAACCAAACGTCTCTGTTCATTCGTCGTGAGGGTCTGTACTATGGTCAATGTAGCGAAATTTGTGGAGTTAACCACGGATTTAGGCCGATTGGAATCGTTAGCCAGTCTTTCTTTGCCGGACTGACTCCAACAGCTCTAGACGTAGAACCTCTACTTACTGCGCTACAAGCTCTTGCGCAAGAGTTGTGTTGCTGGTATAGTCGTAAGGAAGTGGCTGAGTGGTCAAAAGCACCGGATTGTAACTCCGTTGAGGTCTCTCTGCGTTGGTTCGAATCCAACCTTCCTTACCGTCGATTTCCTTAGGTCGTCGGAATAGACTCGATTCGTTTTTAAGACCGTACACCGCGCTGACTTCGAAAAAGGTGGTCAGTTAGCAGGATGGAGCAATGGAAGCTCGCCGGGTTCATTCCCCGTCGATGGTGGTTCGACTCCACCTTCTGCTATGTGTGTGTAAAGCACAATAAAGCGATTTTGAAGAGCAGCGAGCCTCGCCGGGAGAATCGTTCAACGGCAGGACCGCGGTCTTCAACACCGTCGTATGGGGGTTCGATTCCCTCTTCTCCCGCCCCTAAGGGATCGGGGCCTAGTTACAAGTATGACGTCTCCATTTTCCCCTTCAATTTTTCTCCAGCTAGTTGGTGCGTTCAGATGCGGAACGTGTCTTCTTGTAATCGGTGCCCAAAACCCAGTGCACTCGCTTCTCCTCCTGATCAGGGTGTTTGCGCTAGGAACCCTACTGCTTTTTACCCTACAAAGGGAGTACTTTGCCCTCCTGTTTCTAATTGTCTATGTCGGGGCAATCGTTGTTCTGTTCCTATTCGTAATCAGAAGACTTGAGATTAAGATAATTAACGTTACTAGGCGTCTACGCGACCTTCTAGCGCCCCGACACCTTGTTGTGGGTATTCTCCTTCTCGAAATTCTTCTTCTTGCCAGCGCGGATGCTTTTGATCTAGCACCCTTTCTCAGCTCTACTGCTCCAGCAATAGTTGAGAGTAACGTGAGGACAGACTGGTCAGCGCTGCTGCACCGTACTGACCCTCTTCGTGCGCTAGGCGGTCTGCTGTTTACAGAGTACTCTACGACTCTTCTTCTCGCTGCACTACTTCTGACGCTAGCTATAGTTGGTGCAATTGGACTGAGCCTGCTTCCTGATCCGCTTACGGCAGCTGATATTACGGGTACTTCAACTGTTCTCCACCCCACACTAAAAATACAAGATCCGAATCATCAAGCTAGGCGTCACCCTGGACTGGCTGTGGCCGCTTGGCGTTCGAATCATTAAAACCGCCCTATACAAATACATTAGTAAATGAGTACTTATGCTTCACTTGTTCGTCATCCTCTAAGGAGTGTCGTGGCTAATCACATTGACAGATATCCAACCCCCGCTAACCTTTCTTACATATGGGGATTTGGTTCTCTGGCTGGAAGAGCCCTTGTTATTCAGATTGTAACCGGAGTTTGCCTTGCGAGGCACTACGCTCCTGAAGTTCACCTCGCTTTTGCTAGCGTTGAGCATATTAGACGCGACGTTCGCGGAGGTGCCGGCCTTCGTTACGTTCACGCTAACGGAGCATCGAGATTCTTTATCATTGTCTATACCCATAGGTTTCGCGGTCTTTATTACGGTTCTTATGTACAACCTCGTGTTCAGCTATGGAGGTCAGGTATCGTCGTATTTGTTCTAAGGAGGGCTGTAGGTTTTAGGGGTTATGTTCTTCCTTGGGGACAAAGGAGCTTTTGGGGTGCTACTGTAATCACTAATCTGTTTTCAGCTATCCCAGGCGTTGGACCCTCTATCGTGCAACTACTGTGGGGAGGTTTTTCTGTTGATAACCCAACGCTAAACCGATTCTTTTCCCTTCACTACCTTGTTCCTTTCCTAATCGCAGGGGCAGTTCTACTACACCTAGCCCTTCTTCACATCCCTGGATCGAATAATCCGCTAGGACTCGTAGCAACTGTTGATCGTATTCCGTTCTACCCTTATTTCTATGTTAAGGATCTGTTCGGGTTTACACTGTTTATCCTATTCTTCTCTTTCTTTGTTGTGTACGCCCCAAATCTTCTTGGGCACCCCGACAACTATATTGAAGCCAACCCACTAGTGACTCCTGCACATATCGTACCAGAGTGGTATTACCTGCCATTCTATGCAATTCTTCGTACTGTGCCAGATAAGCTAGGTGGTGTTCTTCTAAGGGGAGGTGCTATTGCGATTCTGGCTCTTCTACCTCTGGTGGATACTTCTGCTAGGCGTAGCCATCAGTTTAAGCCGCTTCACCTGTTCCTTTTCTGGGCCTTTGTAGCTAATGCTTTTTGCCTTGGTTGGATTGGTCAAGAAATTGTAGAAACTCCATTTGTGGAAAGAGCCACTTTCGTTGCTCTAGTTTATTTTGCTTACTTTATTCCTCTACTACCACTTCTAGGTAGGCTAGAAAGGGCACTTCTTCAACGCGCCCTGACTCTAGCTTTAGATTGTGTGGTTCACCCCTTAATCAGCTGTAGCTTTGGGGGTTTGCGTTTTGCGTCTCTCAGCATATGAACGTTTCTATTGTGCCTTCTTCTGCTTTTTCAGCCTCTGCTTGGGGGCTGTTTTCCCCAACCCTACTTCCTCTAATAGCGCTTGGAACTATTCCACTAGTTCTGCTTGCTCTAGCGGTCTTTCTGCCAGCTCGCGGTGAACTAAGCCGCTTTCTGACTCGTCTAGCCGGTATATCCCTACTTTTTCACCTTGTAAGGGGTAGGTCGGGACTTGCTTTTCGTCTGGATGGTGCTGAGTCCGATCTACTACCCCTAAGGCAGAATGATCCCCTATACCCTCGTCTTTTTCACAGGGGAGGTACCTTTCTACTGGCGCTAGCGAGACTCGGTCTAGCTGAACGCACCCTCCTAACTACTCGCGTGGAGAGGGAGTTTCCACTACTGCTGCTGCTACTTCACTTTGGAGCTGTTTCGGCTCTTCGTCTGACACCCCTAAGAGACCTTCTACTAGCTCTAGAGATAGTTACTCTCGCAGCTTATGTTCTGACGGCTGTAGAGCGACGAAATCGTTTTAGCACGTATGCCGGTGTGCAGTATTTCCTACTGGGAAGTGTTCCAAGTGCAAGCCTGCTACTGTCGTTTGCTCTTTTTTATCGACATAGTGGTGCCCTTACTCTTCCTGATCTAGACCTCCTAATAGGAAGGGGGACTTCAGTCGCTGACAGATCAGATAGGCGAGCCGCCCTTCTGCTCACTTCAACTAGATTCGAGGAGGGCAATACGCATACTTCAGCTGTTGCTTCTAACTGGTGGGAAGCTAGCATTAGGACCCCAGAGAACGAAGAAGGTAATATCATCACACTGCTACCAACTCTACTAGCAGCAACCCATCCCCTAACCGCAGGGACAGTAAGGGCCCTTCTTCTTCTTCTCGTTAACCTTCTTTTCAAGCTAACTGCGGCTCCCTTCCAATTTTGGGCCCCAGGTGTTTACGGAAAGACTCCGCTAGCAAGCGTTACTGTTCTGGCAACGAGCTCAAAAGTCAGGGTGCTAGCGCTACTACTTAAGCTTCTACCAACACTACTGGCCCCATTTCCTGCTCTAACAGGCCCCCTTCTCCTAGCTGCGGGTATTAGAAGCGTTACAGCGGGTATGGTTGGTGCTCTCGCAGAGCCCCTACTAAAGCGCTTTTTTGTCTTCTCTTCGATAGGTCATGTAGGATTTAGGCTGGTGGGGGTTAGTCTAGGTACTGCTGCAGGCTCAAGCGCCGCTGTACACTACGCTGGAGTATACGCCCTATCTGCTCTTCTAGGGTGGTTTCTTCTTCTGGCAAGAGGCCGTCATCGTACTCACCTTGTTCATCTGACGCGTCTAGCTCGCACTGAGCCTATTCTTGCATTTAGGAGAGCGCTCCTAGCCTTCTCTAGGGCTGGTCTGCCTCCTCTAGGTGGTTTCTTTGTTAAGCTAGACATTCTTTCTTCTCTAGTAGATAGTGGGAACAGGGCTATGACTTATGTTCTATTTGTACTAACTGTCATCAGCTTTTTCTACTATCTTCGAATGGTTAAAATCAGGTTTTTTGACCAATCAGCAGGTGAAAATGGGCCCGATTCTCATCCTAGGGTGAACGTAGATCGTCCTCGCGATGAAGTGCGCCTTGCTCTAATAGTTGTCATTAGTTTCAGGCTCGCGTTCTATCTGCTTTTTGTCCATCCACCTCTTATTGCGATTGGTGGTGAGAGGCTAGGTACCCTTCGTTAGTCGTTTTTAGTTGTTAGGTTGTCGAGCCCATAGCTCAGTTGGTTAGAGCGTACGCTTGATAAGCGTAAGGTCCGTCGTTCGAGCCGACGTGGGCTTAAGGGGCGGATGTAACTCAATGGTAGAGTATCAGGTTGTGGTCCTGAGAGCTGAGGGTTCGAGTCCCTCCCTTCGCCCGTTAAACGCTTTCTTGGGGATTGGGGAAGTAGCTCAGTGGTAGAGCACGAGCCTGTCGCGCTCGGGGTCGCGGGTTCGAACCCCGTCTTTCTCGTTCGTAGCTGGTTATTGGGACATCGCCAAGTGGTAAGGCGGTGGATTTTGGTTCCACCATACAAAGGTTCGAATCCTTTTGTCCCAACCAAATCATAGTTTGAAACTCGATTCCATGCGTATCGCGTTTCGTTAGGTGCAACGATAAAACTCATTAGTCTAATGGCTACTTTTGTTCTTCTAGATGGTGATACTACCTTCCCCCTTTTTGTAAGTCTCGTGGCTGCCCTTGCAATCGCTGGACTCATCCTTGCGCTTTCGTTTGTGCTCGCAGTTCAAAGCCCGGATCCAGAAAAGACCTCAGCGTATGAGTGTGGTTTTGAGCCGTTTGAAGACGCTCGTAATCGATTTGATGTGCGTTTTTACATCGTGGCTATTCTATTCCTACTCTTCGATATCGAAGTAGCTTTTCTGTTTCCATGGGCTGCAACGCTAGGAAGAACAGGGGGTACTAGCTTCGCAATCGTGGCGCTATTCCTGCTTCTCCTGACAGCTGGATTTCTATACGAAGTGATTAAGGGTGCTCTAAATCCCCATTTGTTTTGGGCGCCGATATCGATGTGCACAGTTCTGACGAGCTGTAAAAACCAAACTAACCTATACATGGCGGTTTCTGCTATTCCCCCTATTCCCCTTGTGTCTCTGACCCTAAATGGTCGCCCTATTCAGGTGCGAGCCTCAGCTACCCTTCTTCAAGCTTGCGAAGCCTCTGGAGTTGATGTTCCTCGTTTTTGTTATCATCCTGCCCTTTCGGTTGCCGGAAATTGCCGAAGGTGTCTGGTAGAGGTACAAAAGTCACCTAAGCCGGTTGTAGCTTGTGCCAGACCTGTAGCTCCAGGTAGAGTAGTGTTTACCGACACCCCTCTTGTTCGTAAGGCACGTGAAGCGGTACTAGAGTTTCTGCTTCTAAACCACCCCCTAGACTGTCCTATCTGTGATCAAGGAGGTGAGTGTGACCTACAGGACGAAGCCCTTACTTTTGGTGCTGATCGTGGTCGTGCCGTTCTTACCCCCAAGCGTGGTGTTCAAGACAAGGAATGTGGGCCAATCGTAAAAACAATTAGGACTCGTTGTATTCACTGCACTCGCTGTGTTCGCTTCGCAGCTGAGGTCGCTGGAGTCGAGGCACTTGGTTCGTTTGGGCGAGGGGGAGAAACCGAAATCGGTCCTTATCTGCCGACTCTTCTACGTACTGAACTTTCTGGGCATCTTGTAGATCTCTGCCCTGTCGGAGCACTGACCTCTAAGCCATATGCCAGGCAGGCTCGTCCATGGGAGCTACAGCGTAATGACTCTGTTGATCCTTTTGATGCCATCGGTAGGGATCTCTCTGTTCACACGCGAGGTCAAACAGCAACCGCAAGTGTTACCTCTATAATTGAACGAGGTGAGGAGATTCTGCGCATTCTTCCTCGAACAACCCCCCTAACCCCTGAACCATGGATTTCGGATCGTAGTCGTTACGCTTTTGATGCTTTTCGATCAGCTTCTCGCCTTATTCGTCCAGAAGGACCGGATGGGGCCAGGCCTTGGTCTGAGGTCCTGCTAACAAGGGCACCTGGTCTAGCGGTTGGGGCTTCTCGTTCCGGCTTTCGAGTAACCCTCGGGTTTGGTGTTTCGGCTGAATCGATTTTCGCGACTAGTCTCTTTACTGCTCTTAGGGGAAGGCCATACCCAAGAACAAGTAACGGTAGAGCAGCGAACCCACGATCTAATTTTCTATCTATTGATGCCCCAGAGGGTCTAGGTCTACCGGATCGAAGGGAGCTTAGGGTTGCTTCAGCTTCAGCTTTTGTTCTTGTGGGTACAGATATTCGTACAGAGGCATCGTTTCTGTCAACTCGTCTTCGTCGTGAGCAAAGACGTCGTCCACTTACTATCACCTCCCTGTTCCCCTTTACGCCTCAGCGCCTACGCCATCTTCATCTGGGTAGCTCGATAGCTACGGGAGTTTCTCTTCTTGAAAATCGCCTACCAGTGCTTGCTCGTAGGCTGTCGGCGCACCATGATGAGATAAATCGACTACCGCGCCTTCTTCTAGGGGCAGAGTCTCTTCGTGGGCGCCTTGGGTCACCACTAGAGGGTCTATTTCGTTCCCTTGCTCGTCGTAGATTTAGCCGTCGTATTGATTCTGACCGCGTTGGAGTGGTTCATGCAACATCTACTTCACTCGCAGCAGCTGTTCTGGGGGTTACTGGACGTTCAAGTGGTTCAATTGCACCCACACCAGCTCTTCACATTACGGTAGGCCTGGGTCGCACTGAAGCAACTCAAGCGCCACGTAGCATTCATCTTGGAACCCACTCCCCTAGTGCTTCAGATAAGAATGCTCTGCATCTACCGCTCCCCAGCCCATACGAGCGAACCGAACATCGTCTTGTTCTAGATGGAATTGGGGGTCGTCTACGTCGCAGTCGAACGGCAGTAACTGCACCACGTAGGGCTCGCCCGACAGAACTGCTTTGGAGTGCTCTAATCCGAAGGCAAGGCCATACTAGGTGGCGTCGTTGGACTGAAGGTCTAGCAGGTTTTCATGATGAAATACCTCTAGCCGTTCGCATAGAAACTAGTGTACCGGCGTTTCTAAACACTCAGAACGCTGGTAGGGGTGTTGGCTCTACTAATGCCTTTACTAGGCCGCTAGCAGTGCTAACCCCTGGTATTCGCGATATATACCTACAAGATCCAGTTTCGCTCCACTCACCAACTAGAGGTGAATGCTCTCTTTTCCTAGGAGGGGACGGGTCATTTCAACGTGAAAGGTAGTTTACGCCCCATAGTTTGGGTTAAACCAGATGTCCTGTGGACTTTGGTTGACGTTATTTATTAATGATTCAAGCTGAAAGCTGGCTAACTCCCATAGACAATTCTGGTGCTCGTGCTGTTGAGTGTATTCGAGCTCTGGGCGGTTTTCATCGTGCTTTTGCTGCGCCTGGAGATCGACTTGTTGTTTCCGTAAAACGCCTTCGCCGAACTGGAGCCCGTAAGGTACAAGCAGGTGAAGTACACCTAGCTCTGCTTGTGCGAACACGATTCCCTACTCGCTTTCTAGACGGAACCTCTAGCCGAGCCGAAGGAAATCGTGTACTCCTTATAAATCGTAAGGGGCGCATTCTAGGGACTCGACTGTTCGGGTGACTGTCTCGTCGTCTACGTCGTAAGAAGTTTACGCGCCTTCTGCTCCTTGGAGGACGTCATACACTCTAACTAATGAAGAGCACCAATGATACCCTTAACCCGTGCCTAGGTCGTCTCGCAGAGCATCTTCGTGTGAATACGTCTGTTCACCAAGCTACCCTGTTTCCCCTATCTTCTCCCCATCGCGTGTCTGCTCTGACGAATGGGGGTTCACCAATTCGATCCGCTACACTTAGTTTTCGATTTGGGAGCGTGAACTACGCAAAAGGGCGTGTTCTTCCCTTTTTTATAGCACTAGAGCTTCTAACAGGTCAAAAGGGTATCGCGACTCTGTCACGCCGTGCTGTCCCTGCGCGCAAAGTTATAAAGGGGGGTCTGGTCGGCTGTCGCGTAACACTTCGTCGTCATGCCCTGAATAATTTCCTTGAGACCCTCGGCATTTCTCTTCCTCGTAGAGAGCGTCTTACGCCACCACGTTGGACAGCTCGCTTCCGTTCTGCTACACCTAGCCCTAAAGGGCAAATTACGGCCTCACTAAGCTCTTTTCGATTTAACGAACTAGTGGCGCTACCTCCCCTGGAAAGAGGTCTGGGACTACATCCTGACGTGCAGACTAGATACCTGTCTGTTCACGCCCGAGCACGCGCCTACGAGGAAACATACTTCGCACTTCGCACGGCTAAGCTACCCATTCTTTAAATAAAACTAATGCGGACCCCCACCCCTCGACGTTTCCGCAAAGTTAATCGTCACGCCCTTCGTTCCACTTACGAAAACAAGCGCTGTGCTCTACGTTTTGGTACTCATGGGCTGCAAGCCGTTGAAGCTGGTTTTGTGACAGCTCGTCAGCTCGAAGCTGTTCGTCGAACGCTAACTCGTCGTCTACAACGTAAAGGTAAAATTTGGCTTCGAGCTACCCCTGATTATCCACGTACCGCTAAGCCTAAAGAAGTTCGTAGGGGTCGTGGTAAGGGTGCTGTTTCTGAGTGAGTATGCGTTGTTAAACCTGGACGTATTCTTCTTGAGGCGAGAGCTTCTCCACGTGATTTCTCTCGACTATCTGAAGCCCTATCTGTCGCTCGACGCAAGCTACCTGTGTTTGTGCAACTGGTAACTCGTACAATCTTGCTACAAAGGCCTAATGCCCCGCGTGTTCGCGTGAGCATACCCGTTAAAATACCTGGTTTGGATCTGCTTGATGTATCTTCTTCTACTTGTCTTTCCTCTTGTCGGCACCGTTCTGGCTGGCTTTGGAGGGCGATGGCTTGGTGGAGCCGGAGCGGCCCGAGTTGCAACAACTGGGATTGCTCTGACTTTTCTGCTAGCTTGTTTCGCTTTTTCTGAAGTTGCCCTAGCCCACTCACCAACCCTGCTACGCCTAACTCCCTGGAGAACCAGGGAGGGCGTAACCATTTCTTGGGGATTTCTTTTTGACCCCCTTACCGCGGTTAGACTGATTGTTGTTACCGGTGTTTCCTCACTAGTCCACCTGTATTCTACTTCATATAGGGCAGAAGACCCCCATCTTCCTCGTTTTAGGGCTTCCCTATCCTTTTTTACTTTCTTTAGGCTTATTCTAGTTACGGCAGACAATTTCGTGCAAAGATTTGTTGGATGGGAGGGGGTAGGGCTCTGTTCTTACCTTCTAATCAACTTTTGGTTTGCTCGTATTCAGGCCAATAAGGCTGCCATTAAGGCAAGGGTTCTTAACCGAGTGGGTGACAGAGGTCTTGCGAGAGCCCTATTTGGGATCTACTGGACTTTTGGAAGCCTTGACTATGCTGTTGTTTTTGCTCTTGCACCCGCTATAGCAGAGTCTACAGTTTCGTTCCCGTTTCCTGTGCTAGGGCCCGTGTCTGTACCACTACTAGATCTACTAGCACTTGGACTTCTAGTGGGGGCCGTAGGTAAATCTGCACAAATCGGTCTACATACCTGGCTACCTGATGCTAGGGAAGGTCCTACCCCCGTTTCTGCCCTACTCCATGCGGCAACAAGGGTGACCGCTGGTGTTTTCCTGCTGTGTCGATGCTCTCCGCTGCTCGAATTCGCTCCCCATACCGCCTCCCTAGTTACCAGAATGGGTGCCAGAACAGCTTTCCTCGCTGCAACAACAGGACTACTCCAGAATGATCTGAAGCGTGTTATTGCCTACTCTACTTGTTCTCAGCTTGGATATAGGGTGCTAGCCGCTGGTCTTTCAGGATATCCTGTGGCCAGGTTTCACCTGGCAAATCACGCCTTCTTTAAGGCGCTGCTTTTCCTCGGTGCAGGTTCTGTGATTCACGCTAGAGCGGATGAACAAGATAGGCGTAAGAGGGGAGGTCTTGTGCGACTACTGCCTCTTACCTATACAGCAAGAAGGGTTGGTTCTCTAGCGCTAAGGGGTGTCCCATTCCTAACTGGATTTTACTCTAAGGATGTCATTCTTGAGCTTGCGTATGGAAGCTTCACCCTTGAAGGTCGTTTTGCCCATACCCTTGGTACACTAGCTGCTAGGGGTACCGCTTTCTACTCAATCCGTCTGATTGCCCTTACTTTTCTAGGAACTGCGGCTGATCCAGCTCGCGGGTCTCGTGCAGTTTATGCTCACGTTCACGAAGCGCCTCTGCCTATAGCAATTCCGCTAGTGCTACTATCGTTTGCTAGCATCGGTGTTGGTTACACTACCCGAGATAGAATAATCGGGGTGGGTACGGACTTCTGGGGAAATGCACTTTTCACCCTTCCCACACATCAACACCTTCTAAACGCAGAATGGCTAGATACAAGTGTGAAGAGGGTACCGCTGGTTGGCGCAACACTTGGAGCGACTACTGCTGCAAGGCTGTTCACTGCTCCGGCTTTTCTGCCTATCCGAACAGCAGCCGTATCGTCCGCTATTGGGCGTGCGCTTTACACTTTTTTTAATCGCAAGTGGTTTTTCGACAAAGTTTACGCTGAGTGGGTAGCGGCCCCAATTCTTCGTACTGCTTACGCTGGAACTTACCAAACTAGAGATCGAGGGCTTCTAGAGCTTCTTGGTCCTCGTGGGGTGGCAACAGCACTGCTTTCAGCTAGTGATTCTCTAACAAGCCTGTCGCTTGGGTTTCTATTCCGCACACTTCTTCTGCTTCTTCTCGCGCTTACAATCCTTCTAGCAAGAGTCGGGGGTTGGGCAACTATTGCTCCAAGAGTAGACCTAAGCTGCGTTGTGAGGGTACTAGCTGCTCTAGCCATAGCGCTTATTTTGGGTCTTAAAGTCGAGCTACGTTTAGGGCTTGTGGGGGAATGGCCGAGTGGTCTATGGCGCTGGCTTGCTACGCCAGACTCGGATTATACCGAGGCAGGGGTTCGAATCCCCTTTTCTCCGAAAACCTAGTAGCTGTTTTTTGTCTCTTTCGTCTAGTCGGTTAGGACGGTACCCTTTCACGGTACCAACGCGGGTTCGAGTCCCGTAAGAGATACCGACGCTTCTCCTTTAGAAGAGTGTACGGAGTGTTAGACGCTTTTACACACGTTAATACGAGAGTAGTCTATTATAATTAAATGTCCCTAGCCCCTCTATTTGGCTCTGCTCTGTTTACCCCTCTGGAACAATTCGATAACGTAAATTGGCTGTCGTCTCGTGGATTTGAAACTGTGGATGCTTACCCACTGTTTGTCCTAGAAACTGAATTTGCCACTCTAGACAGGATTAACAATCCTCTAGCTGAGACCTCAATCGCTCTAACTGCAAGACTGCCTGGCGGTGTTTTCGCTGCCCTGGTTGTTAGGGTTGCCGCGGCTTATGCTCTTCCAGCCCTAGGAACTACAGGTACAGCGATCTCTGCCGCTCTACCACCTGTTTCGAGAGTTGCCCTAATCGCCACCCTTCACGTTCTAACAGGAACTTTTCTAACTGTATGGAGGGGAGATCTGTTCTACCTAACTTCTGTAGCCGGTAACAGCGCAGATGGTGTAGGTTTTGCTTTCGCTCCTCAACTTGATAGAACACTATCTATCGATGAGACTAGGGTGTCACTTCTGCTTGCTTTCGCCCTACTAGGGGGTGGAGAAGAAGAAGACGAAGAAGATGCTCTGCTTCCAACTGCTGGTGATCTAGAAGTTGTGGAAGAAGTAGTTGCTCCTCTCTTTATCTCTAATCTTGGTAAGGATAACCCAGATAACGGTGCTCTATACCTAAAGGTTTGCGCAATTTTTGGATTTGTGCTAGCCTCAAACCTTGCTGGAAGGCTACCTTATGCCGACACCGTAACTAGCAGCCTTGGCCTTACTTTTAGGGTCGCGCTAGCGGTTTTCGGAAGCCTCCTAACTCTAAGGATCCAAAGCAAGGGGATCGGCTACCTATTTAGCCTTTTCAGGCCTTCAGGTGCTCCACTTCCCCTGCTCTTCCTCCTTATTCCTATTGAGTTCATCTCTTACAGGTTTCGTGTGGTCAGCCTTTCTGTTCGACTATTCGCTAACAGGAGAGCTGGGCACACTCTAAGGAAGGTGCTTATCGGGTTCTCATACACTTTTCTAACGCTTGGTGATCTTTATGCGGTTGCTGCTTTCCTACCAGGACTAGTAGTTTTCGCGCTGGTATTTCTAGAAAGGGGGGTTGCTGTAATTCAAACCTACATCTTCACTCTTCTGACTTGCAGGTATCTAAAGGATCTTTACGTCGCACATTAATCCCATAAATGCCACAACTTGATCTTGACCTTATTGAAGACTTCCTATTCGTTGCCTTTGCTGGTCTCCTACTAGGTGTGGGGGATGAAGAAACTGAAGAGCGTGTTATTGCCGTCGCTGCAGAAGCACACCTAGCGAATCTGTATGTTGGGGGACGTAAGGCCCTACGCGCAGAAACCCGTCTTGTTGCTTCAGCTGCTCGAGTTTTAACGTCAGCCTTAGTATCGCCATAGCTAAACACGCTGCTTCGTCGCTTTTTAGCAGCTTAAGCAGACAGTTGATGTGACAGTTGCCCGTCACTTGGGTTCCTAGCTCAGTTGGTAGAGCGCGGGATTCTTAATCCCGTAGTCACAGGTTCGATCCCTGTGGAGCCCACCCGATTAAAAGTATGCCTGTAGCTCAACTGGATAGAGCGTCGGACTACGGATCCGAAAGTTGAGAGTTCGAGTCTTTCCAGGCATGTAGGGGAATAGTTCAGCGGTAGAACGATGATCTCCAAAGTCATCAGCCGAGGGTTCGATTCCTTCTTCCCCTGGTCGTATTAGTCAAATGAAACGTTACACGCATCCCCCTATATTTCGAACCCTCATTGCTTCTAAAGAAGGCAGCACCGTTACCAAGGAGTGGATTTTCCTACGTCCTCGTCTAACCCTTAATGCAGACAACCCAAACTGGGAGCGATCTGAAGTAACTCGAAATGCACTCACATCTGGTATGCTACCTATCGGTCGATCAGCGATTCGAATAGTAGGGGAGCGTCTGCGCAATAACACCAAAAGACTAAAGGCAGTTCGTTTATGTCTCAAACATGGCCACACTTGCTCAACTATCGCTATCTAATTCACGACGACCCGGAAAAAGGCGTACCCAACGTCGCCCAGCGCTTACAGGTTCTCCGCAAAAAAAAGGGGTGTGCATAAAACTAGTGACACGTACTCCTAAAAAGCCTAATTCTGCGATTCGAAAGCTAGCCCTTCTTCGCCTGAGCAATCGACGACGAATTTACGCCTACCTGCCAGGTGAAGGGAAGCACAGTCTTCAAGAGCACTCTGTTGTTCTCGTACGAGGTGGTCGTGTAAAAGACCTACCGGGGATTAAGTACACCAGAATTCGAGGGGTTTACGACTTTGCTGGTCTAGCGGGTCGCACAAAGGGACGTTCTAAATACGGAACGAAGCGCCCTACTGTTGGAGCGTTAGCCTACCCCCGTTTTCTAGATGTAGAATCGGGGGGTTTGTATCTGTATGTCTGCTATTGGAATCCTTCTCTCATTTCTCGCTCTCGTTGTTCCCCTGCTAATTGCTGTCGCATACTTTACCCTGTATGAACGCCACATTCTAGCTGCTCTGCAACGTCGTCAAGGCCCCAATGTAGTAGGTGTCTATGGCCTACTCCAACCCCTTGCTGACGGACTTAAGCTTTTCGTTAAGGAATCTGTTATCCCTAAGAGCGCGAACGCTGCTCTTTTTGTTCTGTCACCTGTTGTAACTTTTGGCCTAGCAATAGCGGGTTGGGCAGTTGTCCCGGTAGGCGAAGGAACAAGGCTAGCTGACTTTCGACTAGGACTGCTTTACCTATTTGCCCTTTCTTCACTAAGCGTACACTCAGTTATTAGGGCAGGATGGTCTAGCAACTCAAAGTATGCTTTTCTAGGAGGACTACGCTCAGCAGCCCAAAGAATTTCATACGAAGTATCTCTAGGCGCAACCCTAGTTTCACTTCTGCTTCTAGCCGGATCGCTAAACCTGTCAGCAATTGGCGAAGCCCAAGCAAATGGGTGGCTAGCGCTACCTCTGCTGCCAGTGTTTATTCTCTTCTTTATTACTACCCTAGCCGAAACAAATCGACATCCATTCGACCTGCCGGAGGCTGAAGCAGAACTGGTTTCTGGTTATAATGTAGAGTACTCAGCTAGGGGCTTCGCACTGTTTTTCCTAGCCGAATACAGCAACATTATTCTTAGGTCGTCTCTTAGCACCCTTCTTTTTCTTGGTGGTTGGCATGCCCCAATCGCTAGGTTTAGCGGACCGCTCGTGTTTGCTCTAAAAACTAGGGTAATTGTAACTCTTTTTGTACTCGTTCGCGGTACGCTTCCACGTTACCGTTATGACCAGCTAAGGCGTCTAGGGTGGAAGGTTTTCCTGCCGCTAGCTCTGGCGTTTCTGGTACTCTACGCATCCCTTATCCTAGCTGGTAACGGCGCTGTTGAGCTATCTCGCTTATTAAACACCGATGGCCTCCTTTCACAGATACACTGATCTCTCACTAATTGTTGCTTTTCTAGGGGCCTTTGGACTTCTCGTTAATCAGCGACACCTACTCCTTTCGGTTCTTTGCATTGAAAGAAGATTTTACGGACTAAACCTGTTTCTAGTTGCTCTCGCCGTAAGGCTTGACGATAGGCTAGGCGAACTATTTGCCCTATTCGTTCTAACACTAGCCGCCGCAGAGTCAGCCCTAGCACTAGCGCTTCTAAGGGCTTATTTTCGCGTATACGGTAACATTCTTCTACGTGAAGAATTAACGTCTTAATATTAATGCCCCTATCTGTACGCCTTGCAGCCCTACTACCTTCAGCTCGCGTTGTTGCTTCGTCTAACTCTGTAACTGGAGAGACTCGAGTAGCAGTACCAGCCGCACATCTACTTCAAACGCTTACCCTACTACGTAAGCACACCGGAAGAGAATTTTCACAACTTAGAGCGATTACCGCGATTGATAATCCTGAGCGCAATCGTCGTTTTGAGGTTGTCTATCTACTGCTATCACCATCTACCGGGCAGCGAATTGCTGTGTCTGTTCACGTTTCAGAGGGAACACCGCTACCATCAGCTACCGGAATTTACTCTTCAGCAGGATGGTATGAGCGTGAAACTTGGGATAGGTTTGGGATTCTTTTTACTGGACATCCTGATCTACGTCGTATGCTAACAGACTACGGTTTTAAGGGACATCCCCTTCGAAAGGATTTTCCCGTCACTGGTTATGTTGAAGTTCGTTACGACGACGTTCGCAAGCGAATTCTTTACGAGGGTGTTAGCCTTGCGCAAGAATTTCGACTGTTTACGCTAGACCAACCATGGTCCTAGCTCGTCAATAAACGCCATAAACCCGAGATCTTAGGATCTCGGGTTTTATGTGCTGGTGCTCAGATTGGGATTTAAACGCGTAAACGCCGGAATATAATCCGGCCGCGCAGAGTTCTTTAGCATAGCTTTCTTCGCTAACAACAAAAACAAATGGTGAGCAGCAGCATTTGCGGTCTTTGACAGTCCACCAAAAGTAGATAGCCAAACACCAACAAAGAAGAAAATTACAGCAAAAAGTGAAATATAAGACCCGACAGAGGCGATTTGGTTCCATCCAAGATAAGCATCTGGGTAATCTGGGATACGACGAGGTCTTCCTGCAAGCCCCAGAAAGTGCCTAGGGAAGAAGGTCAGGTTAACACCAGTAAACCTAGTATAGAAGTGGATTTGTCCGACAATGCTTGGAATATGTACTCCAGTCCTCTTTTCGAACCAGAAGTAAAATCCAGCAAAGATACCAAATACAGCTCCCCTGCTTAGCACATAGTGGAAGTGGGCCACCACGTAGTAAGTATCGTGAAGCGCGATGTCGAGTCCAGCGTTAGCTAGAACCACTCCAGTTAGTCCTCCAGCAGTGAAAAGGAAGATAAATCCTAGAGCAAACAGCCTTGCTGGTGCTCGTAGATCCCTAGCACCTCCCCACCTAGTTGCAATCCAGCTAAAAATCTTGATACCAGTTGGTACGGCGATAATCCTAGTTGCAGCAGTAAAGTATGCTCGAGTGTCGACGTCAAGCCCAACGGTATACCTGTGGTGAGCCCAAACGATAAATCCAAGGATACCAATAGAAAGCCTAGCGTAAACTCTTCCAAGATAACCAAATACCGGCTTTCCTGAACCAACAGACACAACTTGGCTGACAATACCAAAAGCTGGTAGAATCAGGATGTAAACTTCTGGGTGTCCGAAGAACCAGAAAAGGTGCTGGTACAGAACAGGGTCTCCTCCAGCAGCTGGATCGTAGAAGCTTGTATTAAAATTACGATCCGTTAGCAGCCTTGTGATCGCTCCAGCTAGAACTGGTAGAGAAAGGAGAAGCAGAACAGCGGTAATCAGCACAGACCAAACAAACAGGGGCAGCTTGTGCCTAAACCTACCTGGTGCACGCCTGTTGAAGATGGTAACAAGGAAATTAATCGCACCAAGGATCGAAGCGGCTCCAGAAAGGTGCAGTGAGAAAATTGCTAGATCTACTGACGGTCCTGAGTGAGCTTGGATACCCGAAAGTGGTGGGTAAACAGTCCAACCGGTTCCAGCTCCAGTTTCAACTAGAGCAGAAGCCAGAAGAAGAATTAGTGAAGGAGGCAGAAGCCAGAAAGAGATGTTGTTCCTTCGTGGAAAAGCCCTGTCAGGAGCTCCCAGCCTAAGTGGGACGAACCAGTTACCGAATCCTCCGATAAGGATAGGCCTTACCCTAAAAAAGATCCTTAGAAAAGCATGAGCGGTAACAATCACGTTGTAAAGTTGGTTGTTTCCTGCCAGAATTTGTGGACCAGAACCTGCTAGTTCCCTACGAATTAGGATTGACCTACCCGTTCCGATAACTCCGGAAAAGGCTCCTAGAAGAAGGTACAGAGTTCCAATGTCCTTGTGATTAGTTGAAAATAGCCAACGAGTGGCGAAGGCGAAAATACCGGTTAGGGGTACAGCAGCTGACGACATGAGGTTTATGGGGGTTTGCTTAAAGCAATGTTGGCACCTACTACGGCAGATACCAACTAGACGGGCTATTAGGTGCGGCGTGAGTCGAACACGCGCAACCTGCGTAGAAGACAGGCTCTCTACCACTGAGACACGCACCTACACAATTTGTGGCTAAGTACTGCTACGCCTAAACGACAGCAGTGTCGGACGAAAGCGCTTTGCAAAAGAAGGGTGATAAGCCAGTCAAACGCGAACTCCTCTGGTACCTTTACGAGTAATGGCCTGTGCTCTACCCCCTTCAAGACGACTCGAATAGGTATACAGAGCTAGTCTCCCGCTTTCACCCATTAGCACTTTAGTTCGATTCCAACGAGCTACACGTCCCTTAAAGCTAATACGAACACCCAGCCTTTCCGGACGTGCTGAAACCAGAACTTTAACGACTTTTATCCTAAAACGGATAAAGGGGATTTCTTTGCGGTTTCGTGGTAGACGAGCCAGTGATGTGGCCAGGAGCTGTGCAAGTACACTCGCATTTTTTAGATAGATAGCGACAAATCCAAGACGCAGAAGGTCAGGCAGTCTTCCAGAAGCCGCAGAGAAACGGCTGCCCCTTTCTTGTTCTAGTCGAGAAAGGAATCGTGCTGAGGTTGGTGCACGAAGTCGATTTGAAGACGAGCGTAGGCGATTAACTTCATTAATTGGTGTACGTGAAGCGATATCACGATCGAAATCAAAACGAGCGAGTGAGAGCGCATTAACCCTAACAAGATGAACGGGGACACCCGCCAGTCGCGAAAGAAGACGTGTTAGAGAGCTTGAGCGTAGGGCTTGAGGGACACCCGATACTCAATCATTAGAGCTGCGTTCAGTGGTACCTAGCGTATCTAGAAGAAAAGGCGCTGCTTTGGGATTTAGGCCTTCGCTAGAATCCCTAGTATTAGCCTCAAAGGCCCTTTCGCTACCATCTGCGACAATAATCGTACGAGCCGCGAGACGATTTACAAGGCGATTATTCCAACCACGACGAACTGAAACTACACGTATGCTTATGTTACGATTTGAGCTAAAAAGCCTAGAAGAACTAAGTTCAGTAATTGGAAGGAGATTACTGATCAGTTTGGCGCTTGTTTCTGGCCGTACCCTGAGCGCGTTTTCAACACCAGTAGCGACTTCGGTACTTATGTCCCCGCCTTTTTGTTGACAAGCAGAATAGTCTTGGCTAAATGCTAGAGTTGTTTCCCTATCAATGTAATGTGAAAGGGGTACAAACGGCGCCTGACGGAAGGCATGTGTACTGAAGCTACGCGAGTTTTTAGAGATTTGAGAGCAGGTGAGCTTGGCTACGCTAGTTACAAGGCAAAATCGCACTAATTGTGAAAAAACCGTTAATTAACCACGAAGAGTTGTATATGAAAGAACTACTGTTAGGCTACCACCTACACCTGGCCTAACCTGTAGATCAACGGGGAATAGCCGTGATGCTGCAGTCGTACGACGTGTACCGTTACGACGTGAGCGTCCTGAACCACGAGAAGCACTTGCTGAACGAGCACTAGGGCGGGTTTGGCTCACGATAAAAGGTAGTCGAGCAAGGAGAACAGTTAGCCTGTCCTCTATTCCTGCACGGACTACCCCGCCTCGTGCACTAACGGTAGCTGCTATGCCAGTTGTGGGAAGGGCAAATCAAGATGTACCCCACTTACGGTGAATACCAAGACGGAGACCGATTGGATGGCTTTTTTGTCCCATTAAAAAATAAACTGACTACAGCTAGCTTATTTATAACTTACGAGCTGACGTTTTTGCGATTGGCGGCTTACCCTTTACTGCTTTTGAGGGGCGTACTACTCGTGGCCTTTTACGTGTAGGTGCAAACTCCCCCAGAGCGTGACCTACCCTTTCCGCCGTTACACTTAGCGAAACTGCGCGAAGGCCCGTAAGCACACGAACTCGTCGACCCACCCTTGAATTTACGAGGCGTACTGCTCGTGGCCTGATCACACTATCTATAGTGCCCACAGCTCCGGGACGATTCGATTCTAGAAGAAGACGACGAACAGGGGGAATAAACGGTGGTTTTCAGCTAGAACGCGACATTTTTAATAATTTAGTGACACGGGTCGGAATCAGAAAACGGTTCTGACGGCGTGGCGCTCGCGTTGGTTGCCCTTTCGTTGGCCAACCACGAAAGGTCACAGAAGGTCGACCACCAGCGGTGTTACCACCATGGGGGTGGTCAACTGGATTTATTGCTACACCACGAACTGTTGGTCGACGTCCTAGCCAACGAGAACGACCCGCCTTCCCAGGTAGCAGTGAGGATTTAACTTGGCTGGCGACTCTCCCAAGACTAGCTCTGCTTTGCGCTGGAATTATGCGCTGGGCACCTGAGGGTAGACGTACTGTGACCATTCCGGTTTTAAGTCCTAGAGTTGCAGCCGCATCTACTGCCCTAACCTGCACCGAGCAACCTGCAGCGCGAGCAAAGCGGGGGCCGTGATTAGCGTGGGGCTCGACCGCATGAAGAAAATCACCGGGTTCACAGCTTCCAATAACGACACGATCACCTGGGCGTGGTGGCGATAGCTTTTCCACAAAGGTAGCCGATCCGAGCTCAGTTTTTACGGGGTCGTGGCTGCGAACGGGCTGGAAAAGGCTCCTACCGGCTGCTGCTAGAATATGGGAGTAAGGACGCTGTTGTGAGTTACCAATCGCTGTCGGATTAAGGACAACAGCCAGACGAGCTGATCGACGAGGGTCATAAGTAAACCCTACCACGCGCCCCTGCTCCCCAGTTCGTGTTCAGTCTAGGGTGATAAGCGAGCGTGCATGTCCGCCACCACGATGCCGCACCGTAATACGGCCTAGGTGGTTACGTCCTGCCGATCGATGCGCGTTGTGACCGGTACGAAGATAGGGTACAGTGCGGTAACGGGTAAGCTTCATTTAATAACAATACTAACTAAACACAATCAACCATCATACATCAGACAGGGTGGGATTCGAACCCACGGTACCCAGGGGCACGCCGGTTTTCAAGACCGGTGCTTTAGACCACTCAGCCACCTGCCTCATAAGTACAAGCCAGGCTTCTACTGAATAGGGGTTGCGCTTGTTCGTCGAATTCGTCCGGCAGTCTGAGCATTAGACTTAGTGCGTTGCCCGTTTACGGGTAGCCCTGCACGCAGTCGAATACCGCGTCGACACCCATTTGCGACTAGACGTTGGATGCGACGTGCCTCCTCTTCACGTAGGGCTCCAGCAACCGATCCACCTGACTGTAGTGCGATTGCAAGGGACCTCTCTTGTGAGGGCGTTAGCTCGGACACACGCAGTGCAGGCGGAAGGCCTAGCTGGCGAAGGACAACTTTAGAGCGAGCAGGGCCCACACCAGCTAGACGACGAAGTGCGATTTCAAGGTGAGCAGATGGCGGAAGAGAAAGTCCAAACAGGACAAGGGCCATAATTAAAAAAAAGCTTCCGATTAAACTATTAAGCCGAAGCAAGTAGTATCGCTTAGATACCCTCTCCCCATGTGTAAACAGCTAGGAAAAGGAAAATCCAAACAACGTCCACGAAGTGCCAGTACCAGGCTGCGCACTCAAATCCAATGTGAGACCCCACGGTGTAGTGGTGACGCCTCCTACGAACAAGTGAAACAGCTAGGAAAATTGTTCCGACAAGAACGTGCCTACCATGCAGTCCAGTAAGCCTATAAAAAGTGGATCCATAGACACCATCTGAGATAGTAAATGGGGCATGGACATACTCGTATCCTTGACAAAGGGTAAACAGGGTAGCAAGCACAATGGTTAGCACCAGCCCAGTTCTTGCTTCCACGCGATATCCTCCTAGGAGGGCAGCATGAGACCAAGTCAGTGAAGCACCTGACGTTAGCAGAAGCAGGGTATTCAGTAGGGGTAGAATCCAGGGATTGATCACCTCAATTCCCACTGGTGGCCAAACGGCACCAATTTGTGGACCTGGAGCAAAAGCAGCGTTGAAGAAAGCCCAGAAAAAGGCGAGGAAAAGCCTCACTTCAGACACAATGAAAAGTACCCTACCAGCACGTAGTCCAGCTTGAACTGCACGAGTATGGTGTCCTTCATAGGTCGCTTCGCGTACAATGTCGCGCCACCACAGAATTGCGGTAAGCACAACAGAGACCAGACCAAAAGAGAAAAGAGTAAACCCAAGGGTAAAGGCATGCCTATACAGGCCTAGGCCAGTTACCCTAAAGAAAGCCGCGAAAGCAGAAACAAACGGCCATGGGCTTGGGTCAACGATGTGAAATGGGTGTCTAGCTGAATTACGTGGAGCTGTCAGAGGAGTTGACAGGGAAGAAAGTGATCGGATTGGAGATCGAAGCATAGTAATAACAAATAGCCCCATAAACGCTGGGGCAGGCTAACGTACAGTGCTTAACACTTTTATAAGAAAGGTTAAGCTTAATCGAGATGGAGCGATTCGAACGCCCGGTATTCTGCACCCAAAGCAGACGCACTAGACCACTATGCGACACCTCGTTGACGGACCGGTTTAAGTGTGATCTCCGTCTTTATTAAATTTCTCGATTCAGCCACAGGTTCCCCTACGGCTACCTTGTTACGACTTCATCACGGTTACGAGACCGTCTGTCTGGTCTCCCTATAACACCTGAATATGCAGACTACCCAACGAGCATTCTGAGCACATTAAAGGGCATTAAAGGGGGAACCCTTCTAGCCAATCTCACTCCCCTGACGTGACGGGCGGTGTGTACAAGGCCCCAAACCATTCACCGTGGCGTGCTGATCCACGATTACTAACGATTCCGACTTCAAGGAGGGCGAGTTGCAGCCTCCTATTCGCACTAAGGGGGCGTTTACGAGATTGACTCCGCGTTGCCGCCTTGTCACTCTTTGTCACCCCCATTGTAACACATGGGTAGCCCAGCCTATACGGGCCATGACGACTTGACCTCGTCCCCCACATCCTCGTTTGAAAAAGGAAAAAACCAGTTAGATTTTTTACAGCTTCACCAAACAATGTCGAGCAGAGTCCGATCGTTGCCTAACTTCAGAAGCCAAAGATAGGAACGACTGAGCAACAGCTCGGGAGGGGTGTGCCCGTTACGCGTCGACACGACACATCTCACGACACGGGCTGACGACAGCCATGCAACACCTTGTCGAGGCTGGTAAGGTTTTGCGCGGATCATCGAATTAAACCACATGTTCCACCGTTTGCAAAAGGCCCCCGTCAATTCCTTTGAGTTTCAACCTTGCGGCCGTACTTCTCAGGCGAGGAAGTTTTGCGTTAACAAGGAGACACACGCTGACGCGCATCTCCACTTCCTATCGATCAGGGCGTGGACTACCGGGGTCTCTAATCCCGATCGCTCCCCACGCTTTCGTTCCGAAGCGTCAGTCGGAGCTCGAGGGAGGCCTGCGCCCGTGGCCGTCCTCCAGGCGTCTAAGCATGCTAACGCTCGTCCTGGACTTCCGCCCTCGCCGCTCCAACTCATGAAATGGAGTTTAGGAGACGATCCCGCTTAACAGGCGGAATGCTCTCATCCTACACGCCCACTTCCGCCGGAGAACCCTTTACGCCCAGTTTGACCGTAGAACACTTGCTCCCCTCGTATTACCGCGGCTGCTGGCACGAGGTTGGCCGGAGCTAGCTTCCGCAGGGTACGTCATTTTCCTCCCTGCCGACAGAGCTTTACGACCTGATACCGTTTACAGCCGTTCTCGCCCTCGCGACATAGCTGGGTCAGGGTTGCCCCCATTGCCCAAGATTCCACACTGCTGCCGTAGAAACGTTGGGGCCTTGTCTCAGTCCCCATGTGGCCGATCGTCCGCGAAGACCGGCGAAGGGTCGTCGGCTTGGGGAGCTTTTACCTCCCCAACAACCTGAGCCTACATCGAGAAATCCCTAGGCGGCTTGCCGCCCTTTAGCTAACCCACTCGTGCGGATTAGGGCCGAAGCCTATGGAAGATTCGGGCACGCCCTTCCTTCCTCCTAGGGGCATTCTTTCGATGCGTTACGCACCCGTGCGCCACTCTTAGGTTATCTTCGCAAAAAGAATCCCTAAGCGTTCGACTCGCATGTGTCAGGCCTGTCACTAGCATTCCTACTGAGCCAGGATCAAACCCACTTCTACTTTCGGGTAACAAGGGGACGAACGTCACACCCTGTTACCTGCCTCAACACTCTTCTTTTTTGGAGATCACCAGAAATATTCCGCCACAATGAAAACCTTTAATTAGAGGTAGTCATTCAGTTTTAAGACTCCTTGTAACGCTGTCTGTTGACGAGAGTTAGCAGTCTTGCTAGAAAGCATTCAACCACAAGCCAAGTTGACACAGCAGTGATGAGGTCAGCTCTCCCATCGCCACCAAGAACATACAGAACAACGCAGTAGACTATAAATCGAAAAAATCAACGAAAACCCGAACTTTGCCTCGATACGAGGTTTTGGGCACAAAACGATACGAAAAGGGCGTAAACAAACGTCAGAAAAACGAGATCTTGCCTTTCACCTCTACGAAAGAGCGCAATTCGAGGAAGATCTTGCCTTGACAGGTCTACTTTACTTGTCTCAAAAAAACTTGAGTTCCCAGAAGAACTAAACTGATTAGGTAGCGGAACGAGGGGACCGAGATCGCCTCAAACAGTAATTACCGTACTGATAACACCAAGGCCAACTCTAATGCAAAACAGCCCAAAGACTCGAAGTTCGGGTAGCATTCTTGCATTTGCTACAACCCTAAACAGGCCAACTAGGGCTCCTGGAAGAAGCAGGATAACTCTAAGCGGACCAACCATACCACCAAACCTAGCTGCAGCCCTAGTACTATCTGGCATAATAAGACGATTGACGCCAGGCGTTGTTGCCACTTCGTCAAAAACCCGAAGGGTTGACGGCCGCTCTAGTCTAGAAACAACTAGACCAAACAGGGTGGAAGGTCTTACTACGGGCAGAAGCACTACAAAAACTGTTGATCTCCTACCATATGTAAGCATTAGGCGAACCATAGCAGGTGAATTTTGGGGTGCTTGCATTGGGTTTAACTATTTCGATCGGCAACAGCCTAACGAAACTTGACGACAATGTCGTCCACTTATAGTGCACAAAGCAACGAACCATTTCAGTAGGACGGATCAGCTACTACACATGCAGTTTGCATGTGCCATTTCTTTCAAAATATACACCTTCCGCCTACAAACGTGGGAGTCTTCCACGAAATGGGGCTTCTTTTTCAAGAAGCACAAACACGCGATCTTGGCCTCAATTTCTCGCTTAGATGCGTTCAGCGATTCTTTCGATGGACCGTAGCTACGTGGCGCTGCAGGCGAGCCTACAACCACGACACCAGAGGGTCCCCCACCCCGGTCCTCTCGTACTAGGGGCGGAGTGCCTCACGTGTTCCATGCCTGCGGTAGATAGGGACCAACCTGTCTCACGACGGTTTAAACCCAACTCGCGTACTGCTTTCATGGGCGAACAGCCCAACCCTTCGAACCGGTTTCAGCTCGAGGATGCAATGAGTCGACATCGAGGTGCCAAACGATTCCGTCGATAGGGACTCTCAAGAATCATCAGCCTGTTATCCCTAGCGTACCTTTGATACGTTGAGCGATGGCGATCCCACAGTCTGCCATCGGATCACTAGGACCGACACGAAAGAAAACCTTTCGCATCTCGGCGCGACCTGTCGGTCTGGCCGTCAGGGGGGCATATACCCTTGCGCTCCACAGCCGGGAGATCCGGCTTGAGCCCCCCTTCGCACTCCTCCGTTACACTTTGGGAGGAGACCGCCCCAGTCAAACTGGCAACCGTTCACTTTCCGAGTTTGTTAACCCGTGAGGGGCGAAACGTCGCGAAGGGTGGTGTTTCATGGGAGCCTCGCTTAAATCCGAAGATTCAAACATCCTAGGCACTCCACCTACGCTATACAACGCGCGTTTCGCCACAATGAAAAGATCGAGTGAAGGTGCATAGGGTCTTCCCGTCTAGCCGCAGGATCTCCGCATCTGCACGGAGAGTTCAAGTTCACCGAGGACAGGAAGGAGACAGTGGGGAAGTCGTGACACCATTCATGCACGTCGGAACTTACCCGACAAGGAATTTCGCTACCTTAGGACCGTCAGAGTTACGGCCGCCGTTTACCGGGGCTTCGGGTCAGAGCTTGCACCCCTTACCTTCACCTTCCGGCACCGGGCAGGTGTCGGTCCCTATACTTCCTCTTACGAGTTTGCAGAGACCTGTGTTTTTAGGAAACAGTCGCTCCCCCCTCTTCAGTGACGCCTCCACCAAGCGAACAATTGTTTACCTAGTGGGGCACTCCTTCTCCCGAAGTTACAGAGCCAATTTGCCGAGTTCCTTCTTCCTGCTTCGCTCGCGCGCCTGGGTTTATTCAACCTGTCCACCTGTGTCGGATTGAGGTACGGTCTTTGCTTTTACTCATGTATTTCTTGGAACAACCTAAGTGCCGCAAGCGGCCTCGTACTCCCCCAGAGCACTAGGGTTGTTCATCGAGCTGCGTAAACAAAGGATTTCCCATCAAAAAAGGCTATCGCCAGTTTCTAAGGGGCCGTCTTACTCGGACGCCGCCGATCGTGGCGTCGAAACCCGTGGACTTTCGGCGATCCGGATTTTGACCGGATATGTCGTTACTCATGCCCGCAGAATCAGCCCCTACCCCCCACCATTATCTCTCGACAATGTCAGATTGGGCAAGGGCGCTCCGCTACCGTATGGTAGTTAGCGTCAAACTAACTACCTCACCCGCCGCTTCGGTGAGCGATTTTGAGTCCCTCTACATTATCGGGGTTTTCGCGCCACTCGGCCCCTGCGCTGTTACGCGTTCTCCCCAGGATGGCTGCTTCCAAGCCCACCTCAGGGCTGTCACGGCACGAAAACGCCCTTTCTCACTGAAATCGGCTCTATAGGACCTTAGCGGACGGTCTGGGCTGTTTCCCTCGCGTCCCTGGACCTTCGCACCCAGGGACTGACTCCCGGACGACATCACCACGGTATTCGGAGTTTCCGAGGGATTGGTATCGGGGAAGACCGACCCGCACCCTATGAGTGCTCTACCCCCGTGGCGGTACGTCCGAGGCTTTACGTTAATAGATTTCGCGGAGAACCAGCTATGACCAAGTTTGCCTAGCCTTTCACCCCTTCCCACAGGTCATCCCCTTCTTTTGCAACAGAAGTGGGTGCAGCCCTTGGTGGCCGGGTCTGGCAAACGTCAGCTTGCCCATGGGAAGATCACTTGGCTTCGGGTCTCGGGGGACGAACTCAACGCCCGGGCAAAGAGCCGGTGATGACCAAGGGCGTGCGTTAGCTATGCTTCTCGCTAGTGCGTTCAGCGTGCTCGCCCCCCGAAGTGACGGGCCCATTATGCAAAAGGTACCGAGTAACCTTATAAAGGCTTCTCGTGTCGGTACGCACACGGTTTCACGGGCTTTTCACTCCCGATGGGGTCTCTTTCACCTTTCCCTCGCGGTACTCGTTCACTATCGGATCAAAAGATAGGGTCTTCGCTTCGAGGGTGGTCCCCCGATCTTCCACCTCCCTGGCGGCGGGCGGTGTACTCCGACAAAGACTAGGTAATCCTAATTAATAGGTAACTTTTGCTCTTCGTTCTCTACGGGGCTTTCACCCTCTACGGCAAGCCATTCCGAGGCTTTTGAAGAACGAAAGAGTGCCAATTACCTACATTGTCGGGCGGTTGTTCCGTGTTCGCTCACCACTACTAGCGGACTCTCCGTTGATGTGTCCCTTTCCTCCGCTACCGAGATGGTTCACGTCGCGGAGGTCGTCACCCCTTCCTTAGGAAGGGATCGCCCCGATTGGGTGTGTTTTCACTATGGATAGGGTGGGATCACACGATATGTCCCCCACCCTTTACGTATGTTTCACGTCCACGTTTTTGACCTAGGGATCCCCCGCGTGCGGTCTAGCGTTGCTTCGACCTCTCCTGGAGTGGGAGTTGAACCCACGACCGAGCGGTTAACAGCCGCTCGCTCTACCACTGAGCTATCCAAGATTAAATTTAGTTTATTTGCGACCTCTACCGCGCCAAAGTGGATTTATGGGGATAGCTCGTCTTGCTTGGCGATGGATATCGTCGCGACGATCTCGAAGAGCAGCAGCACCTGTTGCTGTCGAGGATACAGTTAGCCCACGAGGTCGTCCTTCCGGGCGCAGAAGACCTTCTAGCTGACGACGAAGACGTGCGCCAAACGGCGCTGAAGCTGCCCCGCCGGTCGACCTAGTGCTCGCTAGAGAAATCAGCGCCTTCCGCTGACCACGTGCCTGTGGAAGAAAGGTCACTTTCACAGTTTGGCGCGCACCACGACGACGTGTTCGAAGGGCTACGAAAGGCGTAGCAGCTAGCGAAAAATTCTGCAGAAGGGCTGACCCAGAGGGCGCAGCTTTATTAACCGCGTTGGCTTTTCTAGGTGTTGAGCGTTGGTCGGAATTGCGCCTCCAAAGGGCACGAAAAAGGCCCTCCACTCGTTCCCGCTTTCCTCGACGAATAAAAAACGTTACTCTTCGATGAGCTAGAGCGGCGGAGCGCAGGGCTGCACCAGCCACGTTAAGAGATGAAGCTGTTGGGAGTGTATTTACTGCCACTGATTAGTTAGATATTTACGGGTAGTGAGGCTCGAACTCACAGGATCTGCTTGGAAGGCAGGCCGTTTGCCATTAACGGATACCCGTACTTGGTAACACCTTTGGACTTCGACTCCTGGCGGTGGGTCCCTCCTACGGATGGACAGTTGACGTATAGGGTTTA
>Ga0192647_100285_pt1 | contig 34998 bp, 52 predicted proteins | sample LauGreFa1BDMLBSN_2_FD_133046 | JGI IMG/M metagenome (GOLD analysis project Ga0192647, IMG submission 133046) | Freshwater lake microbial communities from Lake Michigan, USA - Fa13.BD.MLB.SN - reassembly | ecosystem: Environmental > Aquatic > Freshwater > Lake | place: Lake Michigan, USA... | reverse complement strand
ATTAAAGTTACCAATAAACTTGGTCGGAGCAAACTCATTTAATGAGCCTTCCGCTACATTTTGTCTTGGCTCAACAAAATGTCTGCCGTCGCCGTCTTTCTGAATTATTTCTGTGATGAAGCTCTCGGGATAGTTCATCACTTCTGCTTTCATGTCTTGGCCCCAGGCGTCTACTATTCCGGGCCAGCCTCCTGGCTCTTTAGCAGGGATAAGTCGCCAATCTGTTACAAAACGATATCTTACACCAGTAGTGTCGTACCACTTGTGATCTAAATAATCCTCCCAACCCCTGGGTTCGTAAACTCTTTTGTATTCTTTTTCTCGATCCTCTCGGTCTTTGGGATCTAGATACCATATTGCTTCTATTTTTGGTCGGTCCCACATGATATAGACCTTGCCGGTAAACCGTTCTCCTCGAGGAAAGGGAGTTGCAGTATCCCCCATGGAATGTTTTTTATTTCTTGGCCAAACTAATATATTCTGTCCCTTAAAATCTAAGGGAAGTTCAAAGCCGTCATCGCCATCGTCCCTACCACCGCCATCGCCGCCTCCGGGATTAGGAGCTAATTCATTTAATTGGCCTTCCGCCACACCTTGGTCGCCATATAATTCATTAAGTTCTTTAAGTGTTTGAATGACCCCTTGCTTGATCAATTCTTTCATAGGTATATTGCCCATACCCACTGCTCTGATATAGTCGTCTAGTCTACCGCTGGATACTAGATTTACCACTACATCTTCTACTTCCCCACCATAAGTCTCGAAAGGGTCGGGCTGCAAACGCTCTAGAGCCTGTAGTATTTTATTAATAATACCTTCGTCGTCACTGTCATCTCTTTCATTGCGGTCATCGTCGCCGCCGCGACCTGCCCCGCCACCGCCGCGATTAAAGTTACCAACAAACTTGGTCGGGGCTAATTCATTTAATGAGTCCTTTGAAAGATTTTGTTTGACAAATACAAGATCGCCGTTGTCTAACCTATCTACATAACCTGCGTCAATGGCATCATCTTCCCAAGTGATATCGCCTATTATGTTTTCTAAGAAACTCCACCAATCATCATCACCTAAAAACTCTAAAGGTTGGCCATAATAGGTACTATTTTTCTTATCAAACCCATTTTGCATTACTGATCCAATGGCCGACATTCTACCTGTTCCTGGTTTGCCTAATTTATATATTAGGTGTTGATCGCTGTCGTCCTGCGGATTTCCTGTAGCTACAAAGTTAGGTGGTCCCTTTTTCACGCCATTTTGATTGATGCGTATTTCGTATACACCGCCATCGTCGTTGTTACCAACTACCCATGCTACTATTTTGTTTGTGTTTAGATTCTTGAATATTAGATTGACATCATTGGTTCCCATCTTTCTAGGGCCAGTGGCATAAACTATTCCGCTATTTTGATTTTCATTTAATTGGCCTTCCACCACACCTTGTTTCTTTTTTGTTGCTACATTAATTGCTGAACCTGAGCGTTCTGGATTTGGGTCTTCCCTTCGTTTTTTACTAGCAGCATATTTACGACCTTTTTTTCCTAATGCATGTGCTTTAGCCTGAGGCAAACATTTTGGCTTGCCTTCACTGCTATCACCTCGTGCGCAATCACCGCGAATTTTACCATCTGGACCAAATCTTACCCATTTTTCCTTAAACCATTGTTTTAAATTTTCATCTAATGATTCTTCAATATATGACTGTGATTTGCTAATAATTTCATCATAGCAAATTTCCTGTCTGATCTCTACTTTTCCATTGGGCAGTAATTTTTTAATATCATAAACATCCCCCTCTGCATCCCGTAAAGTATCTTGATAAATTGCAGGGTTCCCGTCTAGGTAAACCACATATTTTTTATTAATAATTCTTTTATTAGGAGCGGAAAAATCATCTAATAACATATTATTTCCTATTCATTGCCAACTAATCTATGATAAAAAGGCTGTTGTTTACCTTTTTTAACAGCTTTTTCTGTCCCTCTTACTTGGTCTCCTGGTTTCTGTGGTGGGGTTGTTTTTTCACCTGCAAAATCAGTTTCGTGTACAGGTTGTTTATATGTACCTCCAAAAAGTGAACCTATTTGACTTTTCTTTTTGCCACTATTCTTACCTGGTGGATTGTTTACCCCTGCCACAGAACCTGCAGTTGTTTCTTTTAATTTTTTATTTTCCTGCATTGGACACTCTGCCAAACCATGCACCGGACATTGAGTGCCTTCCATGGTATGATTGCATTTTTTGCCTTCCGCCACACTTTTGTTTTTATTCAGTGAGGGTGTTTTTTCTAACCATTGATTCAATTGTGAAAGAAGTTTTTCATCTGCGTTAAAATACGGATTACTTAAATCAATTAAATCTATATTTGTTGGGCCAAACGGTCCTGTTTGCTGTGTTGGTCCTGGGTTAGCTATAGTAATTTGCCCAGCCGGTCGACGACCGGTTGTACCTGCTTTGAGTCTTTGATTAAGTCCCATACGATTTGCTGCATCGTCAGAAACATAAGAAAAATCTACAAATGTTGGATTGTCCCCTTCTGTACCAAGTGTTTGTGTGGCTCTGTACTTGGCTTTTACCCATTGTCCATTATGAATTTTTATATAAGTGATTCTCGGAGCAAATAAATCGAATTCATTTAATTTGCCTTCCGCCACACCTTGCTGCAATCCTGGTACTTCATTCTTTAGCACACTCATTGCTCGTTGTAGACTACTATAAGAATCAATGTGCTTACCATTGGCATGAATCATAAAATCATCTCCGGATTGTATGATTTCATATTTGCTGCCATTGTCTCCTGTACCCAAGAACACAACATTGTTGGCAGCAGGATTTCTAAATGCGCCAGTTGGGGCTCTACGACCACCTTTTTCCCAACTTACTTCTTCGTCGCCATACATGTCGCCTTCTGCCACACCTTGCGTATTGATTCTTTTGAATACTATATTGGCAACACGATTGTATATGTTTTCTGGAATATTATTCTTGGCAAAATAACGATCCAACGCACGATACACAGTGCTGTCATGACGCATGGTCTGTAACTTTTCTAAGTTTTTTCCAGAAGTTAGTTTATCTGCCACAGACATGGCCTGTTGATCGAGGTCTGAGCCTTCTTCTACAACTTGATCTATCTTCTTAACAGATTTTGCTAATTGATCCCCTGCATCTGTCATCTTTTTAATAAAAGTGGCTGTGCCTGAACTAGCATCGTAACTGCCATACTGAGTAGGGCCAGCAGTCGGTAAATCCCAAACTATAGTTGTTACATTTGGGTTTTTAGGATCTTGCTCTAATTTAATAGCGCCATAATACGCTCTTGCTAATTGATCTAAAGTTTTTGTATCTAATCCAGTAATTACATAATTTTCTGATTTGCCTTCTTGACCAGATACTATCTTATATTCAATTAATTTTTTTTTTGGCTCTGCGTTTTCAGCTATTGTAGCTTGTGGAGTAATTTCATTTATATCTTTAGTTAAAAATTCATATTCTAGATACTCACGCACTCTTTTTAAGTAATCATTTGCTAGTGTAATTTTACTGCTTACCCAGCCCTCTAATCCTTGTGCTTCACTTATGTTGCGTAGTAATTTATGTAATGCTAATGCATTTTCTGCCGTATTAAAGCACTCTTGACGCGCCATCTGAACTTCATGGTCTTGATGAGCTTCACTTGCGTCCTCAACAAATCCTTCTTTAAGAAAATCTAAACTTTTCATGTTTTTTACCCCAATTATGGTATTTATACAGTTATTTTTATTTTATTGCTAAAACTAAAATCTAACATTGGATTAACATATGCTGAAATTACTTCTGGAGTTACTATTACATCATTTATTTTTATCCATTGAAAATTAAATGGTAACTCAATATCATTAAAATTTACTTCTCTACTTTTTTTTAATTTATTGAATAAAGTATGAACTATATTCAGTTCCAAATTATCTACTTTTGCAACTGCAATTTTTTCATTTACAATGTAATATTCTGTATCCCAATGCGTGGTTCTTTCTACTAATAAATCGTTATTAGCATAAATCCTGTACGACTCTGGTATCTCTAATTTATAATTAGTAATTATAGGGAGTTCTATACTAACAAAATCCATGTTTATAGATCAATTGGCTTCAACTCTACAGCATGCGGGTATTTTTTATTAAATATTCTCATAATTATACCTGCTTTGGCATGAGCTTCATTTTCCTCTGGACTGCCAGTGTCTCCACTTTTAGCATTTAATTTATGATCTAAGTGTTGCTTAAAGTGAACAAGTTCATGCGCCAATGTTCTTAAAATATCAACAGGATGTCTACCACCTAATGCAAGATTTATTTCCACACTATCATTTAAATATCTACCAAATGTTGCTTGCCCATTGGCTGGTGCAATATGCTTATGTAAATGTATTGGGGGCAATACATCTAATTTTAATTGCTCCATTGTTATTGTTAACATGTTAGATAATAAAGTTATAAAATTGTCCTGGTTAATGTCTTCAAGTACCTTTTTTGATTTAGTGTGTTTGCCTGCTTGCCTAGCTTTTCTACCCTGGCAATGTGCTTTTTGGCTAAACCCTTTAGGACTATTACAATTTATACTTTTCTTGTATTTGTTAGACCATTTTTCATTTACTTGCGCTTCAGGCAATTTGTATGGAGCTTGAGGGCGTATGGCTTTAAATTCTGGATTCGTCCATATTTCTTCTTCAGGTCCAGCAATAGTTACCCTTGGTGTTGGTGGGTTTGTTATTTTTCCTGTTACTGGGTCTCTTTGAAGATGCTTTGTCATTGCTTTTGAAAACTGTCCCGAAAACATGCCTTGAAAAAAGTCTGCTGGAACAGGGGGTTGATTTGGACTTACAAAATCATGATAGTTTTCTGGAGTAACTTTTACTTCTGTTTCTTTTATTCTTCCCTCAGCTAATCTAAACCCTCTTAATGCATGTTGAATAGCACCAGGTTTTACATCTTTAGTCAAACTATTACTATATCTAGGATCTTTTTTCTGTTTTTTATTAGCAATTACCCCCACCCCTGCAGCTTCTTCTTTAACATTTCCCGATATTGGGCTTACAGTAGATTGCCCCATAGGGCTAAGATCTTCGTTATTGGGAGTCGAATAAGGAATTTTGTCCAATATATTGGCTAAGTTTTTGTTAGCTTTACCATATAATTGTTTTAAGTATTCCACTCTTGCATCGGGATTGTTTCTAATTTGATTCCATAAATTTCTGCATTCTGTACCGTGACTAACATCATAGTTTTGCCCTAGTATATTAATAGTTTTTTGTATTTCTGGAATAATTGCCACATAACCATGTTTATCTGCAGTTACAGGAGCAGCACCAGTCCACATTTTATAATAACTTGGACTACCAGCAGGCTTTATATTTCCATTCTTATCAGTAATATTTTTACTAGTAACTGAATCTGGTTTAAGACGATCTGCATCTGGAGAACCCACTGCTGCTATAAAAATAGTATTTTCAGCATTAAATTCTTCAGGCAAACTATACATATTGCTAGTTTCAATAATTTTATCTTGAGGTACTCCAGCAGCCGTCATTAGTGTAATTTTGTCCTGAAAATTAAAAGGACTTTTCTTTGTATCAGTCTTGTCACTGGTCAAGATAAAAACATTATTTGCACCAAAACTTTGTTGTAAAGTTTTAAAAACTTCAAAATGTCCCTGGTGAAAAGGCTGAAAACGCCCAGGATAAGTTACTATTATCCTGGGCTTTGTGGGATTAAGATCTTCTAATAGCATACTGTAAATTTTTAATAATATACAGTATTTATTATGAATAAAATAATCAGGCTTCTGGTTGTTTTTCCAATGCCTGTTTAGCCAATTGCTCTTCTACTACTTTTTTCTGTGCTGCAAGTGCTGCTTGTCCTTCAGGGCTATTAGCATCTACTCGTTTTAGACCTTTGCGTTCCAATGCTGCTAGATCGCCTTTAAACTCATAATGACCAATATGATTAAGCAATACACGACTATCAATCCAAATATCACCGCCTAATGCTTGCCAACGACGGCAAAAAGTCCAATCTTCGCTTAGATAATGCCCTTTGGCATCAATAATAGTATCAAAAATACTAAACATAAATGGCTCATACTGTTTACCAAGCCCAATATCGTCTACATACTTACATTCTGGGTGTGATTCTGTAAGTTTTTTGTAAACATCTTTTTTAAATAGTAAGAAACCAGTGCCTGCTGTATCAACTTGGAAACATGGGCCTTCAATTCTGCCACCATTTTTTAAATTAATTACATAATCAATAGGCAAGCTTTTCTTTGGATAAAGTCCACCAATTACATCTTTATCTGCAGCCAACATTCCAAAAATACTTTCTGGTTCAAATCTAATATCAGCGTCAATAAACATGAAATGCGTTGCAGCAGCATTTGTCATCATTTTAGCACAAAGGTTATTTCTTGCCCTTGTAACTAAACTTTCATTGACCATAGTATCTAAACTCCAGTTTAGTCCTACCTTAGCTGCAATTAAACTGAACCTAATGAAGCTGGTCATTGTTGGTTCACTAACCATACCACCATAACAAGGCATTGCAAAATGTACATGTGCCTTTGTGAAATCATATTTGATAGGTGATTGTTGTACAGTTGTATTAGTTTCAGGGACCGGCATAATTGGTTTAGACAGTTTTGGAATAGTTACTTTACCAGCAGCACCATCTTTTGCTTTTGTTAAATCGATTTCTTTTGCTTTTTTATCACTCATTGATTTTCTCTTTCAATTTAGTTTTCTATTTCTACTACTAATCCATCTCCTAATAGTTCCTGAACCAACTGCTCTAAGCTAGCAAGAGCATCCGGTGTTAAACTATCAGCAATGGTCGTTTTATTTTTTAATGTATTGTCTTTTACTAACCTACTTAGTTTTATAACAAGTAAATGTTCTTCAATTTTTGCCATAGATTATCCTTGTTTGAAATATTTATATTAAACTCTTACAACCTGAAAAGTTTTTCCAATTAAGTTTGGATAAGCTAATTTTAATAATAGTAAAATTTTTTCATCTGTACAATAAAAATATGTACTGTTATAATACCAATTGTTAGAATCCATATTCATTGTAATTCTATTAGTGGGATAAATTTCGTCGCCTAAATTATAAAGATAAGACATCAGACTTTGTCTTTGTTCAGTAGTTTCTTTTGTCCTAACTCCCCCATTTATTAAAAATTTAAATTTATACTTTTCATTTATTTTTTTAACTAAAATTACATTTTCCTTTAACAATTCAATTGTATTATCTTTGGGGCCACTCACTTCAAAAATTTTAGATCCATAAATTTTAAAACAGGTTAAGATGTCCTGTAATTCTGTTTCTGTTTCTGTATAAAAACTAATATATGGGTGTTCAATTCTATATTTTACCCCAGGGTTATTAATTATATATTTGTACAAATAGTTGTTTAGTTTGTAATCCACCGGAACGGTATGAAAAGTACGATCCCACGGAAAGGAATTACTACAAGCTATTTGATGATAAAAATTAAGTTTAGCTATATCACCTTTGACAAAGATATGACGCCTTATGCCTGCAGCTTGTATTTTAACTCTATATAAGTATTTTCCATAAAATCTCTTTTTAGTTTCAACTAAGTTCAAGATTGGGTTTAATGTTTTCAAAAATAATATATCCATTTTCATCTGTACTATTTAAAATATACATATCCAAAATATTTTCTTTTACTAAAAATGTAAATTCTTTATCAAAATCCACGGTAATACTACTATTTGTAATATGGTCAAATAAAATTTTCTTACTTAATGGCACTTTTATAAGTTCATTTATCTTTCTTGCCAAAGGCCTTGCACCCATTTTACTGTCATAACCCTTTTCAATTAAATGATCAATAGCTGCATCTGTTAATTTTACTACAAGTTTTTTATCTTGCAATAAATCATTCATTTCATTAATAAGTTTTTCAACAATAAGTTTAATTGTATCTTTGCCTAGTTTATTAAATTTAACAATACCATCTAACCTATTTCTAAATTCAGGTTTAAAATATTCCTTTACTGCAATATCTTCTTCACCGGTTTTAGAAAGATTAGTGCCAAACCCTATTGTATTGCGTTCATTGTCTGCTGCACCTAAATTACTGGTTAAAACTATAATACTATTTCTGCAATCTGCTTTTTTGCCATTACTACTAGTTACAATTCCCTCATCCATCATGGTTAATAAAATATTACTAACATCTGGATGTGCTTTTTCTATCTCGTCGAAAAGGATAATACAATTTGGATTTTTTTCTATTTCGCTAATCAACAAACCGCCACCTAGATTGCCATCATCGTACCCAACATATCCGGGGGGAGCACCTATCAGTTTTGCAACTGAATGGCGCTCTTGGTATTCACTCATATCAAATCTTAATAATTTCATCCCGAGATACTCTGCTAATAGTTTACAAAGTTCTGTTTTACCAGTACCTGTAGGTCCTAAAAATAAGAAACTACCCACTGGTTTATTAATAGCTTTTAAGCCTGCTCTACTAACATAAATTTTGTCTAATACAGAATCAACTGCATTGTCCTGGCCGTATAATTTTGATTTAATTTTAACATCTAGATTAATAATAGTGCTAGTTTGTTCTGCTAAAGTTTCAATGGGCACTTTAACAATTTTACCTATTGTTTCAATAATATGGCTTTTATTTAGTACAAAATGTTCACCTAATACCTTTAATTTTGCTGCTGCAGTGTCAATAAGATCAATAGCTTTGTCTGGTAATTTTTTATCAGTCTGAAATTTTACACTTAGATCTACACTAGCATCTATTGCTTCTTTGGTTATTGTACCATTATGAAAATCTTCAAATTTTTCCTTAAGACCATAAATAATTTCCTTAGCTAGAGAAGGGCTTGGTTCCTCTACAGTAAGCCTATGGAATCTACGCATTAATGCTCGGTCTTTTTCAAAACTTTGAGTATATTCTTCCCAAGTGGTACTAGCAATCACTTTAATTCTACCTTTAGTGAGAGCAGGTTTAATCATATTACCAAAATCAACGCTACTATTACTATTACTGCCTGCCCCTCGCATTTGATGGGCTTCATCTATGAATAAAATACATTTGCCCTTTTTTTGTAAAGCCTTAATAATTTCCTTTAGTTTTTCCTCAAACTCACCACGGTATTTGCTTCCTGCTAATAAACTGCCAATATCTAAATTATAAACCGTATACCCAATTAAATATTTTGGAACATTTTCTTTAATAATATGTAATGCTAGACCTTCTGCTATAGCAGTTTTTCCTACACCTGGATCGCCTACTAACAGCACATTAGATTTGTTGCGTTTAGCCAATACATTTGTAATTTCTTCTAGTTCTAAATCACGGCCAATGACTGGGTCGATTTCATTATTTTCTGCTAGTTCATTTAAATTTATGCAAAATTCATCTAAAATTACATCAATTTGTGATTTAGATTTCTTTTTAGTTTGTGATTGGGAATAGTTATTATTCCAAATAGTTAAAATTTTATTTTTTTCTAGTCCATATTTAAGTAAGAAGTATCTGGCATAACTTTTTTCTTCAGTCAAGATGCTTAGATACAGGTCAATTACCTGCATATGTTGGCGGCCGCTGAATAAAACCTGAGTAAATGCTCTGTTAAATACTCTTTCCAAACTATGTGTCTTTTTAGGCACATCAACATTATCACTTACTAATGACTGGTCACTATCCAGATAATCAATTAACTCTTGTTCTAAAGCTGATATATCATATCCTTCATTGATTAAAACATTAGTAAAGCCTTCTTTCTTAACCATAGCCAATAGTAAATGTTCTAAAGTTACATAAGAATGGCTTTTTGTAGAAGCAAACTCGCTTGCTGCAAGAATAATTTCTTCAATGTCTGGATTAGGCTGTAGCATAAAATTATTTAACCTTGTTCTTTAATCATATTAACTAATTGTTTTTGTTTCTCGTTTAAACTAGGGATTTTTATATCAATAACAATTATAAAGTTTCCTTGTATATCAACTTGAAATCCTGGTAGTCCTTTACCTGGAATTTTAAATTTGGTATTGTTTTGACTACCTGCAGGTACTGTCACAGTATACAGTGTTTTGTCTAAACTTTCAACAGTTATTTCACATCCTATCATAACATCTAATGCATTTATTGGGCATATTTTATATAAATCTAGCCCATGAACTTCGAAATACTCGTTTTTGTAAATACGCACAGTCACTAATAAATCCCCATTTGGTAAAGATGGTATAGAATCTTCCCCCATATTAGGATATTTAATAGTTGTACCTGGAGTTACCCCTTTGGGTATTTTTATACTGTAAGTTTTATTAGCACCACTGGGCATTCTAATATTAATAGTTTTACTTTGATCGGTTAATGTTTCTTCTAAGGATAGATCTAATTCTATTCTCAGGTCATTATTTTTTCTTCTGTTTTGATGGAACGGACGATCACCAAATGGGTTAAACCCAAAATGTTGAAAAATATCATTTATATTATGAATATTATTAAAGATATTGGGCTGTGGGTTATCGTATTGTGCTCTTTTTTGTTCATCACCCAATGTTGCATAAGCTTCTTGGATTTGTTGAAAATGTGCTGTATCGCCGCCTTTATCTGGATGATGTTTACTTGCTAGCCTACGATAAGCTTGTTTTATTTCTTCTGCAGATGCATTGCGATTTATACCGAGAATACTATAATAATCCATGATTCATTATAAAATAGAAAGGGATAGAATGCAAGCTATCCCTTAGTCAAAGATTTAGAAAAGTTATTATTTTTTAGCGTCTGGTACTTTTTCACCTTCTACTTTTTTATGAACTGTAATGATTTTGCATTCCTTGGCTGGACTACCATCCGCCTTTTTAATCACATTGCCTTTACTATCTTTTTTATCTGTACAAACTTCCTTTTTTTCGCCTGCAGCAAATGCAAAAGTTGACAGTGTTACTAATAAAATACTAATTATTTTTTTCATTTTTTTACACTCCTTAAATTAGTGGTTGTTCTTCATCTGGTATAATTTTTTTCCCAGATGCTGTCATTTGTATAGGGGCGCCTAACGGATTAGGCACAGAACCAAAATTATTTGTAGGCGGTACATTGCCCCAATTCGATGCCGAACCAAAATTGCTAGCACTAAACGCGGTATTTGTGGGAGAATTAAAATTCATAGCGTTTCCACCTAAAGGCATATTACTGAATCCAGATGTAGGAAATGATTCTGTTTTGGGTGGTGGAGTCTTGGCTGAATCTGCAGCAGCTTGTGCATTCTTTTGAGCAGCCAACATAGCTTCTTTATCTTCTTTACTATTACCTGCTAGCATAATGCCTGACAGTGTGCCTGTTAAAAAAGTTGCAATAGGCACAATAAGTTCAAAAAACTTTTGATCTATTGGTGATATTGCATTAAGTGGTTGTGTAACAAATATTAACGAATACAATACAACAAACACAATACCAGTTAATGTTAATGCAAGACAAACTCCAATAAAGAATTTTAGTCTAGCCATTAATTGTTCTTCAGTATATAAAAGAGTTCTATTATTTTCCACAATTTGCTCCTTGTGCGGTTGCCGGAACACAAATCGGCGCACCCGATAAAGTATTTGGTCTAGTTTGATCATCTTTTGGTGGTCCTAATCTGGGGTCTCTTTGACCTTTAAATATATGCTCTGGGCAAGTTCTGCTTACATCGCAAAGAGGCGGTTTACAAAATTCTTTATCCCAATTGTTAGGATCTTGACAAGGGTAACGAAACCTGTCCCCACTACACATTGCCATTCCTACAGGCAATGCTAATAATATTAAAAGGTATTTTACTAATCTATGATCATGCATAATTTTGCCTTGTGATATCCTATATAGTTTTAGATCCTTTTGGATCTTCATTGTTTTTATTATTTAAATACTTGTCAAAAATTGCATTACCTACCCATATAGCCATGTAACCTGTGAAATACCACTCAGTAAATTTACTATCTAATATCAAATATATAAATCCCCAAGTGCTTACTATCCATGCTCCCAGTCTGGTAAATTTCTTTTCGTCTAATGTACCATTTTTACATATAAGGTCTGTTAAATCTATTTTACTTTTTGTGTCCTTATGCCAGACAAATAGTAATGTAATTAAGAAAAATATAGATATACCTAATACAACACTCATGCTTACATTAAGTTGTGATAATTTTGACCAATCTAGTTCAAACATTACAGTCCTAGCCAATTCTTTTTAGGTGCTTCGATAGTAACAGTTTTACTATTTGCCTGAAGTTGCTGTAAAAGCATGATACCGGTAGCTCGTACCGCAGGGTCTGCACTTTTAGTCATTTCTGTCAATGCTGCTAATCTTGCTGTTTCTGCTACAGTTAAATCTTTACTCACGCTTCTTTGCGCATCAGCATAAATTTGATAATTATTCGCAGCACAGCCTGTTAACGCTAAACACGCCATCAAAGTTAAAAATAATTTCATTTTCCTACCTCATCATATATTTTTTTAATATTGGTGTACCATTCATTCCATCCTTCTACTCTGTTTGAGCATTCATAGTATAGAGTGTAATTTTGTACCACTGTTTTAAGTAATTCTGTTATAGGGGTACCACCTGCTTTAGTTTCTATAGTTTTTAATTCTTCACATTTTTTTAATAAAGATTGTGGAGCATTGGGAAAGTCCATTTTTACTGGAACAGGTTTAGTCATACATCCTGACAGAAATATTATTGCCGTTAAAGCAACATATTTCATTTCTTTTCTCCTTTTGCTGCTGCATTTAATTGAGCTGCTTGATTATGTACATCAATAATTTCCGCAGGGACAGGGCAGTTTTCTATATATTTTACTACTTCTTCTTTTTTTACAATTTCACGGTCTACATATTGTATTAAAGTTTCGCCTCGTTCTTTTACTACTCTATCACGAAACACAACTTTTTCTTCTACCTGCACAATTACTTCTGCAGCTTTATTTTTTGCTTTATCTAATTCCTCTTGAACTTTCTTTACTTCTTCTCGCCACATCATTTCTGTTACATAACCACCTTTAAAGTATAGGCCAGCTGCAAGAATAATTACACTAACAACTTGAATAAGTGTATGGTAATTTGCTAAACCTGGTATCAATCTTAGAATTCGATTTAGTACAAAAAAGGAAAGTAAAGTTAAAATTATTCCTAAAATTAGAACCGCATTTACTATGAATTCTAAAAGGCCATCTGGTAATAAGTGTAACAGCCACATATCATTTAGTCCTTTGTTTTAAATCAGAAATTTCTTTTTTCAAATAGTCGAATTCCTTTTTCATTAGTTCTATATCTACACTATTTTTTCCTGGTTGGTTAATATAATGTGTAAATCTTTCGTCTGCTATTTTTACATTGTGTTCTAAATCTTTTATTTTATTTTGAGTTGTAAAAACATACCATGATGCAACAACAATCGCACTAATAATTGATATAAGAGTTTTTAGTGGTACTGTAATTTCTGTTTTTTCATTTAATTCTACTGACATTTACTAAGCCTCTATTGATTTACAAACCCAAAGATTTCAAAGCATCTTTAGCCATTTTAATTCCTTCTTCTGCTGCTTTAGCATCAGGCCCAGCACTTGCACCTTTAGGTAAAACACCTTCGCATATAAGTGTAGCTATTATTGGTGCTATACCTGACCCAACAGCCACACCTACTCCAGCAGGTGTTCCCCAAAGCACTGGGTTGCTAATTGTTGTATTAATACAGTTAGCAAGACAATTAAACATTAAATTTTTGTTTACTTGTCCTTTTACTCCTGGAATTAAAAAAATACCTTCTGTGATAATATAAGATATAGAACAAGATAATACCATAGTTTGGGCTTTTGTAACTTGTTTACCGCCTTGTGATGCAAACCAAGCAGCCCATGTCATACTGGCTGCAGTTGAATTAACTGTTCCTGGATCTGCAGGTGCAGGTTTGGGGGTAAAATAAGCAACAATTCCCATGGTCAACGCAGTGGTTAAGCCAATACGACAAGCATTAGCATCAAGCCAAGCATAAGCATCTTCTGCTGCTTTTACTATAGCTTCAGAGCCTTCTTTATATGCTTCTGCAGCAAATTTAGAACCCTCTTTCCATTCATTACTTGCCACATTGAAGCCAGCTTTCGCTGCTTCTTCTGTATTTTTTGCAATTGTATTTCCTACACTTTGAGCAACTGCTGCTGTATTATTTGCCAAACTTACAGAATAATTATATGCATCTGTCGCTACTTTAGTTGCGTCTTTATAGACATTAGTAGTATCTTTTACCACTGTGTCTACTGCTTTTGTTGTTTCTTTTACGACAGGATCAACAACTGTTTTTTTTGTATCACTAACTGCTTTATCCCAGCTTTTCTTACTAAAAGGATTGAACCCCATATTATACTCCTAAAATGTGACAGGCATGATTATAATGTTTGATACGATCTTCAAGACCGATTGTTCCACCATTAATTCGTTTGGTAAGCATTAACATATCGCGTTTATCTGCCCATTGGTTCAAGTTATTTGCTTCCCAGAACCAGCAAGCACTTTGCACACAGCCTTCAAAAGTTGTTAAATGTTCACTTGCTTCTTCTACGCTTATTTCTAAACTTTGAGCATATCTTGTATAATTATCTTTACCAGTTAATTGAATTAGACCACGCCCACAGTATCTAAAGCCATCACCACTTTCTTCAGGGCCATTGCCCATACGATTTGCATAAACTCTATTAGCAATAGCTTCTTGTTTTTGGGGATTAGGCATACCAGCATATTGTCTAGCTAAATCATCAGTTGGAAAATATTTGGGAAATATTTTTCGTAATGTTTCTGCTCTATAGTTTAAATTTTCTTTAATTGCTCTAAAGTTGCCCGATTCGTGAGCACATTGAGCTAAAAATGCTGCCACTCTTAGTTGTGTATTAATATCGTAATCAGGCAATATTTTGCATAAAGCTTCATACCAATGGTCAATATAGGGATTATTAGTTACTATTTTTTTTAGTTGGTCTATTGTAAAATCAAAGTCAAAGCCTTGAGACATAGGACAATCGCTCCTAACACTTTAACTTATTTATTTAGAATTCGGTTTATTTAATACCAGCCGCGGTTTTCAACCAATTAGTATAATAATTATCAGTAGTTTTTGGTTTAAATGGCACTCTAGCAGCTTCTTTAAGTTTATCTAGGTCTTTATCGCCAAATCTTTCTCTGTACATTTTAGGACTTAGTGGCACATTTTGCTCTAATGCTTCTACGGTAGCGGGATAGTCTACATCGTCGTCGTGATATTCAAATGTCCATTCATCTAAATTTTGTTCTGTTAAGTTAAGAATATCCGCTAATAGTTTCGAAATGTTTTTTGGGCATTGCCTATTTCTTTCCATTTCAACAAATACCAACCATTTTCCTTTATGATTTTCCCCTGAACTTAAATCTGCATCTTGTACAAAATCATAACCACGCTCAATAAATTCCATCAGATCTGTTGCAGGGGATTTGCCGTTCACAGTAAAGCTAATTACCATTACATCTGCATCATCGCCCATTTTGCTTCTAAATTCATCAATTGTAAAATGTGGATCCACCAATCTTTTAAGATCTCCGTGTTCCAATCCTTCAAGAAGTTTAGATTGTGGGTTGTTGAGGGACTTGTCCAATTGGTGCTCCTAATTGTTGTGCTTGTGCTTCTTGTTGTTGTCCAGTTTTTTGTTTTTGTTCGTCGTCCATGCCTTCTTCGTAAGCAGTTTCAATATCCTCTGCATCAATAATATCGTTTTCTAATTCTAAGCTTCCACGCTCTATTTCGCCCATTAATTTTTTGGGCATGGTGATTGTAACCACCCATACTGGTTTTTCTACCATTCTAGGATATTTTGTGCCTGGCTTAAAGTCATCTGGGCTTTTTACATCAATTGGATATTCGTATTTGTCTTTTTCAAAACTAACTTCACATCCATGGTTTAGTAAACGCTCGGCACCGCTGGGATCAGGCATTTTACGATAAGGATACATCCAACTGCATGTCACAAAGTATTTTTCATAAATTGGACCTTTTACCAGTTCCCCTAATTGCCAATTCTTAAAACTATATAGATCTAAACGATCTAATACTCTTTCATAATCTATCAATGTATTAATGCTACTATCAGTCATATAAACTGATTTTACATTATCAATAATATCTTTTATATTTGTGGCCATAGTTGTATCGGTTTATTTTATTTATTCTTTTCTGCTTACAACTGGCAAATGAGAAATTTGGTGGATAGTCTAATACTTATGCTTATATTCCAAATATTATATACAAGCTTTGAACAAAGTTTTAGCTATTAAATAGTTAGGTGTAAAACACAATTTTCTATGGCAGGAGGATAGATTGTCAAAAAGAAAAGCACGATTTGCAGCACAAGCAGTTGAATCAAATGTTATAAATATCAATTCATACTATTCAAGAAAACGACAGGTACATTTATTACCAAAAACATTAAATCAAGAAACTTACATTAATCTACTTACAGATCCCGCAAAATTAATTATTTTTGCAACTGGCCCAGCTGGTACAGGAAAAACCATGTTGGCCATGCTAGCTGGAATAAAGGCTTTAAAGCAAGGGACAATTAATAAAATTGTACTGACTAGGCCTGCTGTAGGAGTTGATGACGAACAGCATGGGTTCTTACCTGGAGATTTAAATCAAAAGATGGAACCATGGACCAGACCCTTATTTGATGTTTTAGCTGAATATTATGATAAAAAAGATATCGCTAAAATGCTAGATGAACAAGTAATTGAGATATCTCCACTAGCTTTTATGCGGGGCCGCACCTTTAAAAACGCATGGATAATTGCAGACGAAATGCAAAATGCGACTCCTAATCAGATGAAAATGCTGCTGACCCGTTTAGGCGAATCAAGTAAAATGGTTGTTACAGGGGATATACAACAAACAGATAGAACTACTAAAGATAACGGTTTACTAGACTTTAAACAACTAGTTTATACCTATTCAACTTGTCAATATGTGGCAGGAGTAGAACTTACTGGCAAAGATATCCAACGACATCCTGCAGTTATAGAAGTACTTAAAATCTATAACGAAATTTGATAAAAAAGGGACTTTACTGTCCCTTTTTTATTATACTGGTTAATGCATCAACTTGACTTTGTAGTCTGTTAACTTTTCTTTCTAAAAACTTAACAGTTAATTTTTGATCATTATTTTGCTGCGCTAAACTGCCGAATTGCTCACGCCATACTTTCATTTCTTTTTCATGACCCAATAAGGTGGGTCTAGGCGGAGCATTAGGATCCACGATCTTTACTTTCTTTTTGGCTCTATATTGGTCAAACATATAATTACTTATCTATTTGACTTAGTTCCACTAAAGTAGCTGCTAAATTAATTTCTGGATCAGCAACCATACTATGATTTACAAGACCACGCCTAATAATTAAAATAGCTTCATCCTGGCCAGAATCTGTCTCACTCCATAAATCTAAATTATTATAAGCCCATGTAAAAAATTCTTCCATTTCTTCTGGACGAACTTGACTAGCTAAAAGCTGTCTGGCATCTTTCCATTTTTGTTTTTTAAACAGCTCCACCATTACTAATCTATAATCAAATGTTGTTGATTCTGTAGTTATAATTTCTTTTAGTGCACCAGTAGTACTATTTGTTTGTAATAAATTTAAACATTTCCTTAGATCAGGATAAGTTGCTTTTACATAGGTATCTAGTTGGTCCAATTCAAAGTCAATATTTTCACTTACTAAAATAGTGGCCACTCTAGCTGTAAATTCTGTTTGATCAGTTTTATCTATATGTAACTCTGTACATCTACTTTTAATAGGACTAATGATTTTTTGATGATAATTGCAAGTTAAAATAAACCTTGCATTTGCTGCATAAGTTTCTAACAACCCACGCAAAATACCTTGTGCATTTGGACTAAGATAGTCTGCCTCATCTAACAATACTATTTTTAGTTCACCAAATGGCATTGTGCTAACAAATCCTTCGATTTTACTCTTTAAAAAGTCAACACCATTATCTCTACTAGCATTAACTTGTAAAAAGTCATAGGGATCTATTCCAAGTTGATTGACAAGAATTTTTGCTAAGGTTGTTTTGCCTGTGCCTGCTGGTCCATATAACAGTAAATGAGGGATAGATTGTTGATCAATCCAGGATTCTATTTGTTCTTTTACACGAGAATCTGTAAAAACATATTCATTAATGGTTTTCGGACGATAAAATTCAGTCCATAATTTATTTGCAATAGTCATAGTTTACCTCAAAGGCTATTATAACAAAAGTAATGGAAAATACAAAATTATTTGGTAGTTGTTGCTGCTACTACCACCCGTTTACGCAAACTACTTGAACTAAAACTATGATCTCTACCGTTAAAAATACAAGTTATACCCCGCCTGTTACAAATATCTTTACCTGTAAAATCTCTGTTTTCATACTCTACCCCCAATATCCTTACATTTAGCGGTAAGGTTAAAAGTATATCTTCCAAATCTTTTTCTGTTTCATAAACTACAATTTCGTCAACAAATCGACATGCACTAACTTGTATTTGTCTTTCTACTATACTTTGTACAGGTTTATTTTTTGTATCAGGCCTGTCAATTGTTGGGTCAGTTTGTAAACCTACTATTAAATAGTCACAGTGATTTTTTGCTTCTGACAACATTGCAATATGTCCTGCATGCAATAAGTCAAAAGTACTGAATACAATGCCTATTACTTTTCCTTGTTCTTTTAATTCACGAACTTTATTGAATATCATTTTTTTAATAATTCCCATGCAAAGTCTTTTTCTAATTTGTCCACAAATTCTGTTTCACCCACAAAGGTTGGGCATTTGTGTAATAGTTTGTTAAGATGATATTTAATTTTTAATAAATCTTGTTTATACCCAAAAGCTGTGTATCCATCACTTCTAGGGTCAGAACAATTATAATAAAGTTTGTCCAACTCCCAACAAATTTTTTGATCTCTTGTCATAATTAGTCACCTAATTCAGATATAACATCATCTGCATTTGGTTCTTCATCAGTTACTAAAAGAATAGCCTTACTGTCTATCCTTCTAACAGTAATAAACTTGTCGGTTTCTACTTCAAACTTGACGCCTCTTGTCCACCTACCATGTTCTACTAAGATCCATTGGCCAGGGACCACATCTTTTTGTTCAGGCCCAATAGCATAAACTTTGCCCCATCTGGGCCTAATGCCTGAATTCTTTTTGTCGTCACCTAAAAGAACTAGACCACTACTTAAAGTTCGTTCTCCAAAGTTCATTGATGATACCAATACATGATCTTTTAATGGTTTTAATTTTTTCATTTTTTTCCTTTATAATGTGTTACATTTTGTTGTTGATTAGCATTATAGTATTCTTTCATTTTTTGTTCTCTTGTTTTAATAATTTTTCCATCAGGGCCAATATCGTCACCATTTGCATTTACTTGCATATTGCCCACAGCTTGAGCCTTTTCATTCATTAGAATTAAAGCATCAAAATTAATTAATTGACCTTGAGCAGATCTATAAATTCTTGGCATATATCCTCCTTAGGTTAAAAAATGCATTTGTAAATTATTAATATCTTGTATCATTTGTTATGTCTCTTATAAAATTATTTTTAGACATTATGAGTTCGTAATTATACTCACAGACCTGTTTAGCATGAAACAAGAATTGTTCTAATTCATTGGTAGACAAATTACAAAGGCGCTTAATTTCTTGTATAATCATCACCATTCTTGAAATATCATCTGTTTCTTCATCATATGATTCGTCAATAATATTATCAAAAGTTTTGTATCCCAAGTCTTTTAAATAAGAAAGAGTGTTAGGACGACCCAGTACTATAAATGGGTGCATATTAGCAATAGGTTTAAAAATTTTTTCTGTTAAAAATAATGCTGGCTCATAATCAAAGAAAAAATTTGTTTCAGTTACAACACTAAAATATGTATTACGATACAAATCAAGAGTGGATGGTGTTAACAAATAATGATTTATGCTAAGATTCGATTGATCTAGATACAAATTGGGAATAGAAAATATTAGATCCTTGTTATTTAATAGCCTCTGTCCTATGTCGGGATAATTTTTATGTGCTGCAAGCATTGCGCTCCATGATTGATCCCATCCCCATTTATCTTCACACGGACCAAGACTAATAAATCCTTTATCTAAAATACCTTCTAGACACATATGTGCAACAAGGCAGGGACGATGCAATCTCCAACGCCTATTAAAATTTAAAAATTTCTTTGTGTAAATTTTATTTTCTAATGTTACTAATAAATTTTTTTTAAGTGCTGGTATAGTTTTTAATGTTTGTTTAAGGTCATTTTCAAACAGATTTGTATTAAAACAGCGTAATATTTTTTTGCCTAATTTACTAGCAACTTCTTTAATTGTTGTTTTAATTGTAGGTGATTCTGTATAGATTTGGATAAATTCTTCTGGAATACCTAATTTAATTACTGCATATTGATATATAGGTTCAATTACATTTACATTAGCTTCGCGCCAATGATAGAGCATAAGTATGATCTTACCAGATTTTATATCTTGTAATATATTTTCTGGAATTGCTTTGTGTAAATTGATTAAGCAGTATTTATTTGCATATTCTACCAAGTAATAGTGATAATTTTTAAAATGATCGTTTAAAAACACATTCTCTATTTTTCTATATTCTATGTTATCTCTGGGCGCAAGATAGGGTACTAATGAATTAATAATAGGCATTTTTTTTTATTCTAACGCAAAAACTCATTTATATCTAAATTATATTTTAAACTATTAATCTTATGTATACCTATTAAGTACAAAACATAACTTGCTACACTACTACCTCTGCCTACTCCCCATACAATTTTGTTTTCTCTCATAATATCTACTAGATAAATTAAAAATTGTAATAATTTATATAGCCCTAGTTTTTTATATAAAATTAATTCTGTTTTTACTCTGGCCAATTCTTGAGAAGTATTACAAAGATTCTGAACAAAAATATCTATATCTAAATTTTTATAAGAGTCAGGCATATACCAATTGTCTTGATTTTTCTTGTCAAAGTTGTCTAAGGATATGGTTTTTGACTCATATTCATTTAGAAAATTATAGTCTAAGTGTAATGATTTTATTGCTTTATTAAATTCTGTTGGGTCACTGACTAGAAAGTTATTAAACTGTTGATCTGGATTTTTGTATAAAATATTAACTAAATCATCAGAACTATAAAAACACTGACCAAAACTATCTATTTTCATTTTATCTTAATAAGACTGCTTAAATTTTTTGTGTCTTTTTGATCTAATAAAGTTTTTCTTCTGTTGTTAATTTCGTTTTGGTAATCTTCTATTAACATTTGAAGCTGCATCAACAAAGCATGATTTCTAAATCTATATGCTTGTTGTATTTTAGAATTAAGTTCCTGAAATTTTGCATGTAATTCGTCATCTTTTAATTCTGACAAATTTGGAGCAAGTGGATGCATTATAGGTCGCCCTGTTTCCTATTCTCACTTTGAAATGCGTTAAATTTACCGTCAGGATATCTTGACTGTAGTTTATTTACATTTTCTTCAATTACTTTATTAGGATCTAATCCCAGCGAACGACAGGCATTGATCCAATAAAAAATAATATCTCCCAATTCACGCATTAAATGAAATTTAATATCTTCATTATACTGTTTGCCTTGAAAAACAAGTTTTTTAACAATTTCGTTAAATTCGCCGCCTTCACTAGATAATCCCATGCCTGCAGTTAGTAACAAACTGATATTAACTGGAATACCGTTTTGAGCAGTGGTTGCTTCAATGTCGTAAAGCCTGCCTGCCATTGTTTTAAGGTAATTAGACTCATTACTTGTGACTTGATTTACAAATTCTGTATATTTGTTAAGATCGATATTCATTTTTAATCCTATAATAATTGTTTGTTATTATAAACAATAAAACGAACTAAATCAAGTGATTCTATACCAAGTAGAAGTGTCATCATAATATACCCATTCACCGCCACCACTTGTCGAACCAGAGGTTAAGCCGCCAATTAATGTTTGACCGCCGCTTACAGTATGAGTTAAGGTTGTAACAGCAACACCAAACGCTAGTTTAATCGCTTGTCCATTATATGGATAAGAAGGCATTATTAAGGTATAACTGCTAATTGTACTTGCTGCATTGCAAATTACTACTCCACAAGTATTGGGAATTGTCTGACTGCTGCTATTCACCATGGTAACATACAATAGCCCATATGCACTGCCTCCACACATATCTGTTAATCCAGTTACAGATATGTTCCCCACATTTGCATTGCCTGTTACACTTAAACTACTTAAATTGCCCACTAAAGTAATATTACTTTGAACAGGTGTCATTATTGTGCCGTATATATTTGCATTGGAAATAACATTTCCCGCAGTGAGATTGCCCGATAAACTTAAACTAGTGCCAGATGTAACTAAAGTAGTAGCAATAACATTATTTGCATAAATGTTACCAACTATTTCCCCATTTACATTTGCCACAGTAATAGATACACCCGTAACTGTGGTGTTATTAATTAATTTGGTTACAGTTAAATTGCCTTGGAAAGTATTATAATTTCTATTAAGATCTACTATATTAATAGATGTTCCCTCATCACTGGTGCCTAGTTCGAAAATATATGTTCCTATTTCACTAAACGATACAGTATTGCCACTTATACCAGCAATTGCTGTAATATTTTGAGATACTTCTGCTGGAAAAGTCACCGTGTAATTAGCATTAGGCACCGTAATTGCCAAACGCATTCTTGTTTGAACACTGGGATCAGGGTCTGGCCAATTAAAAATTACATCTATAACTAAACTTCCTGCAAGAGTTATAGTTTGATAACTACCTTTTGCAAAATCTATTTCCAAAGTACCTGAAACAGAACCAATATCATAAATTGTTTCTCTAATACCCAAAACTTCTGCATTCCTAAATGGCGCACCATTCATATCATTTACTGTGGTCAATACAGTAGTATTGCCTGATAAATTGGACTTAAAAATGCCTTTATTTTGTAGATCCTCTATTTCACTTTTAGCATAAGTGAAATTATTTTTTATGTTAGTAAAGTTGGTTCTAAACCCGCTACTGCTATTGTCCCTACCTGCGATAGGATAATTACCATCTATACTACCTGAATTAATTTGGCTAGCCATTTATATAAAACTCCGGATTAATAATATTTATGATAAAATATTTGTTTGTGGAAACTTAAGATACTCTGTGCCTTTGCCTGGAGTAAGATAAAGATCTTGTTGTACATGACTGAATTTAGCATCCGCTATATTTGCACTACTATTAGCAAATAATGTTAGACTACTAGCACTATTAATTGTTTTAACAGTGCCAATTACATCATCATTTACTAATATGGTATCTCCTAATTTAAGTTCACTATCAAATTTAGTAGTAATAACCTTTGTAGTAAATGCCTGTGTTGAAAATGTGCTTAAAGAATTAGAGCTAAGTTGTAAATTGGTATTACTATATATTCTTTCAACTGTGCCAATTAATGCACTAGAAACATAAATTAAACTATCTTTTTGTAATTCTGTAGCAAATAAAGTGTTTAAACCTGTAACATATTGACTATTAGTGCTACCTGAAATAAATCCTGAACAAACTGCATTTCCTGTGTTGCCTGTAATTAAATTGCTTTCTATATTGCCCGATATAAGGCCAGTAGCATTGACAAACGGATTTAGTGTAAGACTTGTATCCCACTCGTACCTGTCAATAGTAAAATTAATAAGATTAAATTGATCTAAATATTGTCGTACTCTAAATGCCACTTTTTCACTTTGATCAGGCAAGGTATAGTATAAAACTAATGCTCTGGTAAATCCTAATACACGGCCATCTGCTTGCCTACTAGTCATCCAACTTGGTAACACACCTTTGTCTTCATATCCAATATTTGTTTCTAATCTTTTGACCATATTAGTAAAACTATTTGGATAAACATTATTAATATTTTCCTGATTAGTTGGCCATTGTATTGCTAAATTGGGACCTAATCCGTCTTGATTGACCTGCTGATCTATAATTTCTATATAAACAACTTCATAGGTAGTATTTAAATTGTCATCTGTAGCTTTAGCGGTTTTAATGTCACCAAATAATAAAGTTTTCCAATAGTGATTGAGTGTCATTGCATTTATATATTCAGTGGCAGTATTTTCTTCTAAACCAGCTAAAAATAGAACTTTTGCAGAATTATTTCTACCAAACCATAAATCACTTGGTCTATATAATATATCGTCTGTAGCTATATTTTGATTGTTAAGAATATTATCAAAAATTTGTCTTTGATCTAACTGCGGTAATAAATTAATATACAAGTTCTCATATGGGTTCGCTGTTCGTTTAACTACTTGTAATCTAAATGTGCGTGAACTATCTGAATATTCTGTGTTTTGATTATAAGGCACAACTGTAAAATTAGAAACTAAATTTGCGTAAACATAATTAGATTCATAAAAACTAGGTCTGCCTATAATAAGACCATTTGATGTTAAATCAAGCCCAGGTGGTAAAGTGCCTAAACTATTACTGGCAAGCTTATAATTTAACGCTTGATTATTTGATGGTATAGCTGTTAAGGCTAATTCACTTACTTCGCCTGCATATATAGTGCCCAAGTTTGCTTCTGTTGCCCAAGTTATACTATCATTAAGTTGACCAAGTAATCTTATGGTGTATACTTTTTCATCACTATTGTAGTCTGAATCATCTGTTTTATATGCTTGAGCTGTAAATGTATAATCTGTATAATTTAAATTGGCTTGCGCTACTTGTCCTGTTATCCATCCTGTGTCTGTACTTAACGATATACCAGTTGGCAATGCGCCATTGGTAATATTGTAACTTAAATCATCACCATCTAAATCTATAGCATAAAGTTGATAGGCAAAATTATCTTGTGCTTTAATATTGCCTATAATGCCTGGTTCTGTGTAAAGTATAGGATCATATAATGTTGTGTCGTCTGCGGTAACAACACCTATGTTGTCTGCAGTAATTATATCTGTATCTGCAGTTAATGCAGATCTGTCGTATACATAAATGGTATAAGTTTCTAAATCTTCGTTAACACCATCACTGGCTGCAATTCTAAATTGATAATTTCGACTTGTACTTACACCCGCATAGTCCAGTAAATAAAGATCAAATTCACTTAAATCGAATCCAGCAGTAGTGGCCTGTTGGTTGTTGGATATAGGTAATATGTATCCTTGTATAGCCCCATTAGCATAAAGTTGTATGCCTGGTGGTAATGTTCCGCTTGCCAAACTAAAAACTACATCTGAACTTACCAAAGTATCTGAAGCTGTTAGTAATAGATTAGCATACTCTCCTGCAATGTATGTGCCTAAGCTTGTGCTAGATGGGTCAATAACAGGTGCGCTTATTGATGACACACTTAAAGAAAATGCCCTGTCGTTCACTGCGCCATCATTTGTGCTAAGTCTTACAGTAAATTCTTTAGTAGTAAATTTTTCGATTTCTACTGTGTTAGAATCAGTTACTGGGTTGCCAGATATAAAACCGCCACTTGTGATAGTTAATCCACTAGGCAGTTCTCCAGCAATAAGACTATAGTTTACGGGTCCAGCATCCAAATCTTGACCTTGAAGTTGTAGTTCAAAATAATCTTGAGCTGCAACTATACCAAGACTGCCTGCTTTTGTTATCCAAATGCCAGACATATTATGATATTACCAACCAATTACTACCGATAGAGAAGAACTTAAGGCCTATGTCTGTAGCAGTTACAGTTGATGTAGATGTGTTAGTATTAGAATAAATTGTACCATGGCCTACTGAAGTGTTTACAATGGCAAATTTGCCAGAATTGCTTGGGTCGTGTGTTCTAACTGTGATAAATGCATTTGCCATTGTAGCACAATTGGGCAAAGTGATGCCAATATTACTTGAAGGCACACTTACATTTGCTATTACTATAGTTTGAGTCGTAAGGACGGTATTGGCGGTAATTACTACTACATTACCATATAGTTCTGTAAAGTTTTGATTTACCTTAGTGAAACTGGTTCGTATTGCATCACCAGTCCCATCATTGGCTACAGTGCCAATATTAATTAATTGTTGTGACATTTGTGGACCCTTTTATATATTTATCGGTCCAAAAACAAATATTATTATAATCTGCTATTAATTACTTGCCAATTTATAATTTTCCAGAATCCATCAATGTATGCTTTTTTGTCACTTTGATAATCTAGGGCCCAGGCATGCTCCCAAAAATCTAAAAGAAGGAATATATCTTTCCTAATTTCATGATTAACAATAGTTTTAATAGAGCCTGATTTGCTTAGATAAATCCAGCCTGACCCTTGAATTTTCATAGCTTCTTGAGCAAATTCTTTTTTAAATTTCTCAAAAGTGCCATATTTACGATTAATCAAAGCTTGAATAAATCCAGTTGGTTCGTTTACGCCTTTAGGTTCATAAAATTGAGAAAATAGGATATTATGTAAAAATGCTCCTGCTTCGTTAAATTTAGGATCACCTTGTCCTGAATTATATCTATCTACATACCCTTTAGCAAGTTTGCTGTAATGATAATCTAAAGTATCTTTACTGAGAACTGGTTCTAAATCAGTTTTTTTATAAGTTAAAGGCAATAATTCTAATTGTTTTTTGCTTTTAGCTTCTATTAAGTTTAGTAAATGTCTTTCATTATTCATACAAATATTTAGCGTCGGTACATTATTCTACCTTTACTCATATCATATGGACTAATTTCCATACTTACTGAATCTCCAGCAATAATTTTAATTTCATTTTGCCGTAATTTACCGCCTAAATATGCTACAATTTCATGTTCGTTTTCGTTAAGTTTAACTCTAAACATAGCATTGCCTAATACTTCTGTAACAATACCATCAAACTTCAATGCTTCTTCTTTTGCCACTTTTTAAAAATTTCCTTTATATAAGATTAACCGCGACGCATTCTGGCCATGTCTTTAGCTTCTGAATCACTAAAAACAGGCACAGCATTACTCTTGTGTAAAGTTCCAATACCAATAATATTAGAACCTGTATACATTTGAACTGGTTTACTACTAATTGCACCCTTTTGTTTGCTATCAATACTGGGGATATGTTTTCTTGGCTCTCTGCCAGGAGGGTATTTGGGACGCAAAGCTTCCGCACTACTAGGCTTAGGTGCAAAGGACACTTTACTCATTGACTGCCATTGTTTCATATTGTTATTCCAAGACTGTGCTAGTTCTTCATGTTGCTTCTTAGCAGCAGCACTAGCCCACTTCTGTTTACCACGCCGTTTGCCATTCAAAGTCAACGACGGATGATGAAGATGCATTGACATTTATTTTGTCCTAATTAATGAAACCATATTATAACAAAATTAGAATTTTTTGTCAACCATTTGTAGAGTAATTTTTTTATTCTCTGTGGGTACCCAGTCTGGCCCACATATAATAACATCATTGTCTAAAATAAAAACATGATTTGTATAATTTTTTTTCAGCACTTCTACGATTTCTTTCTGTGTTTTGCCTTGTGCAATAAAAGTGTCTTTATCTGAATCAAACCAATAAATCTGTGAGCCATGTTGTTCTTCTTTAACGGCATGCACTACATTATTCAAATATTGTTTAAATTCATTCCTTGCCTGTGCTTTAACTTCTTGACTGATAGAAAAAAAGTTCCAAGCAATTTTTGCTAGCAAATAACATAGACCAAAGTTAAAAATAAACTCTAATAAATCTTTCATAATTCGTTTTTTTGAGTAACCCTGTGTACACTGTTTTTTAGGACCTCACTAAAGTTTAACGCCTGTTGTGGTTTCATAATAGTAGTTTGACTATATTCAACATAGCCATGTACCCAAACATTCCAAGTGATTTTAATACGGTGACTGATAGCGTTGAGAAACCCTCGAACATAATAATTGATTTGATATAGTAGTTCATTGTCTATACTAAAACTACTATGTCTTTTGAAGGGGTCTTCCCACCAAGGGGTTCTCTGTAAAGTATAGGTTGACACTGTGACTTCACAATCATCGTTTTCCACTGTGAATTCTATAGTGTCATCAGGATTACCACAAATACAGGGCACTTGATAACTTTCATATCCCGGATATTGAGCAGTTTTTGTAATACCTTCTGCTGGTTCTTGAGGTTTTAGGTCCACAGACTTCTCCTAATTTTAATTAAACGGATAAGCATTTGTTCATCTTCTGCGTAATAGTCTTCTTCAATTTTATGGCAAAGATCTAGTGCAGTCCTAGTTTCTGCTTCTTCCTCGGCAGTGTTATTTTCCAGGTCTAGAAAATGTTTTCCAGACTCTCTACGGCGATCACAAATAGCAGTCCAACCACTAGCATCATGTGGATCTGGACGATTTGGGTAAACTTCAGTCCACCAACGGTATAGTTCTAGAATTTCTTTAGCCTTTTGTGCTTGGAAGGTAGGTTTGCCGTAGTCTGGATCGTCTTCTGCTGTCCCCCAACTACCATCATTAACTAGACTCATTTCCCAAGCAAGATAATCTAAACCTGCTTGGGTATTACGCCAAGTACGCCAACGGAACCAACCCGCACCCCAAAAAGGAACCTTGTACTTTTTTCTAGCTTCTTCGTCCCATGCAATATGTTTCCATGCTAGTTCAACTTCGACGAATTCGACCAATTCAGCGAAAAGGCAAGGAAGAATACGATCCCCCAAATCACGCCAAGTGCCAGGTCTAATGTGGCTTGGGTGAGCAGTAAGACTATGAGTGCGGCTAATGAAACGGTTATTGATATAATATTTAATTTCATAAAGTTTGTCCGGTATATAATAGATATATTTTTGCACAGCATCTAATGCTTCCTCTGCAATCCAATATCGAATAGGGTGTTTAGCTTTAGCTTCTTTGTTCCATAGATGCCAGCCTTTACCCGTTTCAGCTGTTGGCTTTGCAGTGCCTCTAATTTTATCTGCAAATTTAGTACAACTCCAGTAGCGACTTCTAGTACGCATTATACTCTCTTATAAGTTTGTTTGAAAGTGTCTGCCTTTACTACACCATAATCTCCAAGCCCATGGCGTACAATTACATCTACTTCTGGATCGTAATGTAATGTTTCTCCCCAACTAGTTTTAACAGATCCAGAATGGTCTGCAACCTTAGCTAATTTAACAATTGCTTTAGGTGTTGCAGTACCATCACCATTATCAGTTTTTAATTCATTAAAAGTTTCTGGCGGCATACTATACTTGCCACCTTGTGGATCTGTTAAAATATAAAACCCTTTGTCATACTTTTGTGTTTTGCCTTTTCCCTCCCTGTGATGTAGCTCACCTGGTTCAGTGGTAATTACAAAAGGCTCGCGAGCAGAGGAATCTTTATAGGCCTGGAATGCACCAGTTTTAAACCAGTCTTCTGAAATATCTTCCTGTAGAAGATTAATTATTTTTCTAATATCATTCATCTTTTGTTCCAAAGAGGTTTAACAAACTCATAAAAATATTAATAAAGTTTAAGTACAAACTCAATGCACCTAGTATTTCTGGCCCATGATCTTGTCCTTGTTCACTTACCTGTTCACGAATTTGTTGCGTATCGTATGCCGTAAGTGCCATAAAAAGAACAATTGCAATTGCAGAAATAATTGTTTGTATTAAACTACTTCCAATAAACACATTAATTATACTACAAATGATAATAGAAATCAAGCCTACTAATAGATATTTCCCCCAATTATCCAAACTTTGTTTAGTAAAATACCCATATAAGCTCATTGTACCAAAAAGCACTGCTGCTCCCATAAATGCAGTAACTATACTATAACTGGTAAACATTGCAATAATTCCACTCATACTTAGGCCCATTATTGCAGCAAATCCCATTAACAACATTAGTGCCCCTTGTTTTGGTATACCTGCATTAATAGCTAAAGGCACAATAAAAACAAATACAAGTGGTGCAAAAATAGTAATCCATTTTGTAATTGGACCAAAAAAGATTGCCATTGCTGCTGGGCTGGATGCTACTGCTAAACTTACAATCATGCTGATTACAACAGATAAAGCCATATAATTGTAAACTCTTAACATTGCTGAATTAATTTCTACTGCTGATCTATATACAATTGTATTTTCCATTTTTTATTCCTCATCTTCTTTGTCAAAAACTTGCCAACCTATTTTTAGGAAATCTTCTCTAATTTCCTCTGTAATTATACCTTCAGAAACATACCCTTTATGAATTGGGGGCTGTTTTTCATTTGTATCTTCTGGGTCTTGGTATACTTCTCTAATACCTGTACAATACCAATCTAAGTAATCGCCGTCTTCTAACATATCTGCAACAATACCCCCTGCATATCTCCAACTGCAACTCCATGTTTCAGTTTTTAAAATTGGCCATAGTTCTTGTTTTTGAAAACTATTATTACACAAAGCTGCGTATATATTTTGGGCATATGACTCTTTGGCTTTTGCTTTTTCTACAATCCAATCTGTAGTTCTTAGATCATATTCTAAATTATTCTTTTTAAAGTTGTCACTTTTTTCTTCATTCATTTTATTTTGTTCATATCTATTGTATACTTTTTCATATGTCTCAATTTGATCTTTTATCTTTTCTTCAGACATATTAGGATCTTGATTTAATCTTTGTTTAATTTTATCCGAACGGAATAAAAACTTACTGGGACTTTGTCTTAATTTTGCCATTATATTTACCTTTAATTATTGCCCCATTTTAATAAGAAAAACAAATAGTCTGTATCTTCTTTAAAGTAAAATACAACGATCCCTGTAACTTGATTGTCATAACAAACTCTATATAATTCAGCTGAAGTGGGCCCATGAACTAAATTAATATCACCAAATACCTCTTTACACCATTGTAATATATTATTTAAATTTAGTCTAGCTTTTCTTATGTTAAAAACATGTACTTTTGACATCAATCTATCCAATAAATTTAATTTTAAACAAAATATAAAGCTCAGGCTTAAGGTATAAAGCTACATTACTATCTGGGTGATCGATCATTGGGTGCCAAAGCAATGGGTCTTGATTTCTAATCCATTCAAATATTTCTGGTTTGGTAAGGATATAATTTTCCCAACTTGGGTCATCGAAGCAGTATGTTCTGCCTCCAGTTGAAAAAATTTCGTATTGATTATTTCTAGGTAAATTGTTTATTGCCATCTAAGTATAAATGCAGTAAGGCTTTGGTCTGTAGGTAAAGACACTGTCATGCCTTCTAATTTAGAATTATTTTGCGAGCACCATATCAATAACTCAGCGTGATAAAGTACCCAGAATGTATAATCTGTCAATATAATTAAATGACCTGGACTTTCATGCAAATAGCTTTCTGCTACCACAAATTTCTTATCTTTCCATGATGCAAATAAATCGTCTGAGATATGTTTCATAAAAAGTTATTAAAATTGTCCAGTATTATATAATACTTTTATAATTAACACAACTAATTTTATTTACAGGGAATTAAATGGTTTCTAAAAATTGCCCAAGCCTGATTCCAAGACCACTTTTTAGTGTTTTCTAAAACAATATCTCGTGGTAAAGTTAAACAATTGTCAATAGCATTTTTTAAATCTGTGTCTAAATATCCTGTTTTGCCTATTTCAACAACATCTATTGGTCCCTGACACGGATAAGCTGCAACAGGGGTGCCGCATGCCATAGCTTCTATCATTACAATGCCAAAAGTTTCCCAGCGACTAGGAAATACAAAAACATCTGCGTTGGCATAATAATAAGCTAGATCTAATCCTGTTTTAAAGCCTACAAATTCTACTTCAGGATATAAATCACGGTATGTTTCCATCATAGGACCATCGCCTACCATTATTTTATGACAATTAGGAAATTCTAATTGGAAAAACTCTTCTAAATTTTTTTCTTTACTAACACGCCCAACACAAAGTAATTGAATTTTGTCATTGTTTTTTTGCCTCTGGCCAGGATTAAAAATGCTTCTATCAACTCCCCTGGTCCAGGAAATTAATTGACCGTCAAACCCATGGTCTTTTAAATGTTTTACCATTGTGTCTGTAGTAGTAAGCACTTTTCCAGAATGCTTATGAAACCAGCGAATCAAAGGCCAAGTAAGGGCTTCAGGTATCCCAAAAAGTTTTCTAAGTCCTTCTGGAAAATTAGTATGATAAGCGGTATTATAGCGATAGCCGTGCTTGTCAAGATATTGTCTAGCACACAGACCAACAGGACCTTCTGTGGCGATATGGATATGATCCGGACATATCTCCTCAATCTTCTGGCCGATTTTCCGGGGATAGGCAATCTTGACTTCGTTGTAGCCAGGGCAATTAATGTAGTGGAACCACCCGGGATTAAGATATACAAAACGATAACCGTCCAAAATCGCACAAGCCTCGATATTTTTATAGGTTGTAACAACACCATTTATCTGATCCTCGAGGTTATCTGTTACAATTAAAACTATTTTTTCACGCATTCTCCTACCACCTTGAAACTAGAAAACTTTAACCAGCTAGTCATTGAGGACAAAGCTTGTTGACATTCCTTTTGACTAGCAAATTCAATCCATACTCGACCTGGAATATCCGACGGATTGTTGATGTGTACTGCTATTATTATCATCAGCCACAAGATCGTTCTCCTTGGTCCAAGTTATAATTTCCCAACAGCCGTCCCAATGTTCCACTAATGCTGTACAACTTTCTACCCAATCACCATCATTCATATAAACAATACCATCTATGTCTTTTATTTGGGCATTGTGAATGTGTCCACAAATTACACCATCAAACCCTTTCATTTTACAGTAATTGGCAAGATTTTTTTCGAACTGAAACATAAAATCTACCGCTCTTTTAACTTTTCCTTTAAGATATTTGCTTAAACTCCAATAACCAAAGCCCATTTTATGCCTAAACCAATTAAATTTTCCGTTTAAGTTTAGAATAACATCATATGCTTTGTCACCTAAAAAGCTCAACCATGGGGCCAGTCTTGTAATACCATCAAATAAGTCTCCGTGCACTACCAAATAGTGTTTACCATCTGCACCAATATGTTCTATTTGATTATGTATTTCTACCATGCCAAAACTAAATCCATATGGTATCATTGGTCTAAGAAATTCATCGTGATTGCCGGCTACATATACTACACGAGTGCCTCTTTTCGCATGTCCCAAAACACGACGAACTACATTTGTATGACTTTGTTTCCAACGCCAACGATTTTGTTGTATTTTCCATGCATCAATGATATCCCCAACGAGATATAATGTGTCACAGGTGTTATGCTTTAAAAAATTATTTAAATGTTCTGCTTTACAGTCTTTGGTGCCCAAATGAATATCAGACACAAAAATAGAACGATATGTTTTGTGCATAGCAATATTTACTGTGAATAATCTAACAAAAAAACTACTTATATTTGATTATTCGTTTTATTGCTTTCAACGCTTGTTCTGTTTCTATTTGATGATGAATATTATTTATAATAGATTCTACTTTGGCTTCATCAAAAGTATGAACTGTCCTATTTAAACTTGGACTTACAATTTTGTACTTACCAGTAGATGGACTGTAATAAGTTTGGATCAAGTTATTAGACAGCTCTTTATAAAGTACATAGTCTTCCATAATAGTTTTGTTACCTATTATGTATTTATACACTTATTATTTTAACACCATCTATCACGCCCACCTTAACCCAAATAAAGTTGCATCTTTTTCAGTTTCAAACCAAAATGTGCTACCAGTCCAAGCATAGTGATCTTTACCAAATTGTTGTTCACACCAATGATGCATTTCTTGCCAAGAATAGCTTATTGACTCGCGTGATGCATCTATACCGTAATATCCAGCATCTTGCAATCTAAGATTCCAGAATGGTTGGGTACTTTCACTGTTATTTCCTTTATCTTCGGCAATATCCCACTCTTTCCAAGCAGTAATAAAGTCAAGAATGCAGTCTAGTTTAATGCCCATTTTATTGCCAGTAGTATAGCATAATTTGCATATTTTCGTCTAATCTTTATGGTTAAACGATTAGCTGCTACATCATTGTCAGCTATTCCCCAATTCCAATCCCATCCTTGACGACCACAATATTTTTCCATTTCTGGACGATAATGATCGTTCGGATCAGCACTGAATCCTAAATCAACCCAAACTGCACCGCCCCAATCACACCAACGAGGATCATTGTGATCGACTACAATATTACCAGTGGGCCAACGAACATTAATAACCTCACCAGGCATAAATCGCCACCAAAGTTTTTGCCAAAGATTTAATCCGTAAGGGATATAATTGCCCGATTTCCATCGGAACAAACCGTAAATTTCAGATTTACTCATGACCATCTCAAGACAAATAAGGTATGATACTTTTCATCATTCCATCGTAAGAAATTACCTAAACCTCCATCAATATATTTGCCGTTTGGGTTTAATTGATCTTGTATTACCTGAATTACAGACTGATTGGTTCTATAAGCAATATCATTGCAATGGTGAAGAAAGTTTTCCCAGTAATCTGGAATATTATAAAGTGATACAATAAAGGGTTTTTTCATGACCACCTCAAGGCAAATACAACTGCATCTTGCTGATATTCAAAAAGCCAAGTCCTACCTCGTGCATGGTAATGGCCTACAATATTTGTATTGCACCAACTTTTAATTTCATAAATAAATTCACCTGTCATATCTGACCAGGGAGTAGAAATAGATACTTGTGCCCAACCCATTTCTCGAAGCAGTTTGATCATTATTTCCCAATCTATTTCGTCTTTAACTAATCTAGCCTGATTGTCCATTTGTTGCTGTACTAGATCTAATTTAGATGTCACGACCACCTCAATGCAAACATT
>Ga0192647_100282_pt1 | contig 35074 bp, 17 predicted proteins | sample LauGreFa1BDMLBSN_2_FD_133046 | JGI IMG/M metagenome (GOLD analysis project Ga0192647, IMG submission 133046) | Freshwater lake microbial communities from Lake Michigan, USA - Fa13.BD.MLB.SN - reassembly | ecosystem: Environmental > Aquatic > Freshwater > Lake | place: Lake Michigan, USA... | reverse complement strand
GTGTCCATTGTATCTTGGCCTGATTGTTGAGTACTCACGTATGGACTTTCCTTCGTTAAGTAGTGGGTGCGAAATTGCGCAATTTTTGTTCGCCATACCGGTAGATTCTCTCTAAATGGTATTTGTAACAATCATCACAAGGGCATCACTGTCGCAACATCAAGATGATACGATGCCCGTTACAAATACCATTTAGAGAGAACTTACTGTAGGGGTCAAGACAGCATCACGGTATCATCTTGTGACTTCGACAGACACATCGTAGGCATGTCATCTGGGTCACTCCAAGCGGCGAGTTCGGCTCGCACGCACGCCACCTTTCACACGTCTCGCACGCACGCTCCCTTTAACACGGCCCATCCACATCCGCATCTTCTGAATTCAACAGACACATCATGACGCCATCATCTTGTGAGTTCGACAGACACATCGTCAATGCATGATTCGTCATGCTCCATGTGGGAAACAACATTTGCGAGAAACACCCACGCCGGATTTTGTAAGGACTTTACGACAGTATCCTATACTAAAGGGCATGTTAGATTATTACATGCCATCCTCATCTTGTGAGCTTAACCGAAAGGAACAAAAGATGCAATCCGAATTTTATCCATCCCAAACGAAGATTTTGGAAGGAGGAACAAAAGATGAAATCATGATTTTCGCAGCAATGTTCAATGGTTCGTAGCCCAAATCGAGTACTCACGCCCTTGAAAAGTGCTGCGAAAATCCTGATTTCATCTTTTGTTCCTCCTTACAAAATCTTCGTTTGGGGAGCATAAATTTTCGACTGACTATTCAATGGTTCGTATCCCAAATCGAGTACTCACGCCCTTGAAAAGGGCTTCGAAAATCCGGATTGCATCTTTTGTTCATCGTTCCAAAATCTTCGTTTGGGACGACCGTCGGCAACTAGTCCTCTTTTTTTCGACAATCTCCATTTTGAACATTTCGACAGATTCGTGGTTAACACTTTTGTCGAAATGTTCAAAATGGAGATTGTCGAAAAAAAGGGGACTAGTTGCCGACGGCTGGTTTGGGAGGGATACAGTTGGAGTTGCGGGGATTTGTTTACAAAACACAACCTGGTATGGCCCATGCTCCAAATCTCGCAAGGACGGTGGCGCGCGGACGACATCCGAAGCCGATACGCCACTCGGGTTTATCGTTATCCATCCAGAGCCGGCGGGACTTGTCGACGGGGACTGCGGTGGTGTGCGGACGACATCCGACGCCGATTCGCCACTCCATCCAGAGCCGGCGGGACTTGTCGACGGGGACTGCGGTGGCGTGCGGACGACATCCGACGCCGATACGCCACTCCATCCAGAGCCGGCGGGACTTGTCGACGGGGACTGCGGTGGCGTGCGGACGACATCCGACGCCGATTCGCCACTCACACTCGGGTTTCTCGTTATCCTTCCCTAGCCCGCGGGGATTGTCGACGGGGACTGCGGTGGCGTGCCACGATGCTTGCGTCTGTTTGGTACACGGGCTCTTGCATTTGAGTCTCGCCGGTTTCGGTTTCGCTTGGGTGGGAACGGGCGGCGGCGGTGGTGACGCATCGGATGGTCCTGTGGTGGTGTGCGGACGACATCCGACGCCGATTCGCCACTCACACTCTGGGTTGAACCCGCGGGGATTGTCGACGGGGACTGCGGTGGCGTGCCACGATGCTTGCGTCTGTTTGGTACACGGGCTATTATTGTCCTTACGTCTCGCCGGTTTCGGTTTCGCTTGGGCGGGAACGGGCGGAGGCGGTTGTGACGCATCGGATGGTCCTGCTGTGACGTGCAGGATTCGTCGTCGAGACGTGCTGTGTTCCAGCCCCGTACCACATGGGCGAACGCGTGACGACCAGTCGTGCTGCACGAGTGAAAGCAATGACGTTACAGCCGGATAATCGGTCACGCACTGCCCATGTCGTTCGGCGTCCTCCCGCACGGCTTTGAAGCCTGCTAGCAATCCGCATCTTGTATTTTCGCGTTGAATTGGGTCGATAATGCCTGCGACTCGTGAATACGTGGGCTCATCCACAACACGGTCGTCTGGCACATATGTCGCCAAAATAGTCAATCCCAACGCCTTTGCCATGGAGACCGAATGAACGGCCACACACCGGTCATCGTCTTCAGGTAATGCTTGTAACGCGGCGTTCCCTCGTTCGGCGAAATACGCAAAGTTATCGCGACGTATCTGTTCTATCTTCCCGCCAGACCTTGTCCAGCCATTGTGAAATCCCGAGAATATTTCGTTACGGATGCGACGGAAGTACGCGTCGCCGGTGTCGGCATCCGACCAGGAATCCGACTGCATAGAGTCCATCAAGAGTGACAGTTTATCTGTCACTAAGTCGTCAAAATCTATCATCCAGTCGTAGGTCTTGCTCACCATGGTGGTCTTACAACCACCGCAAGGTATCACCACTGCAAACCGGGCAGCCCTGCGTGGATACTTTGCCTCCATATCGGCAATCAACTCGGACGACGTGCAGTGTTCAACCAACATTATCGCTTGGGTATATCTGTGCGAGCCCTCGTATGTACGGTATGTTGCGTCTGCGGTCTGATTTGACACGAACGGGGTGCGAACGGGCTCGGAAGTGGAACGTCGGCACTCCTGACCTGACATCTGGTGTTCGGCCTTCATACCATCCTTTAAATCATTTACAAACCGCCCAAACGCATCGGCATCAGCCGTCGGCAACTCATCCCCCTTTTTGACAAACCTGCCTTTTCGCGATTTTCCCAATTATTTCAACCACGAATCGTGGTTCACCATTTTGGGAAAATCGCGAAAAGGCAGGTTTGTCAAAAAGGGGGATGAGTTGCCGACGGCTGATCGGCATGCTACCATCATGTTTTGAGTTCGACAGACACATCGTCATGCTAGAGACGCAGGTCTGCACGCACGCTCATTAACACGGCTCGCACGCACGCTCCTTAACACTGCTCGCAGATATTGACAGCATCACGGTGTGATTTCGACCGACATCGGAATGCTATAATCATGTTGACTTCGACAGACAAAACTCACCGGCATAATGTCATGTTGTAAGTTTATGCTCCCCAAACGAAGATTTTGGAAGGCTGAACCAACCTTTCCGAATGCGCTTTCGAAGAAATTTTCAACGATTCGTAGCCCAAATCTAGTACTCACGCCCTTGAAAAGTGCTTCCCCGGGAAACGCAGTCGGAAAGGTTGGTTCAGCCTTCCAAAATCTTCGTTTGGGAGGGGTAAAGTTTCGACAAGACGTGGCATCATGCTATCATGCTGAGTACTACAGAAACATCGTAGTCATGTTGTGAGTTCGACGGACCCACACCGGCATGATATCATCATGCTGTGAGTTCGACTGGCACATCAGCATGTTATCATGTGAGTTCGACAGACAGAACATAATCCATGTGGTAAACAACATTTCCGAGACTTACCCACGCCGGATTGGGCAGGGACTTAACGACGCGTGTCATGCATACTCAACCGCATGTTATATTTTCGTTAATGGGCTTGCCCAATCCGGCGCGGGTAAGTCTCGGAGATGTTGTTTGCCATATGGATAAGCGTGCCATCTTCATGTTGTGACTCTGAAGTTGATTTTGACATGCTATCAGCATCTGGTGAGTTGGACAGACACATAAGCATGCTATCTTCATCTTGTGACTCTGAAGTTGAGTTTTACATGCACATCACCATTGAAGCAGGGTTGGCATGCACGCTCTTTAACACGGCTGGTATCAGTGGCATCACTTGCATGCACGCTCTTTAACACGGCTGGCATCAGTGGCATCACTTGCATGCACGCTCTTTAACACGGCTGGCATCAGTGGCATGCACGCTCATCACAGTGTGAACTCGAATGGCGCATCGACATGCTATCAGCATCTGGTGAGTTGGACAGACACCGAGACACATCCGCATGCTATCTTCATCTTGTGACTCTGAAGTTGATTTCGACATGCAAATCACCATTGAAGCAGGGCCGGAATGCACGCTCTTTAACACGGCTGGCATCAGTGGCATGCACGCTCTTTAGCACGGCTGGCATGCACGCTCTTTAGCACGGCTGGCATGCACGCTCTTTAACACGGCTGGCATGTACGCTCTTTAACACGGCTGGCACGCACGCTCTTTAACACGGTGGACCCATCATGACAGCATCACAGTGTGAGTTCGACTGACACATCGACATGCCATCAACATCTGGTGAGTTCAACTTACACTGAGTTGGACAGACACATCCGCATGCTATCTTCATCTTGTGACTCTGAAGTTGATTTCGACATGCTATCAACATCTGGTGAGTTGGACAGACACATCCGCATGCTATCTTCATTTTGTGAGTCAAGTTGTGACTCTGATGTTGATATCGACATGCTATCAACATCTGCTGAGTTGTACAGACACATCCGCATGCTATCTTCATCTTGTGACTCTGAAGATCACCATTGAAGCAAGGACTGAATGCGCGCTCGTTAACACGGCTGGCATCAGTGGCATGCACGCTCTTTTAACACGGCTGGCATGCACGCTCTTTAACACGGTGGACCCATCATGACAGCATCACAGTGTGAGTTCGACTGACACATCGACATGCTTGTGAGTTGGACAGACACATCCGCGTGCTATCTTCATCTTGTGACTCTGAAGTTGATTTCGACATGCAAATCACCATTGAAGCAGGGCCTGAATGCACGCTCTTTAACACGGCTGGCATGCACGCTCTTTTTCACGGTGGACCCATCATGACAGCATCACAGTGTGAGTTCGGCTGACACATCGACATGCTATCACTTTGGCGCACAAAACATTCGCACTTTCGGGCCTCGGGTAAAGCACGTACGAAAATCGTAGATAAGAAAACTCGATAACAACAAAAGCAAGGACTTGGGAATGTTAATGCACCAAAATGGATTCCAATTGTCCCACGCGTCCTCGTGGATAAAACGTCACGGTGAAACAATTACCTTTTTGGGTGTTTTCCTACCCAAATCATGGCTTTGTTGTTATCGAGTTTTCTTATCTACGATTTTCATGCCATTTTCGACCGAGGCCTGAAAGTGCGACTTTTTGCTCGCCACAATGCATGCTATCAACATCTGGTGAGTTGGACGGACACATCCGCATGCTATCTTCATCTTGTGACTCTGAATCTGAAGTTGATTTCGAGGCAATGTTCGACATGCAAATCACCATTGAAGCAGGTCCGGAATGCACGCTCTTTAACACAGCTGGCATGCACGCTCTTTAACACGGTGGACCCATCATGACAGAATCACAGTGCGAGTTCGACTGACACATCGACATGCCATCAACATCTTGTGAGGTGGACATACACATCAGCATGCTATCATCTTGTGAGTCGTGAGTATGAAGTTGAGTTCGACATGCACATCACCATTGAAGCAGGGTTGGCATGCACGCTCTTCTGGTACGCACGCTCTTTAACACGAATGGTGCTATTCATCGTGTGACTCGAAGGTCAGTTTGACACACACAACTCATGCTGTCATCTTGACTCGAAGAGTCGACGTGAGTTAGTTGGACAGACACATCGTCATGATATCATCATCTTGTGAGTTGGGCATAAACTGTTACCGTAAGGCTGAGAAACATCTTCATGATATCATCATCTTGTTAGACTCAGTTAGTTGGACAGACGCATCGTCAACTTCAACTTGTGAGCTCAGACACATCGACATGCTATCATCATCTTGTGATTTCGACAGACACATCGACATGCCATCATCATCTTGTGATTTCGACCGACACACCGACATGCTATCATCATCTTGCGATTTTTACAGACAGATACGTATCGGCCATATCATGATGTTGCCACGCACGCCCCTTTAACACTGCTCGCACGCACGCCCTCTAACAAGACTCGCACGCACGCCCTTTAACACTGCCTGCATGCACGCCCTTTAACACGGGCGTGCATCAGTGCGACATGCAACTACGGAATGTTAGAACTATATGAAAGGTAGCCTGATAGCAGCATTGTTCTATATTTACCTCTCCCAAACGAAGATTTTGGAAGGTCGAACCAACTTGTCCGAATGCGCTTTCCCCGGGAAGTACTTTTCAAGGGTGTGAGTACTCTATTTGGGATACGAATCGTTAAAAAGTGCTTCGAAAAACCCATTCGGACAAGTTGGTCCGGCCTTCCAAAATCTTCGTTTGGGGAGCATAATATTACAAAGTTGTAAGTTTCGTATTTGCATGTCGCCAATGACAAGTTGTGACCGAGGCCTGAAAGTGCGACTTTTTTGCTCGCCACAATGGCATGCGCGCCCGTTTGCGATGTGATTTAAATACACGGGAGTGGGCTAATGCGTATAGAGTGATGTCGGTGTATGTGAAACTATCCGACATTCCACCCGACAAGCGAAAGGAGCTCGCCACCAAGTGCTTCCTGTTTATTGACAACAAGGCCGTGGACCTCTACCAGGAGACGACCCAGGCGACCCACGCCATCGTCCCCTTCCACATTTACTACGTGCTCATGGGCGGCCGTCCGAACCGACACTTGGCCTTCCCGCCCATCCAGACGAGCTTCACGGGCACCTTGCTCGAGCATCAGGTTCGGCTGAAGACCGAGGCGATTCGCCGCATGAACGAGCAGGGCAGCGCGTTCTTGAAGCTGCACTGCGGCGCGGGCAAGACGTGCATCTCGATCTACATCGCCACCAAGGTGAAGCTGCGGACGCTCATCGTCGTGCACCGCGTGGTGCTCATGAAGCAGTGGGCCGACTCGATCGCGGCGTTCACCGACTGCAAGACCAAGGTCGTGGTCATCAAGGCCAACGAGCCCATCCCGACGGACGCCGAGTTTTACATCATCAACGTCGTCAACGTCTTCAAGCGCTCGAACGTCGACTTCATGCCGTTCGGGCTCGTCATCTTCGACGAGTGCCACATCATGGGGAGCCCCAAGGCCATGTACGCCTTCCGCTCCTTCTCGCCCAAGTTCATGCTCGGCCTCAGCGCGACCCCGTATCGCGAGGACGGGATGCACGCCGTCACCGAGCGGTACCTGGGCGACGCGTACATCGAAAAGCAGATGCAACACCCGCACGTCGTGTTCAAGGTCAGCTACAAGCCGCCGGTCAACTACGGCGCAGAGGAGTTTGTCACCCGCGCGGGCAAGTTGAACTGGACCAAGATCATCAACCACCAGGCGATGGACGAGGCGCGCAATCGCCTGATTCTTCGGATTGTGACCGATCACCCGACGCGGACCTTCCTCGTGCTCTGCAAGCGCGTCGAGCAGTGCCACTTCATCTGCGACGCGCTCGGGCGTGTGGGCGCGTCGTGCGACGTGTTCACCGGGAGCTCCAAGACGCTCGATTACACCGCGCGCGTGTTGGTCTCGACCTACAACAAGAGCGGCGTCGGCTTTGACCACCCGAACCTCGACGCGCTTGTCATCGCGACCGACGTGAAGGCGATGATCGAGCAGTACCACGGTCGCATCTTTCGGCGGAAGGACTGCAAGCCCATCCTGTTTGACATCGTCGACGATTTCGGACCGTTCCACGTGCACTACGCCATGCGACGCAAGTACTACCTCCAGTCGGGCGCCGTCATCCGACGATACGCGAACGAGGGCGAGGGACCGCCGTCCGATGGCGATGGCGAGGGCGAGTCCCCTCCGCCCGACCTGAGACTACTGGGCGACTACCCCGTCGCAAGCGACTCGGATGGCCAGGACGACGGGGGCGACGATGGAGGCGACGAATGACGAGTCATTGGGGATGCACAGGGACACGCGCAGTGGGCTGGTCGAATCCCGGACTCGAATGCCCGATTGGAAGCTGCTTCGAGATGCCACACTTTTTAAAATGACAATGTAAAAGATGTCAGCCACGTTTGGGGTTTCGTGTAAAAATGGACTGCCGCGGTCTGACAACAACATAATGTGGCTCGAAAGCCAGTGCGAGTTGGTCACGAAGCAAAATCCACAGGGAATCACGCTCGACCGACTTTGGAGCGAGTCGCAGCGCAACGGGCAACTTGGCATCAGCCGGTCGGGTGCGAGCCAAGGTCCGGGTCAGGGCCTGAGTCCGGGCCAAGTCGTGCACGGTCAGAACACGAGCAAGCCTGACGGCATCGGCGCGCCGATGTGCGATGACTCGCCGACCAACGCACCCGCCTCGTGCTCCAACGTGGACGCACCGGCGAACGGCTCGAAGGGCGCCGGCTGGAAAGACACGTTGCCATCGGGCGAGTCGAATGCGGTCGTCTGCCAGACGGGCCTCGCGCCCACCAACCAGGGGAAAAACACCTGCTTGAACGGCGTGCTGACGCCCGCGTTGTGCCTACCGGCGCCGTGCGTCGATGCGACCAAACCGACCAACGGCCGCCGAGGCGCGGGCTGGAAGGATCTCCTGTCCTCGGGGGAGACGAACCCGGTCGTGTGCGACGAGGGGTACGAGCCGACGAATGGCGGTCTGAACGTGTGCAACATGGGCGTGCTCGGTACTGCCATGTGCATGCGCAAACCCAACTGGGTGTTCCGAGAGCGGGAGAACTGCGGGTTTCCCAACGGAACCGACGTCGCCATCTCGATGAGCACCACCGACGACGTGAATCAGATGGTCAGGGACTGCAAAGCCAATTGCATGACACGCCAGTGTAACATCGCGACGGTGGTTCCGAGCATCCGGATGTGCTACTTGCGGTTCGGTCAGTCCAATAGTGGAACGCCCATCGACGACCAGATTGTGTGTGTGCCGAACACCGACCATTCGTCCTGGCTGTTGGCCAACAAGACGTACCCGACATCGCCCCCGTGTACCACCATCACGCCACCGACGAATGGGACGAATGGGCCAGACTGCGGCGCTTCCATCAAGCACGGAGAGACATGCACCCAGTCGTGCAACCGCGGGTTTACACCGCTCGGCGATAGCAGCAAGGGGATGTGCCATAGTGGCGTCTTTTCTCCTATCACGTGCGTTCCACTACCACCACCACCACCACCGTCGTCGCCACCACCCATTGAGCTGCCATCACCACCGTCGCAACCACCACCACCGGCGTGCCCGCAACGTTGCCTCGATATTTCGTGCAACAAATATATCAGCGTATACGGCTACTGCGGGGATGAAAATGACACTGACCCCACGGGCATTAGCTGGCTTGAGGTCGCAAGGAACGGTGGTCCAGTCATTGACTGTAGGTCATGTTCTCCACAACCACCCCTCATACATCCAACGCCTCCCATTGAGCAGCCACCGCCGTTTCCACTGCAACCACCGTTAGAACCGTCGCCAAGTAATGGAAGATGCATGCCACCTCCACCCGACTACGATCCAGCAGACGGGACAATATACCTATGCCCAGGTGGAGTCAATGAGGGCGAGCGTTGTCCCACGACGTGCAAGCCAGGCTACGAAAAAGTAGCAGGTGGCGATGGCGGATTAGACATGGATGGTTTGTGTATGTTTGGACGGTTGAATGGTGCTTGTTTCAAGATGCCGAATCCGACGCCCAACACAAGCCAAATGTCACCGCCCCCCCTTCCGATGCCCCCCATTGAGCAGCTGCCTCCGATGCCACTGCAACTGCCACCCGTGCAGCAAGTTGGCCCGCAACCGCCGGTCGTTCCGGCGAAAAGATGCATGCCACCACCCCCCGATGCAACAGACGGAACCATATACAACTGTCCAAACGGAGTCGAAGAATTCGAAACTTGTCCAGTCTCGTGCAAGGAAGGCTTTGGGTCGTTAGGCGGGCTGACTGGTGTGTGTATGGACGGCCATATATGGACTGATTGTTACAAACTAGGCGGAACGTAGCCCAAACCGGTCGCCCGAAACTCGGACCGCACAGGAGTGACTGGACTCGGTCATTTGTGATGGCCCAATGCTGGGCATCTAGTAACACTGCCATCTACCACAAGCGATGTGCGTGCATCTACAGTAGATTCTCTCTATTTTATGCTCCCCAAACGAAGATTTGGGAAGGAGGAACAAAAGATGAAATCCGGATTTTCGACCGACTTTTCAATGGTTCGTCGCCCAAATCGAGTACTCACACCCTTGCAAAGTGCTTCCAAAATCATGATTTCATCTTTTGTTCCTCCTTCCAAAATCTTCGTTTGGGAGGGATATATTTGGTATTTGTAACAATCATCACACGGGCACGGTGACGGGCATCGCGGTCGCAACATCAAGATGATACGATGCCCGTTACCAATACCATTTAGAGAGAGCTTACTGTACATGCGAAAAAAGGTGCCAAATCGGTGCATCAACGTGTTCCAGGGGAAAAAGGCCTTGCGACCTACGTAGGGTGTAAGTCTCGGAAATGCATGCCACCCAAACGATGATTTGGAGGGATGAACAAAAGATGAAATGCGGATTTCGAAGGAAGCACTTTTCAAGGGCGTGAGTACTCGATTTGGGCAACGAACCATGGAACAGTGCTTCCTTCGAAATCCGTATTTCCTCTTTTGTGCATCCTTCCCGAATCTTTTTTTGGGAAGCATCAAGTCCTCCTCCATACTCGATTGATTTTATGCTACACCATTTTTCAGGGTCCAAATGAGGATTTGGGAAGGGTGGACAAACGGGCTGGGGACACTGTGGCGAGCAAAAAAGTCGCACTTTCAGGACTCGGGTAAAACACGTATGAAAACGTAGATAAGAACAATCGATAACAACAAAAGCGATGATTTTGGGAATTTTAATGCCAATGCCCCCAGATAGAATCCAATGGTCCCATTCGGGTGGTTTCCTACCCAAATCCTTGCTTTTGTTGTTATCGAGTTTTCCTATCTACGTTTTCACGCCACTGGTCGACCGAGGGTTGAAAGTGCGGATTTCGAAGGAAGCACTTTTCAATGGATCGTGGCCCAAATTGAGTACTCACGCCCTGAAAAGTGCTTCACTCGAAATCCGCATTTCGTCTTTTGTTCCTCCTTCCAAAATCTTCGTTTGGGGAGCATAAAGTCCATTCGAAAATCAGGAGCTCCTCTTTTGTTCCTTCTTCCAAAATCTTCGTTTGGGGAGCATAAATTTCGCACCCACTACTTTACGAAGGAACTTGCATACGTGAGCACTTTTCAAGGTAGTGAGTACTCGATTTGGGCTACGAATCGTTGAAAGCTCAATCGAAAATCCGCATTTCCTCTCTTGTTCCTCTTTCCAGCATCTTCGTTTGGGTAGCATTACTACTCGGTGAATTGAATGGCCTAAATGTGAGTACTCACGTGTGATAAAACGTGTCGTTAAGTAAGGGGTCTGAAATGAGCACTGAAATCACGCAGTTTCATGCTCCCCAAACGAAGATTTGGTGAGCATGCTTTTCGAAGCACTTTTCAACGTTTTGTAGGCGTCCCATCAAACGTGGCCTAGTTTGAGTACTCAAGGATGCCCATTCATTCGTAAGTAGTGCGTTCGAGGTCGTGGAGAGTTTATGCTTCCCAAATCGTCGTTTGGGAGGGCTGCACAAAAAAGGAAATGCGGATTTTCGAAACACTTTTCAAGGGCGTGAGTACTCAATTTGGGCCACGAACCGTGGAAAAGTGCTTCCTTCGAAATCAGGATTTCATCGTTTGTTCGACCTTCCCCAAATCTTCGTTTGTGAGTCATAGCGTTTGGAACGTCAGACTGCCCAGGTGAGTGATTTGGTGCAGATTGACGCATCTGCTCAGTGCCGGTATGGCGAACAAAAAATTGCGCAATTTCGCACCCACTACTTAACGAAGGAGCGTTCATACGTGAGTACTCAACAATCAGGCTACTTTTCAATAGACACTGAAATGATTGAAAAGAAATGTGTCAAATTGGCCTGATTGTTGAGTACTCACGTATGAACGTTCCTTCGTTAAGTAGTGGGTGCGAAATTGCGCAATTTTTTTGTTCGCTGTACTCACGCACATACATCGACCGTGTCAACTCTATATATCGTTGAAAAAGTGCTTCCCCGGAAAACGCGTTCTGAAAGGTTTGTTCGACCTTCCCCAAATCTTCGTTTGGGGAGCATAAAAGCCTTTGCTATTGTTGAAAGCGTTAAGCGTTACCTTTTTGCTCGCCACGGTGAGCCGCCGATGATGCGCGATATCGTGCATTTTTTTTTAAAAAAAAAGGGGATGTTAAATGTCCTCACCCGTGAATGCGTTTTTCAAAATCCACTTGAACGGCCAGCAAACCGGCAGCACCCCTCAGCTTCTCGTAAGCGGAACGTTGCATTGCGTCGAGACGGCCACCGCAAAGTACCTCCCAGTCGCCTACTACACGGACGGTGCCACGGCGAATGACAACTCTTTAACCAACATCCGGGTTGCGTCCGATGCGTTTGGCTTCCAGAATGGTCTACTTTCCTCGCCGGCAGACGGCAGTGGCAATAAGTTCCACATTGTAACGTATGGTTTCACACTAACCGTCAACAATGCGGGTGTTATTGTATTTGCCTACCCGTCGTTGACCACGCCCACGTACACGTACGACTTGTCGATTACGTTCTTGGAACTGACGGAGAGTCTCACGGTCCCCGTGCCATCCTACAACGAGCTCGACTCGGATGTGGTCTTGACGACCGCGTCGCCCACCGCCTGGAACCGCCCGCAGCCGATCGGGAACGACATCGTCATCAAGTCAAACGTGTTGACTCTCATCTACGCCGCGCTTTACAAAGAGGGCCTTGGGTCTTCCATCGTTCCAGCGACTCCCAACGAAAGGGACAAATACATCATACTGGGCAACACGGACGACTTTAAGAGCGACGCCAACACCTCGCCTGAGTCCACGTCGGTCTGGCAGTTTGATAACGATACTGGTTCAGGAGTGCTGAAGAATCCCTACGATGCGGCCACCGGACAGTTTCGTTTCGTCAAGAGCGGTTCGACGACGACACTATCGTGCCAGCGAGTCGACGAGATGCTCAAGGGGATTGCACCCAACTTGCTGCAGGCCAACGACACGATCGACATAACGGTGAACGGGATCGACTCCGACACGCGTAACCTTTACACGACGACGTTCACCTACACTGGCATCGATAATAAAGCCGACCAATATCCGGCCAACTTGTTCGCCGGTCTGATAGAAAAGAACCCGGCCGCGTACGCGAGTAAACAGGCGATTTGCATCGCCGTGTCCAAGTACAACCTCGGGACCGGGCTCAATACGACCCAAAACCCCCCGTTTCAGTTTAGCTACAAGAAAAGCGGGCTCTTCAAGGTCCTCGACGAGGTGGTTCTCGACTTTACGAAGTACTATTACATCGTCTACCACTTTGCGCAACCCGGATCGTTCGTCCGGGCGCTCCGACTGTTCTCCAAGCCGACCACGAACGCCGATGCCCTCAAGGATTACGTGGTAATCGCTGGCAAGAACGATGCTTACGTCGACCTGGAGTTGCCCGACGACATGAAACCGTCGTCAGGAACATATACGAAATTTGACGTCAAGTCAACGGGTGCGTCTTCATCTGTCACTTTAGATCTACGTGGCTCGGGCCCTAGTAGCTCCACCTACCAATTCTTTACCCTCGAGAGCGAGTTGTACGGTGGCGGTCGCACCGAATCCACAACCTTCGGTAAAAGGTTGCGAGTGCATTTGGGCAAATTGGATGCCACAACCAGCAAGATTGAGATCGAAGCCGTCCATGCAGACAGCACGAAATCATTCAAGGGCTCGATCTCCAAGCGAAACATCCTCAACTTACAATCCGCCATCGCCGCAGGCGCTACTACCGCAAATTTCATCGAATTACGAAAACTGCCTGCTTGGAGTGCCTACAGCACCGCTCAAAAGAAAACCTTCAACGACGACATCTCGCAGTGGGATATCAAGGCCATGTGCGACACTTCGGGCGCCACTTCGACCGACTTCAGCGACTTGCTGTCCGGTTTCGAGTCCTTCAATCAGCCACTCGGAAACTGGAACACCACTTACATTACCAATATGGACAGAATGTTCAAAGGCGCCAAGAGTTTCAATCAGCCTATTAACACATGGAAAACGGGTGCAGTCGCCAGCATGGTCAGCATGTTCGAGGGCGCATTGAGCTTCAACCAGTCTCTTTCTGATTGGAGCCTTGCGAACGTGGCTTCCACGGCGTCGATGTTCAAGGGTGCGACGTCCTTCAACGGCCTGGTCTCGCGTTCCCGAAGCACTGGCGTCGTTGCGAATAGCATGTTCGAAGGCGCGACCTCGTTCAACCGGCCGCTCAGCGCCTTCAAGGTTACGTCGTGCACGTCGATGTTCAAGAACGCGTCGGCGTTCAATCAGTCTTGGGAGGTCTCCGACGGCTCGGGCACGGGGCTGATACTAACACACGCCTGCACTGACCTATCCGCGATGTTCCAGAACGCAATCTCGCTCGTTGCTTTCGCGTCCACACACTCTCTACCGACCGCCGTCACCACCACACAGTCGATGTTCGAAGGCGCCTCTTCGTGGAATTGCGCGCTCGTGAGCGCGGGAAACACATCGCTTGTCAACACATCGTCGATGTACAAAGGTGCGAGCGCGTTTAACAGCGCAGTGTCAATCGATGGAATCACTGGCTCCAGCCTAAATTTCACCTCCATGTTTGAGGGCGCATTGAGCATGAACAGTCAAGTCGAGTTCCTCGGCGGTTACGATACACAATCCGTCACTCTGAACTCCATGTTCAAGGAAGCCATCGTATTCAACAAAGACGTTCTATTCGGAGCCCGCAAGATTCTTTCGGCGAAGAGGATGTTCCAAGGCGCGGTCTCATATGGTAACGACGATGCAAGTGGCAGTCAGAAGCCCATGCTGGGCTCGAAGACCACCACGGGGACTCGGCGGTACTACATCGTGCACAGCGGGGATGCATCGGGGGTTGCGCCGTTCGAGTACATGTTTGACGGGACCCGCTTTGACGACACGGTGGTCGGAACCGCACCGGCCGACTGCTCGTACATGTTCGCAGGGGCGCAGTTCTTCAACACGCCGCTGGGTAGTGGCTTTATGGGGGATGAGAACGCACATGGCACTCGCAAATTGACCGGAATGTTCCAAGAAGCCACCAAACTGGAGGTCAGTCCGTTCCCGAATGACTCGAGTGGCGCGCTGAGCTTCTTAGCGACGGTCAGGGACCTTACGAGCATGTTCGAAGGCGCAACCCTATTCAACCCCAACATTGCCGCGTGGGGTGCCAGTGGTCGTCTTGTACACGACTCCGCTACTGGTAGAAGCCTGAACATGAGCCGCATGTTTCACAGTGCGACATCTTTCAATCAAGACCTCAAAACCAGTTGGCCTCATGTCGCTGGTGCAACCATTACGGATATGTTCACCAACGCGTCGGCGTATGCATACAACACATGGTAGCCACCGCGGTTAGCGTGTGACGCGTAGAGGTCGAAAAAGCCACCTGAACCACAAACGAGCGCTCGACTTTCGGTGGACGTACAAATTTCCCGGACTCCCAAAACAGTGGCTCGCGTCCACGGTCCCGTTGCGTTTCATGCTCCCCCAAACGAAGAGCTGGAAGGATAATCAAAATCCGTCCAAGACGGACGAATGCCCGCCAAACAGTTACAAAATGGATGTGCTCAGACGGGAGTGTGAGTCTTTGAAACGCCCGTTTGACGGATTATGAATAAACAAAAAGAGTAAATGTATGCTCCCAAACGAAGATTTTGGAAGATGGAACAAAAGATGAAATCCCTATTTTCGATATACTTTTCAATGGTTCGTATCGAGTACTCACGCCCCTGAAAAGTGCTTCCTTCGAAATCCGGATTGCCCATTTTGTTCATCCTTCCCCAATCGTCGTGTGGGGAGCATAAATTCAGAATGCATTTCACCGGGGAAGCACTTTCAGGGTTGGAAGGACCGATCCAACAATTCCATGCTTCCCCAAACGAAGATTTGGGACGGATGAACAAAAGATGAAATCCGAATTTTATGTTCCCCAAACGAAGATTTTGGAAGGAGGAACAAAAGATGAAATCCGGATTTTCGACGATCGAGTTTAACGATTCGAAGCCCAAATCGAGTACTCACGCCCTTGAAAAATGCTTCGAAAATCAGGATTTCATCTTTTGTTCCTCCTTCCAAAATCTTCGTTTGGGATGGATGGATGTTCGAAGCAATTTGCAACGATTCGACGCCCAAATCGAGTACTCACGCCCTTGAAAAGTGCTTCCTTCGAAATCCGGATTTCCTCTTTTGTCCGCTCGTCGTGGGCGCACGCCATTGCGCAACGGCTTGCTCGCCATGCGAGGACTCGCCGAGAGAACAGAGGATGCAACGAAGGAATGCCCTTTTCGTTCATCGCCCGTTTGGGATGACCTCGCGAGTCGCGATGGAACTGGTCCGTGTATGTATGTATGTATGTCCACCCGCGGTATGGCGAACAAAAAATTGCGCAATTTCGCACCCACGACTTAACGAAGGAACTTGCATGCGTGAGTACTCAACAGTCAGGCCAATTCGACACATTTCTTTTAAATCATTTAGTTTCCATTGTAACTTGGCCTGATTGTTGAGTACTCACGCATGCAAGTTCCTTCGTTAAGTCGTGGGTGCGAAATTGCGCAATTTTTTGTTCGCTACATGGGCGGCCCCGCACGCTAGAACCGCCGCCCGACTTGCCGGTCGTTGCACTCGGCGACGGCGACCGTGGACATCAGGTTTTGGCACAGCGCGTGGGGGGTCACGTCGTCCAAAATCCCGTAGGCCATGCAAAGTTTCTCCGACAGCAAGTACATGAACTCGAACCCCACCTTCGGCCGCGCCAGGACGACGCACTTGCCCAGCTTCTCCAGGTCGAACCGCCACACGCCGTTTAGCGTCGTCCCGCACGTCGACTTGTCCAAATCCACAGCGTACATTTTGGACAAGTAAGACACTTTGATTTGCAGCGTCGTGAAGTTTTTGTTCAAGATGGCCACAAGGTTTGCGTATTTGACGTCCATGAGCAACCGCCGCAGCAGGAACACGAACGGCGTGCTCGTGCACTTCCGGATTTTGTAAAAGACGCACGACGTCACCAGCGAATCGTGGTCGCTAAACACTTTCAAGATGCGAGTCGATGCGCTGGTGAGTTTCTTGTCGATCCGCCCGTTGACGTATATGGACCGGTTCTTGACCATGATGTACTCACTTTCGACCGGAATGTACAGGCGCAGGTAGGTCTGTCGTATGTGCGCGTGCATCTTTGCGTTGAACTGCACGTCGTCGTCGACCAGCTTTCGTTGGAGTCGCATGATCCGCCGGGAAAGCTGCTCGAGTTTTCTCAAGTCGGGATGGGCGTCCTTGGCGTCGGCGGTGGTGGGGAAGGGTAGGGGTAACGCCAGCCCGCTCACGGCCGAGATGAACGTCCCCAACGGCGCAACGATGGACTTGATAAAAAAGTCCTGTAAATGGGCGACGATATCGTCCATTTACTATTCAAATAAATATTCTTGGTAAAAAAACGCCTTCGTGACATGGGGAACGCCTATCGCAAAGTTGGTGTCGAGTGCGTTGCTGGGAAGCACGACGGCGTCGTACTTGGCGATTTGGTAGAAGAGCCCGGCGGTCCGGAACGACAGCTGCGTCATGTGCACGCTCGATTCGTATAGCACGTTGTAGCGGCTCCTCGACTTGAGTTGCCGTTTCAACATGCGATAGGCGCGCATGAGATTCGTGTACACTTGGTGATAACGTAGCTGCTGGCGATTCATTTACCTATCGTTTTTCCTCCCGGAATTGCAGCGTGTGGGTCGTTCGTTTTCGCACGGTCGTCGCTGGTCGTCGCTGCTCGAGCCGAACCGACTCCGACTAGAGCGTCTCACGTGTGGCCGGCTGGCTGATTCGATACTTGTACGTGACATGCCGAGAAACACGCGCACGCCCTTTAACACGACAGAAACAGTGGAACTCCCACCCTGCATATTACACGACTGATGAGATGCCATTCGACACCGAATAGACGTACACTGTAACAGTATTACCATGTAGCGATACTAGCGAACAAAAAATTGCGCAATTTCGCACCCACTACTTAACGAAGGAACTTTCATACGTGAGTACTCAACAATCAGGCCAACTGGACACATTTCTTTTAAATCATTTCAGTGTGATTTTGAGTACTCACGTATGAACGATCCTTCGTTAAGTAATGGGTGCGAAATTGCGCAATTTTTTTGTTCGCCATCATGATGCCGCGTACACACCAGCATCATGCGATGCTCATCTTGTAATTTAGACAGACACATCGTCGTGATATCATGCTACCACTACAGACACATCATCATGACATCATCGTGAGACGTCGACTACCAAGTAGGAATACCAGTGTACCACGACTGGCGCGCACGCCCTTTTGACACGGCTGAAGCGATGCTTGTACGCGTCATGTCATGAAATGAAAAATAAAAATAAATATACGATGTTTTCGCATCCACGCTACACAGGGGGTGGAGATTCTGGTCAGCGGCCCGATTCAAGGCCTCAGTCGTACTTTTACGCAAGCAGCTACGAGTCTGTTTCCAGAAACGGCGTGACGGCCGTCCGACGTGGCGTCAACGACAATGGAAAGGTGAGTCGTGATGGCTACGTCATCGACGCCCAGGGGAAAACGCACCCAATCGACTACCACCAGATTCCACACGCGAATGTGCGCTATCTGCGCGACGAACCAGCGCCACTGCCGAGTGCGCGGGACAACGACGACGACGTCGGAACGCCCGTCCGACCGCCGACCACCCCGACGCACCCGCAAGTGGCGACCCAAACGCGCGAGCACGTCGCACGTACGTCACCGCAAGGCGACGCCGCACTCGCCATGTCGCCCGTCAAAAAAGCGCGCCCCTCGTCCCCACGTGGGAGTCGAATCGAGAGCGACCCATTCCGCAAATGGCCGTACTTCCACCGACGTCCAGTCGCGTCGACGCGAGACGCACCGAGCCGGTCCACAGCGGACGTCCCACGTGGAACTTCCCAACAAAAGACGCCGATCGGCGACGTCCCCGAGAAACGAAGCAAGTAGCGTGCTGAACCATATGCACCTCTTCATTGTTCACTACGGGCGGGGCTGAAATCGCGCAAATTGTTGCGTCGTGGCGAGGTGTGTGGGCGCGCGTTTCGCCGGGGTGATGATGCGGTTTTTGGGTGCATGTTGCGCTGGGGTCCAACTTGGGGAACGACCGTGCGGTACTGTGAGGTTCTAGCAGGGGATGATCTGGTGAAGGTTCGGGGGGAAGTTCGGTGGGAGGTTCGGGGGGAGGTTCGGGGGGAGCGCGACGACGCGGATGGCGGTGGACGAATGGTCGCACGCGGGCGTAGTCGTGTGGTTGTGGTTTTGGCATGTGGTCGACGCACTCCACCGGATTGCTTGGTGTCGAAGAGCCACTCGGCGTGGGATATGACGTTGTCGAGTCCAATGGTCTTGATTGTCTCCGACTCTTGTTGCACGAGATATAAACGAGTGTCCCCACCGGCGTCTTCGTCGTCGTGTTCGATCTCCGCGATGACGCCCCTCCCGTAATCGAAACCGGCGCGTTTCGGCACTTTGTAAAAGACCTCCTGCCCGGGACCGAGTGAAAAGAGAGTGGCCGCGTGCAGCCCATTGAGTATCTCTCTCTTTTCATAGGTTGACGTTCGCCCGAGCGGCGGCTCGGCGGAGAGCATTCGGGTAACGGTTTCGAATGCATTCGTGGCATCTGCGTTCAGATTTTGCGGTAGCGTCCGGCAGAACATCATATTATGTGAATCTCGCTCGCCTTGCGGTACCGGTTCACGACATCCTGCACGATTTGGGACAGCGTAAAGTTCCCCTCTTGGTATCTCACACCATACTTGGCGTCGCTCGTGTTTTCTATGTGGATTAGACCAGTCGGTGCGCCGTTGATTTCATTCACCGTGGTTATATTATAGTCCGGACGGAACATGGCATTTTTGAACGACAATTGCGAGACGCTTGTGTTGTCGTCACCATCGACTCCTCGGACATGCTTCAGTTGAATCGACTTCCAGTCCAACCCAATGGTCCTGTTTTGTTCGTAGACTCTCTGCAGATTCTCAACTATGCCCTTCTCCGCATCTGGCCAGTCGATCACACCATTAAAGTCGTCGAAAATGACATCATACGCACCTTTATCCGCCGTGAATGGCTCTCCAGTATTTGACAGGTTGTACAAGTTGACTCTACTTGGGACGTTGAAAATGCGACCGTTGAAAACGCCATGCGCGCGCAACAAAAAGGTGATATGTTTGCTGTGGTGTGGATAATGCATTTAGAATCCTTTTTTGTTCGTTTCAAAAAATCGAACACCGAATGGCGCGAGTTTGCACACGACGTACCAAACCAACAGGCCGCTGTGTATGCATGACACGACGTTAGGTCCAGGCCCAATCACTGGCAATCCGCAGGGGGGCATGCAACTACGGATTTGATAGGATGAAGATTATCTCCGATGCAGAGCGACTCATCAGTCATGTTAAAGGGGCGTGCGTGCCGGTCGTGACGCTGGCGTGTTCGTAGGCATCTCAGGCGGTCACATATCATGATGATAGCATGACGATGTAAGACATCACAAGATGATGATAGCATGATGAGGATGGTGTCCGACGCATAGCAACGCATAAGTCGCGTTAAAGGGGCGTGCATGCCGGTCTGATTGAACTAAGACTGATTCCCATTCGTTTTAAAGGGGGTGTGCGTGCCGGTCTTATTCCCAGTCATGTTAAAGGGACGTGCTTGCCAGTCATGTTATCTTATCCCAGTCATGTTCAAGGGACGTGCTTGCCAGTCATGTTAATGCACTCAACTTAAAGGGGCGTGCGTGCCGGTCGTGTTAAAGGGGCGTGCGTGCCGGTCGTGTGTCTGGCGTGTTCGTAGCAGCCGTCGGCAACTAGTCCCCTTTTTTTCGACAATCTCCATTTTGAACATTTACCCCTCCCAAACGAAGATTTTGGAAGGCTGAACCAACCTTTCCGAATGTGTTTTCGAAGCACTTTTCAAGGGCGTGAGTACTCTATTTGGGCGAAGAATCGTTGAAAATTGTTTCGAACACACATTCGGAAAGGTTGGTTCGGACTTCCAAAATCTTCGTTTGAGGAGCATAACATTTCGACAAAAGTGTTAACCACGAATCCAGGTGACACTTTTGTCGAAATGTTCAAAATGGAGATTGTCGAAAAAAGGGGACTAGTTGCCGACGGCTGGTTCGTAGACATCTGAGGCTGTCACATCTCATGATGATAGCATGGCGATGTGCCTCACTGAAGAAATCACAAGATGATAGCATGATGATGTAAGACATCACAAGATGATGATATCATGATGAAGAGGGTGTGTCCGACGCATAGCAACGCATAAGTCGTGTTAAAGGGGCGTGCGAGCCAGTCGTGTTAAAGGGGCGTGCGAGCCAGTCGTGTTAAAGGGGCGTGCGGAGCCAGTTGTGTTAAAGGGGCGTGCATGTCGCCGATGATGCCGGTCGTGTTAAAGGGGCGTGCGAGCCGGTCGTGCGACTGGCGTGTTTGTAGACATTCTGAGGCTGTCACATCTCACGATGATAGCAGGGCGATGTGCCTCACTGAAGAAATCACAAGATGATAGCATGATGAGGATGGTGTCTGACGCAGATCAACGCATAAGTCGTGTTAAAGGGGCGTGCATGCAGGTCGTGTTAAAGGGCGTGCGTGCCAGTTGTGTTAAAGGGGCGTGCGTGCCAGTTGTGTTAAAGGGGCGTGCGTGCCGGTCGTGTTAAAGGGGCGTGCATGCCGGTCGTGTTAAAGGGGCGTGCGTGCCGGTCGTGCGGCTGGCGTGTTTGTAGACATTCTGAGGCTGTCACATCTCACGATGATAGCAGGGCGATGTGCCTCACTGAAGAAATCACAAGATGATAGCATGATGATGTAAGACATCACAAGATGATGATATCATGATGAGGATGGTGTCCGACGCAGAGCAACGCATAGTCGTGTTAAAGGGGCGTGCGTGCCAGTCGTGTTAAAGGGGCGTGCTTGCAAGTCGTGTTAAAGCCTAAAGGGCTGCGACACCGTGTGCAATTGCCACCCTCGCAAAAGAAGATTTTGGGAGGGTGGCAATTGCGCGATGTATTAAATTGTATTTTACCCCTCCCAAATCTTCGTTTGGGAGGGATGAACAAAAGATGAAATGCGCATTTTCGAAACACGTTTCAAGGGCGAGAGTACTCAATTTGGGCCACGAACCATGGAAAAGTGCGTCGACAATCCATACTGCATCTTTTGTCACATACGCACCTCATCTTTTGTTCATCCCGGCCCGGAATCATCCGTAGTTTCATCATACATTTCAAGCTCTGTGCCGAACGTTGCGGTAGCAACATGCAACCCGGCGTTTGCGTCGCATCCACTGGGAATCGCGATTGTCTTGCACGCGGCGATGTAGTGCCAGTAACGCACCATACTGGCGTTTCCAGCCGTCTGTTGTCGTCCGTTTGTGCAAATGGCACAGGCGACTGGTGCAAAGCGTGCACGACGTCGATGTAGAACCGCGTGTCTGCGCGATTGCACGTCGGCGCTGGTACGCCGATGCTCGCATTGAGGACCGATATTGACCGTAAGTCGCATCCGCCAGGAGACTGAGCGTGTTTAGGGTGTCGGGGTGCTCGGCTCCGAGAACGCGTCGCCGTGTCTCTAACAACCTACGACTCATAGACTCGGCCTCTGCGAACTTACCTTGTCGTGCCAGCGACGTCGCAAGATTGAAGATACACACCATCGTGGACGAATGCTGCTCTCCGAGTGTACTCGCCAGTGCACCGAGCAACTCACGATTGATACACTCGGCCAGCGCAAGCCTGCCCTGTTGCAAGAGCGACAGTGCGAAATTACACCGGACTTGGATGGTGTAAGGGTGATTGGGTCCATATCGCCGGGTCATTTCGTGGGCTACACGTGCGAATAGCGTACCCGACTCTGCATACTCGCGCGTGAATGAAAGTGACAGCGCCAAGTACCCCTCAAAAACGAGCTTGTACTTGTGGTAGTCGTCACCAGCGTTTGTAAGAGTCCGAAGAATCCGTCGAATTGCGTGATTGAGTTGCTTACCAAACTGGAAATCGAGAGCGCCGTTGGCGACGCTTAAAACGCAACTGTAATTATGACTGAGCGCACGTATGACTTCGAACCGGACTGTGCGCTTCAGCGCATTCGACACCCATGCTTGCGACAGTGCTATTCGCATAAGGCCCGTAAAAGGCCGATGACACGTCTGGCATGTTACCCACGCCGCATCGTTCCGATGGGATTGTTGAAAAACGGCCTTCCGATGCAAGCAGTCAATATGCGCCAGTCCATTATCGGAACGACACCCGCAACCCGACTGAATGGGCGCTGGACAAGACTCGTAGCATATGATGCACGCGCCATTCGGCGAGCACATGTGCGCACACCGTTTCACGTATGGAAACTACGACCCTTAAATTAAATCATTTTCCCAGAAGCGCCATGTGCTCGGCGCGGTACCTAAAGATGTGTCTAAATCACAAGATAATGCAAGATAGACTTTTTACAGAGTCTTGTTAGAGTTCTTTCTTACCAAGTTGTGTCAAATCCTAAAAAGTAGATGAGAAAAATCGATAACAACCAAAGCAGTGATTTTGGCATTTCAATGCACCTTAGCATGTAGATGTGTCTCTCTGTAGACTAGAAATCACACGATGATGGCATGGCGATGTATCAATGACAGTATTATCTCTCCGACTATCTATGTAGAAATCACAATATGATAGCATGACGATGTAACTTATCATAAGACAGTCACATCACAAGATGATGATAGCATGATGGATGATAGCATGACGGCGTAAGACATCACAAGATGATGATAGCATGATGGATTATGGCACGATGGGGATGGTGTCCGACGCAGAGCAACGCATCAGTCGTGTTAAAAAGGGGCTTGCGTGCCGGTCGTGTTAAAGGGGCTTGCGTGTTCGTAGACATCTCATGAGGATAGCATGCGATGTATCATGTATCATCTCCGACTATCTATGTAGAAGTCACAATATGATAAAATGACGATGTCAGGCATCACAAGATGATGATGGCATGATGAGGATGGTATCCGACGCAGAGCAACGCATCGGTCGTGTCAAAGGGAGTGCGTGCCGGTCGTGTTAAAGGGGAGTTCGTGTCGGTCGTGTGGCTGGCGTGTTCGTAGACATCTCATGATGATAGCATGGCGATGTATCATGTATCATCTCTCCGACTAATACGGCGACTATCTATGTAGAAGTCACAAGATGATAAAATGACGATGTCAGGCATCACAAGATGATGATAGCATGATGAGGATGGCGTCCGACGCATAGCAACGCATCAGTCGTGTTAAAGGGGGCTTGCGTGCCGGTCGTGTGGGGGCGTGTGCGTGCCGGTCGTGTTAAAGGTGGCGTGCGCAATTTTTGGTTCGCCATGCTTGTATAACTTGTCAACACCCTAGAGTAGTTTTGAGTATGAAGCGTTCTTACAAAAGGTGTTTTCCACATATGTTCGACCTTCCAAAATCTTCGTTTGGGAGCCATAAATTGCTCTGTAGATTCAGTGTAGAAATCACAAGATGATGACGATAGCATACTATCATGACGATGTGTCTCTCTGTAGAATTGATGATGGCATGATGAGAATAGTATCCGAAGCAGAGGGACCGGACTGGACAGGTACTTAACGACGCGTCGTGCATGCTAGGCAGTATGATGGCTTCATGCTCCCAAACGAAGATTTTGAAAGGCCTAGCCAGCGGGTAAGTATCGGAAATGTTGTTTTCCATGGGCGTACGTACGTGCCAGTCGTGTAATCATCTGGCGTGTTAGTCGTCGAAACGAAGACATCTCATGATGATAGCAATGATAGCATGCGGAATCATTGAAGATGTGTATGTTGACTCAGTGTTGAAAATGACGATGTGTCTTAGTGTGCCGGTCGACATAACAAGATGATAGCATGATGATGAATCATTGATGATTGTGTCCTACGCAGAGCATCTCCTGAGAATTTCGCTTCAGTCATGTGTTAGTCGACACGACGTAAAGGGCGTGCGCACCAGCCGTGGCAAATGGCGTGCGTGCCTGTCGTGTAAACTAGCGTGTTAGTCGAGACGACGACAACCTATGATGGCATGACGATGTTTCTTAGTGTGTCTTGTCGAACATAACAAGATGACGCAACGTTCGTGCCAATAGTGTCCAAGTGCGTGCGTGCCAGTCGAGTATGCTAGCGTGTCAAGTCGGCACGACGACATCTCATGATAATAGCATGAGGATGTGTCTTGGTGTTTCTTGTATACATAACAAGAAATAAATCATCGATGATTGCGTGACGCAAAGAATCAGTGGTGTCAAAGAGCGTTAGTGACAGTAGTGTCAAATGGCGTGCGTGCCAGTAGACTAGGCTAGCGTGTGAGTAGGCAAGAAGACATCTCATAGCATGACAATCAAAAGATGATGATAGCATGACGCCACGCATCTGTCTTGTCAAAGAGCGTGCGTGCCAATACGTAGTGTCCAAGGGCGTGCGTGCCAGTCGTGTATGCGTCGAATACTATGCGAGCGTGTTAGTCGACGCGACGACATCTGAGCACATCTCAGAATGATAGCATGAGGAATCATTGAAGATGTGTCTGTCGACAATGGCTCGACATAACAAGATGATGATAGCATGACGATTTGTCTTAGCGTGTCTGTATAAATCACAAAGATTGATGATAGTATGATGATGATTGTGTAAGACGGAGTTCAGCGCATCAGTCGTGTTAAAGAGCGTGCGTGCCAGTCGTGTTAAAGAGCGTGCGTGCCAGTCGTGTTAAAGAGCGTGCGTGCCAGTCATGTTAAAGGAAGTGCCAGTCGTCGACGCGACGACACCTCATGATGATAGCATGATGACTCATTGAGGATGTGTCCGTCGACATAACAAGATGATGATGGTAGTATGATGATGATTGTTGCCAAAGCAGAGCAACGCTTCACTGGTGGCTGCAGACGTGTCAGTGTACGGCTTCACTCGTGTGAAGGGGCGTGTGCGCCAGTCATGCATTCAACTCACTTGCATGGGACGGCTTTTTCGACCGTCTGAACGGATCGTACACCGACTCACCGTCGACTCACCGTCGACTCACCGTCGACTCACCGTCGACTCACCGTCGACTCACCGTCGACTCACCTTCGACTCACCGAGTCTCTGAAACGTTTGTTCGGCATTCCAAAATCGTCGTTTTGGAGGCATACATTTCGAGAAATAAATGCCCAATAAAATGACGACGAAAACGCAGTTTCGTCGAGCCATACGTCGATGGCTGGTCTGCTATCACTTTCGCAAATTGAAGGCCGACTGCGTCTCCGAACACGAGGTCGATGTGTGCACCCGGCAGGTAAAGGCCGTATACCCCCATTCGAAGGCGTCGAACGTCGCACGCGCGATACGCTCCTACGGATGCTACCTCAGCAACGTGAGCTTTTACATGTCATTGAACTTATTCCGAACGTACGTGGCACTCGAGCAGCACTTGGCGGCGTTTCGGACGTGCTCGTCGGATACGATACATCGGCTCATCCAGGACGTCATCGATACGCTGAGGGCGATCGGGGACGACAAACAGGCGGAAAACGAGCTTCGTAAGGAGTACATCCTCGACAACATCGGCCTCACGCCCATGCAGACGCAGATCGTTCGGATGGTCCTCCACGACACGACCATCCTCACCGACAACACTGCGATATGGACGTGCATCGAACGGTCGGTCGAGTTCATGATGCAGCGGGTCCAGCAGGAGCGGGTGTGTGGCGTCTACGACACCTTTTTCCGATTCATGTACAAAATCCGATGCTCCTTGCTCGCCAAATGCGCCAACAACACAAAGCGGCAACAGCACGTGCGGGCCATTCTGTCGCTTGAGCGCATCCAGACCATCATCCGCAGCGATGCGATGATGGACGAGGCCATGTCTCTGATTTTGAGTGCGGCGACGTACGTGATCTCCGACATCAGCACCATGCAGACGTGCATCGAATCGTCCAAGCCGGAGCGGCACGCCATGTTCATCGTCGAATGCTACTACAAGTTTGACATTGCGCTGTTTTGAGGCACGCGACGTTGCGAATGGGCCGTCGGAATGGATCAGTGGGCAAGGCACAGCGGGCCAGGCTCAGTGGGCCAGGCTCAGACACGAACCCAATGCTAATGAATCTCGTACGGGTAATAGGGAAAGTGTGTGGTCGTGCATACGACGCCACCGGGCATCGAGACCGCCCTGTTTTTATGGACGCTCAATGCATAACGCGAGTTGGCCGCGTACTTTTCGTTTTGCATGGAGCATGCCCTGATAAACGCGGCTTGCCGTGACAACTTGCGCTGCGACCGTAGGATGAGTCGCTCATTCGCGCTGATTCTGCGTTTTAGTCTCTGGATTATTTTGCACATTTTGTGTTTGATGATGCATTCATCGACCATTTACATTTACGGGGTTTTGTCGCAAAAAACGTGCCTGGTGGTAACATCATGGCTCCCAAGCGAAGCATTTGGAAGGAGGAACAGCCGATGAAATCCGGTTTTTCCGAAGCACTTTTATGCTCCCCAAACGAAGATTTTGTAAGGATGTACAAAAGATGAAATCAATGGTTCGAAGCCCAAATCGAGTACTCACGCTCTTTAAAAGTGCTTCCTTCGAAATCCGGATTCCCTCTTTTGTCAATCCTTCCAAAATCTTCGTTTGGGAGGGATAACTTTGTAAGGGCGTGAGTACTCGATTTGGTCCACGAACCATTAAAAGTGCTTCGAAAACCAGCATTCATCTTTTGTTCCTGCGTACCAAAAGATGGGCCAAATCTTCGAAAAACCGGATTTCATCCTTTTTTCCTCCTTCCCAATTCATGCTCCCAAACGAAGATTTAGGCCTTCCAAAATCTTCGTTTGGGGAGCATAAAGCTCAACCAACATCTCGGTGTCGCTTCATTTCGGAGTGGCTATGTCATCATATAGTCACAGTTCTTCGGGATGAAACCATATAGTCTGCTACCGACGGTGAATGGCAAAAACGCCGAGTGGTCGGACACGATACACCCCTGTAGTTGAGACGGGACGTCCGCATGTTGCCACGCAAACTGCCAATACGTGAAGGTTTCGACGATCCCACCCGCCGTAATCTGGGGATCGCGCTCCGTTGCGATGAGAAGCAGTCGTTCGGGGCACGGTCGTGCGTCACAGAATGCGACGTACTGCGCAAGTCCGTATCGCGCGAGCCACTCGAGCGACTTGACTCGGGGAACGCGGGCTACGGTCGCCAGTGTCTGCAGTCGAGTGTCGTCAAACTCGTCGTCGGGGTCGTTACGGTCGTCGGGGCCGTTACGGTTGGGGTTTGCGTGTCCAATTACCCACGACCGCAATGGTCGCGTTCCCGTTCGCTTCACATGCTCGCTCACTTTCACTACGAGAGAGAGGACTGCGTCGACTTTGGTGCTCTCGCATGCGTATCTCCGACAAACGAGGATGGTCGCCACATCTCTCCACTGGCGACATGATTGCATGCACATCCCAAGTGCACGGTGCGTGTCGACGAAGGACAGTACATGGCCAATGGTGCGGTAACTCAACCGTGAGAGCATCCCACCAGACTGGTGGTGGGATGGAATCCTTTAAATCGGTTTGGGCTCGTCCTCTTCACTGTAGATGACGGAACAGGCTCGTCCCTCCCCAAATCCCGTCAAACCGTTCCAAGGCGCGTGCCTCCAACTCGACGTCCCACTGCTCGGGCGGGTAGTGCGTCGCAACCTCCTCCCACACGGCTCGGTCGACGTGTGGCTCGTAGTTCCAAATGGGGCGCAGCGGGTGCATCGAGCGCATCCGCTCGGGCGGCAGCACGCGGTTCTTGTCGTGCGTGGTCAAGCATTGGTGATAGTGTACGACCTCATGCAGCAGCGTCCGATACTTGGCGCACACGGGCAGGTGCGCCAAAATGTAGATTCCGACCGGAATGCACTCCAGAGCTCCGTCGATGTGGGTCCGTGTTGTGTGCCGAAACTGGCCATTGGTGTTCTCTCCCAGCGCCTCGGCGTCGTGCACGACGACTGCATCGTACAGCTGCGATGCGCGTTGATAGTCCTCCGCGCACTTGGCGTCCTGGTCGAAGACTACGCCAATGCCGACGGTTCCACGGAGAGTTGATGCGATGTACACCATCAGCAGACTCAACACTACGAACGACGCCGTAAGCAGTGGATGATGCTCGACGGGCCCAGCGCGGGACCAGTCTTCGAACCGTTCGAGGAATGTCGGCTTGTTCCGAGTCTCGGGTCCAAGCGCGGCGAGGGCGGACGACGCGTGCGAACGCTGCTCGCTCGTCCCGACTCGCGCCAGCGCGACCAACGCCGAGATGCCCCCCGCGTCGCGAATCTGGTCTCGATTGGCCTTGCTCTCGCACGCGAGAACGCCCAGTGACGTCGCGGCCATCGACTTTTCGTCGTCGGTTCCTATGCGTACGCGTTGCACGAGCGAGGCGACGTCCGAATGGTGCGGTGCGGACGCGAACATCGATGGTTCACATGGCATGCTGGCGTGGTTTACAATCGTCTCATGGATTGGTCTACCTTTGTCGATTTAAAACGTTTTTTTACGCCGTCGGGTTAGTTGCCCGTTGAAAATGTACCCCCACAAACGAAGATTTGGGAAGGATGAACCAACCTTTCCGATTGCGTTTTCGAAGCCCTTTGCGTGTGAGCCGTGTTAAAGGAGCGTGCGTGTGAGCCGTGTTAAAGGAGCGTGCGTGCGTTAGTCGACGTCTCATTGTGATAGCCGATATGCATGTCGAACTCACAAATGATGATAGCATGCCAATGTGTCACTGTAAAAGTGTCAATCTAGAACAAGATGATGATAGCATTCCGATGTGTATGTCGAACTCACAGGATGATGAATCATCATAGTGGGCTAGACAGAGTCGGATGATAGCATGACCATGTGTCATTCGTGATCACAAGATGAGGATAGCATGCCAATGTGTCTGTCGAACTCACAAGATGATGAATCATCATAGTGGGCTATACAGAGTCGGATGATAGCATGACCATGTGTCATTCGTGATCACAAGATGATGATAGCATGCCAATGTGTCTGTCGAACTCACAAGATGATGAATCATCATAGTGGGCTAGACAGAGTCGGATGATAGCATGACCATGTGTCATTCGTGAACACAAGCTGATGATAGGCATTGATAGCATGCCAATGTGTCTGTCGAACTCCATGCTCCCCAAACGAAGATTTTGGAAGGCCAAACGATCCGTCAGGAACATCTTTTCGACGCACTTTTCAACGTTTCTTAGCCCAAATAGAGCACTCACACCCCTTGAAAAGTGCTTCGAAAATGCGTTCCGGACGGTTTGTTCAGCCTTCCAAAATCTTCATTTGGGAGCCATAAACTCACAAGATGATGAATCATCATAGTGGGCTAGACAGAGTCGGATGATAGCATGCATGTGTCATTCGTGATCACAAGATGATAGCATCCCAATGTGTCTGTCGAACTCATAAGATGATGATAGCATGACGAGGTGTCTGTCGAACTCACAAGATGATGATCGCATGGTGAGTTTTTCCATAGAAAAGCATGGCATCCGTCGTGTTGTCGGGGCGTGCGTGCGAGCCGTGTTAAAGGGAGCGTGCGTGCGAGCCGTGTTAAAGGGAGCGTGCGTGCGTTAGTCGACGTCTCATTGTGATGTCGAACTCACAAATGATGATAGCATGACGATGTGTCTGTCGAACTCACAAGATGATGATAGCATGACGATGTGTCTGTCGAAGTTGAACAGTCGAACACACAAGATGATGATAGCATGAAGATGTGTCTGTCGAACTGAGCCGACGAACTCACAAGATGATGGATGATAGCACGAGGAGTTTTTCCATAGAAAAGCATGGCATCCGTCGTGTTGTCGGGGCGTGCGTGCGAGCCGTGTTAAAGGGAGAGTGCGTGCGAGCCGTGTTAAAGGAGCGTGCGTGCGTTAGTCGACTTCTCATTGTGATAGCATGCCTATATGCATGTAGAACTCACAAGATGATGATAGCATGCCGATGTGTCTGTCGAACTCACAAGATGACTCACCTTGTCGTGGGGTTTCCTGGTCTGTCTGCTCAGTTGGAGAGCGATCGTGCTAGGCCGGCAGTGACGTGAGGTTTGAACCCACGTGATGTGTCTGTCGAACTCACAAGATGATGATAGCATGACTATATGCATGTCGAAGTTGAACAGTCGAACAAACAAGATGATGATAGCATGACGATGTGTCTGTCGAACTCACAAGATGATGATAGCATGACGATGTGTCTTTCGAACTCACAAGAGATGATAGCATGGTGAGTTTTCCATAGAAAAGCATGGCATCCGTCGTGTTGTCGGGCGTGCGATCCGATGTGTCAGTCGAGAGCACAGGATGATCATGATGATGATAGCATGACGATGTGTCTGTCGAACTTACAAGATGATGATAGCATGAAGACGTGTCTGTCGAACTCACAAGATGCTGATAGCAATGAATCTAATGATAGCATGCCGATGTGTATGTCGAACAGTAACCGTCCGACTCGAACTCACAAGATGATAGCATGCCGATGTGTCTATAGAACTCACAAGATGATAGCACGCCGATGTGTCTGTCGAACTCACAAGATGATGATAGCATGATGCTTGTTTCCATAGAAAAGCACGGCATCATCAGTGTTAAAGGAGCTTGCGAGTCAAGTTACGAGCCGTGTTAAAGGAGCGTGCATGCGAGCCGTGTTAAAGGAGCGTGCATGCGAGCCGTGTTAAAGGAGCGTGCATGCGAGCCGTGTTAAAGCAGCGTGCATGCGAGCCGTGTTAAAGCAGCGTGCATGCGAGCCGTGTTAAAAGGGAGCGTGCGTGTGAGTCGCTTTGTCGGTGGGCGTGCGTTAGTCGACGTCACATTGTGATAGCATGCCGATATGCATGACGAACTCACAAGATGATGATAGCATGCCGATGTGTCAGTCGAGCTCACAAGAGGATGATAGCAATGACCATGTGTGTGTCAAACTCACAAGATGATGATAGCATGACGATGTTCATCTGTAACAGTTTCTGTCGAACTCACAAGATGATGATAGGATGATGATGTGTCAGTCGAGACTCTCCGGACTCGAGAGCACAAGATGATGATAGCAATGACGATGTGTCACTGAAACAGTGTCAGTCGAGAGCACAAGATGATGATAGCAATGACGATGTGTCACTGTAACAGTGTCAGTCGAGATCACAAGACAAGATGATGACAGCAATGACCATGTGTCAGTCGAACTCAGATGATAGCATGATGATCGTTTCCATAGAAAAGCATGCCATCAGTCGTGTGAAAGGCGCGTGCGTTGGTCGACATCTCATTGTGATAGCATGCTGATATGCACGTCGAACCTCCAAGATGATGATATCATGACGATGTGTTAGTCTAGAACAGCTTGCTTTTTTGGCCAGCGCCGCTCCCCGTCTGCACCGGTGCCAGTGCAGATGAGATGCGCAGTAGGGTCCGCGCACAGAACTGCCGTTGGCGGATGATGCGCATTGTCGGTGCGTGAGTGATGTTGTTTAGACACAAAAGTCGATTAGCCACAAACGTCGCGCGAGAGCCGTGTTGTCAAGCGTGGGTTGGTCGACATCTCATTGTGATAGAATGCCGATATGCATGTCGAGATGAAGTCGTGAAGATGATTACAAAAACATGACGATTGTCAGTCGAGACTCGAGATCACAAGATGATGATAGCATGACCATCACAGTCCATTTGTCTGACGAACTCACAAGATGATGCCATGACTATGTGACTGTCGAACTCAAGATGACATCATGACGATGTGTCAATCGAACTCAACGAACTCACAAGATGATGCCATGACTATGTGACTGTCGAACTCAAGATGACAGGCTGGACATCCCCGAGGTTGACTGGAGCGTCCAATACGATCCGCCGCAAAATCCTGCGCAGTTTGTGCATCGGATTGGACGCACGGCGCGGCTCGGGCGCTTCCAGGCGTGCGTGCGAGCCGTGTTAAAGGGGCGTGCGTGCGAGTCGTGTTAAAGGGCGGGGCCGGGGCTTGCTTTAGTCTACGTCTCATTGTGATAGAATGCCAATATGCATGTCGAACGCACAAGATGATAACATGACGATGTGTCTGTCAAACTCACAAGATGATGATAGCATGCCTATGTGTCTGTCAATCTCACGAGATGATGACCGCATGCCGATGTGTCTGTCAATCTCACGAGATGATGATCGCATGCCGATGTGTCTGTCGAGGTCACAAGATGATGATGGCATGACGATGTGTCTGTCGAGTTCACAAAATGATGATCAAAATGATGATCGCATGCCGATGTGTCTGTCAAACTCACAAGATGATGATCGCATGCCGATGTGTCTGTCGAGGTCACAAGATGATGATGGCATGACGATGTGTCTGTCGAGCGCACAAAATGATGATCAAAATGATGATCGAATGACGATGTGTCTGTCAAACTCACAAGATGATGATCGCATGCCGATGTGTCTGTCAAACTCACAAGATGATGATCGCATGACGATGTGTCTGTCGAGCGCACAAATGATGATAGCATGCCTATGTGTCTGTCAATCTCACGAGATGATGATAGCATGCCTATGTGTCTGTCAATCTCACGAGATGATGATCGCATGCCGATGTGTCTGTCGAGATCACAAGATGATGACCGCATGACGATGTGTCTGTCGAGATCACAACTTGATTCACAAGATGATGATAGCATGACGATGTGTCTGTCGAGACCACAAGATGATGATAGCATGACGATGTGTCTGTCAAACTCACAAGATGATGATGGCATGCCGATGTGTCTGTCAAACTCACAAGATGATGGCGAGCCGTATTAACGGGCGTGCGTGCGAGTCGTGTTAAAGGGGCGTGCGTGCGAGTCGTGTTAAAGGCGCGTGCGTGCGAGTCGTGTTAAAGGGCGGGGCTTGCTTTAGTCTACGTCTCATTGTGATAGCATGCCAATATGCATGTCGAAAACACAAGATGATGGCGAGCCGTATTAACGGTGCGTGCGAGTCGTGTTAAAGGGCGGGGCTTTCTTTAGTCTACGTCTCATTGTGATAGCTTGCCAATATGCATGTCGAAAACACAAGATGATGATAACATGCCGATGTGTCTATCAAACTCACAAGATGATGATAGCATGCCGATGTGTCTGTCAAACTCACAAGATGATGATAGCATGACGATGTGTCTGTCTAGAACACAAGATGATGATCGCATGCCGATGTGTCTGTCAAACTCACAAGATGATGATCGCATGCCGATGTGTCTGTCGAAGTCACAAGATGATGATGGCATGACGATGTGTCTGTCAAACTCACAAGATGACCATGGCATAATGATTTTTCAATAGAACCGTTTTCCGGCGTGCGTGCGAGCCGTGTTGTCGGGGCGTGCGTCGACATCTCATTGTGATACATGACGATGTGTCAGTCGAGACCACAGGATGATGACAGCATGACTATGTCACAGTCTATGTGTTTGACAAACTCACAGGCGGTGCGGTATAGCGAACAAAAAAATGCGCAATTTCGCACCCACGACTTAACGAATGGATTTTCATACGTGAGTACTCAAAATCAGGCCAAGTTCCAATGTCTGTGGATTGTAAATTCGATTCATAACCGTGTGTTGCGAATAGTCACAATCGCAACACCGGTTCGGCATCCTCATGATTCCATCAAAGATTGAATGACAAATATTCTCAGTCGTCTTGTGAGTTTGGTAGATGGATACACCTGTATTCTATCATCAGGGTGTGATTTCGACGCATCGGCATGCCATGCAGCCATCTAGTGGGCCGGCTGAAGAGCACGGCAGACGCCGCCCAGGTCCCGCGAGACAGAAAGAACGTTGATTCAACGACCGGTCGGGTTTCGTAGCATGGGGAGTGCCCATGAGTAATTCTACAAACTACTACTGCCATCCGTCGGCAACTAGTCCCCCTTTTTTTCGACAATCTCCATTTCGATCATTTCGACAAAAGTTCCAATCACGAGTCCAAGTTGAAGTTTTTGTCGAAATGTTCGAAATGGAGATTGT
>Ga0192647_100278_pt1 | contig 35390 bp, 37 predicted proteins | sample LauGreFa1BDMLBSN_2_FD_133046 | JGI IMG/M metagenome (GOLD analysis project Ga0192647, IMG submission 133046) | Freshwater lake microbial communities from Lake Michigan, USA - Fa13.BD.MLB.SN - reassembly | ecosystem: Environmental > Aquatic > Freshwater > Lake | place: Lake Michigan, USA... | reverse complement strand
CTTTCCTCGGAAGTGGTTATCTCAGCTTTGCAAGTATCGCGATTGGTTTTATAGCTTGGGCTGCTTCTGGCCTAGTTGGCAAATCAGACGCAATGCAAAAGACAGTTATCGGAATGACATTCGGCGCAATTATTGCATCAGTTGCAGTTTATTTAGCAGGTATTGAATTGCCTGTAATAGGCGCAAATATTGCAGTAGGCGTTGGTATAGCAGCACTCATTCTTGTGTTGGTTGCAGATAAAGTGTCTCAAGTTGCTAACGTTGGCGTGAACGTTTTAGGTTTTGCGTCAGCTTTTACACTATCACCTAGTGCAGCTAGTATCGCTGCAATGGATTTATCTAATCCAGTAGCTATTGTTTTAGTTTCAAGTATCTTGGGCGTAGTTGCAGGTAATTTAGCAGGAAGACTTGCAGCTGCAATTAAATAATTGATTTACATGACTCTTAAAAAACGCACCTCAAGGGGTGCGTTTTTTATTTGGACTTACTAGAAATTTTAAATCCGTAATAGGTTCCGAATTCACCTTCAGATTCGTTATATATAAAGAATAAATTATTTGTATAGCCAAGGCCGTTGTAATGATTTTGCGCTCTTAATTTTATATCTTTTGGTAAAGCAGATTTGCCAACATAACCACCCTTGGCATTAAAGATTAATATCGCTTTATGGTCGACATCAAGAATGGCCAACTCTTCTCCATCAATACCTGTTGAAGCAATAAAATTATCACTCAAATCATCAAATGCGACGCTTGCTGACTTGAGGTCTAAATGAATTTCTCCTAACTTGTTGCCTTCACTCGCGTCAATAATGATGACCTTGTCACTTCTTTTTTGTTTAGCAAAGTAACGATTCGTTTTAGAATCAAATGAAGGCATTGTAGCTGAGTCGCCAAAGGCGGGGTTGAAGTTAGAAACTTCTTTTGATGTGCCCTTTAAATTGCCTTGAGGATCAAGGTCTAAAGAAAATATGCCGGTATTAGGGGCAAAGCCAGCTTCACTGGAAATGTTGTAAGTGATGGTTGTTAGTTGATAAGTTAATTCATTGTAAAAAATAGAGCGATTATCGAATCCTGCCTGTGTTGAGGACAAGTATTTTCCAGATTGGTCATAGGTATGAATAAGTGATTTGGAGATAGGCGCCTCAGTTTCTGAGCCCAAGGGCGCTAAACCGCCATCGGCGATGTAATATTTTTTTTGTCCCGGAATGAAAGCTACTGTCATGGGACGTGTCGTAGGTTTTTTAGCAAGTGTAATTTTAATTTCGGATTGTGCTTCAGGAAGCACGTCCGCAAAAATGGAATAATTAAATATTAAAAAACTTAACGCAATAATAATTTTCATAGATTACCTTTTAAGATTGGCTGTTAATCAAGATCGCTCAATAAAAGAAGCATCACCATAACTAAAGAAGCGGTATTCATTTTTAATAGCATGTTGATAAAGTTTCTTCATGGTATCACTTCCACTAAAAGCCGAGACTAAAATAAATAGAGTACTTTTAGGTAAATGGAAATTAGTGAGTAATGCATCCACAATTTTAAATTTATAGCCCGGTTTGATAAATATAGAGGTTTCTTTAAATCCAGGCTGAATAATTTCTTCAGAAAATTTACTTTCAAGCGCTCTTAAGACGGTAGTGCCGATAGCAATAATTCTGCCATTGTTTGATTTAGCATCATGAATCATTTGAATTGTTTTTTCAGGCACATTAAAAGATTCACTATGCATTTGATGATGATCAAGATCATCTTCTCTGACGGGTTGAAAAGTACCAGCACCTACATGAAGTGTTAGAAAAGTATATTTAATTTTTTTGTTATCTAAGGCTTTAAAGATTTCATCGGTGAAATGGAGGCCAGCCGTTGGTGCTGCAACAGCACCTGATTCTTTTGCATAAATAGTTTGGTATCTTTTTTCATCACTTGCGTTAGCGCTTCTCTCTATGTAAGGCGGCAAAGGAATGTGCCCATATTTTTCGAGTATGTCGTAACTAGATAAATCTGAATTAAATTCAATATAAAAAAGATTATCTTCTTTTCTAATGACTTTAACTGACACATATTCATTAATCTCAAAGATAGTGCCATCTAATATTTTTTTTGATGTTTTTAAATGTGCGAGTGCATGATGTTTATCAAGGATGCGCTCAATCATAATTTCAGCTTTACCACCAGTGATTTTTGTTCCAAACAACCTCGCTTTAATGACGCGTGTGTCATTAAAAATTAGAAGATCATTTGGATGTAATAAATCGACAAAATCCGTAAATTTTTTATCACTCAATGATTTTGTATTTTTATCTAATACAAGAAGACGGCTCGCATCTCTTTTTTCTAGAGGCGTTTGTGCAATAAGCCTTTCAGGAAGTTCAAAATCAAAGTCTTCAATTCGCATATATATAGATAGATTGATATAATTAAGGGGTCGATTATATATCAGCTACCTCAGCCGGGATGGCGGAATTGGTAGACGCACGGGACTCAAAATCCCGCGCTGGCAACAGCGTGCGAGTTCGATTCTCGCTCCCGGCACCAAATAATTTAAACTTTATTTTTTCATTACAGTCTAGAAAAAAACCATGGTTGAACATAAAAAATTAAAGAAGGGGTCGCTCAATGAATTTATTATTCGCCCCAACCCTTCTTTAGCATGGAAAACAATAAAAAAAATTTATGTAGTACTGACGATAGTGATTTTATTTGTGGCGGGGTTATTAACTTATATTAATGCTTATTTGGCACTCCCTTTTTACGGGCTTGAATTTGGATTATTAAGTTACGCCTTATATAAAACTTGCTACCAAAGTACTTTTGTTCAGATTTTACGATTTAGCAATCGAAAGATAGAAATCGAGAATATTCAAGGTAAGAAAAAAAATGTCATGGAATTTAATCGTGATTGGTCTAAGTTCAGGTTAATAAAAGGTTATTTTAATCAGTCGACACATATCGCCATTAGGTCTCATGGAAAAGATACTCAAATTGCTCATTTTATAAGCGAAGAAGAGCGTTTAATTTTGTATAAAAAAATTCAATGTTTATGATTTTTTGTATTGATTTAAAAAAGGGATATTGTTAGGATTTTGGTCTGTGTCATTTTGTCACAGCTTTCTTAATAGCAATCCTCAAAATTTAAGGGATAAAAATGCAGTTTTTGAATAAATTATTTATTGGCCTATTTTTAACACTCACATCATTGGGTGCTCTCGCAGACTTTTCGTGGAACTTCCCTACACCTGTTACTCCAATGGCGCTTGATACGCTTCATGTACATAATAAATTTATGGTCATTATTATGATCATATTTGTTGTAGTACTAAGCATTATGATTTATTCAATCTTTACTCATAGAAAGAGTAAAGGATACAAAGCCTCTAAGGCAACAGGACCTTCGACTAAGTCTCAAATCATTTGGACTATGGTACCTTTCGGAATTCTTCTCTATATCGATTTTATTTTGATGGGTATACCTGCATTTCACAGTATTGTTCTAATGGAAGACACAAAAACAAATGCAGAAATGGTAGTTAAAGTAACGGGCTATCAATGGAGATGGCAATACGAATATATGGATGGTGATGCAAAGGGTATTAAGTTTGTAAGTAATCTAAGTACACCGCAAGATCAAATTGATAATAAGGCACCTAAAGGCAAAGACTATCTTCTTGAAGTTGACAATCGCCTTGTTTTGCCCGTTGATAAAAAGGTTCGCATTCTTTTAACGTCTTCAGATGTTATTCATAATTGGTGGGTTCCAGCTTTTGGTTCTGCACGTGATGCAATTCCAGGATTCCTAAGAGAGACCTGGGTCAAAATTGAAAAACCTGGAACATACAGAGGTCAATGTAAGGAGTTATGTGGAAAAGGGCACGGGTTTATGCCCGTTGTGGTTGACGCAGTATCAGAAAAAGAGTTTAAAGCTTGGGCGCAAGATCAAAAGACTAAGTTAGCCGCAGCAAATGCTGGCGCTGACAAACAATGGACCAAAGATGAATTGATTGCAAAAGGCAAAGAAGTTTATTTAAAAAATTGTTCAGTATGTCATCAGCCTGGCGGTCAAGGATTGCCACCGACATTTCCAGCATTAACTGGAAGTAAAATTGCGAATGGCCCGATATTCGGGGCGGATGGAAAATATCTTAAAGATAGTCATCTTGATAGAATTTTAAATGGTAAAGGCGTTATGCCGGCATGGAAAGCAGTTCTTAATGATACTGACATAGCTGCCGTAATCGTTTACGAAAGAAATGGGTTGGGCAATTCTGTAGGTGATGTGCTTCAACCGTCACAAGTTAAAGCTGCAAGACAATAATAATCAATTAGGATTTTGGAGAAATAAAAATGAGTACAAAAGCTGCAGTTCATCATGATGATCACCATGACCATCCAAAAGGCATGAAACATTGGTTTACAACAACCAACCATAAAGACATAGGAAGTATGTATCTTATATTTTCTTTAATCATGTTCTTTATTGGCGGGCTTATGATTCTTGCAGTGAGAGCTGAGCTTTTTCAGCCAGGTCTTCAGTTAATGCAACCAGAATTTTACAATCAGTTAATTGGTAATCATGCTTTGATTATGATTTTTGGAGCATTGATGCCAGCTGCAACTGGTTTTGCCAATTGGATGATACCTCTTCAAATTGGTGCGCCAGATATGGCACTCCCTCGAATTAATAACTGGGGTTTTTGGCTCTTACCTCCCGCAGCTCTTCTATTAATTCTTCCATTTATTCTTGCTTTGTTTGGCGTAGGAGATGGAGCAGCCGGCGCTGGATGGACTTTTTATACGCCTTTATCTATTCAAGGCGGCATTGGTGTCGACTTTGCTATTTTTGCAATTCATACGCTAGGCATATCTTCAATTCTTGGTTCAATCAATGTGATTGTGACCATTTTTAATATGCGCGCTCCTGGCATGACATTAATGAAGATGCCTATTTTTGCATGGGCTTGGTTAGTTACAGCATTCCTTTTAGTTGCAACACTTCCAGTCCTTGCTGGTGCGGTTACTATGATTTTGACGGATCGACATTTCGGAACACACTTTTTTGATGCTGCTGGTGGTGGTGATCCAATCTTATACCAACATTTATTCTGGTTTTTTGCTCATCCAGAGGTTTATATTGTTTTATTACCAATCTGGGGTTTTATGCCAGATATTCTTCAAACATTTTCAAGAAAACCAGTTTTTGGATACAAAGCTCAGGTGTATTCATTAATTGCGATTGGTGTTTTAGCTTTAGTTGTGTGGGCGCATCATTTCTTCACGGCTGGTATGCCTATTCCAGCTTTGGCTTATTTTATGTATGCAACGATGTCTATTTCCCTACCTTTAGCAGTACTGTTTTTTTGCTGGATTGCAAATCTATGGAAGGGCTCAATGACTTTTGAAACACCAATGCTTTTCGCTATAGGTTGGATCATCATTTTTGGTGTAGGTGGCCTCACAGGTTTAGTGCTTGCTGACGTTGCGGCTGACGCTCAATATCATCACTCATACTTTGTTGTTGCACATTTTCACTATACATTCTTTGCTGGCGGCATGATGGGTATTATGGCAGGCGTATACTATTGGCTGCCAAAGATGACTGGTTATATGTTCAGTGAAAAATTGGGTAAACTGCATTTCTGGCTTACTGCAATATCATTTAACCTAACATTTATACCGCAATTCTTCCTAGGCCTTGCTGGTATGCCTCGTCGTATCCCAGACTATGCACTACAGTTTTCGGAATTTAATGCAATTTCTACAGTAGCTGCTTTTGTTTTAGGTTTATCACAGCTTATTTTTGCATACAATATTATTAAATGTATGAGGGGTGGTAAGAAGGCTACTGGTCAAGTTTGGGAAGGTGCTAGAGGTCTTGAGTGGACATTGTCTTCACCTCCGCCTTATCACAGCTTCACAAAGCAGCCGACCATAAAATAATTAAAGTATCAGGGTTAAATGATTTTAGCCCTGATTTTTAAATAATGACTAATAAAAATAAAAGTGACGAAAAATTAAAGGTAAGAAATAGAAATTTAGCCATAATTCTTATTGTAGTCGCTTTAATTTGGTACAAATTTTCTATGGTTCTTTTATGGAGCCATTAAAGAAAAGTAATTTAAGAAAAAAGAACAAACGTTTAGTTATAAAGCTATTGGGCTTAGTTTTAGGGTCTATTTTATTTGCTTTTTCTTTAGTGCCGCTTTATAACTTAATTTGCACTGTAACTGGACTTAATGGAAAAACGAATTCAGAGGCGGTTGAGTCTACTAATAAAATTGATGTCACGAGATCAATTAAGGTAGAGTTTACAAGCACTGTAATGCCAGGCTTAGGCTGGAATTTTTATCCAAATCAGAGTAGCGTTAATGTTCATCCTGGTGAAATTTTAGCAGTGACGTTTACAGCTAAGAATATTACAAATGGCGTGGTGGCTGGACAGGCAATTCCAAGCATTAGTCCAGGCAAGGCCTCGCCTTATTTTAAAAAATTGGAGTGCTTCTGTTTTCAACGACAAGAATTAAAAGCCGGTGAAACAAAAATATTTCCAATGAGGTTTTACATAAGTACTGATCTACCAAAAGACATAAGCACCGTGACATTGTCTTATGCATTTTATAGTGCTGTAGAATAAGATTATTTTTAATAAATTTAGCAAATAAAGGAATACTTAAAAGATGGTAACTCAATCTCAAAAATCCGGACAATATTTTGTGCCCCATGCAGCCAACTATTCAATTTTATTATCTGTAGGACTTTTAACGCTACTTACAGGATTTATTTTTAAGCTTAATAATTTTCCCTTAGGCAAATGGATGATGATTTTTGGTGCGATAGTTGCGCTATATATGATATTTAAATGGATGGGAAATGTGATTTCTGAATGCCAAGAAGGCTCCTACTCAAAATGGGAAGATAAATCATTCCGAATGGGCATGATTGCATTTATTGGTTCAGAGGTCGCTTTCTTTGCAGCATTCTTTGGCGCTTTATTTTTTATGAGAGTTATCGCAATCCCAGAATTAGCATCATTTGACCCAGAATTTACGATGTATAAAGGATTTACAGACTCTTGGCCTTCAGCTGGGCCAGGTGGAGTTGTATTGGGCAAGGAATATGTGACTGCTAAATTTACACCGATGGGTGCATGGGGACTACCTGCAATTAATACACTCTTGCTTTTAACATCTGGTGCCACTGTAACCTGGGCGCATTGGGGTTTATTAAAGAAAAATCGTAAGCAACTTGTGGCTGGTTTATTTTTAACTGTTTTACTAGGTATTACATTCTTAATTTGTCAAGCAATGGAATACCATCATGCTTATTCAGAGTTGGGACTTACAATGGGCGCAGGCGCCTATGGTGCAACCTTCTTTATGCTCACAGGTTTTCACGGGTTTCACGTTATGCTTGGAACTTTAATGCTTATTGTGATTCTATTAAGAAGTATGAAGGGTCACTTTACCCCTTCAAATCACTTTGGTTTTGAGGGTGTTGCTTGGTATTGGCACTTTGTTGATGTGGTTTGGCTCGGCTTATTTGTATTCGTTTATTGGTTGTAAAGTAAGCGAATAAGCAAAAAAGGCGATCGCAGTATCGCCTTTTTTATTGCCTTAATGGCCAATGATGCCGTATTGGAAACCTAAAAGTAAAAGAACAAATAATAAGAAAGACAATCCAATTCTTACTGTTAATGCTTTCGCCGTTTTATTTTCAGAGCCCTTGTTCTTTCCCAATGAAAATAAAGCTGTAAATAAGCTAACTAAAATAAGTATTAAGAAAATTATAATGATCAATTTCATAAGCATGATGATTTGTCCGGTTGTCGAGTGCATACATTATGCAGCCCGAAAATTTAATTTGCAATTTTAAAATGAATTTTAAAAATAAATATTTCAGACCAAGTATAAAAGCTACATTAATAACATTAGCTCTTGCAATCATATGTATCAGGCTAGGTTCGTGGCAGCTTAACAAGGCAGAGTCCAAGCAAGCATTGCAAGCGCAATATAACAATTATGAGCGCGATCCCGCTGAAGCGCTTCCAACCAATTTCTCTAATTTAGAAGAAATACGCTATAAAAAAGTTCGCGTTTCTGGAAAGTATCTGCCTCAATATCAAATACTTCTTGATAATCAATTTGACGGAGAGCGCCCTGGTTATTTTGTAATTACCCCACTAGAAATTGCTGGATCCGAAAATATTATTCTCGTAAATAGAGGATGGATTCAAGCCCTCAAAAATCACAACCAAATTCCAGAAGTAAACACACCTTCTTCCCTGCAAAGCGTTGAAGGGTTTATTTGGGTACCTAGTCAAAAATTTTTCACTTTAGAAAAGAAAACGAACTCTAAAGAATGGAATAAGGTTTGGCAAAATATGGATCTTAATTTATATACACAACTTGTTCCTAAAAAGATATTGCCTGTTCTTTTAAAAATGTCCCCTGATAATGAAGGAGGTTTTGCAAGACACTGGGTAAGGCCTGATGATCGAATTCAAACACATTTAAGTTATGGATACCAGTGGTATGGATTTGCCATAGCATCTTTTTTAATTTATTTATATTTAAGCTTTAAAAAAATAAATAAGACAAAAGTTAGCTCTAAAAGGAACGCTTCATGAAGATAAAAAAAAATCAACTTGTAATTATTTTTCTGGGAATAATTTTTATAGCGCCATTAGTTACTGTGATGCTTATGTACAGATATGATTGGCATCCAGAAAGTTATAGCTATGGTGAGCTCATTAACCCAGTTGTAAATATTAATGTACCAGAGTATTTTGAAAATACTATAAATAAGTCTAAGGAATCTAAAACAGCAGGCTTGACGAAAAATAAATGGAGCCTTGTGTATTTAACAGATGAATGTAAAAGTATTTGTGAAAAAAGATTGTATGATCTTCGTCAAATTCATGTTTCCTTTGATAAGGACATTCCAAGAGTTCAAAGAATTCTTATTACATCAGATAAAAATATAAACAACATTCATGAAAAGTATCCAGATCTAATTATTTTAAATAAACCATTGGAAGAAGTTGCTAAATTAGCTTTGCAGTTTGATACAGCCTCATATAAGGCTATCGGAAGTGACAATGTTTATCTAATTGATCCTATGTCTAATTTAATGATGTTCTTCTCTTCGAAGATAAAGCCACAAGAGATGCGTAAAGACATCGTAAGGCTTCTCAAGTATTCATGGGCGGGTTAAGTTAGAGATGCTTAGATAGTAACTTTTCTAATTTATTAAAGTCGATTTCACCAACAATTTGATCAATAATTTGACCTTTTTGATTAATCAAAATAGAAGTGGGCGTTAATCTAATATTCTCGAATTGTTGTGCAATTTTATTGTCAGAATCAATAACAATAGGGAAGGGAATGTTATTTTGTTTGGTAAAGTTTAAAACTTGATTAGGCGGATCATAGAACATAGATACAGCAATAATTTGAATACCTTGTTTTTTATACTTATTATAAGTATCTACGAGATGAGGCATTTCTTTGATACATCCAGGACAGTCCGTTGCCCAAAAATTGATGATAGTAAATTTATAATTTTTATCGTAGATCATCATTGCCTCTCCTTTGGTTGAAAAGACTTTTAGAGTAGGCGCTTTATTGGGATAAATAGTATTTAGGATAAGCCCAAAGAAAAGTATTGCTATTAGTGCTGCTACAATCCATTGATATTTTTTTGACATAAGTGATGAATGATATAATTTTAGATAATTAATTGATTATAAATTATACAAATTTAAATAAATGAAATACTTTAAAAAATTACTACTACTCACAACGATCACTGCTTTTTGTTTGGTTGTTTTAGGAGCCTATGTAAGGCTATCTGATGCTGGTCTCGGATGCCCAGACTGGCCAGGATGCTTTGGTACACTCTCTGTTCCTGAGAGCCAAAGTGCAATAGAGAATGCAGAGTTAAATTTTCCCACACAACGAGTTGAAACAGATAAAGCATGGAAAGAAATGATTCATCGCTATGTTGCAGGATTTCTAGGGATAATGATCTTTTTAATAGGAATTATTTCTTATAAAAATAAGAGGGTTCTAAAAGTAAATCCAATCGTGCCTTATTCCATAGTTATTCTGGTGATTTTTCAGGCATTACTTGGTATGTGGACAGTAACGCTTTTATTAAAACCTATAGTAGTAAGCGCTCATTTGATAGGCGGGATGACTACGCTTGGGCTCCTAACTTTTGTAACTCATCGTTATTGGGGAAAAATTCAAGCAAATACTCTGAAGAGTGCTCATGAAATTTTCTTAGTGAGATTTTCTTTGTTTATATTATTTGTACAAATATTTTTAGGTGGATGGACAAGTACAAATTATGCGGGTCTTGCGTGTACGGATTTTCCGACTTGTCACGGCACCCTCGTTCCTAGCCTTAATTTCAAGGATGCTTTTGATATCTTCAGGGATTTAGGTAAATTAAGTGATGGATCACCTTTGCCTTTGGCAGTATTTGAAACAATACAATGGGTTCATCGACTAGGTGCATTAGTTACTTGGTTATTTTTTATATATCTTGCAAGTGTCATATTAAAATATAAGACAATGAGAAATTTAGGTTATGTTTTAGTGTTTGTGATAACCGCTCAATTTATTGTTGGGGTTGCTAATCTTTTATTACATTTACCAACCGTTCTTGCTGTCATGCATACATTTGGGGCTGCCAGCCTTGTAGTGCTTGCGGCAATACTTAATTCAAGAATTACCAAATAGAAATTATAAATTTATGGCTAAAGTGATGCATAACAAATTATCTGGATTGCATGTTGATTTGAAGAATTTTTTCATTCTATGCAAACCAAGAGTAACGGCCTTGATTGTATTTACGGCTGTTATTGGGATGTTTTTAGCTACCCCAGGAATGGTTCCAGTTGATATTTTATTCGCTTCAATTCTTGGGATCAGTTTTGTATCTGGTGCCGCAGCTGCTTTTAATTGTCTTATTGAGCAAAAAATTGACGCCATTATGGCAAGAACAAAGGGCAGACCAACAGTTACTGGAAAACTTTCTTCATTTCAAACTTCAGTGTTTGCTTCATTACTTGGTGGCATTGGCCTCTTTATTCTATTTTACTTAGTTAATCCATTAACAATGTGGCTTACTCTAGGAACTTTCTTTGCCTATGCGGTTATCTATACCATCTTTTTAAAACCAGCCACCCCAATGAATATCGTTATTGGCGGCGCATCAGGCGCCATGCCGCCAATCTTAGGTTGGGCTGCGGTTAATAATGTGGTTGGACCTGAATCGTTAATTTTATTTTTGATTATATTCAGTTGGACTCCACCTCATTTTTGGGCGCTCGCACTCTATCGTCGAAAAGATTATGAAAATGTAGGCATGCCAATGCTGCCTGTAACGCATGGAGAGTCATTTACGTTATTACATATTCTTCTCTACACCATTATCATGATAGTGGTAACTTTTATGCCTGTGGGCTCTGGTATGAGTGGCCTTATTTATTTATTATCAGCACTTATTTTGAATGCAATTTTCTTGTATTACGTAATTAAACTTTATAAGAACTATAGCGATAAATTATCAATGAAGACTTTCAAATATTCCATTGTTTATTTAAGCTTAATTTTCTCAGCTTTACTTTTAGATCATTATTTCAAAATTTCACTTCAATTTTAATTATAGGAATTTTTCATGAGTTCAAAATCAGATAAATATTTTATTCATCAAATAGCAGCAGTTATTTTTGTAGGTTTTTTATTGCCTATTTCATTAATCATCATTGATACCAATAAATCTCAAAGCCCAGCATCTCAAGAAGATCCAAAAGTTGCCGAAACAAAGACTAAGGAAAATATTCAGCCTGTTGCAAAAGTAGAGTTAGCGGAAGCGGTTGCAGTGGGCGGCGCATCAAGTGGTAAATCAGGCGAAGAAGTATATAAAGCGGTTTGTTCAATGTGCCATCAAGCAGGAATGTTAAATGCCCCAAAATTCGGTGACATACAATCATGGGCTCCAAGACTGGCTCAAGGATATGAAACGCTTGTTCAACATGCTATAAAGGGTATTCGTTCTATGCCTGCAAAAGGTGGTAATGCATCTTTATCTGATGCTGAAGTTGCAGGAGCGGTTTTGTACATGACAAATTCTTCAGGTGCTAATTTTAAAAAATAGTCATCCATGGCAATTTATGCAATTGGTGATATTCAAGGTTGTTATTATTCTTTTTTAGCCCTATTAAAAAAAATAAAGTTTAAGCGTGGCAGAGATCAACTTTGGCTTGTTGGCGACTTAATTAATCGTGGCAATGGGTCATTGCAAGTTTTAAGATGGTGTTATAAAAATAAATCTTCAGTGACGGCGGTGTTAGGCAATCATGATCTTCATGCCTTAGCTATTAAATATAAGGTTATCGAGCCAGATAATGAAGATACTTTATCGCGACTTCTTAAAGCAAAAGATTCAGATATTCTTTTTAAATGGCTAAGGTCCCTCCCGTTAGTTCATTACGAAAAAAAACATTTAATGGTGCATGCGGGACTCTTGCCTCAATGGACTGTCAAAGATGCCATCAAATTATCAAAAGAAGTCAGCGCTCAGCTTCGTAGTAAAAAATATATAGAATTTTTATCTTCCATGTATGGTAATAAGCCAGATAAATGGTCGAGCACTTTAAATAAAAATGATAAAGCTAGAATCGTCATTAATGCCACCACGAGATTAAGGGCTTTAACTTCAACCGGAGCTATTGATTTTACTTATAAGGGTGAGTTAAAAAATATGCCCAAAAAATTAAAAGCTTGGTTTGATTTCTCTAAAAGAAAAACGAAAGGCAATACGATTATTTTTGGTCATTGGTCGGCTCTTGGTCTTGTGACAAGAGGAGATGTTTTTGCAATTGATACAGGCTGTGTTTGGGGGAGAACTTTAACAGCCTTAAGGCTTGATGACAAATCAGTATTTTCAGTAAAAACCAATTCAAAAGATATTTAGTTAGCCATTCTCTTCAATTAACTTTTTTGTATAAAGTGTTTCAATATCATCTCGGGTTGGACGATGATTTTGTCCGCCTTGATTTTGAATTTTAATAGATCCCATCACGGAGGCTAATCGACCTATAGATTGCCAATCCCATTTTTTAGAAATTCCATAAAGCAAGCCTGCGCGATAAGCATCGCCACATCCGGTAGGATCAACAGGCACTTCAACTTTAATAGGGTCGATCTTATATATTTTGTTATCAGCATAAATGACGGAACCTTCAGCGCCCATAGTGACAATTAATGCCTCTACTTTTTTAGAAATTTCTTCTATAGAAAGAGAGGTTTTTTCAGACAAAAGAGTAGCTTCGTAATCATTTACCGCAATATAAGTAGCATCATCAATAAACTCTAAAAGCTCTTCGCGATTAAACATAGGCAGGCCTTGTCCAGGATCAAACATAAAAGGAATGTTAAGCGTCTTACATTCTTTCGCATGATTCATCATGCCATCTTTGCCATCTGGAGCAATAATTGCCAAGCACACACCTTTAGTTCCTTTAATTTTGTTCTGATGAGATTCCACCATAGCGCCCGGATGAAAGGCAGTGATTTGATTGTCACTTAGGTCGGTTGTGATGTATGCCTGAGCTGTATAGAGAGTTTTGATTTCCTTGATATGCTTAGTATTAATCTTATTTTGATTAAGCCAGTCAAAATACATTGAAAAATCGTTACCTACTGTTGCCATGATAAGAGGATTCTCATCAAGAAGTTTAAGATTGTATGCGATATTCCCTGCAGTTCCACCAAACTCTTTTCTAAGTTCTGGCACGTAAAAAGCTACACTTAACTTATGAATGCTTTCAGGCAGGATATGATTTTTAAATTGGTCTTTGAATACCATGATGGTATCGAAAGCCAATGAGCCACAAATTAATATACTCATACAGGTTTAAATTCGACTAAGTAGATTATGGCAATAAGCGCTAATACAGGTACTTCATTAAACCATCGGAAATAGATATGAGTATGCTTGTTTTTATTTTTTTTAAAATCAACAAGATGTTTAAAGCATAGATAATGATAAATGAGTAACAAAATGACGAGACCTACTTTAATTTCAAGCCATTGCTCAGTAATACCGTAGAGATTCCAGAGCCATCCTCCAAAAAATATTGTTAAGAAAGCTCCAGGTGTCATGATGCCAAAAAAAAGCTTTCTTTCCATAACGATGAATCTTTCATGACTAATTTTATCTTTACTCATCGCGTGATAAACAAAGAGTCTTGGTAAATAAAAAAGCCCAGCAAACCAGGTCACCATAAATACAATATGTAAGGTTTTTATCCAGAGCATTTGGCTAATTTTGAGAAATTAATCTGAACTTTATTGACGTCATTGGGTTCATAAAATGATTAAGAAAAGGGTTCTTTAAACCGAGTAAATTGAGACCTTATTTTAACTGAATTTTTTACCTAAAGTTCAATAACCCTATGGGTTATAACGTTGTTAGCAATTCTGCTACATGTTATGCTCATGGTTATATTAAATATATTTACATGAACGCCCCAACACTCAAATCTATTTTTAAAACGCAACCATTTCCAATCAATCGATTGCGTGAAATACCGTATAACTATACTTCGTTTTCAGACCGAGAAATCGTCATTCGATTCTTAGGTGAAAATATCTGGAACATCTTAAATGAATTAAGAGACGAAAGAAAAACAGGCCGATCCGCGCGAATGCTTTTCGAAGTGCTAGGTGATTTGTGGGTGGTTAATAGAAATCCTTATCTCCAAGACGATCTCCTAGAGAACCCAAAGCGACTTAAAGCATTAGTAGATGCCATGTATCACCGTATTCATTCCATTGAAGAACGGAGCTCCGGAAATGCGAAAGTTATGGAACTCGCTGAGGCAGCTAATAAGGCAGTTAAGACATTCGAAAGCGATTTTAAGTTAGTTAAAAAGCTTAGAAGAAAGATTTTTTCTAAATTAAAAAAACTCACCAAAAAAGATAATATTCAATTTGATGGTTTAGCAAGAGTATCTCATGTGACTGATGCAACAGATTGGAGAGTTGAATATCCATTTGTTGTGATAAATCCAGATCATGAAGAAGAGATAGCTTATATTGTAAAAGCATGTATTGATCTTGAATTAACCATTATCCCTAGAGGGGGCGGCACCGGCTATACCGGAGGCGCTATTCCACTTACTCCATTTTCGGCAGTAATTAATACTGAAAAACTCGATGATATAAGTAACGTCGAATATCAAAATTTACCTGGCGTCAGCGAACGAGTGCCTGTAGTGAAATGTGGTGCTGGTGTTGTTACAAGACGTGCTATGGAAATGGCAACAAATAACGGCCTTGAATTTGCTTGTGATCCAACATCTGCGGATGCATGTTGTATTGGCGGAAATATTGCGATGAATGCTGGCGGCAAGAAAGCAGTGCTCTGGGGAACAGCTTTAGATAATTTAGCCTCTTGGAAGATGGTGGACCCTGATGGTAATTGGGTTGAGATTGAGAGGCTGGATCACAATCTTGGCAAAATTCACGATGTAGATTTAGTGCGCTTTAAAATTAGCCGCTACAAACCTAATGGCAAAGACTTGATTGATGAACCAGAGATATTAGAAATTCCGGGAAGCAGTTTTAGAAAGATTGGGTTAGGTAAAGATGTTACTGATAAATTTTTGAGTGGTCTTCCAGGCGTTCAAAAAGAAGGATGTGACGGACTTATCACATCGGGTACTTTTATCCTTCATAAAATGCCTAAATACATAAGAACTGTATGCTTAGAATTTTTTGGAAATGTGTCCCATGCGGTTCCTGCAATTGTTGAAATCAAAGATTATTTAGATCAATCCGATAGCACGCTCTTAGCTGGTCTAGAGCATATGGATGAGCGTTATATTAAAGCAGTTGGGTATAGCACTAAAGCTGCAAGACAAGAACGTCCTCGCATGGTCTTAATTGCTGATATTGCAAGTGATGATGAGGACGCTGTAGGGTTATCTGCTTCTCAAATTGTGCAGATTGCCAATTCGAGAGATGGTGAAGGTTTTATAGCGGTATCCCCAGATGCACGAAAACGTTTCTGGCTTGATCGTGCAAGAACAGCAGCTATTGCAAAACATACTAATGCATTCAAGATTAATGAAGATGTTGTTATTCCACTTCCTAAGCTTGGCGAATATTCTGATGGTATTGAAAGAATTAATATCGAACTTTCAATTAAAAACAAATTAAAACTTTTAGATGACTTAGAAACTTTTATTGAGCACGATAAGTTTACCTATGAAGAAGAAGGTTTGAATTCAGACCCAGAGCTTAATCAAGTTAAGCAAAAAATGAGTATAGATTTAATTCATGGATTGAGAGAAAAATGGGGCCAAATGCTCGACAATTTGGATAGCCCACTTTCAACGCTTCTTGAAAGACATGATGACATTGAATACAAGTATGAAAATATTTTTAGAGCACTTCAGTCTTATGAGTTACGAATTTCATGGAAGAAAGAACTCAAAGAGCCGCTCCATGAAATTTTTAGCGGAAGAGAATATCAAAGCTTCTTGCTTAAGTTGGATCAAATACATAAAAACACTTTGAAGGGCAGAGTGTTTATAGCGCTTCATATGCATGCCGGAGACGGTAATGTTCATACTAATATCCCAGTGAACTCAGACGACTACCAAATGATGCAAGAGGCACATGAAGCGGTAGCAAGAGTAATGGCTTTAGCTAGAAGTCTTAATGGCGTAATTTCTGGTGAGCATGGCATCGGTATTACCAAAATGGAATTTTTAGACGAAAGCACAATTGAAGCATTTGAGAAATATAAAAATAAAGTAGATCCTTTTGGACATTTTAATAAAGGCAAACTGCTACCAGGATCTGGACTGGAAAATGCTTATACGCCAAGTTTTGGACTACTAGAACAAGAATCGATCATTATGGAACAGTCCGCTATTGGAGAAATAGCAGATTCTATTAGTGACTGTTTGCGTTGTGGAAAGTGCAAGCCAGTATGTACAACACATGTTCCTCGCTCCAATTTGCTTTATAGCCCAAGAAATAAAATTTTAGCAACCTCACTTCTTATCGAAGCATTTCTATATGAAGAGCAAACAAGGCGCGGCATTTCTATTAAACATTTTGATGAGTTCAATGATGTTGCTGATCATTGCACGGTCTGTCATAAATGCTTAAATCCTTGTCCTGTAGACATTGATTTTGGTGATGTTTCAATTGCGATGAGAAACTTTTTAAGAGAGCAAGGTAAGCGTCATTTTAGTCCAGGTACTGCATTGGCTATGAGTTACTTGAATATGAAAGATCCCGTCACCATTAAAATCATGAGAACTTTGATGGTTGATTTTGGCTATAAAGCCCAACAGGCTGGGCATAATTTATTGAAAAAACTGGGCGGTATTAATTTATTTAAAAATAATCCACCTTCAACAATTGGTAAAGCTCCAATCAAGTCTCAGATTGTTCATTTCTTAAATAGGCCTATGCCTAAAAATATGCCTACTAAAACTTCAAGAGCCCTCCTTGGCATTGAGGATGATAAAGTTGTGCCTGTGATTCGAAACCTACAAAAAATTAATGAAGATTCAGACGCAGTGTTTTATTTCCCTGGATGTGGATCTGAGAGACTTTTCTCTCAAGTAGGATTAGCGACTCAAGCGATGTTATATGAAGTTGGTGCTATTACTGTTCTGCCGCCAGGTTATTTATGCTGCGGCTACCCACAAACATCATCTGGCAATCATGATAAAGGCCAAAAAATAACTTCAGATAATCGCGTTCAGTTTCATAGAGTAGCAAATACACTTAACTATTTAGATATTAAAACAGTTATTGTGTCTTGCGGTACTTGCATGGACCAATTACAAAAATATGAATTTGAAAAAATATTTCCTGGTTGCAGATTATTAGATATCCATGAATATCTCATGGAAAAAGGCGTAAAAATGGAAGGTGTATCAGGTACAAGATATATGTACCATGATCCTTGTCATAGCCCGATGAAAACATATGCACCTACTAAAGTTACTAATGCATTGATGAATACAAGTGTACCTTTAAATGATCGCTGCTGTGGCGAATCCGGAACCTTTGCTGTCGGCAGGCCAGATATTGCAACGCAAGTAAAAAAGAGAAAACAAGAAGAAATTGAAAAAGGTATTCAGAAAATGGGTATTGATCAACCAGGATCATTAGGGGAAGTTAAGATTCTTACTTCTTGCCCCTCTTGCTTACAGGGATTGGCTCGTTATGGCGAAGATACAAATACAACAGCTGATTACATAGTAGTTGAATTGGCGAAGAACTTATTAGGCGCTAATTGGATGCAAAACTACGTAGAGAGCTCAACCAAAGGTGGGATTGAAAAAATACTTTTATAGCTTCTAAATCGGAATTAATAGACCGGTAGCTACATTTTGAATAATTCTTGTAATACTTCGCTCCATTTTTTCTGAAAGTGTAAAAGCAAGAAAATCTGTTCTGCCAATAATTTTTCCAAACTCTCGTTCAAAAGATAAGTTATTTTCTTTTTCGGTTAACTCGTTCGCAAGCAAGAAAGGTTTGCCAGTGCTATTTTTAGCATTAGATAGTTTCCAAACAGCCGTTTCAATGTTACGAGATGCATTGTATAAAAGCTGAGGATCAACTGAGTCAAATAAATAAAATTCTTTTTTGCCCCCATGAGCTTTTATGAGCATTGTGTAGATACCTACAATAAAAGGGAGTACGCGATCACCTTTATATTCTTCGTTGAAGGCAAGATAGATCGCATCAGTGCCTTGAACATTATTAATCGCTTCAAAATTCCAGTTATGATTGCCATTGAATACCCAATTGACCATTTTTTCCGCATCATCTGAGGTGCTTTTCTTTAACTCCGAGGGATTTCTTTTGTAGAGTTTAATCATGAGCGTTCTCAAGCTTTGGATGTTCTCTCTAATTTCATGGTCAGCCATACGATCAAAATCAGTTTTTCCAAGTTGGTTACCAGATTGTCTATCTGGCTCCACTATTTCTTTAGCGTACGAATTTTGTATTAAGAAGTAAATTGATAATAGCAAACAAAAAAAGATGCAATAAAATTTATTCTTTTTCATTTAATTTTTTAAGGACAATCTCTCTTGAGGGAAGGTTATTTTAAATTGACTGCCTTTACCTATTTGACTGGTAATTTCTATTTGAGCTTGATGTCGAATACAGACATGCTTAACAATAGACAATCCTAATCCAGTGCCACCCGAATTTCTACTTCGATCAGCATCTATTCTGAAAAATCGCTCAGTAAGCCTTGGGATTAATTTTTCATCAATACCTATACCTGAATCTTGCACTTCAAAAAAAGGTTTTTGATCTTTAATGTCCCATATTACATGAATACTGCCGCCCTCTTTGGTATAACGTATAGCATTGCTAACAAGGTTCAGAAAGGCGCTATAAATTTCTTTTTCATAACCTAATAAAGTAATATTTCTATTGATAGACATATTAATTTTATGTAATTTTCCAGATACCAAATCAGAATCCTTTTTTAACTTTTTGAAGAGTTCAGCCATATCTATTTCTTTTTTCTCTGCAGGTGCTGCGTTAGATTCTATGGATGAAAGTTGAAGTAGATCTTCAACTAATTTTTTCATTCGATCTGACTGCTCAAGCATCATTTGGAGATAAGGACGCGTTTTTGTATTAAATTCATTTTTCATATCAGAAAGTGTTTCTAAAAATCCAACAATGACAGTCAAAGGTGTTTTTAACTCATGTGAAACGTTTGCGATAAAATCGCGTTTAATAGAATCATTTTTTTCAATTTGTGTAATGTCTCGACAGATAAGAAGTTTTTGACTAACACCAAAGGGAACTAGAAGTATTTCGAATGATCTGCCTGTATTTCGCCAAGAAATTAATTTAAGCGTACCCTCGTATTTGTTGTCATTGAGGTATTCAGTAAAGCTCGTTTCACGTAATAAGTAATTAATAGGTTGATTGATATCCTTGGCTAGATGAATATCAAGCATTTTTTCAGAAGGTTTATTGCACCATTCAATTTCATTATTTTGATTTAATGCAATGATGCCGTCAGGAATGGCTTCTGCCGCTGTCATAAATCTACCTAGAGTCGTCGTAAGCTCAGATTTACTCTTTTTTTGTTTTCTATATTCTCGATAGAGTGTCGCAAAAATCTCTTCCCAAATGCCTGAACCATTAGGAATGGTTGATAAATTTGGACTTTTAAGCCATTTGTTTAGACGATAAATCCAATAGACATGAGAAAGCAAATAAACAAAGATACATGAGATGAAAAACAATAAAGCAACTTCTAAGCTTTTAAACCCCCAAAATATAAGAGATAAAAAAGATACAAATAATAAAACCCAAAAAGTATTCCAACGGATATCTTGCAATGTTTTTTCTCGTTAAAAACGTACGAGTATTATAGCGAGTAATACTTGAAAGTGATCTAGGTAAATTCTATTTTGTAGAGAGTCTATAGCCTGAGCCACGGACGGTTTGGATTAAATTTTCATGCTGAGATTGAGCAAGAATATTTCTTAGTCTTCTAATATGAACATCTACTGTTCGATCCTCAATGAAAATTTGACTTCCCCAAACTTTATCTAGTAGCTGACTTCTTGAGTAAACTCTCTCAGGGTTGCTCATAAAAAAATGGAGGAGTCTAAATTCTGTTGGACCCATTTCCAATGGTTTATTATTTCCAGTCACCCGGTGGGATACGGGATCCAATTCTAAACCATTAATTTTTAAAAGATCTTCAGTAAGCTCGGGAGCCTTTCTTCTGAGAACAGCTTTGATTCGAGCATTGAGTTCACGAGGACTAAAAGGCTTAGTAATATAGTCGTCAGCACCAACTTCCAAGCCTTTGACTTTGTCTAGCTCATCACTTCTCGCTGTTAACATAATAATAGGGATTGCCTTTGTTAAAGCATTACTGCGTAATTTTTTTGCAAAGTCTATACCTGACATGCCGGGCAACATCCAATCGAGCAAAATGATATCGGGAAGTGCTTCGCTAATAAGTTTTTCTGCATGCTCGGCACTTATTGCTCTTAATGGGTTATAGCCGGCTTGAGAAATATTGAGGGCTAAAAGCTCAAGAATAGGACTTTCATCCTCAACGATCAATATATTTGCTTTCATAGTTTCTTAATATTAATAGATTGGTTATGATCGTATGACATTAATATGACATTTTAATGACATTATCTAATTCATAAAGAATTAGGTAATTTTTTTAAGATTAATTTAAGATTGAATTATTGATTTTCGGAGAATGTGTATGTCCAACTTTTTTTCAAAAGAATATATCACCGCTAAAGCTTCCTATAATCGTTGGTTGGTTCCTCCTGCTGCATTAGCCATTCACCTTTCAATTGGTATGGCCTATGGATTCAGTGTTTTTTGGAAGCCTCTGGGAAATGTATTGACAGGCGGCGATGGAAAACCTTTGGCTGCATGCTCTGCAGGAGCAGCAACTTTTGCAGATAAGCTTCATGGAACACTTCGAGCTTTAACTGCTACCGACTGTAACTGGACTCAATTTGATTTAGGATGGATGTATACCTTATTTTTTGTTCTTTTAGGGTGTTCCGCAGCACTCTGGGGAAGCTGGTTAGAGCGAGCCGGTCCTAGGAAAGCGGGACTTGTATCTACTTTATGCTGGTGTGGCGGGTTATTACTTTCTGCATTTGGTATTTACACACATCAACTTTGGATGATGTGGCTTGGAAGCGGCGTGATTGGAGGTATAGGTTTAGGCTTAGGATATATTTCTCCTGTCTCAACGCTCATTAAATGGTTCCCAGATAAAAGAGGTATGGCAACGGGCATGGCGATTATGGGGTTTGGGGGAGGCGCTATGATTGGTTCTCCGCTTGCCACTATGTTGATGACAAAATTCTCTACAGAAATTAACGGCATTACTCAGCCTGGAATTTGGCAAACATTTGTTGTTTTAGCTATTATTTATAGCCTCTTTATGATTTCGGGTTCTTTAGGTTATCGCGTACCGCCATCAGGATGGAAGCCAGCAGGATGGAATCCACCCAAGAACAAAAGTAACAATATGATTTCGGTTAATCATGTCCATTTAAATAAGGCACATAAAACGCCACAGTTTTGGTTTTTATGGATAGTGCTTTGTATGAATGTATCAGCAGGCATTGGTATTATTGGGGCAGCAGCACCTATGCTTCAAGAGACGTTTGGCGGCGCTTTAATTGGCCATGCAGATCTGGGCTTTGCAGATCTTAAAAAAGATGAGTCTTTGTTAGCGCTTGCAGCAGCTGTAGGTGCTGGATTTGTGGGATTAATTTCTTTATTTAATATTTTTGGCCGTTTTTTCTGGGCTAGCATTTCAGATAAGTTAGGAAGAAAACTGACTTATATCGCATTTTTTACCCTTGGTATTTTGATGTATGTCACTGCTTCTTATATGGCAGGATCAAAATCTTTAGCGCTCTTTGCCGCATGTTTTTGTATTATTGCCTCCATGTATGGCGGAGGATTTGCAACGATACCAGCTTATTTAGCCGATATGTTTGGCACTCAATTTGTGGGCGCAATCCATGGAAGAATCTTAACGGCTTGGTCAACAGCTGGAATCTTAGGCCCAGTAATTGTTAATTATATGCATGATATGAGAGTTGAAGCACAAGTTCCTTTTTCAGAAATATATGCACCTATCTTTTATATATTGGCAATGATGCTTGCTGTTGGATTTATTGCGAATCTTATGGTGAGACCTGTTGATAAAAAATTCTTTATGACTGACAAAGAGTTATTAATTGAAAAAAAATTAGCACATGAGAAATTCATTTCAGCAAAAGAGGTGATTGGAAAAGCTGAAAAAACACCTTTGATCACTTTGCTTGCCTGGTCAGCCGTTGGTATACCTATCTCTTATGGGATTTGGAGCACCATACAAAAGGCTTGGATATTATTCCATTAATTAATATAAAAACTAAAGATGGCTCTCATATAAGTTAAAATTACTTTCTGTTTAAAAAGTAATTTAGAAGGGCTTTGTGAATTGAGAGAGATTGTAAAAAAATCAAATGGAGAGTTATTTTCCATTGGTATTGTGATGTCAGAATTTAACTCGCATGTTGGCGAAGCTTTGCTTAAGGCCTGTCATCATGAGCTTCTTAAGCTTGGTGTAAAAGATGATCGCATCGTATTGGCAAAAGTCCCTGGCGCCTTAGAAAGTCCTTTAGCTCTTAAAAAGATGGCGCAATCAAAAAAATTTGATGCGCTAATTGCTTTGGGCGCTGTCATAAGAGGAGAAACTTTTCATTTTGAAGTGGTAGCAAATCACTCAGCAAAATCAATTATGGATGTTCAATTGGAATTTAGCATGCCAATTGTTAATGCAATACTAACTACCGAGAACGATGAGCAAGCTATGGAGCGGACTTCGGTTAAAGGTGCTGAGGCTGCCCAGGTTGCTATACAAATGATTCATTTATTAAAGTCAGTCTAATGTTAGAAACACAGCCGATTAAAAAGAAAAAAAAGCTAGTAAATAATAGGCGTAAATCTAGAGAGCTTGTGATGAAGAGTATTTATCGTGGCATCTTAAATCAGTTTGATGTTAATCAAATTAAAAAAGATATTAAAGATGATCCAGACTACCTAAAGGCCGACGAAGTCTTTTATCAGAATCTTTTTGATGGAGTCATGAGTAATATGGATCAATTAAATAGTGAAATTTCAAACTTCATTGATCGGCCTATTGAAAAACTAAGCCCTATAGAGCATTCAATCTTATGTATTTCAATTTATGAGCTTATTTATGACACGACTATTCCATATAAAGTAGCCATTAATGAAGGCGTTGAGTTAGCTAAAACCTTTGGTGGAATCGAAGGCTATAAATATATTAACGGCGTATTGGATAAAGTAGCAGAAAAAAGAAGGCCCTTAGAGTTTTCTAAAAATTAAACTCGGTGTGTTTCGATGCCATGAGCATTTAGAATCAAATAACTTCCTTGTTCATACCAATCACCTAAAACAATACGTTGTATTTGATGGCCGTCAAGATTGATTGAATGTTGATTTGGTCTATGTGTATGCCCATGAATTAAAAAATCCGGATAGTTAAATTGGATGAGAGTTCGATTTACTTCATCAAGATTTACATCCATTATTTCTAAAGATTTCTTTTTTTTATTTAATTCACTTTCTTTTCTAAATTCATTTGCAATAGAGACTCGTTCAGAAAGAGATTTTTTTAGAAATTCATCCTTCCATGATTCACTTCTAATTTTATCTCTAAACGATTGATATTCAATATCATCTGTGCAGAGGGTATCTCCATGACATAGGAGTATTTTCTTTCCAAAAATTTCGACAAGTATCGGATCATTTAATAAAACAGCACCTGTCTTTTTTTCGAAGGCTGATCCTATGAGAAAATCTCTGTTGCCATGCATTAAAAAAACTTGAATATGTCGATCCGTTAATTTTTTGAGAGCTTCAATTACATTTTCGTGTTGGTTTGAATCATCGCCTATCCAATATTCAAAAAGATCCCCAAGTATGTAAAGCGCATCGACTTCATTGGTAACTTTATTTAAAAAGCTTACAAAAGCATCAGTGATACTTGGGCGGCTTTCGCACAAGTGAATATCTGATAAAAATATAGTTTGATTAGGCAATATTAATCAATGGTGACATTGAGAATCGTCACAGTTTCACGTGGGACATCTTGATGGCCGCCTGAGTTACCTGTTGCAACTTTTTGAATTTTATCTACAACATCAGTCCCTGCGGTAACCTTTCCAAAAACACAATACCCCCAGCCGTCTTGTCCTGGGTAATTTAAGAAATCATTATTATTTACATTAATGAAGAATTGGCTTGTGGCTGAATCAGGAATGGAAGTTCTTGCCATGGCAATAGTATATTTATTATTCTTAAGACCGTTATTAGCTTCATTTTTTATAGGATTTTCAGTGGACTTTTGTTTCATTGAGCCGTCAAACCCACCTCCTTGAATCATGAAGCCGTCGATTACTCTATGGAAAATTGTGCCATTGTAATAACCACTTTTCGCGTAACTTAAGAAGTTTTCGACAGTAATGGGAGCTTTGTCAGCATCAAGTTCTAAAACAATATTACCTAAACTGGTTGAGAGTGTAATCACTTAGATTCCTTTATTAAAATATTAATTGATATGTTTTGCATTAATGATTATGACAGGCCTAATAGGCACATCCGAAAAGCCCCTTGAGTTAGCTGTAGGTAATTGGCCAATTTTATAAACCACATTCATGCCTTCGATGATTTTTCCAAAAACACAATAACCGATAGCACTTGGTTCAGGACTTGTGTAGTTTAAAAAATTATTGTCGATAAGATTAATAAAAAATTGAGCCGTTGCAGAGTTAGGGTCATTTGTTCTCGCCATTGCAACCGTTCCCGCGCTATTTATCAATCCATTATTGGATTCATTAGCAATCGGAGGCTGGGTCTTTTTTTCTGACATGTCTCTTGTAAATCCACCACCTTGAATCATAAAGTTACTAATGACTCTATGAAACACAGTTTCTTTATAAAACCCGTTATCGACATAGTATAAAAAATTACTGACTGTTTTTGGCGCCTTATCAGGGTAAAGTTCAATTTTAAAGTTGCCCTGATTGGTTTCAAATTCAACAATTGGATTGGCCGCATAAGACAAAGGTGAAAAGAAGAAAAAAACAAAAAATAACTTAATTAAATTAAGCGCCGCCTTCATACATTATTCTCCATTCATTATTTTCATTGATCCAATACTGTCTTTTATTCATTTTATTCATAATTGTAGGACTTTTATAATCTTGTATAAAATCTACTAAAACTATTTCATTTTCTGTATTTGGGTAATCAAAGAATGAAATTTCGGATAGCCCGACAGAAACCTTAGCTTTTTGAGACTGTATCAACTTTTTTCTCTCTGCCCATGTGTCGAAGTTATCTTTCTCGCTGAAAAAATTTTTTGAATAAAACTTGAGGTAATTGTCAGTATCTTGGTCTTCCCAATTTTTTCTCCAAGTCTCTATAGCATTAACAAGGGAAAGTTTTTTTTCAGTTAAATTTTTATTGGCAGACTCTAAATCTTTTAGCGAACGAAAAGAAATGATAACTGGGATTTTATTAGTATCTAAAACAGAGGATAGCTTCATTAAATCAGGATTGCTTAATACAATACATCCATCGCTTGCGAGCGGCGCTCTGTTGTAGGTTGTTTTGGGGGTCCCATGAAGCCATATGCCCGAGCCATTTCGTTTATTTTTTCTATCAATCTCATTTGGATAACTTAAAGGATAGGCTGCATCCCCATAAAAATCTGATAATGATTCTTTGATCTTTTTGCCTGTAAAGTAGACGCCTACTGGTGTTTTCTTGTCACCTTCATATTGTTTGCCAAATCCATTCTTACCTATAGATACATAATAATCATCTTTATAAGTAAGTTTTCCATTAATATTTTCGTATAAATAAAGTCGGGAGTTAACTGCATCAACATAAAAAAGATATTTATCCTTTTCATTTAGTTGGGCAAAAATTTTAGGTTCGTTTTGAAGATTAAGACTATTAAGATATCTTTCAATTCTTACTTTTGCTTCATTTTTAAAATTTTCAATCTCTTCTTTTTTTTCACTTTTATGTTCATCTCCAATACCACTAATTTGCTTTGCATGCGCTAAAAGCAAATCGCCTTGAATAAGATAGGCTAATTTAAAATTAGGTGTTTGTTTGATAAGGGTATCTATCGTTTCGAGTGCTATATCTAATCTTCCTTCAGAAATTTCTACTAAAGATTTAACAAGCATTTTCTCAGGTGATTCATATCTTAATTCAGCGGTATTGAAATTTTTGCTTGATAGAAATACCTCTTCACTTAAAGATTGAGGAATATAAAAAAGCGCAAAGATTAAAAAAAAGAAGAATTCTTTTTTTGGGGAATTGTTGATGAAGGTTTCCATCAATTACTGTTTGCCAGAATACTCTTGCTCAATAAGCCATGCAGAACCATCTTTTCTTAAGATGAGAGTTTTGCTTGAGATTTGACTTAATTTATTCGACGTATATTTCTGTTTAAAAGTTACTTGAGCAAAACTATCGCCCTTTCTTGATATTTTTGCTTCAGATACTTCCACAGTAATTATATCTTTACCTAAAATTCTATTTTTTCTTGAATCTTGCCAGTCAGAGAAGCTTTCCCCGTTAGGCGTTTTGAAGTTAGGAGAATATTTAGCTAAATAGCCAGTAATATTTTTTGATGACCAAGCTTCAGCCCAATCAGTAATGAAGTTATTAATTTCTGATTCACCAATATTAGAAACATTATTTTTAACCACAGGCGCTTCTTGAGGTAAATTCTTTGGCGGTTGAGTATTCGGAGTGACCGAAGTAGTTGATGAAGCAGTATTTGCCGGTGTCGCTTGGGCTATTAACGGCTTCTTATTGACATCATTATTAGTGGCTACTTGAGCTGGGGTCGAAATAGGCGTGGCTGGCGGTTTAATATCATTTGCATTGAAGAGTTTTTTAATAAGAGATAATTTTGTTTTAGCTTGTACATTTGTTTTGTCAATTTCCAAGGCTTTGTTGTAGGCGACTGTAGCGCGTTTCGTATAAAGATCACCTAAGTTAACATGCGCGGTTGCATAGCTAGGATGAGTTTTGATAGCTGATTCAAGTGCCTTTTGCGCTTTATCATAGTCACCTAATTCAGCGTAAAGTACCGCTAAGTTATTAAATGGTTCAGGCAAACTTGGATGTTTTTCAGTGAGATAAGTAAATGCTTGTATAGCTTCGTTATATTTTCCGAGCTCGGCATTAACAACCCCTTTAATAAAAATGACCTGAGGATCATTCGGGTTTGTTTTAAGATATTGATCGATTTGTTGAGCCGCTTTTTCTTTTTCGCCCTTTTCAATCAATTGCATGATTGATTTAAAATCGTCAGCCGCATAAATTTCATTTGCGATAAAAAATGTAGATAGAGATAAAAGGATAAACAGTAAAAAACCTTTTAAATTCTTAATATTAGAACATTCGTTTTTTTGAGGCATGGTATGATTTACCCTAATAAATTTAGCATAATTCTACCAAATAGCACCCTTATCATCTATATGTTATTTATGAATAAGCCCTTCACTATCTCCTTGTTTTTCTTAGCCTTACAGGCTTATTTGTAATGATTAAAATCTATAACACCCTTTCAAAAAATAAAGAGACTTTTAAGCCTATCCAAAAAGGGCAAGTAAACATGTACGTTTGTGGTATGACTGTGTACGACTTATGTCATATTGGACACGCACGAGTGATGGTTATTTTTGACGTGGTAAGGCGTTGGTTTGATATTTCAGGATATAGCGTCAATTACATCAGAAACATTACTGATATAGATGACAAGATTATCAATCGGGCCATTCAAAATAACGAGTCCATACAAAACCTTACTCAAAGATATATAGATGAGATGAACGCCGATGCAAGAGCCCTTGGTGTCATAAATCCTTCTAAAGAGCCAAAAGCAACCGAACATATTCAAGACATGGTTTTTATGATCCAAACATTAATTGAAAAGCAACATGCTTACCTTGCTAAAAATGGAGATATTTTTTATTCAGTAAGATCTTTTAATGAATATGGGAAGTTATCAGGCAAATCAATTGAAGATTTGCGCGCAGGCGAGAGGGTTGATATTGACCAAAATAAGCATGATGAATTGGACTTCGTTTTATGGAAGTCTGCAAAACCTAATGAGCCTAGCTGGGATTCGCCTTGGGGCAAAGGAAGACCGGGCTGGCATATCGAATGTTCGGCTATGAGCGCTCATTATCTTGGACATCATTTTGATATTCACGGAGGTGGGCAAGACCTTCAGTTCCCTCATCATGAAAATGAAATTGCTCAATCTGAAGCCGCTCACGATTGCAAGATGGCTAATTATTGGATGCATAACGGCTTTGTTCGGGTTGATGATGAAAAAATGTCTAAGTCCCTTGGAAATTTTTTCACGATTCGGACAGTGCTTGAAAAATTTGATCCAGAGGTAGTTAGATTTTTTATTTTAAGAGCCCATTATCGAAGCCCTTTAAATTATTCAGATGCTCATCTTGATGATGCAAAATTAGCATTACAAAGATTATATGTAAGTTTAAGAGGGTTTAATATTGAACATGATAATGTAGATTGGAATCATCCATTAGCAGGTAAATTCAAAGAATCTATGGATGATGATTTCAATACTCCAGAAGCTATTTCTGTTCTATTTGAATTGGCTAACGAGATTAATAAAAATAAGTCTGTGCCACTTGCTAATTTACTTAAAAGTTTAGCAAAAACAATTGGCCTTTTAGAAAGAGATCCAGAGGCTTTTCTAAAAGGAGATACAAAAACTTCTCTTGATATTGATGCATTAATTTCTCAAAGACATGAAGCGAAAGCCGGCAAAAATTTTAAAGAAGCGGATCGTATTAGATCTTTATTGCTTGCAAATGGTGTTGTGTTAGAAGATACACCCCAAGGGACTATTTGGAGAAAGGAATAAGTTATGCCAGTTAATCTTAAACCACTTGCTATCGATTCTATTTTTCCTATTAAAGGCATATCACTCGGTATTGCTAAAGCGCATATTAAAAAACCTAATCGCAAAGACTTGTTGTTAGTGACTATTGCCGAAGGCTCAAAAGTTTCGGGCGTATTTACACAAAATGCGTTTTGTGCAGCACCCGTTTTTCTTTGTAAAGAACATTTAAAAAATACATCAGGCATTCGTGCACTCATTGTGAATACAGGTTGTGCTAATGCGGGCACAGGTGAAGATGGCATGTTAAAAGCTAAAGAAACATGTGAAGCTGTCAGCGAACTTCTATCGATTAAGCCGCACCAAGTTTTACCTTTTTCTACAGGCGTCATTTTAGAAAGTCTACCCATTGATAAAATCAGAAGCGGATTACCTGACGCATTAAAAAATTTGGACCCATCTCATTGGATAGATGCAGCTGAAGCCATTATGACTACAGATATTGTGCCAAAAGCTGCGTCGAGAAAAATAAAGATTAAAGATAAAGAAGTTGTTATTTCAGGAGTAAGTAAAGGCTCTGGCATGATTCATCCAAATATGGCTACTATGCTTTCGTTTATTGCAACTGACGCTTCTATCAATCAAATCTTGCTCGACAAACTTCTTAAAGAAGTGACAGGGGAATCATTTAATTGCATTACTGTTGATGGAGATACATCCACTAATGATTCATTTATTCTGATTGCTACAGGAAAAGCGGAACATGATGAAATTAATCAAGAAGATAAAAGCTACGAAATTCTTAGAGATGCCATCCGTGAAGTTGCTATTGAATTAGCGCAGGCTATCGTAAGAGATGGTGAAGGCGCTACGAAATTTATTACTATTCAAGTGGAATCAGGCCTTGATAATGCCGAATGCAGAAAAGTGGGATTTGCGATAGCGCACTCACCTCTCATCAAGACAGCTTTCTTTGCATCCGATCCAAATCTTGGGAGAATATTAGCTGCCATCGGTTATGCGGGTATCGAATCGCTTGATATTACAAAAATACAATTATTCTTAGGAAATGTCTTGGTAGTAGAAAAAGGTGGCCGTGCAACTTCTTACACCGAGACACAAGGTCAGGAAGTCATGAAGCATCCTGAAATCAGCATGCGAATACTTCTTAATCGAGGTCACGCAAACGCAACAATATGGACATGTGATTTTTCATATGACTATGTAAAAATCAATGCTGACTATCGCACTTAAATTGTGAATATTGTTCGCGCAGCAGCAGCCGTTATTCAAAGACAAGATGGATTTCTTCTTATGGCTCAGAGGCCTCCTGGACGAGGGTGGAGTGGTTGGTGGGAATTTCCAGGCGGCAAGATTGAAGAAAATGAATCACCTTTTGAAGCGCTTCAAAGAGAACTTCAAGAAGAAATTAATATTTCTGCAAATGATGCGACATTATGGTTTGAACGTAGTTACAGCTACCCAGACAAAAAGGTTTACATTTATTTTTTTAAAGTCACGGATTGGACCGGTGAAATTAAATCATGTGAGAATCAATTATTAGAATGGCAAAATCCATCTCATGTATCGGTTGCGCCAATACTCCCCACTAACTTATTTGTTCTGAAATCTATTTTACTACCCCCAGTTTATGCAATTACCAATATTGAAGAGTTGGGCGAGAAATTATTTTTTGAGCGATTAAAAATCAAATTAGAAGAAGGTTTAAAAATGATACAGGTGAGAGAGAAAAAATTACCTTATCAGGATGTAAAAAAAATAGCTCAAAAGATTTTAGATTTAGCGAAACCTCATCAAGCAAAAGTTTTAATTAATGAGAATGAAGAGCTCGCTCTAGATATTGGAGCTGACGGAGTTCATTATCCATCACATAGTTTGATTCAATTAAAAGATAAACCAGAGTTTTCAATATGTGGTGCTTCTTGCCATAATCTAGAAGAGCTTATGATTGCACAAGATTTGGAAATGTCATTTGCTGTTCTTTCTCCCGTTCAAAAAACTGAATCACATCCACTCGCTGATCCGATAGGTTGGGAAATTTTTAGTGAATACGCAAATAAGTTAGATATGCCGATATTTGCCTTAGGTGGACTTAATCAAGAGAGTCTCACCACATCCTGGCAATGCGGCGGGCATGGCGTCGCGATGCAAAGAAGTATTTGGGAATAAGGCTATTTAATCAAAGCATCGATTGATTTATCAAAAGAATGATTTGCTTTGTCTTTAAAATGTAATATCAATTTCACTTTTTGACCAGCTTTAAGAGGGCCTTTAAAATCCATAAGCATTAAATGGCTGCCACCAGATTTAAATTCAAAAGTCTTGCCATGTTCAATTTTAATTTCATTTGTCATGCGCATTTTCATAATGCCTTTTTCTGTAATAGTATTATGCATCTCGATCGTTTTAATTCTCGGAGAAGTCACCGAGGTTAGAATTAAATCTTCATTACTTAAGAGTGACATGTAAGCGACACTCATGTCATCACCTTCATCAGTAGAGCCAATCCAGGCATTTTCTATTCTAATATCTGGCGCTGCCAATATATCTGTCGAAATTAAAAGTGCAATTATAAATAGTGTAAATTTTAAGAATTTCATAGTGAGAGCCTTAAAAAAATTTCAAGTAATATCTTCGTTTAAATTTTCGGGGTTGATTTCAACTGGAATTTTATAGCCTTCATTAGCCCATTGACCCAAATCAATCATGCGACATCGTTCGGAGCAGAAAGGTCTAAAAGTATTAGATAAGCTATACTCAATACTTTCGTTGCATTGGGGACAGTTTACAAAAGTAATCTTTGTTTTCATAGCCAACAGATGCTGTATTTAAATTCAAGATTCAACTTAACAGGCTCTTTTTTTAACTCTTCATTCAGCTGATTAAAGAAAACATTGACTGTATATTTGTTTGCACTAATCTCAGGATAAATATTTAAAGTTTTTTCAAGTTCAAGTCTTATGAGGTCAAATGTTTTTAGTGGATCTATGGTTTGCTGATGCTTACCTTCTTTTGCTTTAATCGATTCTACGTGACATTGATTCCTCAGTATCAATAGAATGACAGAGGCTGCATCTTTGAACACCATAAGAGGTTGTGCCCAAGATTTAAAATCATCTAGTTTGGACTTTCTTGTTTTGTGAGAAGCCCAGTTACGAAAATTAGGAAAATCAACGTCTAATAACCCACCTGGCGAGCCGATTCTTTTTTTTACTTCTTCTAAAAATAAATTGTTATTGAAATTAAAGCCAGGCTTTACATCTATATTCTCTAATTTTTTTCGAGCGACTTGTATCATTGGAATGATTTCTTTTGGATTAAGCTGATCCTCTTTTAATGCTTGATGATCTAATAGAGCAGATTGTTTCTTTTCTTGTCTTTCAAGCTCTTGTAGAAAATCAATTTTTAAATCGGATCTAGATACAAGCTGCACTATCTCAAAGAGTGTATTGAAACAACCAAACTCAAAATAGTCGTGTGTATTTTTTAATTGGTGTTCAAATTTTTGATAGATTTCTTCAATACGAAGGAGTCTTCGAATGCGTTCATTAAGGGGAAATTCAAATATGATCATATGGGCATTATCGGATTGATTTTATTTAACAGCAACTAAATTTAAATATTTTTTATGTAATGCCTTAATCGATTCTGTGAGCATTTCTATTGAGCCATCATTAAGAATAACATCATCACCTTTTTCGATGCGGGAACAACGATCAATTTGTTGTTCGATAATGGATTGAATAATTGATGTATCGATACCATCTCTTTTTTTAACACGTTCAATCTGATTACTAACTTCGCAGTCAATCACAAGTGATCTTGATATGAGACTTGTATACTGGTTTGTTTCAAATAATAGAGGGATATCGATCACGACATAAGGCTCATCAGATAATACATTTAATTTTTCTTTTACTTCTTTAAGAATTTTTGGATGAAGGATCTTTTCAAGTTTTATTTTTTGACTTTTATCTGAAAAAATAATTTCCCTTAATTTTTTTCGATCCAATCGATTATCTTTATCGAATATATCCCCAAAGACTGATTTGATTTCCTCTATAGCCTGATGGTTTGTTTCTGTAATTTCTTTTGAAATTTTATCGAGATCAATGACTTTAATATTTAAAGATTCGAATATTTTTAGCGCTTCACTTTTACCTGATCCGATGCCGCCAGTCATCCCAATAATAAACATTATTTACCTTAAAATTTTTTAAATATTATGAATAAATTTACTTGAAATTATAGAATTAATCACCATTAATAGATCATGAATGATTTAAACTATGACCTATGAGTGAATTACAAAATACATTAAACAACTTAACTTCCGCTGAAGATCAGTCCGCTTGGGGCGATTTAGTGATTTGTCGAGTAGAAGTTGATTTGCCTAATTGGCTTTCGCAGCTCGCGGGCGGTAACAATTGGCAAGTTTACTCTGAATCCGAATATGACCACTCTATTAGTTTCTTGTTGCGACAAGGCAAAAAGGAAGCTGAAGTGACTTTGTTTAACAATGGCTATGCGCAAGTGGATCTTAACGGTAAATCAATTTTTGATGGATCCATCACTTCAGGCACAAATAAATGTGCGCATTTAACTTATTACCGTGCCGACAATGGCGATCCTATCGTGCTAAATTAATAATCCCTTGTTGTCACAAATTGAGTGAGCGCCAAGAGCGCATCTTTATAAACTGAAGATGTAATGTGTTGAATTAGTTTTTCGCCTTTTTCTATCTCTTCTTTTGCAAGCTCTCTTACATATTCTAATGCTTTGGTTTCTTTGACAGCATTTAAAACACTTTCTAGCTCTGTTAAGCCGCCATTTTCAATGGCCGCCCTGATAATGTTTTTTTGCTCATCACTACCTTTCTTCATGGCATATAAAAGAGGTAGTGTAGGTTTGCCTTCGGCTAAATCATCGCCTAGATTTTTCCCTATTTCTTCAGGATTGCCTGATAGATCAAGAACATCATCAATCAATTGAAAAGCAATACCCATATGCTTCCCAAACTGAGCAAGAACTTTAATATCATTATCATCAGCGCCACCGATAATGGCACCGAGTTCGGCCGCAGATTCAAATAATTTAGCTGTTTTGTAGTAAACAACTTTTAAATAATCTTCATCCTCAATAGAAGCGTTATGAATATTTAGGAGTTGCAAGACCTCACCTTCTGCAATTGTGTTTGTTGTATTTGCCAAAACCTCCATAACCTTCATGTGATTAATTTTCACCATCATCTGAAATGCTCTAGAGTAGATAAAATCACCCACTAAAACGCTCGCAGCATTTCCAAAAATAGTATTCGCTGTTTTGTGGTTTCTTCGTTTTGTGGATTGGTCTACCACATCATCGTGAAGAAGGGTTGCGGTATGAATAAACTCAATGACAGCAGCCAATTCATGGTGCTCTTTTCGAACAGGTCCAAAGAGTCCGCCAACCAAGAGAAGGGTGCTGGGTCTTAAACGCTTGCCGCCACCCTGAATAATATGGCCTGCGACTTGGTTTACGAGAGGCACTTCGGAATGAAGTGAGGCGCGAATAACCTCGTTTACGGCCAGTAAATCGCTTTTAATTGGGGATAAGATGGTGCTAAGGGTCACAAAAACAAGGCTTCAAGGGTTTTTAAAGGCTTATTTTAACATAGCCCTCTCCACTGCTTTTGTAGGCAAAAAACCTTCATCTTTAGCCTTGAAGAGTTTGCTTAACAAGCCTAATTTAAGTATAATTCGCGATTCTTTTAAAGTTGTTAAAGTTTGAGGTTTTATCATGTACGCAGTAATCAAAACAGGTGGTAAGCAATATCGCGTA
>Ga0192647_100275_pt1 | contig 35503 bp, 19 predicted proteins | sample LauGreFa1BDMLBSN_2_FD_133046 | JGI IMG/M metagenome (GOLD analysis project Ga0192647, IMG submission 133046) | Freshwater lake microbial communities from Lake Michigan, USA - Fa13.BD.MLB.SN - reassembly | ecosystem: Environmental > Aquatic > Freshwater > Lake | place: Lake Michigan, USA... | reverse complement strand
AAATAATTAGTGTTAACCAGTTTTATATTTGGTTTATTTTTTAATATTAAACTTTCCAAGTTAGAAGGAGCAGCAGGAGAGCTTTCAAATGAGCAGCTAATATTCAAACCATTTTCCGCTAGATTAATATTCAATTGGGCCAAACCATTATTAACTGATAAAATCTCTTTTAAATCAGATGGAATTTCGCTACAGAATATTTCAGCTGCAAACTTTAAATTAGGTTGGGAAGAGGAAGCGTTTGTTGAATCGTAATAAGTTTTTAAAGCATTATGAAAAGCTGAAAACGTAGTGAATTGATAGTTTGGATCATCTCCATTATATCCTTGATATTCTATGAACACTGGATAATTTGCAACTTTAGTTAAATCAACAGGCGCTGTTATGAAGGAGGGAGAGGTTTCATCTCCGAAAAGCTCTCTAACATTCGGTGTTATATTGTTAATGTTTAAATCGACAGAAAAATTTTCATTATTTAATATTTTATATAAGTCTTCTGGGCTTTCTAAACCGCCCATGACATAATTTCGAAACGGCAAGAATGTTTCAGAAGTAGTTTTACTGATTAAATCGATAAGATAATTATTTTGAGAAGGAGCAATTATAGACTCATATTGATTAGTTGTTTTAAATGTTAGGTATGGTATTTTAGTAGCGCTTCTCAAAGTCTGAATTAGAACTTCATTTGGTTTGTTAACCAAAGCTTCTAAGCTTAAATTTCCATTAATAGTTGAAGATCTAAATACCTGACCAAGAACAAAATTATCTAAAAATTTATTATTGAATCTTCTTATCGTTATTCCAAAACAACTATAAGGATCTGGTCCAGCAGCAAAGCTAACGGCGTTGTCAATTCCTATATCATTTTCCGCCAATTCACAAGGTTTTACACAAGTCTCGTAAAGCAATGTTTTATTACATGTTTTTTTATTTAAAGCGAGTGTGCTAGGTCTACCAGATGAATTTATATTTAATATTTTTTCACACCTAGAATAGATGCTATTTTGAATTTCAATAGGATTAGATACTCCACCAACAAAAATATTTGGAGTTTCGATTGAATAAATTTGTCTTTGATTATTCACTCCAACTAAAACCCCGAATTTGAAAGATCCTAATGCAACATTATTAATGTTAATAGGTAAAGCAGCCTGCAACATTGCCAAAGAAACTGGAGACAACTCTTTAAAAACAGGAGAGTAAATTTCAGTAAGATCTATTTTTTCTGGAGCTGCTGTTGTTGATCCAGCAATAGAAAATGTTAAATTAGATATATCTTCTATAAAATCTTGATAAACTCCATAAGCAGCAGAGGTTCTTTCGTGAAAAAATCTAAATTTTTTAAAATTATTTAAATTGCCTTGGAGTTGATCAAAAGATTCTTGAGCCGCTCTACAAACAGTATTAATATTTGCAGCTGTTTCAGATAAAACTCTGAATGCGTTGTAATACTGAGCAGTACCAGAAGAGTAAATAGCCGATAAAGATTGAAGTAAATATCTGGCTTTCTTAAAAAAGTCTAATTGATAAATTTGACCTACTAAAACTTTTTGAACATTAGCTGAGGAAACTAATTCGTATTTACCATAGAAATCCTCATTTCCATATTCTCCATCTAGAGATTCTATAACATCTGTCCAATAATATCTACCAATAGAATCAGCAATAAACATCTCAAAATCAAAAACAGTTTTAGCTAATTCTTCATTAAAAAATCCTAAATCTAAATTATAGCAAGGAGAACCGTCTTCAGAAAATAAATTCTGACTTGCTATTTCTAAAACTTGAGATATAGACTCTGAAAATAATAAATCTTTGTTATTAGATAAATTTATTTTAGCTCCATTTGGATTTCCATAAAAAGGAATAAAACCCAACGCAGGAAAAGCTCCTATAGAATAATTATATATCTCTCTTAATCTCGGGGAATGTTTTCCTAAAATAGCAGAAGTGAGAATTTGAGCTTTAGTCCTAAAAGATCCTGAAAAATCCCTAATTGTTGTTCCGTTTCCAAAAACTCCTGAATATTCCTTAAAAATATCTATATTTTTAAATGATTTATAACCTAAATTATTTTCATAAGATATAGTTTTTTGCTTAGCTTCTTTGAAGTAAGAAGATGAATACACCTTTAATTTTTGCTGCGATAAATCATATGATAAATCTTCCGATTTAACAACAAATGAAGAGTTAGAAGAAGAAGATTCTAAATTTTCTAAATCCAACTTAACTCCAAGCACTGATTCTTTTGAAAAAGATGAAGACAAGTCAATCCCTTTTATTGTAAAAGAATCTAAAGAACTATTAGAAAAATCTATGCAATAAGAATACGCATAATCTTCACACCATTGGTTTAAAACTTGCCTTAATGTTCCCTTGTATTGTTTTTTTAACTTACCATTTGATTTATCTTTAATGCTATCGTAATTAGTTGTTATTGATGCGTTTGATGGTTTTGGGTTTTGCGAAATAGAAATACCTAACGCTTTAATTGCTCTCAATAATGTTTCAAATGAATAAGAAACCTCAGCAGCGTTACAGGGTGCGTCTTTGAATTCTTCTTCCCCCAAGATTATAACAGCTCCATAGCCTTTATAAATTGTTTTATTTTTATCTTTAGAAGAAATTAATATATAATTACTTTTATTTTCTTCTAACACCTCTCCTGAAATGATGTTGACGTTCGAAAAATTGGCGTTCCCAGAAGTTTTTAATTGAGAAAAGAAATTATTCTTAAATTTATTATTTGAAAAATGTAATGTTTGACGCAATTGATTTAAAGTAACTTGCCCAGCAGCGCATTGAGTTCCAATTTGAGGACACGATATTTTAATATTACTAACTAAAGCGTCGTTTTCAGATCTTTCATCAAGAGCTATTTCTTGACCTAATAATCCAACATATATCTTATCTAAAACAAAAGAATTATCTTTCAATACAAGATTTAATATTTTTTGATCATTTTTCTTGCTTATCGAAAATGATACAATTTTAAAATTTGTAAACTCATAAGAAGAAGATCCATTGGGATTATAAATTCCAACATCGTAAGAGCAATTTATACCTATATAATTTGGATCTATGTTAAAATCCTTATCCGCTATTTTTGATATTTCATTTTGAGCGCCTAAAGAAGCTCCCACACCACTTGTCCCAATATTGCCAGTGGAATTAGATGGAGCTAACTTTTGAGATGCAACAAGACCCTTAACCCTACGGATATCTCTTTTACGATCTGAAATGATATCTGTGTTTAATTTTACTTGATTTAAGGTTCTATTTAAAGCTAAGTTTAATGTCAATACCGTAGCTGCTCCGTTATACCCCACGTCTAAAGACATATTATAAACATAACCATTGAATAGTTTATTATATAAATTCTCTACAGTAGTACCTATTCTCCGCTTTATATTTATAGTGCTATTTTTCTTTACTTCAGCCATATACCTTAATATCTATTACACGTTAAAAAAACCTGTATTATTATTATAAATTTCATCGACATACGGCTCTAATGAAAATGAAGAATATTTCAAACTGAAATCTGATACCTTTTCATAGTCAACGTATTTAACTTGCCTAAGGCCATTTATCCAAACCTGCTCATCAAATAGTTTTATATTTGTATCAAAATTATTATCATTATACCCCGTATATCTAGATAAATTCGAATTATGTTTTGGCAAAACCAATAAATCTCCAGCAACCATACCTGAAGGCCTAACTACTATTCCACTAGTTACATTGTAATAATAATCAACTCCAGATATTAGCTTAATTCCATTTAAATATAAATCTCTATTGTTAATAAAACTAGTAGAAAATACTGCAAAACCGCTGTTTTCTTGAGCTGTTGTTATTCCGGTAATCGAGCCTGATCCATAAATCAAATCATAAACAGCAATGTCATCTTTATCAAAAAATCCATCAGATTCCAAATAAGCTCCAGAAACGACAAAATCACCAGTATAAGATGAAGACAAGGAAGTGAGTAAAGGTTCAACCAAACCATTTAGATAAAAATTAACAGTTTCACCGCTTCCTGTTGGCAATATAGAAAATTTATTATTTGAACTTATAAATGCAGATGTCAAATTGACATCGTTTGAATTTTTTCCAGAGAATGAATAAACTTCTTTATAAGAACTATCAAAATTGTTAAAAGATAAAATTTTCGAATTACTAAAATTTAAAATATAATTATAATCAGGCAAACCACTATTCGTATAAAATGTCCACAATTCATAATCGCCAGTAACCGAGCCAGTCAACTCAACTAATTTTTCTGAATAAATTAAACCAGTAACTCCCGAATAACTATAAATTGGAACATTTGCACCATTAACAACGTCGTATCCCTTTAAATATTTTTGATAACCTGTAATGCCTGTGCCATCTAAAACCGTTTGATATTCTATTCCTGTGACAGCATTAAATGTGTTAACTAGTTTTTGATAAGAGCCTGTCTGGTAACCAGAACAATAAAATCCTTCTGAAAAAGTATTTCTTTCTGGAAATTCCAATCCGCGATCCATCAATATGAATTGATCAATATATCCACTAAAATTTCTATAAGAAGACCCAGAAACACCTAACCCGCCCAAATAATAAGTATTTGATTTGCTATAGTCAGAAAGAGTAAACTTATCTTCTGTCGAGTAATAATTCAAATCTTCATACTGATGAAGCCCTATAAATAAATCGTTATCGATTTTAGTTAGCGAAGCTACATTTTTATTATCTAATTCTCTATTTAAGGTAAAAATTCTTTTTTCATTTGCGGAAATATTATATTCGCAAAATAATCTATTACATCCATTTATTCCAAAAACAAAGCCAGAAGTTTGAGAGATAGAATTCTTATTAGAAAATAAAACTTTATTATCAGAAAATAATCCGGTTTCTAAATGTTTAAAAGCTATGTAAACAGTCCAATCTTCTAAATCTAAATTTCCTAAAATTTTATATTTAGCAGACCCATTAAAATTTCCACTCACTAAAGAAAATGGAGTTGCTCCAGAGTCTGTAAAACCTAACGCAGGATAGCCAGTATCAATAATTTGCCCACCTGAATACTGCAACCCAGTTTCTTTTTGTAGATTAAATTCTAAATACCCAGTAGCTCCAGCCGTTAAACTTAACTGATAATAATTTGTGTTTTGTATTGGAGATCTAAAATCATAATCAATCAATAAGTTTTCTTCTGGAAGAAAAATTTCATTTAAAAAACCTGACTTTACTGAAGCGTTCATATTTTAAGATGCTGTAGTTGATCCTTGATCTGTTGCCATAGAAGATTTTATGATTCGACGATTTAGTTTTTCTGATTCTTTTAATTCATATGAATATAATTTAGATAAGCCTATAGTAGAACCATATTGATTGATAACAGAAGGAGTTGTTGAGCTAGAATTCTCTACAGAAAATATCGAAGTTTCTTCTTGAATAGAATCTGAAACAGCCATCTGGGCTGGAAATTTATTATAGAAACTATTGCCATCTTGAGGTTCTATTAAAGATTTTATATTATTAAATAATGTTTGCTCAGTTTTTCCAGAACCCGCTATCTTCATTTCGACAGAAATTTTTTCCCTCTTTTTTACATTAACATCAACAGCTAAATGTTTTGTCGAATCATTACAAGATGAGGCGTAAGAAAAAATCGTATTGTATGGTTCATATGTTATCGAGTAATCATTAGTATTTAAATCTAAAAATCTATCTTTGTTATCAAAAGTAGCTGAAATAGAAATCGTTCCTAATATAGAGTTATTATCAATATTGACTTGAGATGGATTTTGATTTAAAGCAAGTATTGGATTAGAGACTCCTAAATATCCAGTATAGTAGTCATTTGCAAAATCAAATAATCTAGGTTGAGTAGAACTAGATCCGCCTAACATTAAAACCCCTAAATACTCAATTGAGTTATTGTATCTATTGGTAGTAGAGCCCCTAGCTTTTATTTCTCCTCGAAGCTCAATAGTTGTTATTTTTGTTAAATCATCAATTGTATGATTTATAGATGCATCCCAATAGCAACCTGAATAACAATATTTATCATTTGCAGAACTATAAAATTCTAAATTATCATAGGAAGCATTAAATTGTATTTTTCTCGCTAATAAATCCTGAGCCACATTAAAATCTATTGGATCTTTACAAAAATTCAAAGAATTAGGTGCTCCATATTTTCCCGATATTATAGAGTATGGATTTAATCCTGACAATTGAGTTAATAATCCAGATAATAATGCATCACCAGTTGCTCCTGTTACGCCAGCTTTAATTTCACCCTGAATACTAGCTGTTACAAAATCATCACCCGCTCCCGAGATTAAATTAGTAGAATAAGAAGTTAAATAATAATTGTTAAAAGAATAATTATTTTGGGCTTCAGCGTCTCCGCTGATCATTTTAAATCTATAAGTTTGTTGTACTGAATAATTTAAAGATAAGCGATCTAAATTTTCAGCTACTTGTATTAAAACAGGAGTAAATGAACCTGAGTTGCTAAATCCAGATATTTGACCAATAGATTTTACATAAGAATCTCCAGTTCTACCTGCTACATAATTTTTTACATTGTTAATTGCATTTGTAATAGAAGTCGTAACAAAACCTCTAGCAGAAATTGTTCTATTTATTGTTCCAAATCCGTCATCTCCTTCGGATATTGATATCTCATCTCTTGGCTCTAGAACTCCAAAAGCACCGGAAAAAAATCCACTTAAACCAGAAGGATAAGAGGTTAGCGAAACAGAATAATCAACAGTTTTTAAATATGGCGCTTCTTGAAAACTTATTTCATCTATAGAGCAACCAGAAAATGAAAATATTTTATTATAAAGAGATCCAGCTGTTCCATTTGTTCCATAATAGCCAGTTGCCCCATCAGGGCCTTCATAAATATCTAAAGTCTTATAGGAGTTAGAAAAAATATTAACTAGTCCAGTTTGTCCACTGTATAAAGCTCCATAAGAGTTACCTGTGATAGAACCTCTTAATGAAATTTTATGAGATAAACCCCAACGATCACCATAAGAAAGCACCTCATCATTTAATGATAAAAAAGGCGTTGGACCAGTCCCAGAAACAGGAACTACTAAATCATTATATTTAATTATTACGTCAGACATTTAATTAATTTTTTCTCTGATTGTTAAGAATTTAAATGATAAATCAGCTCTTAGATTATAAGAACTATCAAGGTTTAATTTTAAATCTTCTAAAAAGTAAGTCAGTTCACCGCTCTTGTATTTTACTCCCTCATTAAATATTTTACCAAAAACATTTATAGCTAAAGGATTAGATCCAAACAAATAACCAGATGAAGAATCAAGCATCTGAGTTGTCATCAAAGATTTAATCTTATCAAAAACTACTGAAGAACTTTGATTAGAAGCTGCTGGAGAACTTGCATATAAAACTTCTCTATTGATTTTCATATTAATAGATATGTTTCTAGTACCTTCCGAAAGCTGACGGGTTTGATAAATTATTTCTTTATAATTTGGAACATTAACAGTGGAAAATCTATTTATCGGCATTTGATTTGATTCTGAAATATTTAATTCAGCAACCAAAGATGATGTATTTTTTATATTAGGAGAATTAGAGTAAGATTTAGTATAATTAATTGAAGCTCCAAATTTAGTATAACTTACTTGCAATGAAGTTCTTGATCCGGAATAATTACTACTTGTATTAGTTAGTTTTTTATAATAAGGACTAATAACATTTATATCCGAAGGGCTAGGAGATGTAATTATGTTAGTTTTAAAATCACTGATCTGATTAAAACTTTTACTTTTATTTCCATAATATTTAACTGTTCCTTCTATTACAGCTTCTACCGTTCCTAAATTGTTTTTTGATAAATTAACTACGTAAGAGTGATATCTAGTAGGTGACGAATAAGCATTACTGCTAGTAAAACTTATTTCGTAAGACACTTCATTCTCTACCCCACTTAAATCTTTTGTTATAGAAACAGGTGTATTTTTTAAACTTTCTGCTGAGTAAACTTTTGGTAGGTTAGCCGCAAAAATTGGATAGTATGTATTAAAATATAATGCAAAATAATTATTGCATCTTGTATAAGCTGAATTTAAATTTGACTCTAGTTTAGAAATGGCGTTTTGCCTTGCCGTAGCGTTATCACTACCTTTCCCTTTGATTCTTCCTCTTTCTTTTATTTGAATTAATCCATCTGCTCCATAAGAAACGTCCACTAATAAAGTTTCAGAAGTGCTAGAAGAATTGTCTGAAAAAACAGTATAGTTTTTAGAATATCGATATGTATAATTTATTATATCTATTTGTTGCTCTACTAAAGAAGAGCCATAATCAGTGTTTGATATCTGAAAACTTGTTGAGCTATATAAAGATCTTATTGAAGATAAGGCATCTAAACCTTGCGCAAAAAATGTGTTAGCAATAGTATTAGCTACGGAAGTTAAATCTGTTGAGCTTTGCTTATCTATATTATCTAAACCAAATGACAATGAGTGACTCGCTAAAAAATTACCATCTTCTTGAAGAGTAAAAGAAAAATTTTCTACAAAATTATTTATCTTATACCAATTATCTGTTAGAGATCCTACTGAGGTGGGTAAATTGGAAGCGGCAAATGATCCCGAAGAATCATCTTTGAAAACTTCCATTGTTATAGTAAATTTACTAAACCTTACAGCATTTTCGTCAAAAGTTACTGAAGTTGGAAATGTAAAAGATAAAAACCTAACCTTGCCATAAGATAAACCGTTTAATTTGAGATCAACAAAATCTGTTGAGTTTTGTAATAATGATTTTATTTGCCGAAAGTGTTCAGAAATAGGAATTGAAGATTCTCTATTTGAAAAATATCCAGTAACGCTTATGTTTTCTTTTCTTCTATAAATAAAAGCTCCTGCCTTTTCATTTTCTAAACTATAATTTAATAAAGTAACTACCGCAAAATCTATTGCTGTAGACCCAAAAGTTAAAATTGTTTCAGATGAAAAAGCCATATTTATGCTAAGTTTTGTGGGCCCATTTTTCTAGCAAATTGATTTGGGAATTGAGACTGTAAGAACTCCATAACTCCTGCAATTTTATCAGAAGTTGTTTCAAATGTTCTTTGATCATTTATATTAACAACATTAGAATTAGTTATAGAAGATCCAATCTTATCCATCATAGGAGCAAAGATTTTTTGAAGAGCTTCCGACATGGAATTAGCAAACTGCTCCCCAGCAAAATTAGGAACAAATCCATTAGCTGCATATCCCAATTGAGCTTGTTGAGCTGGATTTAATATTGCATATTGCTGGTTGGGATTTTTGGGTTCTGCGCCAAAGAATCCCATTCTATTGTAAACATCTCTTGCTGGAACTTCTATCTCTGCGCTATTAGTTACTACATTTTTATAGTATTTAGACATTTGAGGAGCCGCATTTCTATATCCTGCATAGGCTGGGCTATTTAAAATATCTTGTCTTTCTTTCAAAAATGCAGACGAGAAATTAGGAATAAAACCTTTGGATTTATTTTTTGACTTACGTAATTCTTCTACAGAAATACCTTTAGCAAAAGCTTCTTTTATTTCTTCATCTGAATATTGAACTCCTCCTATTTTAGATGGTTGTTGAGCTGCTCCAGCATTTTCTCTTCTCATTTGCTCAACTGAAGTACCTCTCGCAAATGCTTGTTGAACTTCTGCGTCATAAAAACCTGTTCTGCTACGATTTCTTAACTCTTGGACAGCAGGATTTTTTAAAGCTGCCATTTCTCTTTTATCAGCTGTTTCTTTTTCTTTTTTGCGAGATAAATAAGTGCTATAAAGACTTGGATCATCGAAATCTTCTTTTCTAAAAGTGCCGTATGTTTTTTCTTGTTCTATTAAGTAATTAGCTTTATCTCTAGATGAATATAGCTCATTTAAAGATTCATTTTCTTTTATCCCACGAACTATTCTACTTCTATTTTTTGAATCCATCTCACCCTGCTCTTCTGGAGTAGGCATGCGTTCATTTCTTTGCGTAGTAACGTAATTTTCCTCAGATGGAACATTATAAAAACGATTAGGAGAACCAGTAAAATCATTATACATGATTGTTGGTAATGGATTCTCGATAGCTCGTTGTCTAGCTCTTTCTTTTGTAGCTTTAACAGACTCTTCAGCAGCTACTTGATTTTGAAAATCTACTATCTCTGCATTTCTTTCCCTTGCGCTTCTTACGTCTCTCATTGAAGAAGTTTGTACTGTTGATGCCATTTCTCCGGGATATCTTGTTTCAGCATTTGCGAATTTATAAGTTCCTGTTGCTGGATCTCGCATTAATGGTCTATCTAAATTCTTTTCTGTTTCTCTTTTTAATCTTTCTTTCTCTTCCTTAGGAATATTCATATCGTTAATTGCAGCATTACGATAATTAATATAATCATCAGGAGAAACTTTACCACTAGCTACATCAGCAAGAGATAAATTTGGTTTTGTTAAATTAAAATTTGTCATTCCTGCTCTTTCAAAAAAGCTTTTAGAAGCTCTTCCTGCTGAAATAGTAGCATCTCTTCCGGCATACTCTTCTCCAAGTCGCTCTCCTATTCCTAATTTATTTTCTATCACATTTCCTACTCTATATCCATATTTTCCTAATAAATATGCTTGGCCTAAGGGATTTGTAGCTAGTGTAGCATCAAAACCGAATCCAACAGCCCCCCCTACATAATCGCTAATTCCTCTTCCTTCTTCTGGTTTTTTTCCAAGAAAAATGTCTGAAAAATCTTCAGCAGTTGTGTAGTTTTTTGAAGTGGAAATATTATACGCTTCTAAAATACCTAAAGCTCCCGGTAAAAGAGTTCCTGCTTTACCGAATAATGAACCGCCTAGTAATCCTCCAGCGATAGTATTTACAATTGCTCCAGTATAATCTCGTTCTTTTGCTTTTTCTACAGCATCATTTAAAGTATAAGCTGCTCCTAATGCTCCCATACCAAAACCAGCTAAACCAACTGCCCCTCTTATTCCTTTTGGTCTTTCTATATTTTTTATTTTTGATAATATATTTTTTGCGCTCGAAGGAGCTTCTGTTATTTTTTCGCCTATTTTAGAAGCTGTGCCTCCAATATTTTTTGCGATATCTGAAATATAATTTTTTGCTCCGCCAATTAATCGATTAGGAAATTTTTGAAGATTAGAACTTCTTGGAATATCAACTTGAGTTTGAGCAGCAGGAAATAAAAATCTATTAATTGAACTTAGTAAATTAGGAAGAAAACGAGAGGTATTTTTTGCTCCCGAAAGAATATTAGCTCCGATATTTTTTCCACCTTTAGAAGAAGTGATTTCGTTGAAAAGATTTTGCATTACTTTTTCACCAAGATATCCACTAGAACCATCAAAGGAGGATGGATTTAATTCAAATACAATTGTAGAAACTTCTGGTCTTCCTGATCCACCAAAAAATTTATTTACTTTGACCCCCGCTGCTTCCGCCTCTATAGCTGTTGTTGCCCCAACATCAACGCCAAAAAAAGCATTTTTAATTTTTTGTTTTTTAACTAATTCTCTAATATTTTCTATTGCTGTTTTGGAAGCTGCTTTTTTAAATGATTTAGCAACTTTTGTTGCATCGTTTTTAGAAAGTCCACCTTTTTGTAATGATTTTATAGTTTCTTTATGAGTGATGTCTTCCCAACTCGCCTTATGGACTATTCCTCCTTTAACTAACTTTACTCTTCCGTCATTATCAACAAATACATGAACTCTAGCTTCGCCATAATATGGAGTTACTTTTTTCTGAGTAAAAAATCCATAACCTTTATCATTTATTCCAGCTTGATGATCTTTAAATCTTTTTATAATAGTAGCGGCATCTGTTTTGTTCAATCGCTCAGAAACTCCGAATACACCTTCGCTTCTCCCGTTAGTTTCTCCAAAAGCAGTTTTTACAACTACAGGAGAACCTCCAGACATTTTTTCTATTTCTAATAATAATCTTTCAGGATTTAAATTATTATTTCTATCTAGTTTTCTTAAAACCCCATCTAATTTACTAGATTGAGCTATACCGGGCAAATTATAGCTAATTTCTCCTAATTTATTTATAGGTGCAGGTTTAATACCTAATAAATTACCTACATTAAATCTTCTAGTCGAAATACTTGTAGACTCTCCCGCCGCAGGAGCGAAACTTGCTGAAATAAATTTTGCTCCCTTAGGCAGTTCATTCGGAAAAAATCTTTCTTCTGCTAAAGAGCCATTTTTATTAACTTTACGAAACAGTTGCTCGTCATTATCCCATAAATATAATTTTCCTTCTTCAGCTGATTTTAATGCTTCAGCTCTCATTTTTTCTCCACCAATTGCGAAATTAGGAACATATCCTTTTGCAAAATTAGCTGTTACTTGAGGATTTGTATTAGGAGTAATTTTCTTTAATAAACTTGGATCTTTTAGAAATGGATATTCACTAATTACTTTTCCTGTTTTTTGATCTTTATATTTATAAGTTCTGTCAGCTTCTTTAAAAAGCTTTGGTAATTCAGATAAAGGTATTTCTCCTGTGATGTTTACAGGTTCTGTAACAGAAGACATTCCTGCTCTAATTGTATTTTTAAGTCTTCCTGTGAATGATCCACTCGCTACATCTTTATTTACTTGATTATATGCTGAATTAGGGTTTGCTAAATCGCCAGAGGGTTTAGAAGAAGGTTTGAAAAAATCAAATAACCCTTGCTCTCCTTCGTGAGTATCAAAATCCCAGCGATCAAAGAATTTTAATTTTCCTCCCTCTATCGAATACCCGTAATTACTCATTACAGAGTGTCTATGCGCAGTTGGATCTCCTTCTAATTTTGATTTAACAGCATTTAGAACTGCTCTATTAAATAAATTTTTTCCTTCTGGTGTTCCTCTATTAAAACTAACTGTGTTGTCAGCATTTTTAACATAGAATTTTTGCCAATCAGTTTGAGGCTCTAAACCATACATCCATCTATAAACTGGCTCTCTTGCTTCTGTAGCTCCTTTATCAGCAACATACGTTCCCTTTTTATATCCAGCTGTTACTTGATCGGAAGGAGTGTCTGTTATAAACGAATATAAAGATCCGCCTAATCCTGTTTCTCCCAATTGTTTTACTTTTGATCCTAAATCATAATTTACGGGAGTAGTAACATTTGTAAAAAATCTTCCAACCATTTTGCTGATAACAGGAATTTTTGCAGTACCGGGAGGCTGCAACATTTCCTTTTCTTTATCTGCAAAATTAGGAATAAAACCTCTAGAAGCTAAACCTATGCTAGACAAACCATTTGGTTCGTCAATTGTATTTGTGACAGCTAGTCCAAAAGGATTAGAAGAAGAAACTAATTTTTTACTTTGATTAACTCTTATAGAAGACTCAGGAACATATTGACTTTCTCTATCGATAGCCTCCCTTAATGGATTATAAAAAGAGGGAATAAATCCTTTAGACATCCCTAATGGAATTGGAGGTGGATTTTGACCGCTATACGAAGGAGTTGAATTAGTTGTAGCGTTTATAACGCTATTTGGAGCTGTTATTATTGATTTTTGAATATTAACTTGATTTCCAAAGGCTTGTTCTATAGTTTTCTTTATATCTGTATATAACTTATCTCTTTGTTCATTTGCTTTGGTGATAACTTCTTGTTGCTGAGGTTCTGTTTCTTTTTCTTTAGCTTTTATTGCAGCTTCTTCATCTAATTTAGTAGCTAAACTTTTTAGCACTTGTACTAAATTTTCATTTAAATAATTTGTTGCTTCTGTTGGCGTTTGACCAGATGAAAGTTCTGCATTAGCTTGAGATTCAGCCATCGATCTCAACTCAAGCATTCCTTGAGGAGATAAAGCTTTTTGTCTTAATAGCTGAGCCTCATTTCCAAAACCAGTAGACTGCAATAAATCAGCGTTTCTTAATAAATCTCTTTGTAAATCTTTAAATTTTAAATTAGTTAAAGTTTTTGTTACATTAGCTAATCCCTTAGAGCTTTCTAAAAGTCCGGGAAATTGATCTTTCAAAGATTTGAAAAGATTAGTCAATCCAGCTGCTTGAGATCTTTCTGATCCTAACATTGAACCTAATCTATATTCCAATGCGCCTCTTAATGGAGCATTTATTGAATCGATACGAGATCTAGCGTTTACAGACGTGGATATGCCGCCTCCAAAAGAGAGTTTTTCTTGAATGCTTAAAACTTTTAACTGAGCATTTTTTTGAATTTCTGCTATTGCGTTTTGAGTTTGAAGTTCTTTATATTGATTTTCAGCAAAACCAGCCAAGTCCTCAAGTTTCTTTTTCGTTTCGGGATCACTAACTCCAGAAATTAAACCTTTAACAGTCAAAAATGTTTTATCATTTATTTGTTTTATCTCAAGCAAGCCTTTAATTAATTGAGGATCTAATTTTAAACTTCTATCGTTATTTAATGCAGAAACTCTATTTGTAAAAGCTGTAAGAGCTGACTTTTGGGCGTCTGCCTTTTTAATATCAGACTCAAAACTAATACTTGATCTCTCACCAAATTTAGAAACAAACTCTTTAACTCCGCCTAAACCTTCTGTTCTAGCTTCAGTTTCAGCTTGACGTTTTAATCTTTCGTTCTGAATTCGATTTCTAAGAGAAATTTCTCCAGCTCTAATCCGTCCTAAATCTTCGCTAGCTTTTTTGCTGATCTCATTATATTTTTGCTCTGCCTTAACAACCTCTAAAAATTGAGGAATTAATTTTGTTTTAGTAGTCTCATCTACAGAATTAAAAAATTTAAGTAAAGGTTCTAAATTAGCTGATTTTAATAATTTATCAATATTTTCTGGAGCTAAATCTTGTTGAGAAGCTTTTAATAATTTATCCCCACCAAGAGCAGTTAATTTTTGAAAACTACCAAGCAGATCTTCAGGAGTAGCTTTTTCTTGTTGTTTCAAAGACAACACTTCGTCTTCAATCGATTTTTTTTGAGTGGCAGATCTGCGAGCTTCTTCTATTAAATTTACTCTTCTTTCCACACTTGGTTCCGCTCTTAAACGAATAGCTAAATCATTATTTTTTACAGATAATGTATTTATTAATTCTGATTCTCTTTTTCCTAATTTTAATAATTGATCAGGAGTGCTAGAAGCGTCTTTGAATGCAGCATCTAATTTAGAAATTGTATCTATTAATTCTTGGGTGCCTTCTGTTAAATTTTTAAATTCGTTAGCTGATTTATCAGCTTCTTTATCTATTTCTCTTTGTTTGCGTTGGCTAGTAGCATTAGAAAAACCAGCTACACTTGTTCCAGCGACAGCAGCGCCAGTTAAAAGAGCTGGTAATACACTTGCAGCTTTTCTACCAAAACTTTGCCCTTTAGAAGCTTTAAGTCCTTTGTAAAGTTGAGAGCCAACAGCGGTAATTCCACTAGCACTTTGAATTCCAATTGCAGTCTCTTCGTCGATTAAACCTTGAGATAATAAAGTATTTGTTATTCCACTAACAGCTTCCGCAACAAAAAACTCTATAACACCACCCACTCCACCTTCAGCATTTCCTGTTGGTTTTTTAGCAAATCTTCCGCCGGGACCACGGAATGGAGCAAAATTTGGAACATAACCTTTAGATTTATTAATTACATCATTTAATCCTCTGGGTTCATCTTTTTTATTTGTTACAGCAATTGGATTTCCTTTGCCGTCAAAGTGAGCCATGATTTGAGAGGCTGGTAAGCCAGTCATAGACTCTTCTCTATTTATAGCATCTGATAAACCTGAAAAATTTGGTATATAACCATTAGATAAACCTAGAATTTTAGAAGCAGCATCTCCCTTCTCCCATCTAAAACCAATTGGAAGTTTTGCAACTCTTACGGTGCCCATAAGTTTTAAAACTTCCTCATTAGATAAATTACCTGCAATTTTGAAAAGTTCTTGAGCATTAACTGGGTCTATTCTAGATAAAGCTTTTCCTTGTATGGCGTTTGGATAAATAGAGTGTTGAGAAGAAGCGGCTTCAACTAAACTTTCTTTTCCAAATTCAGCTAATCTGCTTATAGAAGCTCCAAAATTTTTATTCTTCTGATAAAATCTTAATATATCAGGCTCAATAAATGGAGAAACAATTTCTCTCATTTTATTAGGTCCTAATGTTTTGTAAAATTTCTTAAACAAAGTCGCTAAATCAACTGTAGATGTACCTTCTTGAATAAATTTTGAAGTTAATTTTGGATAAGCAGATTTTAGTGTTTCTACTACCATTTTGTTACCAGCCAATCCTTGTATTAATCCCAAATCTCCACCCATCCTTCCAGCTTGCGCACCAAAAATTACCCTAGATCCAGATTCAACAAAAGGCTTTATGAGTTTAATCATATCCTTTGTCTTTTCATTATTTAAAAAAGCTGCACCCATTCCAGATCTCACAAATGGATACTCTGGTCCACCACCATACTTACCCGATAAAGAATCATACAATGAAGATACAAATAAATTAGATCCTTGACCAACTATTCTTGGCGTAGCAAAGTTAGGTATATAACCAGAAGCAAATGAATTTCTAGTTACAGAACCCATTTGGCCTCTTGCCCAACCCCAAGTTCTAGCTTGCAAATCTCTAACTGGAACTCCTAATATTTGTGCTGCTTCCGCGTATTCTTTTACTAATTTATTGTAATATTTATATCCAGAAGGAGACTGACTAAAAAGTTTTCTTTTTTGTTTTTCAGATACAGCTCTCCTATCGTATTTATCTTTTAAAGCTCCTCCATTTCTCACGTAAATCGCCCAACTATCCATTACTGATGGTACACCTATTGGGTTTTGATAATTGCCAAATCCTGAAAACTTATCAGATAATAATAAACTTTGAGCGAAATTTTGAGTCTTTGCTCCTTTTCCTAAAATAGACATTAATTCCGTTGGAGAACCGGAAGATGCTAACATTTTTTTAACTTTTTCTACATTTTTAGGAAGAATAGCTAAATCATCATAAGGTTGATTTTTTATTATTCTTTCTAAACCCTTTCTTGCGTCCAAATCTGAAGTATTTCCTGACAAAGCAGCTAAACTATAAGCTAATTTTTCCATTCCAAAACCAGAAATATTAGATAAAGTTTTTAATTCAGAATTAACAATTGGATAGTAAGAAGCTGCTTTATTAGCTTGGCCTAACCTAACAGCATCTTTTTCTGTTAAAGACGCTTTATAAGAATCAACAATATTTTTAACAAATTTTGAGCTGGCAAAATTAGGAATATATCCATTAGACATGCTTGGCACATCTTGCATTCTTCTATATCTAGGAATAAATGCCGTTTCTCCTGTCCCTGCGAAATTTGGAATAATATCTTCTTGATCATTTGCCATGATCGTTTGAGTTCTTCCCTTTACCGTTGCTCTAACTAATTTAGCTTTTGGATTTTTGGCTCCGAATTGTTTTGCTTCGCTAACCTCTTGCTCAGCTAAATCAAATAAACCTGCTGGAATGTATCCACCCGCTCTTCTCCTTCTAGGTCTTGCAGGAGGAAGATCTCTTAAATCAAATACAGGAGGTGTTCTTGAAGAAACGCTTCTTACGATTGTTTCCGATAAAGTTTTTTGTCTTTGAAGTTCTAAATTTTGTAATCTAATTTGTGCTAAAACTTCTTTTCTTGCTCTAGCTTCGCTATAAGTAGATGATGTTATATTATTATTTACATAACTATTTTTTTGTAATACAGCAGCAATTTGATTGACTAATGCTAGTTTTTTTTGCTCTGCTTCTCCACTAAGAGTTCCTCCAGAAACATATCTATTTAATGGTGAAGTAATGTCTTTAGATATTGTTTTGAAAGAAGTAATTAAAAATTTCCCTAATCTAGCAGTTAATAAAGCTCCTAACCCAAGAGCTAATGGACCTCCAATATTTAATAAAAGATTTCCTGCGGTTTGAAGTAATCCACTAGTAGCTGGTTTTAGCGTTTCTCTAAATTTATCAAAAAATCCATTAGCTAAAGATTCACCAGCTTTGGATCCAATATCTTCTATCTTATCTGGAGCCAAAACACCCAAAAGACTGTTAGCTAAACTTGTACCCCCAGTAATTAGAGGCCCAAAAAGATCTTTTCCAACTTGCTCTCCAACTTGCGTAGCTAAAGTTCCAGTTTTAGCTAATAAAGCAGAGTAACTTTTATTTAATTCTTCGTTTTTCTTTCTAGCTTCATCTGTCGCAGTGCTAGCTATTTTTAATGAACTTGCATAAATGCTGTTGGCACTAGAAAGATCTCTAATTACAGCTTGTAATTGGTTGATTTGATAAACGCCACCAAGTAGTTCTGCTGTTCTTGCTTTTTCTACTTGACTTAAATTTCTTGTAGCATCAGCGTAGTTTTTTAAGATTTCAATTGCATTTAAAAGAGAACCATTTTGATCTGTAACTGTAACTCCTATTTGTTTTAACTGCTCTAGAATTTCTGGCCTTCTTACTCTTGTAAAAATTGTCTTTAAAGCGTTACCGATTACAGCACCTCCACGACCTGTGATTTGTTGAGCTGTTGTGACTGTGGCAACTAACTCATCAAACGATAAACCGCTTTCTTCCGCTGAGCTTCCTACGCGAGTTAAAGCTTCGCTCAATTGAGCAGCGCTTACAGCAAATCTAGAATCTACAGCAATTAATTTATTAATAACCTCAGAACTAGATAGAGCTTCTTTATTGAAACCGTTTAAAGCTGTAGTAATGCTATTGACTGACTGAGCATAATTGAGTCCAGAAACTCTAGAAAGAACTAAAGCATCGTTTGTTCTTTTAAGCGTTTCTTCTGTAGAAAGACCTTGGCGAGCAAATTCTTTAGCTGCCTCTGCTACATCTGCAAAATTAGTTGCTGTATTTCTAGCTATTGTAAATAAACTTTTTCCGAATCTATCAAGATTACTTTGAGACTCGCCTAAATATGTATTTAATTCAACAAGTTGCTTGTTTACTTCAATAGTTGCTCTTGCTGTTGCTGATATAACTTTATTTACAGCTAAAAGACCACCAGTAATAGCGCCGAATGCGCTAACACGCGCTGCTGCTGCTTGTAAAGATTTAGAAAATTCCGCAGCGTCTCCACTTATTCTTCCTAGAGGTTGAGAAAAACCTCTTCCAAGCCTAGACCTAAAGACCTCGATGTCTCTATACCCGGGAGCCGTATTTATCCTAAGATCAGCGAAAATTGTTGTAGGCATATTTTACCTTTTACCTTTATTTATTACACTAGATTCCATGCATTTTAATGAAATCTTCTTTTGTTAATTTATTTCCTGATTTTCTAGCCATTTCAGCCATGTCAATAGCATTACCTCCAGCCATTTTCTTAAGCTCTTCTTTAGAGGCTCCAACATAACTTACTCCTAGCATTTCTTCGTTTTTATTAGAATCGCTAGAAGCTGCTACCATCTCATACCAATCAATCATTTTTTCTGGATCTTCAGCAACGTCTTCTGGAGGAGAAGACTGAGCTTTATTTTGCATCAAAGATTTGAAATACTTGCATTGCGAAAATAAATTAGCTTGAAATACAGTTAAATCTTTAATATATTTACCATAAAAATAAAAAGCATTATCTTCGCAAAGATAAAACAGGTTCATTAAAAATGGACAAGCTGCAACTTTCTTAACTTGAGTCAAAGATAGTTTTTCATAAAAACTATTTAACAAGACTATTAAATCAGACAAACTGCTATCTTCTAAATTATCAAACTCTTCTCTAGTAAAAAATTTCTCAGATAAATCTTTATTCTTATAAAAAGCTTCATATATAAAACTTTCGTTGAAATGTTTTTCTATATAATCTTCAACGCAAAAACCAAGAGTTATTGTTTTTTCTTTTTGTATTTCTGAAATTCTTTTTTCGCAATCTTTAATTTTTCTTTTTGTTTCTGTTATTTGCTTGTTTATTATTAAATTTTTCAGTACCAAATTTAAATCTGAGCTTTGCTTCTTTAGATTTTCTAATTCAACTTCTTTTTCGCGCTCCCAAAGCTTTTCTTTAATAAGAAAAATTAATTTATCCTCTTTGTAATCTAAGCCCTTAGCTACAGCATCTTTCTCAAATATTTCTTTTTTCTTTGATAAAATTCCATTTTCTATTTCTGTAAAATGTTTAATAAAAATAGGCTTTCCCGAATATTCAAATTCAGAAAAGCCTAAACAGATTTCTCCGTATAAATTTTTTAGTAAACTTATTTTAGAACTTAAATCAGACACATTTCATCAAGAAATCAAATCTTCTTTGCTAACTCCAGAGTTTAACTGGCCAATTAAAAATGACCCCTTCTCTACAGCCTTAGCTAAAAATAAATCTTCAGAATCTTCAATCTTATTTAAATTCGCAAGTTTTTGTTCAAATGTTCCTTCTCCAAATAAACAAGTTTCAGAGCCCTCTTCTCCAGAATAAAGAAGGTGAAGAACAAACCAAAGATTCAATAAATCAGAAGCTCGCTTCTCAGCTGTGTTATCGAACAAGGAGTTTTGAATATTTTCGTATTCGAAAATCTTTCGGCGCAATTCCTTATACTCATCATTGATATTATTTAACTTAAGATCTTTTTCTGCTTGAGAAAGAGACGAGTCTTGATTTATTTTTTCAGATTCAACTTCCAAATAAATTGCTCTGCTATAATTTGTCGAATGTTGCTTTGCCTCTTCGTCTGAAGCTAAAATTCCCTCTTGCTGGAACTTCTTCATTAAAAACGGCTTAGTCACTAAACCTAACTTAATACCCTCTGAAACTTTTATAGAATAAAAAATAGAAGCATCATCTTGAATTTTTCTTGTTGGCTTTAGTATAGAAAACTTTTGAGGAACTGTTTTTTCAACTTCTCTGGTGACTTGAATTTCGTTTCCCGCCTCATCTTTTTCAGCTGAGGTTTCTTTAACCTTTTGTGTTTTATCTAAAGTAAATGAATGTAACCATTTTTCTTTCATATTATTTCAATGTTATATTTATAGATTTAAAAGACGTCTCTATGGATCTAATGGCATCATTGCCCGAGTCCAAGATTTTTTTTCTAATGTAATTATATTTATTATCGTCAAAATAATCTATATTTTTTACAAATTCATCAGAAGTTCTTTCTTTTACTTTTTCTAATAAAGCAACGTGATCCTTATGTAGATCTTCAATCATCTCGAAATATTTTTTATATAAAGAAATAATTCCTCGATCTATTTGAAACTTTAAATATTCTTTTAATTTTTGATCATCCATAATCCTACTTATTATAAGTAATAAATAGATAAAATAAAAATAAAAAACCCCCACCAGTTAAGGTGAGGGTTGTTTTTTGGTTTAGCGTTGAATTAGCCCGCTAAGAAGTGTAAGCCTGAGTTGTTACCAATCTGAGCTGACAACTCAAGGGTTACTGATTTATTTGGTCCAATTGAAGAGGTAATATTTTGAGAATCTAGTTTAGCACCCTTCAATGTAACATATGCTGTTCTAGGAGTACCGCTACCAGCTAAATAACCATTTAATGTTATTACGCATGTATACTTGGTTGAATCTCCAGTTCCAGTTACTAGTGAATATAGTCTCTTAGAAGCAAGATCTCCAACAACCGCATTAACAGTCATTGTCGAATTGATTGGGAATGTAATTTCCCTAGCAAATGCAAATTGTTTACCTAGTTTTCTAATAGGTTCACGATTAATTGTCATTGCTACTGTAACGCTTTGAATCTTAAGATCAGATTCAGAAAGACCAGCGCTTGGAGCGTCATCTCCATCAGGTAGAAGTTGTAGAGTGACATCTCCGGGTCTAACGGCTGAAATTTCTGTGTTAGAATTAAACAATCCAGCTCCAGAAGGAAGAGTTACAACAGTTAGGGGATCAGCTCCGTCCACAACAGAAGGATTTGGTGTTACTGGAGCGGATATGCCACCTGTAAATACAATGTTTTGTCCTTCCAAAGCGCAAGTTACTGTTGGAATAGCTCCGACAGAAGCTTCTAAAGACCATGAAGTTAAGAAGCAGTTTCCTATACCTATAATACCATTATAGTTAGCGCTTCCACCCATTGCTGTTACTCCTGTATCATTAGCATCTACACCGGCATCACTAGTTAAAATGAAAACATTCTTTTGATCATAATTAGCTCCGCTAGCAATAATATAATCTAACATGTGATCAGCGCCAGAAGATGTTCCTGTGACGCCGTTTGTCCTAAGACCTAAATGAGCTTCATTAAATCCAGTAGGCTCAAAGTAATAAGACATATCGACAGCCACGGTTGGTTCTTGAATAATCAACCTATCAATAGCAGCCAATTCTCCAAATTGATTGATGTCTTGGCGTTGGATTGAGAAGTTATAATTACAGCTTTGAACCCTACGAATTCCGTGACTCGCAGCTGTGAGAGTTGTTGTTCCTGTAGGAGCGGCAAATACCGCATCGCTTTGATAAATTACTCTGTTTCTTGGCATATATATTCCTTATGTAGTTCTGTTGTTTTTTACACTGAAATTTTAAGTATTGGAATTATTTTAGGTGTTTATTTTACTCTATTAATAGTCAGAGTGAGGGTTCCTAACTGACTCTAAATCAAAATCCACAAATGCTGAAAACACGTCAGGATTTAAATCTACATAGTCAGACGAGGTAACTCTTTTAACTTTTGAAACATTTACTTCTGATATGTAAACTAAATCTCCTGTTGCTATTCCAGTATAATTATACTGAGATCCAGTATAACCATTCATTGCGTTTAATTTTAGATCATTATTGTTAACCATTCTGAAAAAATTATGAGCTGAATCTCTAAGAATTCCGCAAGCAGCATCTAACGAAAATTGAGAATCAGACATTAAAATAGCTCTGAAATAATTCTTCGTCATATCCACGCCACCAAAAGCAAATGGATCATTTTGAGAGTTTATTAGAGTTAAAAATATTGCTGGATAAGTTATCTCGTTTGCAGCAAGACCAGAAACAGTTTGAGGTCTTCTATTTTTGTTTTCTATTTTCGTATAAAAAAGAATTTTATCTTCGGGCTTGTCTGTTAAATAAATATTGTAATCTTTTATAGCGTAGTTCCCGCTAATATTTTTACCAGCTTGACTAGAAGAAAACATTAACTGCCCATCGTAATGATTTATTGAAACTAATCCACTCTGTCCCGGAACAATAAAACTATTATTAACATAAACACCAGTTAACTGAGTAGCTCCAGAAATGGAAGAATCATTAACTAACTGTTTATATGGAGAAGCGTAAGCATAATACCCAGCGTAAACTCCAGAGATTGGATAAAATAAAGAGCTTACATTAGAATAAGCATCCCCTCTTTTTAATACAGTATTGTCTAAATAAAGTAAAAAACTACTTGTTAGATTATTTTGATAATTAGCCTTCATAATTCTTGACTTTTTGCACGAATCCAGATAACAATTTGCTCATATAAGGTTTTGGTCTAAATGCATTTATTTCTGGTCTCCAAACAGATGGATTTTTGATTATTCCAGCAACTTCAATACCTCTGCGTGACTCTCCCTTATTCATGTAATTAGCGTATCTATTAAATCCAGAAATACCTCTCTCTATTCCTTTTATCCAGTTCCTAGTTACTTGTTCTCTTAAAACCTCACTAGAAACATCATCAAAGTCATCTAGAGTTGGCATTGAAAAATAAACCCTAACCTCCTTAAGTCTTCTCCCAGAGGTAAACCTACCTTTAATATCTCTAGAATATACAGTTTTGATTTGAATATTTTTAAAAATTATAGATTCTTTTAAAACATTAAGAACCCCGCCTATAGGATCAGAGCCTTCAAAAAACCCAATAAATCCAAATAGATCTCCATAACCAGCTAATGTACCAGAAATATTTCCTAAATCTGGATTTAAAATTTCTTGAGTAACTTTGTGACTTAAAAATTCAGCAATTAAAGATTTCTTTTGAACATTAAAATTTCTACGAAGTAGTTTATCAATTTGAGCTTGAGTTGTTTTTTTTGCTAAAACATCTTCCACTAAATCTCCAGAAATTTTAAAATTTTGAAGATTCATTACCTTACCCTCTCTAAATTATAAACATAATAATCTGTAGAAATAAATCTCCTAAACGACTCAGAAGATATTATTTTATATAAAGTATCATTAATCCCAACGTTAATTGTCGGGCCATCATTTTCTATAAAACTATAAGCATCTTCTTTTACCTTGATGCTTACATCTCCTCTGGGAATAAAGTTTCCTACTTCATTTAATGCATCTTGCTTTTGATCTCTATTAAAGGTAACTAAAGCAGGAAAAACACCAGTTACAGGAATAAAATTTATACTAGAAAGATCAACTCTTTCGTTATAACCAAATAGCCTTGGTTCGTTAATATTTAAAATATCTATTTTTGCTTCTTTGTAAATAATAATATCTTGCTTGAAAGTATCAAACAAGTCATCTAAACCTTTTTTAAAAAAAACCTTTTGGCCAGATGTCAATAAAGAAGCCATGTATTTTATTACACTTCTTTATTGTAATTTTATTGAATTATTCCAGTATTTAAAATTACATCCAAGTAGCAACCAGAGCTTGTAGCTGATCCCAAATCATTAGATACTGTTAATGTGTAGGACCCAACATCGCTTGGTTGAGCGCTTTGTAAATAGAAACTAGCTCCTGTAGCATTCGCGATATCTATAGAATTTAATTGCCATTGATAACTAACTGGCTGCCCACCACAATTAACTTTAATTTCAGCAGAATCACCTGAAAAGACAGTAATTCCAGTAGGTGGTTGCTCATTTATACTAGGAGCAATAGTTGGAAAAACATCAGGGGGCCAAGGATTTCGTAATTTAACTACAGGCGGAACTAATTGATCTTTTATTTGCTGCATGGCCCCACTTTCATATGTGGTTTTTGCATCTTCTCCGATAACATCATAAACCCAAGATAAAACCCCGGTCTCTTGAAGATCATTATATGCTATAAAATCTCCAGAACTAGCAGGAACAGAAGTGCAAGAATACGTTCTACCCCAAAAAGGACCACCACTAGGACCATTGTAATAAGCTAGACATCCCCAATGAACATTAAAAACATAATCCTTCTGACCACTAAAAGAAGGGTAACATTCCATTTGGTAAATCGTCCATTTTAGTTGCATGTCTTCGCTCATAAATTTATAGTATTATATAGAAAAAATTTAACTCTTTAAAGTATTTACACTATTATAATCCAAATTTGCTTTTTGTAGCATTGTAATTTTGTAAAACTTGAGCTGCTGATAAAGCAATATTATAGACTCTTGATTCGGCTATTCTTCCATTGAACGTAAAATAATTTCCAGAGTTTCCATATTTACCTATATATTGATTAGTTTGAGCTGTAGGAAGAGTGCCTGTTAGTCCTGTTTGTTGATATCTTTGAACTCCATTTATGTATACAGTTTTTGTTCCAGAACCATACGTGCAAACGATATGATTCCATGTATTAGCAGCTAAATAAGTAGAGGAAGTAAAAGTTAAATCTTGAGTAGAAAGATTTATTGTTCTAAAATAAAAAATACCACTTCCCCCGCTCGAAAAAAACATGCTATATTGAGTATTTACTTGACCCTTTTCAAATAAAAATCCATCTTGAATCAAATTGGTTGGATAGCACCAACACTCCATTGCTAATGTTTGGGTATCAAATGCTGTGGACGTAGAAGATTCCAACCAACCATTACTACCATTATAACTAAAATATTTTACTGGACCTGAATTATATGTTATATTATTTATCGTCCAAGATAAAGCTGTCGGGCTTACATCATAAGCAGTTGTTCCAGCTCCTGAATAACTGTATGGATTATTTATATCAACATTTAACACTAGTCCTTGTTGTACAATTGTATTTGCAAATTTTGATTTTTGAGCTTCGTAATTTTGAGCGACTTCTGCTGCACTTAACGCTCTATTATATACATGCACTGGTCCATATAAACCTTTGAACCAATAACTACTATTTAAATCTGCGCTATTTGCTACAGTCATATTTGTAGCAGTATCAACATTAAGCACAGTTGCAGCCGATGCTAATGATTCATATACTCCATTTATATAAAAATGACCATTATTAGTTGCGCCATTTTGTCGTATCATTACGACATTGGCCCAAACACCTTCTAAACTAGACCATGTATTTGTTGTAAATATTTCTGAGCTACTACTTCCATTAGCAGTTGACCAAAGAAATTTATTAACACTATTATTCCAAGCAAATCCATAACCAGCCGCAGCAGCTGCGGCATTTTTACTTGTAATTATAAGTTTAAATGTTGGAGTACCAGTTTGAGTTAATATTTTTATCCATGTACTTATAGTAAAATCACCAGAACCCATTCTGATGCTAGATTCGTTTCCTAAATTCACATAATCACTTGTGCCATTAAATGTTAATGCTCCTTTGTTATAAAAATCATAATCTGGCATATTAGCAACTGTTGCATTGCCAAGTGATCCATTATTATTATTGTTACTCAAATCAATAATACTTCTATCAGTATTAGATATACCCCATTTTAAGCCTAGATATGTGTGAATTAGTTGTCTTTCTTGTGTTGATAAAACTCTATTATAAACTATAATTTCAGCTGCTTCGCATGTTGAGGTTTCATTTGAATAATAATTTATTCCTATTTTATTTGGTCCTTGGCTTGCTTGAGTGTTATTTGTTGCTAACGCAGTGCCATTACTATAAAAATTAGCTAAATCTGTAGAAGAACCGCTCCAATTACCCATAAATATTCTCCATGTAGTATCGGCTGAAGTGGCTGAATCATAAACCCAACCTTCTGCGTAGTAATCGTTTACTGTTCCTCCGTGATGACCTAAAAGCCAATTGTTGCCGCTAGCATCTAAATTACATGTTAAAACTCTTCCATTTGTTGTCCCTGTCAATCGCGTAACGGCAAAAACTGTATTAGCTGATGCAGATAAATTAATTGTATTATTTCCAATCGTTTGACTAGTTGTAAATCTTAAAACTTTTTTTGAATTTAATGCTGTTCTCCTAACTGGACCAGCACTTTTAGGCGTCATATGGTAATCAGAACCACTTTTATCTCTCCATTGACTTACTTGAGTAGTATCATATAAATAATGAGTGCCACTTTGTGTTCCGCTTGTGTTGACATTAGATCCACCTAATGTAGCTGATATTTTAAATGCATTAGTGCTATCAACAACAGAAACATAATAAAAAGCAGAAGCTGTTATTCCTGTTGGCAAAGCTCCAGTAGTAGTAAAATATATTTTATCTCCAACAGATAATCCATGCGATGTTAAAGTTATTACAGCTGGAGAAGCTATTGTTATTGTTACTGTCTGTTGAGCGGGAGAAGCAAAACTGAAAGTACTATCGTCAGCAGCATCCATCCACATTACTAAACCATCTTTAACAGGTAAAGTAGAAGTCGGTAAAGATTTATTTTGACTTGGGTCTAAACATAAAACCAAATTGTCTGTTACTATTTTTGGAGAGAGAATTTGAGCCATAATTATAATCCAAATCTTGTTTTCATTATTTCGTAATTCAAAGATATTTCAGAAGTAGTTAAAGCACGATTAAAACTTCTAGCCACAGCGATTCTTCCATTAAAATAAGAGCCTGATCTAGAACCTATTGATCTAGGAGTTGTTCCTGCTCCAAGACTAGTAACATTTTGTTTGCCAGCAAACGCTTGAAGAGTAGAAGTGGTGGATTGTAAACTTCCGTTTAAATAAACTCTGATGTTGCTTCCATCCCAAGAATATGTTATATTATACCAAGTATTAGCTGAGATTGTTGACGTGGTTCTTGCTCCAGTTCTAAATCCTCCATTTTCATCAAACCAACCAGAACCATTATGCAAATCAGATCCAAATGCTACAGTTCCAGCATTATTATACAAAGCAAACCAAGCGCAAGCTTCTTGAATGTAAATTTGCTGAATAGCTCCTGTGCCCGGTAACGAAGAACAGTTAACCCAAAAATCCCAACTAGCAGAATTTAATGCACTATTAAAGTTCGACGGTAAAGTTACTTCTTGAGTAGAACCATTAAATAATAAACTTCCACCCCCAGCATAATCAAAAGATGGTCCAGTAGTTAAACTAAATGTGCCATTATAATTACTACCACTAATATCATACCAAGTTAATACGCTTTTGCTTGAACTATATCCTGAAGTTCCCGAGTCTGAGTTTCTAAATTCTACTTTAGGATTTCTATAATAAATAGTACCAGAATCAGCTAATCTTAAAGATCCACATGCGCCCGGATACAAATACATATTTAAAGAACCAGAGTCACTTGCGCCACCTGTGGTGGCAAAACTTCTTCTTTGCCAAACATTTTGCAAGGTATTAGCTGTACCAATTGACCCATTTGCAACTCCTTCGAAATTTGCGAGATAATCTGTACTTGGGTAATTTGTTGCTCCAGTTACCAAATAATCAAAACTAAATGTTGCACTAGTTCCTGCGCGGATATAAACTGAATTTCCGTGGTAATGACATCCGTTTACGCCTAAAGCATAACTATAAACAACATCATTTGGCTTTATTTTATAGCCTCCAATAACTGTTCCCGCTGCTACTCTTTTAAAAGTACCTGTGCCATTAATTGAAAAAGTTACATCTTCTGTAACTAATCCTGATCCATAAGACTGAAATCTATTAGAAGAATAACTTTTATTGTTTCCTGCATCTAAACAAAAAATTAATCCGCTCTTGGATATTTGCGGTCCATTGTTAACAGCACTCATATATTATATTCCATATATTTTTCTTTGAGCGTTAAAATTTTGCTGAATTTCGCTATCGGTTAAAGCTCTATTGTAAGCTCTCGCAATAGATACAATACAATTCCCTGCGTATGCAGCTGAAGCTGCGCCGACATAATAAGGCACTGTAGAGACATATTGTCTTAATTGTTTTGTTAAAGTATTACTATCAACCAAAACTCCATTAATATATAATTTTCTAGTTGCATTTTCAACATCTGCAATATACACACCGTGATACCAATTATTTAAAGTTAAAGTTACTCCTAATCCCACTGCTGTATTATCATTATACCATGTTACAACATTGAGTGCGTTAGGACCGCTCTTTATATGAACAAAGCCCTCATGATATCCTTGCCTGCCAAAAAAATAACCATCGTAAAGACCCGGTGGTGTTCCTAGTAATTTAAACCAACATTCGTAAGTATGAGTATTATTACTTAATCCATCTAAAATACTTCCAGCAACAGGAGTCGTTAATGCTCCAGCAGCATCTCCATTGAAATAAAAACCACCACTATCAAAAGCTACAGCAGCACTATTTAAATCTGCGGTATATTTATTTCCACTTATGTCTAACAAACCTCCGCCACCAGCAACTGTATTAGCTGAACGAGATGTCGGGGCAAATTCAGTAGCATATGATTTTTGTTCTAATTGTATTTCAGCAATATCTACCGAACCGGGAAGAGTAAAAGATGGGAAAAAATAAAAATACATAATCCCTGCTGTTCCAGAAGATGTAAATGTTTTAGTCCATTTTTGCCATTGCGTAGTTAATGTAGGCGAGTAAAATGTTGGTTCATAAGTAGCTGTTCCAGTAAAATAAACTTGATTAGAAATTGTACTGCCTATAGCATTTTGAGAGCTAGCTCTTACATAGCAACTAATTGTATATTGCGTATTTATTGAGTATGAAGGAGTTACTCCATAAGCCATTCCGTCTTGACCACTACCCGTAGCTGGTCTAAACCAATTTAATCTTAAACAGTCATGAGTCCTACCGTCAAAAGAAAATCCATCTGTTATTGTTGTTTTAATCAAACCTGAGTTTGGAACATGAGGAGGTACCCACCAAACTGTAGGAAAATTTGTTGCATTTACTGAAATTTTAATATCATTGTTTATATAATAAAGAACTTCAGATATAGATTTTGAAGCGTTATCTGTACCTACGTATTCATGCAGAGTGAAAGAACTCCCAGAAACTCTTTTGAAAAAATAATAAGTGCCAGCAGTAACACCGCCTCCTGTAGTTTGAGGAGTTATAACATCATAAGTTGCTAAACTATTAAATAAAGTTGTAGCAGAAGAAACTGATATTACATCTCCCGAAACAGAATAAATAGATCCTATTGAAAAATAACTGTTATTATTATAACCATCTCTTACCTCATACGTTCCCCAGTTATTAAATTTAGAAGGATAAGAGTTGACTGCTCCTGCACTATAAGTGCCTATTAAATTAGTTGTAGCCTCTCCTCTGAAACTTTTAGACCACTCTCTATTATAATACAGCTGTAAATTGTTTTCAACAATTCCTAAGTTTGCATGTTGTACAGCCATATATCATACTTACACATTAGTTTTTAGGAAATGGTGTCGGTGGCTGAAAATTTGGAGAGTTAACAGAGTCTGAAGATGGGAATTTTTCTTCTATTTTTCTAGCTAAAACAAAAGCTGCCTCAGCTGCCCTTAGGCCCTGAGCTTTTACAGCTATATCAATAATCTGTAGTAGAACTTGAGCTTCGTTAACTGTGAATTCAATAGAAACTTTCTTTTCCATAATAGTCTATATCATTATATTTAAAAGTTGTAAAAAATACAAAAAATTTTTTATGCTAATCTGGAAATACAAAATCAAATCCGTGCAAAGCTTTATATTTATCAAAAAACAGCTTTTCATTTTGCTGACAAGTTTTTATAGCATATTCATCTCTATTGACTAACTTTAAATGATCTGGATCAGGAAGAATATCTACCGTTAAAAAATCATCTAATGTTTCTTTTTTTAAATCTTTGCAAGTGTTAAATGTAAAGTCGTAATCTTCCCAGCCATAACATTTATAAGATTCATCAATGAGATAATTGTTGTAAATTTTTTTTGATAATATCCAGTTGGATGCTTTTTCTGGAACTTTAGCGCGACAAATTTTCTTTCCTAAATAAAGAATGTTTTCATCTAATTTTTTGAAATTAGGAAGCTTACTTAATCCCGCGTCTATGCCGGATAATAAAACTAACCAATCAGGCTGGGTAATTCTGGCTGCTTTAATGCATTTATTTTTTAACGCTGCAACATTAAAATCATAAGGAAAATTTTCGCATACATCAGAAGCAACAAAATAAGTAAAATCTCCAACTATCTTATGAAAAAAACAAAAACGATGACTTGCTTGAGGAGTTGTATAAGATGTAATTAAAACTTTCATTTTAAATCTAAAGCAGCGATTAAATTTTGTTCATAGTTTTTTAAACTAAATTTAGGAAGAACACTTTGTGAATATTTTTGCCAATTGTGTCTTATAGTATCTTTATTTTCATAACAATAACGCATTTGTTCTATTAAAGATTCTTCTTTTACTTCAGCCCAGCAGCCACCATTTTTTCCCCAAGAGCCAACAGCAAGTTGCTCTTCATAATCTACAAAAAAAGAATTTTCATTATTACAAAAATCTTTTACTCCACCATAGTTTGCTGTTATGACTGGTCTACCAATCGCTAAAGATTCTATTTGAAAAAATCCCCACCCTTCAGCTTTAGCGCTAGTAACAAAAACATCAGACTCTTTTAAATAATCATAAACTTCTAAATCAGTTAAGTTTTTATAATTAAATGATATTCTATCATCTAGAACGTTAGATAATTTTGGTTTATCGCAAATTGATAATTTGAATTTTATTTCGACATCTTTAACATTTTTAAAAGCTTTTCTAAATGCAGATAAAATAATATCAAAATTTTTTCTTTGACTATTTCCTGACGAAGTAGCACTGCAAGCGCCTGCGCAAAAAGTAAATCTATCTAAATTATTTTTTTGATTATATTGAAACTTATCATCTACAAACAATGGCAAATAATATGCTCTTTTAACTCCACTAATTTTAAAAGTATCTAAATTCCATAAAGAAGGAACTAAAATTTTACCCTGAAAATAATTCAGCTCTTCAACAGAAAATCGAGGCAAATAAGTCGATTCCCACATTGTTATAAAAGATATATTATCTTTATCTGGCAAAACATTTGTTAAAGAAGCATATCTATCTAAAGGTAAAGATGATATAATCAACTCATCATTCTTAAAGTTTTCTTTAGTAATTTTCCCAAAATTAAAATCAGATTTTTCTTGAGGAAAACCCTCTATAGGAAATAAAGTTAAATCACACTTATCTTTTAAAATATCAACAGTTTTATGAATTAATTTTTTGTACCCAGAAATAGCTAAAGATGGAACTCGGCAAATAAAAGGTTTCATTCTTCGGGTATAAATTGAAAACCAATTTTAGAACTATTTAATTTTTCGAAATCTTCTTTTAGCTTTTCTATTTTAGGTTTTAATGGAGTAAAGGCTAATTGGCAAATTTCTTGAGTTGTTTTTCCCGAAATTTCAGATGACGATAATATATGTTCAATATACGCACTATTTTCAAAGTCATCTTTAAGATTAAAACCGACTAAAAATCTATCTTTATCAATAAATTCATATCGCGCTATAGTATAAGTGATATTCATATAAATTATGCTGTGTAAATTGCTATCCAATATGTTGTTCCATCTATATCTATTGGCATCCATCTATAAAAATTTCTTCCAGTAGAACTGGTGCTAGAGTAGAAATTTGGGTTTACTACCTTAATTGCAGGTCTATCTGTGGCTACGGTATTTGTTAATGTTAAAATACGACTTGCTGCTGGAGCACCTCCAAGACCAACATTACCTGTAATTCTCGCTTCTCCAGCTACATCTAAGGCGTAAGCTGGATCAGTGCCTGAAGAATTTATTGAGAAATTATTATACGATACAGTAACAGTATTTTTTACAAAAAGCTTATTGTTATTTCCTACCTGACAAACAATACCGTGTGTGCTTGGAGAATTTAAATATAAATACTTATCAGCCCCAGCTGAACTTAGAAAACTGAAATCTGTACTTGAAGTTCCTCCAGTTAACCAAACCCCTTGATATGTATTACCACTTATAACAACAGTTCCAAAGTTTGTATCCCCAACGGATAAAGCTGTTTCTGGATTTGTTACTCCTATTCCTACATTACCATTGAACCAACTTATAGCATTACTAAAGAAAGCAAAAGTATGAGTATTAACTCTATCGTAAAGATAAAAATTATTTGAATTATTAGTCCCGTAGTCAGTTCCTATTTCTAAACCCGCATTATTATTTTGAGTAAATTGTAATCTAACTCTTTTATTGCCTGTGGCAGTTGTGTTTAATTGAGCGTATGCAAGATCTCCTGTAGTTGTTACAGATAATTTAGCATTTGCAGTTGTTGATCCTATTCCTATATTAGAACCAGTATCATAAATTAATGAATCACCAAGAGTAGAAGCGTTGGTGAATTTAGGTACATAACTTGTTGTTCCTGAAATAGATCCTGTTCCGGAAGATCCAGAAGTTCCCGGTGAACCGGGAGATCCATTTGCTCCCGAAGAGCCAGAAGATCCAGATGTGGCTGCGTTAACTTTTGTTTTAACGGTTCCGTCTCCGTCTATGACTAAGCAATTTGTACTAGTACTTGTAGATATGCCTGTAAACCTAATAGTTCCTGAAACATCAAGAGTGTAAAGAGGATTAGATTGACCGACGCCAACTTTATTATTTTTTACAATAAGATCACCACTACCATACTGACCCATTACCACTCTGTCGTCAGCAAACACCTCAAGGACAGGAAGTCCTGCTGAGTTGTTCACAGACATTAAAGAGTCAGATAAATCATCAACGACAGAGAAAATTGTTCCATTGGTTCCGTCAGACCTAATTAAAGTAGCTCCAGATGTAGGAGATGAAACATGTAACTGTCCAGAAGGCGTTGTTGTTCCTATTCCTACGTTACCATTACTTTGTATGCGAACTCTTTCTGTTCCGTTCGTATAAAAAGCAGTTATACCATGAGTGAAATTAGCATTATTTTTTGTAGTTTGCCCAATCGTCAGAAGACCTGCTATACCTCCTGATGTGCCGGGAGTATATTTAATAGAAATACTTCTATCAAAATCTATAGCGTAGTTTGGTGATAAATGTATTTCAGAGTAATTTGTGTTGCCAGAAGCAAGCCACAAAGATTCTGAATTATTATAAGAAACAAATTGGAAAGGTGTTTGCCCGGCTGTTTGAGCTAATCTTATATTTCCACCATTAACATGTAATAAAGCAGTGGGTGTACTTGTACCTACGCCAAGGTTACCGTCACTATTAATACGCATTTTTTCACTAACAGATACTGACGAACCAATAGCAACAGATTGAGTCGCTCCAATATACCATCTATGAGATCCACCATCTTGTGTGTAAGCTGATCTTCCGATATTTATTGAAGTTGAACTTAAAAAAGCACCCGTTGAACTCAAAGATGGAGAAACAGCGTATCCTAACATAGGACCGCCGCTAGATTGTTCTGTTCCTAATACTGCTAAGCTGCCAGAAGTATAATACCCAACAAGAATTGTACTTCCTGAAGTAGATGTATCTGTACCAGCTGTAATTATACCACTTCTAACATCTAATAAGGTTAAAGGGCTTATAGTACCAATCCCTACGCTACCTGAACTATTAATTAATAAACTTGGAGTGTTATTTACATACGCCCCAACTGGCATTGTATAAAAATGCAACTCACCAGCAGACCAATTTGCATCATATCCTTGTCCAGTCTTTCTACCAATAATAGCTGCATAAGTTGTGTTATAGCTTCCACTATTACTTCTGTTACTAAAAGTTATTGCTGGAGAAAATGTATTATTAGTTTGACTTTCATTATGTAAAGACAAACCAATACTATTCGCAATTGTTGTAGCATTGCTATTGCCACTCGTAACTAATGCTAAAATTGGATCACGACCGTCTGTTGCCCAATTTGTGCCGTTACTTGTTAAAAGCCTATCGCTTCTGTTTGTCCAGTGGGTATTACCTGCGTCTGTATTTGTAAAACTATGAGGATAATTGGCTCCAGCGTCTCCCCTTATAACTCCAGTAACATCTAATTTTGTTCCGGGGGCAGCATTACCTATTCCTATGTTTCCGATAGGAAAACTAATTCCCGCTTGAGCATTTAATACAGTAGAACTATCTTGACCCGGATCAGTTTGTCCAAGAGCTTGACTGTTTACCCAATATGTATTTGCATCTGCATTTACAATACTAAACGAATAATGACTTCCTAACGTATAAGTTGGTAAATATAAATAAAGCTCATAATATTGAGCACTTACCCCCGCAGCATCTCCAACCCATTTAGGAGATACGTTAAAAGCATTAAACCCATAAGAATAATACCAACTATTAGCCGCAAAACCAGTTGCGTTTACAGAACTAGCATTAGATGTTTTAAAAAATATTTCTACAACAAAATCTTGACTGTTTGTCGCATTGAAACCTTGATGAATATAAGCTTTTAATATAAAAGTTCTTCCATTTTGAGAACTGTATAATCTGCCTATTTTAACCCATTGAGCTGTTGCTGAAGTATCTGAGATCGCGTATTTCTTTTCGTGTATTGCACCAAGAACATCTAAT
>Ga0192647_100274_pt1 | contig 35511 bp, 23 predicted proteins | sample LauGreFa1BDMLBSN_2_FD_133046 | JGI IMG/M metagenome (GOLD analysis project Ga0192647, IMG submission 133046) | Freshwater lake microbial communities from Lake Michigan, USA - Fa13.BD.MLB.SN - reassembly | ecosystem: Environmental > Aquatic > Freshwater > Lake | place: Lake Michigan, USA... | reverse complement strand
ATTGATCAGCAGCAGATATCAGTTACTAAATAAAACGAGTAACAGAATACATGAAAGGGTAGAAGGTTTTCCTTCTACCCTTTTTTTTGTCAAAATGAAAAAGAAATGCAACAATGAGCGATTGTAATCGTTATAGACAAACACTTTGAAATATACATGTATTTACTAATCTTCTAAAAGGTTTACAATGCTAAAAAGACCTCTTGTCTCGGCTGTTATTTTAATAGGCGTTGGCATTATCTTTGGTATTGCCTTGGTATCAAGTATTACTACAGGCGGAATTTCATCAGTTTTTGCAGCAAATAAGGAAATTGGAGCTAAGACAGCCCCGGTAAATCTAAGTTCGCAAGTGCAAGCAATTAACGAGGCATTTGCTAATGCAAGTAAAGCAGTTAATGCAACAGTTGTTAATATTAATGTAATTACTGAAACTAAAGTTAGCAATAATAGAATGCAAGATTTATTTAGGTTTTTTGGAAGCCCAAATGAAATCCCAAATGATGAAGATAAAAGTGAACCAGAAACACAGAGATCCGAAGGGGCTGGTTCTGGAGTAATTGTTTCAGAAGATGGTTATATAATTACTAATAATCATGTAGTTGCTGACGCAAAAGAAGATGGAATCAAAGTAATTCTATCCGATAGAAAAGAATATAAAGCAAAATTGATAGGAAGAGATCCACTAACCGATATTGCCGTCATTAAAATTGAGGCGCAAGATTTACCTGTTGCACATATTAGCAATAGTGATGATGTACTTATTGGCGAGATGGTAATTGCAGTAGGAAATCCATTAGGATTGAATTCAACAGTTACATCTGGAATAGTAAGTGCTATAGGAAGAGGAGCATTAGGATTAAATAGAGATAAATATGCAGTTGAAAATTTTATTCAAACTGATGCTGCAATCAATCCAGGAAATAGTGGTGGTGGATTGTTTAATCTTAAAGGAAGTCTGATTGGAATTAATACTGCAATTGCATCAAGAACAGGATATTTTTCTGGATATGGCTTTGCAATTCCAGCAAATCTAGTTCGTGCTGTTGCAATGGATTTAATCGAAGATGGGAAAGTTGATAGAGGCTATATCGGAATCTCATTAAGACCAATCGATGAAGTATCATCTAAATCTTTAAAATTAGAGAAAGTTGCAGGTGCTTTAGTAGATGATGTACTTAAAGATAGTCCAGCAGAAAAAGCAGGTATAGAGGCAGGTGATGTAATTCTTGAATTAGATGGAAAACCTATAAATTCTTCAAATGATTTGCAAAGTTATGTTGCTCAAAAGAGAGCTGGAGATAAAGTTAATTTAAAACTTTGGCGAGATGGTAAATCACTTAATAGATCTGTGACACTAAAACGTAGAGATAAAGATGATATAGCATCAGCAGATGATACAGATTCTGATCCAAATTCATCTGCAGAAGAATCAACCAATAAACCAGTAAGCTTTAAAGAACTTGGATTTAGTGTTGGGCCCCTAACAGAAAAAGTTAAAAAAGAAATGGAAATTGAAACTGGAGTATTGATAACAAAAGTTGATACTTATAGTTCAGCTGCCGAACGTGGCATCTTTCCTAATGGAATAATCGTAAAAGCTGATAAACAACAATTAAATTCAACTGGACAATTAAAAAAGATGGTTGAATCAAGAAAAGGTGATGTAATTAGATTGCAGATCAAATATAAAGAAGGAACAAGATTGGTATTTATGGAAGTACCAAAAGATAAAAGCTAAGTTTGGTTATTTGAAATAGATACACTAAATTTGCGGTCCCTATTTACACTAATTGGAAATAAAAGTACTATGAGTACATATATTGTTAATCCCGTAGAAGTACGGATGAAAGAGTCTTCAAAAGGCAGTATTTATCAATCTATCGTGGCGATGGGATTGCGTGCACGTCAAGTAAATGATCAAATCAAGACACAATTGACAGCCCGCATGGAAAATGTTGAGACTGATGCTGATGAATCAGAAGGTCCTAATTTTGATAAGCTAGCTATTAGTAGAGAATTTGATGTTCTTCCAAAACCAATATTTATTGCTATGAAAGAAACAATGGACGGAAAACTCACATTTCGTATGAATGACGATAAATAATTTTATAGAAGTATAGTGAATTATAATAAGCCATCGAATGCTATTAGCTCGATGGCTTTTTATTTAATATGTAAAGTATAGATTTGTTAATTGGTAGATAGAAATGACATTATATCAAAAGAAAATAGTACTTGGAATAAGTGGAAGTATTGCAGCTTATAAAGCCCCTATGATTGTACGAGAATTAATAAAAAGGGGTGCAGAAGTGCGTGTTGTTATGACGCCTTCAGCAGAGAAGTTTGTATCCAAAACAGTTCTAATGAATCTCTCCAAATATCCAGTTGCAATAGAAATGTTTGAAGATGACATACAATCAGGTGGGTCTTGGCATATTCATCTTGCTCATTGGTGCGATGCAATGCTTATTGCTCCATGTTCAGCAACTACTCTAGCAAGATTAGCTACTGGATTTTATGATACTGCTCTATCCATTGTTGCTTGTGCCGTTCCTAAACATATTCCTCTTATTATTGCTCCTGCAATGGATAGTGATATGTGGATGCATCCAGCTGTTTTAAGAAATGTACAAAAAATTGAAGAAGATGGGGCAATTATAATACCTCCAGAAGTTGGAGAATTAGCATCGGGAATTATAGGCCAAGGACGATTGCCAGAGATTGAATTATTGCTTGAATATGTTGAACATGCACTGTCTATTTCTAATTCACATGCATATTCGGCAGATATATCTCAATCAGGAAATAATAAACCAATTTCAATAGTTTCTAAAGATCACATTGCAGATACTCTGTTGGATACAAGTATACATTTAGATTCAGAACAAAAAATACAGCCACAGATATTATATGGAAAGAACATACTAATTACCGCAGGCCCAACAATTGAAAAAATTGATGATGTGCGATTTATAAGTAACTTTTCTTCGGGAAAAATGGGGTATGCATTAGCAGAACAAGCAGCTGCAATGGGTGCTTTAGTTACATTGATTTCTGGTCCAGTTCACTTATCGAAGCCAAAAGGATCAATAAAAAGAATTTTTGTTGAATCTGCTCAGCAAATGTATGATAAAACAGTTGCATGTTTTCATCAGATGGATATTGCAATATTATGTGCAGCAGTAGCAGATTATACTCCTAAACAACACATTGCAGGTAAGTTAAAAAAAGGAGAATTAGGAGAAAATATGGTAATTGAGTTAATCAAAACTCCAGATATTTTATCTGCTATTGGCAAGAGTAAAACATCTCAGCAATATGTTGTAGGATTTGCTTTAGAATCAGAAAATGAAATACAATACGGAAAAGAAAAGTTGGATAAAAAGAATGCAGATATGATTATTGTGAATTCCGTTCAGGCTCCTGACAGCGGGTTTCAAGGGGATAATAATACTATTACAATACTTGCAAAAGATGGAAGAGAAATTTCATATCCTGCTATGACAAAACATGATTGTGCAAATGCAATTTTATATTCAATTGGAGCAATGATTAATCTATAATGAAATCTATGCACGAACATATTATTCGTTTACATGTAAAAAAAATAGCAGATCTATTATCAAAGTTTCAGTTTACATGTTCTATAGATGAACACAGTTGGCAAGAATATTCTGTCAAATTAATGTTCTTAGACAAAAATGAACATCTTGGTCATGCTCGATTATATTATGCACCATCAAAGAAGTCATTTCGCTTCGATGCACGATATATTCATAATGAAGATATCGTGGGGCTAATAGGTGGCAGTACTCAAAAATCTGTTTCTGAAAAAAAGAAGGAACATTCAGAGAAATATTCACATCATACAGGACTATCTGCATATGTAGATGGATCGTATATTAAGGGAAAGATAGGATTTGGTTTTGTAATATTATTAGACAATGATAAAGTTTTTGAAGATCAAGGAAAAGTATCGAATCCTGAATATCAAGATGCCAGACAAGTAGCTGGAGAATTAACTGCAGTTGGTAAAGTGATTCAATGGTGTATAATACATAATCATACATCAATTACTATTTATTATGATTATGCTGGAATTGAAGCATGGGTTACAGGTACTTGGCGGGCAAAACAACCGCTAACTCAGCGCTATGCTGCATTTGTTAAAAATTCAGGAATAACTGTGCATTGGAAGAAAGTTGCAGCACATACGGGAAATTATTGGAATGATTATGTAGATGAGCTAGCGAAGAAAGGAACGAAATAAAAAATGGATATATGAAACACATATATCCATTTTTTTATTGAAAAACAGAGATTGCTAAATATGAGCAGAAATATATTCTTTAACTCTAGAAATAGTAATTCTTTCTTGCTGCATAGTATCACGATTTCTAATTGTGACGGCTTGATCAATGATTGTATCATTATCAATAGTAATACAAAAGGGAGTGCCAATTTCATCTTGGCGACGATATCTTTTACCAATTGAACCAGATTCATCCATTTGAACTCGCCAGGTTTTTTGCAATTCGCGATATAATGGCTCTGCAATGTCTGGTAAACCATCTTTACTTGTTAAAGGGAATACAGCAGCTTTTACAGGCGCTAGTGAAGGATGAAATCTTAAAACAGATCGTTTTTCGGAATTACCATTTTCTGCCATAACTTCTTCTTCGGCAAATGCATTGCATAAAAATGCCATAAAAGATCTAGATGCACCAACGGATGTTTCTATAACATATGGAGTATAACGTTCTTTAGTGACTGTATCAACATATTCCTGTTTTTTACCAGAAAATTCTTGATGATTTTTAAGGTCAAAATCAGTTCTAGAATGAATCCCCTCTATTTCTCCCCAACCAAATGGGAAAAGAAATTCAATATCAGTTGCTGCAGATGCATAATGAGCTAATTTTTCATGTGGTTTAGCCCTTAAGACAGAAGAATTCATTCCTAAATTTATAAACCAATTCCAGCGTTGTTCAAACCAATAGTCGAACCATTCTCTTTCCGTTCCAGGTTTAACAAAATACTGCATTTCCATTTGTTCGAATTCTCTTGTCCTAAACAAGAAATTTTTAGTGTTTATTTCATTCCTGAAAGCTTTGCCAATTTGTGCAATACCAAATGGAGGCTTTTGACGAGTAGAATCCAAAACATTCTTAAAATTAACAAAAATACCTTGGGCAGTTTCAGGCCTTAGATATACAGTATTTGAAATGTCTTCTACAGGGCCAACAAATGTTTTAAACATCAGATTAAAATATCGAACTTCTGTCCAATCAGTTGTGCCACTTACTGGGTCTGGAATCTGCTCATCAATAATGATAGAATGAAAGTCAGAAGGTTGTTCTGCGGCATTAAGCCTAGATTCAATAGCAGCAGCAAGATCATTCTTCCCTTTTTTTTGCAACTTCTGAATATAATCTTCAATTAACGTATCTGCGCGATGCCTAGCTTTGCTTACTTTATTGTCAATCATTGGGTCTGTAAATTGTCCAATATGTCCAGAAGCTTCCCAGGTTTTTGGATGCATCAAAATAGAAGCATCTAATCCCTCGATATCATCTCTATAAGTCATAGATTTCCACCATGCTTCTTTAACATTGCGAAGCAATTCAACACCTAATGGACCATAATCCCAGCAGCCATTTAAGCCACCATAAATTTCTGAAGATTGAAATACGAAACCTCTTCTTTTGCTTAAGGAAAGAAGTGAATCTAAAGGAGATGACATAATAAAGCCTTTTTTGAGTTCTAATGATTGTACAAAAATACCTTAGTATACCTTAATAGAAAACAATTCTCTCAGATTTTCATAAATATAGAAGAGATCATTTACCTTGATATACCCTCTATATGGGCTTAATAGATTATTTTTGCTAAAAATACAGGTAAAAAAAGTAAAGCATATGCATAATCTAGTAGCAATAGTAGGCAGACCAAATGTTGGTAAATCAACATTATTTAATAGAATTCTAGAACAGCGTGATGCAATTGTTGATGCCACATCTGGAGTTACTCGAGATAGACATTATGGCCAAGGTGAATGGAATGGCTTCGCTTTTATGTTAATCGACACAGGTGGAATTGTTCCCGAAAGTGATGAATTATTTGATAGGGCAATTCGTGAACAAGCTCATTTGGCCATAGACGAAGCACAATCAATTATTTTTGTGTGTGATGGACGCGATGGTCTTACTCCGGTAGATAAAGAAATCGCTACTACATTGCGTCAAAGTGGTAAACATATCACACTTGCAATAAATAAATGTGATAATTCAGTTCAAGATGCTCAATTATTTGAATTCTTTACATTAGGATTAGGTGAACCTTTTGGTATTTCTGCCATGAATGGCAGAAGTACTGGAGATTTACTAGATTCTGTAGTTAAGCCATTACATAAAACAGATAATAGCATAGAAGATACGCGATTAAAAATTGCATTAGTAGGACGTCCTAATGTTGGAAAATCTAGCATAACTAATGCATTATTAGGTGTAGATAGAGCTATTGTATCGCCAATTCCTGGTACAACCAGAGATGCAATAGATAGTACACTGAAATATCATAATGAAGAAATTGTATTGATTGATACTGCTGGTTTACGTAGAAGAAGCCAAATCAAAGAAAATATTGAGATGTATTCTACAATGAGAACAGCAAGAGCAATAGATAGATGTGATATTGCAGTAGTAGTGTTAGATGCAGAAAGAGGTTTAGAAGCCCAAGATAAAAGAATAATAAATGATGTAATAGATGCCAGGCGTGGCGTTATCATTGCGGTCAATAAATGGGATGCAATTGAAAAAGAAACTAATACTGCTTTGGAGTTTACTAGAAAAGTGCATAGCGAATTAAAAACTTTTGATTATGTACCAGTAGTGTATATCTCTGCACATACAAAGCAAAGACTCTCTAAGCTTATTGATATGGCAAAAGAAGTTCAACAAAGAAGAATATCCAGAATAACAACGTCAAAATTGAATGATATTTTACATGAAGAAATATCAAAAACGCCTCCACCAAATTATCGTGGACATGATCTCCGAATCAATTATATAACTCAAACTAAAGTTGCTCCACCTACTTTCGCGTTTTTTTGTAATCATCCTCAAGAATTACCTGATTCTTATAAAAGATTTTTAGAAAGAACACTTCGTAAACATCTAGATTTAGAGGGAGTTCCTATCTCATTTTTATTTAGGAAAAAAAATAAAAGAGAAGATGAACATTAAGGTTTTCTTCGTAAATTTCTTTCGCTATTTTGTTTTTAATTATTTATGAAATGATATGCAATACTTAATTACACATTTGTTTCTTATACTTCTAGTTTGTAGTACTTTGATTGCTGAAGATGGTAGAGTATATTCAATTCCTCTAAAAGTTTTAACATCAAAAACCCCGCAGCCATCTATTAAGCTTGTTTGGACAGAAGATCCAACAGCAAAAAAGTATTCTGTGTTTCGCAAAGATCCTACCGAAATTAGTTGGTTCGATCAAACTGCTTGGGGAAAAGAAATTGCTGTATTACAGCCAAATGCAAATTCTTATACAGATAATGAAGTAGAAATTGGTAAAGAATATGAATATCAAATCATAAGAACTTCTGAATATGCAAAGATTACCACAATTAATCTTGGTAATGGAAATGATACGATTACTCAATATCTTGGTTTAGGATATGCTTTAGCTGGTATCGACATTCCTCCAGTTCAATATAGAGGTAAAGTTTTAATACTAGTAGATTCTACAATTGCTGATTCCTTGGCTTTAGAGATAGAAACATTAAAACAAGATTTACTAAAAGAATCTTGGAATGTAGTAATCACTCAAGCACCAAGAACTCCCGTCTTTAATTCTGCAAGTGTTGATATAGTTAAAACTATTATTAAAGTAGAATATGATAAGAATCCAGATGATCTAAAATCTGTACTATTATTAGGTAGAATTGCTGTGCCATATTCCGGTGACTTATATCCAGATGGACATCCCGACCATAAAGGTGCTTGGCCTGCTGATGTTTTTTATGCTGATATTGATGGTACATGGACAGATGATAATGTGAATAGTGTAACCGCTTCAAGAATAGAAAATAAGAATGAACCTAATGATGGAAAATTTGATCAATCAGAATTGATGTCTGATATTAGGATTGCTCTTGGTAGAGTTGATTTTTATAAAATGAATGCATTCCCGGAATCAGAAATTCAATTGTTAAAGCGTTATCTAGATAAAAACCATAGGTTTAGATCTGGGCAAACTAAGCCTAAATATGCAGCAATTATCGATGATAATTTTAAAGCATATGGCGAAGGATTTTCTGGTACTCCGTATAGAGGATTTGGTCCATTATGTGGGCCTGAAAATATTAATGGTTCTGGTGATTTCTTTACTACAGATACTATAATGTTTGCTTATGGATGTGGAGCTGGAAGTTATAATAGTTGTAGCGGAGTTGGTGCAACTGCTGATTTTGCAGCAAAATCTGTCAATAGTGTTTTTACAATGCTTTTTGGAAGCTATTTTGGAGATTGGGATTCAGAAAATAATGTAATGAGAGCATCATTAGCTTCAAAAGGTAGTTTGCTAACAACATGTTGGTCTGCACGTCCGCATTGGTTCTTTCATCCAATGGGATTAGGTCGTACTGTTGGTGATATTCTTATCACTGCTCAAAATAATAATCAGCAATATCTAACATCTGTATTTTCAACTAAAAAATATAAAGATGGAATTATCTATCAAGTTCAGCCTCGAGGAACACATATTTCTCTTTTAGGTGATCCAACCTTAAGAATGACATCCAATCTGCCTTTAGTGGCTCCAGAAATTATTCAATTATCTGAATCTACCGATAATTCAATTACAGTTCAGTGGTCTGAGGGTGGCGGAAAATACGATGGATATCTTATTTATAAATCTGCAAGTATAGATGGACCTTTTATTCAATTAAATAGTACGCCCGTAACAAATCTTACATTTAATGATAAATCTGCCAAAAAAGGTGAAAAAGCTGTCTATCAAGTAAGAACTGTTGCATTAAGAACAACTGCAAGCGGTACATATTATGAAGCTAGTTCTCCTGTGACTGCCCAGCCTATTACCGTAAAAGTAGATGATCAGGCATCATTTGTATATGATCCACTATTAAAAGCTATGCCTCAGCCCGCAACTTCGTTTGCAGAAATACATATTTCATTGCCCACGATTTCTACTATAAACTTAGAACTTTGTTCAATGCAAGGTAATAGTATTATTACTATTCAAAATGGATCTTTTGAGGCTGGTGAACATGGATTTGTACTAAATTTACAAGATGCAGCTCTATCTAATATACCAAGCGGTATGTATATGCTTAGATTAAAAACGCATATATCTACGGTTTCCATGCCATTTCATATAGTACGATAAGATGAAGCCTCAGTCATGAGGCTTTTTTTTATACTAATAAGGCATAAAGAAGAAGTAATCCAAGGGTATTTCTAATATATCTATACGCTTTTGGTTTTTTATACTTTATCTCGTCTTCTGCTTTAACTATGCCAAGAGTTAACAGAATTATCAATAGCGCTAATCCTGCTCCAGAAATCAAAGATTGACTATATTGAAATGACCTTCCTATGCTTGGAAACCAAGGGGTTCCATATAATAAAATTAGGTGGATAACATAAATATGAAGTGATTTGCTGCTAAAAAAAACAAAGTGATGTTTGTACGAATCAAATAGATTCACAAACTTTTGGCATATACCAAACAAGAGTAAAATAATTCCAATTCGTACAAACATGAATGCTGGATTTGTCATCATAGCATCATTATGAACAGGAATTGGCATCCAAAGATTTGTCCAAATCATTGCAATTAAAGCAATTCCAATTACTATGGGAGATAAAAGAAACACATGTTTATTAAAGAAAAGTGATCTTTTTTCTGTACCTAAACTATGCAACCACGACCCAAATGCTACTCCGCAAAGCATAAATCCACTAAAAGGGAAAATTGGAAACAAAGAGCCATGTTTATAGCTTATCATTGCTCCAAATGTTTCAGGTAAAAAAGCAAAAACGTCTATATTTTGTATGTATGGAGTGCTAATAAAAATAATTAGTGCAGATATACCAGAAATTATTCCTAATGATCTTACAGAATGAGTAATATATGATAAAGCTAATACGAATAGTAAAGTAAAAGGAGTTAATTGTAAGATATTGAATTGAAGGAATTGCCTCCAAATTGATGTATCCAGATATGGTAAATCGATAAGCCTAGAAGCTGGAAAAACAAGTAAATATCCACATATGAAAATGATTGCGATCCATTGTAAGCGTTTTTTTAGCGTTTCTTTGCTTATTGAGCCACTTTGTGATCTTTTCATAGCAAATACATGTACAGCGCCAGATACAAATAAGAAAATAGGTGCTGTTAATCCTCTTAAAAAATTCCACCAGCTCCAAGGAAAAGACTGCACATCTATGAATTGATGATCTACCATCGTATACATTGTATGGCCTTGAATCATCATAATCATAGCAATAAATCTGGCCATATCCAATGCATATAGTCTTGAACCAGAATTTGTGTGTTTTGGTATTAATTGTTGATTCATAATGCGGGATATGAATTAGCAAGAACGATATCAATAAAAAAAGCCCTCTAAGTTAGAGGGCTAAATGCATTCTAATAATTAGAGTGATTCTTCGGAGTTAGCATGACAATGTTTGTATTTTTTGCCACTACCACAATGGCAGGGTTCATTTCTACCAATTCTAGGTTCGGCTCTTCTAACTGTTATACCAGGGGAAGATTGTTCTTGACTTTGTTGTGGTTGAGTTCCTTCCTGATAGTCTTCAATATCTGGTTTTATTGCTCTTAGTCCAGCAGTAGAGGAAGTATTATTTCGGCCACCCTTAAAAAATCCTAAAGATGGAGAGCGCCCGATAGTTACGCTAGGATGATCTAAGTTTGATTCACGCGGATTAAGTGGAACTTTATCTGTTTGCGCAGGTATATTCGAAGGAACAACTTGAGGATAGTATCTGAATACTACACTTACAGTCTCTTTTTGAATTTCTTGGATTAATCCTTGAAATGCATGTAAAGCCTCACCTTTATATTCCAAAAGTGGGTCTTTTTGGCCATAAGCACGTAAATGAATACCCTCTTTCAATTCATCCATAATCATAAGATGTTCGCGCCATTTATCATCGATAGAACGAAGAAATGCATAATGTTCTAATCCTGACATAAATTCAGTACCAAATTGCTGCTCTTTTCTTTCGAGGAAATCTTTTGCTGTATCTAAAATTCTATCTATACAAGCATCTGCTTGCATATTTTTGAATTCTTCTTCTTGAATTTCAACTTCGCACAGCATATGAGTTCTTACTGCATCTTTTAAGCCTTCTAAGTTCATTTCTTCGTGATATTGTTCATACCACAGGGCAGCTAATTGATACATAAATTCATATAATTCGCCTTTCATTCTTTCGCCTTGAACTACTAAACGACGCATTGAATAAATAGCTTCTCTTTGCTGATTCATTACATTGTCATATTCAATCAAACGCTTACGAATAGCGAAATTATTTTCTTCTACTTTTTTCTGGGCATTTTCAACTGATTTAGTGACCATTCCTGCTTGAATTGGTTCACCTTCAGGAACTTTTAGAGTTTTCATCACACCGGCAATGCGTTCACCACCAAAAAGACGCATTAAATTGTCTTCGAGTGATAAGAAGAATTGAGAAGATCCTGGGTCACCTTGGCGTCCAGCTCTACCTCTTAATTGTCTGTCAATTCTTCTTGCATCATGTCTTTCAGTTCCAATAATTGCTAAACCACCATTTGCTTTTACAGCTGCTTCTAATTTAATATCTGTTCCTCTACCAGCCATATTTGTTGCAATTGTAACCTTCCCTATTTTACCAGCTTCTGCAACAATCTCAGCTTCGAACTGATGCTGTTTAGCATTTAATACTCTATGTTCAACATTTGCTCTTTTCAGCATTTTACTTAAAAGTTCGGAAACATCAACACTGGTTGTACCAACAAGAACGCTACGACCTTGTTTTACCAAAGATTGAATTTCTTCTATCACAGCATTATATTTTTCTTTTTTGGTTCTAAAGATATAATCATCTAAATCTTTTCTGGTAATTGGTCTATTTGTGGGGATAACAACAACATCTAGATTATATATTTTATCGAATTCACCTGCTTCTGTTTCTGCAGTACCTGTCATACCAGCAAGTTTTCGATATAATCTAAAATAATTTTGGAGTGTGATTGTTGCATACGTTTGTGTATCAGCTTCAACTGTCACACCTTCTTTTGCTTCTATAGCTTGATGCAAGCCATCGGAATACCGTCTTCCATCTAAAATACGTCCAGTAAACTCATCCACTATCTTTATTTTACCACCATCAACTACATATTCTATATCGCGATCATATAAAGAATATGCTCTTAACAATTGATGAACAGTATGAATGATATCGCTTCTCATGGAGTAAATACGAATTACTTCATCTTTTTTGGCTTGTTTATCATCGGGTTCTAGGCCAGACATTCCTTCAATCAAGCTAAGTTCGCCTGTGATATCAGGAATAATAAACATATCTGGATCTTCTCCTACAGAAGTAAGAAGACTTCTTCCTTTTTCGGTAATATCTATTTGATGATTTTTTTCATCTATTGTATAATAGAGTTCTTCATCGATAATAGCCATACGAGTACCTTGCTCACGCAGATAGTCTAATTCAGTATCTCGCATAAGCTTTTGATTATCAGGCTCTTGTAGTAATTTGGCTAATTTCTTTTGTTTTGGAAAACCCCTATATGAACGCAATAATGCAATACCGGCATTACTTTTACTTTCTTTATCAGATTCTTTTAATAATTTTTCTGCTTCATTAACTATAGTATTCACTAATCTATTTTGAGCATCTACAAGCCTACGAACCCTAGGATTTAACTGCTCGAATTTTTGATCTGTAGAATGAGCTACTGGACCAGAGATAATAAGTGGAGTTCTTGCTTCATCGATTAAAACAGAGTCAACTTCATCCACTACTGCAAAAAAATGAGGTCTTTGAACCATATCTTCTGCATCATTAACCATATTATCTCGTAGATAATCAAAACCAAATTCATTATTGGTTCCATAGGTAATATCGCATCCATATTGTTCATGCCTTTGATGAGGTTGCATAGCTGATTGGATGCATCCTACTTTTATACCAAGAAAATTAAAAACTGGCTTCATCCATTCACTGTCACGCTTAGCTAAATAGTCATTAACGGTAACCAGATGTACTCCTTTAGATGACAAAGCATTAAGATATAGTGGAGAAACCGCCACGAGGGTTTTACCTTCCCCTGTAGCCATTTCGGAAATCTTGCCTTGATGCAGAACAATGCCACCAATTAGCTGAACATCATAAGGCACCATTTCCCAAAGCACTGATTGCCCAACAACATCATATGTATGTTTTCTTTCGGTAAGTCTTCGGCATGTTTCTTTTACTACTGCAAATGCAGAAGGAAGTAATTCATCTAAAGTATCTTGAATACTTGCAAATTCTTCTTTGCCAATTTCTTTGATTCTATCATGAATATATTGATGTTCTTCATGATCTGTATTGGAATCATTCAATTTGGTTCTTAAGTCTTCGAGTTCTTGCTTGTATACTTCTATTTTAGACTGTATATAGGCTTTAAATTCATCGGTTTTTGCCCTCAATTGTTCGTCTGTTAAACTATGTAATTGGGCATATTCTTCATTAATTTGAGTGATAACAGGCCTTAAAGCTTGTACATCTTTCTCATGTTTTGTTCCGCCAAATATTTTCTTAAGAATCGAAAGCATATTGATTCTTTTCCTACTAACTGTAAATAATCATTGTGCCCTATTTGAAATTCAAATTAAAGGGAATCTTAAAATCCCAAGAGCATTCAAAATTAGCCTAATTTTTTGTAACTATAACACCTTTTGACGCATAAAATGGAAATGTATTACCATTATTATTAAATTCTGTTTATAATTTACATGTCAAATAGTGAATAATTAGAAAATACAAAGAATTTACCTTTCTATAAGTTCGGTATATTTGCACTGTATTTTACATAGAATTGCGGATATGATGATATGAAAATTGCAATTACTGGTGGTGCTGGTTTCATTGCTTCTCACATAGCAGATGCCTATATAGCTTTAGGACATGAAGTATGGATTATTGATAATTTAAGCACGGGAAAACAAGAAAATATTCCTGAAAAAGCTTGTTTTGTCAAAATGGATGTGAATGACCCTGCTATTCATGATCTTTTTTCACAAGAAAAGTTTGATATTATCAATCATCATGCAGCACAAATGGATGTTCGAGTATCTGTAAATGATCCATCGCATGATGCCCGGATTAATATATTAGGCGGAATTAATATTTATGAGGCAGCTAAAAACTCTGGAGTAAAGAAAATAATTTTTGCTTCTAGTGGTGGAACAGTGTACGGTGAACAAGAAATTTTTCCTGCCGATGAGTCGCATTCTACAAAACCCATTTCTCCCTATGGAGTTGCAAAATTATCCAATGAACATTATTTGTATTACTATTCTGCTGTTTATGGTATCCCATTTGTTGCTTTTAGATATGCTAATGTATATGGCCCAAGGCAAAATCCCCATGGAGAAGCAGGTGTTATTGCAATTTTTACGCAAAAATTATTAGCAGGCGAGCAACCAATCATAAATGGAGATGGACTGCAGACACGAGATTATGTATATGTTGGTGATGTAGTCAAAGCGAATGAATTAGCAATTTCTACTGATATGCAAGGGGCATTTAATATCGGTACTTCGATTGAAACAGATGTCAATACTTTGTTTAGACATTTGCATTCATTAATCGGAGCTACTTGTTCCGAGCAACATATTCCAGCTAAAACAGGGGAACAAAGGCGCAGTGTATTGTCATATAGTCATATTAATCATCAATATGGATGGGAGCCCTCAATGGAAATTCGTGATGGATTAGAAAAAACAGTAGAATCTTTTCGTGTAAAGAGTACAAAGTGAGCGATATTAATCTCAAAAGATCCGTCCTTGCTATTGTTGGGCCAACTGCTTCAGGAAAAACAGATTTATCTTTTCAGATTGCTGCATCGTGTAATCAAAAGGTAGATATAATCTGTGCTGACTCCAGGCAGATTTATAGGGGAATGGATATTGGAACTGCTAAACCAAGTAAAGAAGAACAATCATTATTTCCTCATCACTGTATAGATATCTGTAATCCAGATGAACATTTTAGTGCAGGGAAATTTGCTCAATATGCCAGAACATGCATAGATAATAGTATTAATCAAGATAGAATTCCAATCATAGTTGGTGGATCTGGTTTATATATTCAAGCTCTTTGCGAAGGTTTTTTTTCATTTGAAAGCAAAGAAAACTCATTAGATATTCGCCAAGAACTTCAAGAATTACTGTTAACTAAAGGAAAAGAATTTCTATTCCAAGAATTAAAAAAGGTAGATCCCACAAGTGCAGAAGAATATAGTGATATGAATCCAAGAAGAATCATGAGGGCATTGGAATTCTATAAAAGTACAGGGTTGCAGTTTTCAAAAGAAAAAAAAGAACATATCAGTGTGCCAACATTTACTACAACATATATTGGCATAGCTTTTCAAAGAGATAAACTGTATGATAGAATAAATAAACGTTCGGAATATATGTGGAATAATGGCTTAATTGATGAAACATCGCAATTGCTGAGCAATGGATATAATCCAACATTAAATGCTCTGAATACAGTTGGATACAAAGAAGTGGTTAAAGTGTTGCAAGGTGAGCTTAAGCACAAAGAAGGATTGGAAGCTATGAAACAAGCTACAAGACGATATGCAAAAAGACAGTTAACATGGTTCGGAAATCAAATTCATGTTCAATGGATATATGAAGAAAATCTAAAAGGATATGTAGAAAACTTGAATATTGAAAAACTAAATCACCAAATATCATAGGCTTAGTTGCATAATTCAAAATAATATGTTAATTTGCCTAGCTAAAATTAGAAAGCACTTTTCATATATGTATCAATATTTCATCCCCTTGTGAGGAAGAGAAAAGCAGAGCTCAAGTGCTATAACTATGAAACAGAGCAATGTTTTACTTATATCGCAAATAGAAAGGTTCCTATGTCCGAAACGACCGAAACTGCAGCGCAAGAACAAGATATTATGTCTGTTGTTTTGCCTGCACAACAACCTGCAGCAAAAAAGAGACCATCATTAGCCGATTTATTAAGCGGAGATTTTGATGTTCCTATGATGGACGACAGTACATTTGATGCTCTTTTTCAGCAAAGTTTTTCGCCTGTAAAAGAAGATCAGATGGTAAAGGGTCATGTTATTCAGGTAACTAAAGATAGTATTTTTGTTGATATTGGATTTAAGTCATTGGGAATGATTCCACGTGCTGAATTTGGTACAACAGATATTTTTAAACCTGGTGATGAAATTGATGTATTTGTAGAGAAAATCGAAGATACAAGTGGTAGAATGCTATTGTCTCGTCGTCGTGCAGACTTCATGAAAACTTGGGAAGAGATTCTTAAATTAAATGAAACACAGCAAGTTGTTCCGGTTCGTATTCTACGTAGAATTAAGGGTGGAATGGTAGTTGATTTATTAGGTATCGAGGCATTTTTACCTGGTTCTCAAATTGACGTACGCCCTGTGCGTGATTTTGATGCTTGGGTTGCAAAAATGATTGATGTTCGTGTTGTAAAAGTAAATCATCCAAGTGAAAATGTTGTTGTTAGCCATAAAGTTTTATTAGAAGAACAATTATCAGATCAACGCTCTAAAATTCTAGATACATTAGAAAAAGGTTTAGTTCTTGAAGGTGCTGTAAAGGCAATTTCAGATTTTGGTGTATTCGTAGATTTAGGTGGAGTAGACGGGTTGGTTCATATCACAGATCTTTCATGGGGACGTGTTACACATCCTTCTGAAATCGTAACATTAGACCAAGTAGTTAAAGTTGTTGTATTAGATTTTGATTCTGAAAAACGTCGTATTTCATTAGGTATGAAGCAATTAACTTCTCATCCATGGGATACAATTGGTGAGAAATATGAGCCTGGTACTAAAGTACAAGGTAAAGTTGTTTCTCTTACCGATTATGGTGCATTTATAGAAATTGAAAAAGGTATTGAAGGCTTGATTCACATTAGTGAAATGAGTTGGACACAGCATGTAAAGCATCCTTCGCAGATGGTTTCTATGGGACAAGTTATTGATGCTATCGTATTGAACATTGATAAAAATGACAAAAAACTTGCTCTTGGAATGAAACAATTAGAGCCAGATCCTTGGGCAGATTTATTAGCTAAATATCCTGTTGATTCAGTTCATAAAGGTATTGTGCGTAATCTTACTAATTTTGGTCTTTTTGTAGAACTTGAGCCAGGTGTAGATGGATTAGTTCATATTAGTGACCTATCTTGGACGAAGAAAATTCGTCATCCGGGTGAATTTGTGAAAAAAGGTGATTCTTTAGATGTAGTTGTATTATCAATTGATTCACAAAATCGTCGTATTGCATTAGGCCATAAGCAAATAACAGAAAATCCATGGGATTTCTTTGCTGAACGCTATGCGGTTGGTGCAGAATCTGAAGGAAAGATTGAAAGAATTATCGAAAAAGGTGTAATTGTTGAATTACCAGAAGGTGTTGACGGTTTTGTACCGGTTTCACAACTTTCTTTTGCACCTGTTAGAAATATCGCCGAATTTTTCCATGTTGGTGAAAACCTTCCTTTGAAAGTGGTAGAATTTGATCGTGAATCTAAAAAGATTGTTCTTTCTGCAGTTGAATATTTACGTGAAAAAGATCAGACTATTATCGATGATTATAATACAGCTCATCCTGTTCCTAATGCAAGTAAATATGCTCAAAGTGCCCCAGAAGCAGTAAATTTAGAAGCAATTGCCGATGAAATTGAATCAGTTTTCGAAGAAGTTAATGCTCCTTTGAAAGAAAAACCAGTTCTCGATATTGCTCCTGCATCTGATGAGGATTCATCAAATGTAGAAAATTCAGCAGAATAAGAATTTACTTAATTGTAGAAATAAAGGGCATCCGCTTCTAGCAGATGCCTTTTTTTATTAAGTTATAAACATCCCTGTGTAGTTAATAGCAAAGAAATTCAGAAATACATATGAGCAAAACCAAAGTACAATTTTCTGATATATTAGGTGTAAAACCCATTATTACATCTGGTTCAATAGAGATAGAATTACAATCTAGAGGATATAAGGATTTCCCTGTAGAAATATATAATTTGAAAAATCCAGTGATTGTAGAGCATATCTATAGAGATTTTCTCAATGCAGGTGCGACTCTCTTATTAACTAATACTTTTCACGCAAACAGAATTACTCTGGAACAAGCTGGCTTAAGTGATAAAGTGTATGAAATAAATAGAAAAGCTGTGTGGATAGCCAGAACAGTAGCTCTGCAAAATGCTTATGTAGCTGGTGTGATTGGCCCTACGGGCAAATTTTTTGTCCCAATTGGTACTTTAACAGAAGATGAAGCATTACAAGTATTTATAGAACAAGCAGTTGCATTATTAGATGGCGGTGCAGAATTAATAATGCTCAAATCATTTATAGATATCATTGAATTAGAAATTGCTATTAAGGCCATTCGCTCTGTTCATAATGATATACCTATTATAGCATTAAAAACATTTCCCGAGGATGGTAGTGTTTTAGCTACTTCTTATCCATCTGATATTGCATATAGACTCGAACAATATGGAGTTTTAGCTATCGGAAGTAGCGGAACAGTTGGGCCTCAAAGAATGTGCGATATCATAAGAGCACTTTCTGTTACTTCGACTCCTTTGTGTGCCTTACCAGAAATCGCAATTCCAACTCTAGTAGATGGCCGTGCTGTTTATAATGCAGAGGTTGCATATGTTGCTTCTGTTGCAGTTTCTTTAGTACAGGGCGGTGCATGTATTATTGGAGCCGATGGTGGTGCTTCTGTTCAACATATAAAAGCAATAGCAGACGCAGTACAAAATTGCATTCCTGGATCATCTAAATATATTCCCAAGATGATAAAAGAAGTAAATACATTAGCTGCTGATTCAGATAAAGTTTCTTCATTTGCCGAAAAGATAGGAAAGAAGTTTTTAACTACAGTAGAAGTAGAAATACCACGAGGAATAGATATTTCCAATGTAATACAAGCTGCTTCCTATTTAAAAGAACAAGGTATAGATGCAATAAATGTTTTTGACGGTGCACGGGCAAGGGTAAGAATCAATCCTATAGCAGCCTCTTATATGATTTCATCTGCCACTGGAATGGAGTGTATTACTCATATTGCCTGTAGAGACAGAAATATGGTTGGTTTGCAATCAGATTTAATAGGAGCATATGCCTTAGGAGTAAAGAATATTTTAGCCGTTACTGGAGATCCAACATCAATTGGTGATTATCCTTTTGCAACTTCGGTTTATGATGTTGATTCTATTGGACTAATCAGAGCTGTAAATAGAATGAATCATGGTATGGATCTAATGGGCAATCCTTTAGGAAGATCTACACGATTTCTTATTACTTGTGCCGCAAATCCAGCAGCAGACGATATCGAGAGAGAAATAAAACGATTAGAGAAAAAAGCTCAAGAAGGAGCTACCATGTATTTTACTCAGCCTGTTTTTGATATAAAAACATTAGAGTATTTTCTTGATGCTACAAAACATCTTTCTATGCAATGTATTTTAGGAATTATTCCATTAAGAAGCATTAAACATGCTGAATTCTTACATTATGAAGTGCCTGGAATGGTTGTACCAGATTGGGTGAGAAAAAAGCTAAAAGATGCCAATACTGAAAGTGGAATTGAAGGTATGAATATTGCGACAGAGTTTTTAAAACAAGCAAAACATCTTGTTCAAGGTGTATATATTATGCCTCCTGCCAAAAAATATGAAATGGCTATAAATATCTTACATGCCGCAGATATTCTGTAGAATTTTGATATTAAGCAAACAAAAAGCCCTATATAATAGATAGAACTATCATATAGGGCTTTTTAGTTATTTAGATAATATTATGCTACATCAAAGCGATCTAAATTCATAACTTTATTCCATGCGGCAACAAAGTCGCGAACAAATATCTCTTGTCCGTCTTCACAAGCATATACTTCTGCTATAGCTCTTAATTCAGAATTAGAACCAAAGATCAAATCAACTCTGGTGCCTGTCCATTTTACATGACCAGATTTACGATCTATTCCTTCAAACTCGTCCTGGTGAGGAGACACTGATTGCCATTTAGTACCTATGTCTAAAAGATTTACGAAGAAGTCATTTGTAAGAACTTCTGGTTTATATGTAAAAATTCCATGTTTGGAATGATTATAATTGGTATTAAGTGCTCTCATTCCACCAATCAAGACAGTTAATTCTGGGGCTGTCAAGGTTAATAATTGTGCCTTATCAATTAGCATTTCTTCGGCAGTAACTGTATAATGAGTTTTTACATAATTCCTAAATCCATCGGCAGATGGTTCTAGTACAGCAAATGAATCTATATCAGTTTGTGATTGACTCGCATCAGTTCTGCCTGGAGTAAAAGGTACTTCAATGATATGACCAGCATTTTTTGCAGCTAGCTCTATCGCTGCACAACCACCTAAAACAATGATATCTGCAATTGATACATGCTTATTACCAGATTGAGAAGAATTAAATGAATGTTGAATAGATTCTAAAATAGTGAGAACATGTGCTAATTGTGCCGGATTATTTACCTTCCAATCCTTTTGTGGTGCTAATCGAATACGTGCACCATTCGCACCTCCTCTTTTATCAGATCCGCGAAAAGTAGAAGCAGAAGCCCATGCAGTAGATACAAGTTGAGAAATTGTTAAACCTGAAGATAATATCTGTGATTTTAATGATGTAATATCATGTGAATCAATTGTCTCATGAGTTAAAGCTGGAATAGGATCTTGCCATATTAGTTCCTCTTCAGGAACTTCAGGACCATGGTATCTTGCCTTTGGTCCCATATCTCTATGAGTAAGCTTAAACCAAGCTCTAGCAAAAGCATCTGCAAATTCATGTGGATTTTCAAGAAATCTTCTAGATATTTTTTCATAGTCTGGATCCATTCTTAATGCTAAATCTGTTGTTAGCATTATTGGCGCATGTGATTTTGAAGAATTGTGGGCATCAGGAACAGTATGAGCACCTGCACCATTTTTTGGTGTCCATTGATGAGCACCTGCAGGGCTTTTTGTTAATTCCCATTCATAATTGAATAAATTTTCAAAATAATTATTACTCCATTGAGTAGGAGTTGTTGTCCAAGCACCTTCTAAACCACTTGTAATTGTATGTTCACCATTACCAGATCCAAAAGTATTTTTCCATCCTAATCCTTGTTCTTCGATAGATGCGCCTGCAGGTTCTGGACCAACATATGTATTTGGGTCTGCTGCACCATGAGTTTTTCCAAAAGTATGTCCGCCTGCTATTAAAGCAACTGTTTCTTCATCATTCATAGCCATTCTACCAAAGGTTTCTCGTATATCTTTGGCTGATGCAATTGGATCTGGATTGGCATTTGGGCCTTCTGGATTAACATAAATCAAACCCATTTGAACTGCTGCCAAAGGATTTTCAAGTTCTCTATCACCAGAATAACGTTTATCTTCTAACCATTTACCTTCAGAACCCCAATAAATATCTTCTTCTGGTTCCCATATATCTTCACGTCCACCGGCGAAGCCAAAAGTTTTAAAATTCATCGATTCTAATGCACAATTACCAGCTAGAATCATTAAATCTGCCCAAGAAACTTTTCTGCCATATTTCTGTTTTATTGGCCATAATAATAAGCGTGCTTTATCAAGATTTGTATTGTCTGGCCAACTATTTAATGGAGCAAATCTTTGGCTTCCAGTGCCTCCACCACCTCTTCCATCGGCAATTCGATAGGTACCAGCACTATGCCAAGCAAGACGAATAAAAAATGGACCATAATGTCCATAATCAGCTGGCCACCAATCTTGTGAATTAGTCATGATATCGTATATATCTTGCTTCAAAGCTTTTAAATCAACAGAATTAAATTCTTTAACATAATTAAAGTCTTTTCCCATTGGATTTGAAAGATCAGAATGTTGTCTTAAGATGCTAAGATTTAATTGATTAGGCCACCAGTCACGGTTTCTTGTGCCATTTCCAGCACTTTGTTTTAGCATGCCACCGGTAAATGGACATTTGCTTTCACTACTTGGATTGTGTGTTGCGTCATTCATGTGAGTATATTCCTAATTCATGTAATGATGAAAAATATATGTATGTTATTCTAATCGTCAATGTGTCTAATAGTTGCTTATATCTCAAGCAAAATTCGAGATTCGAGGGTAAATAATCAAGAAAGTACAAACAAAAAAAAATGATGTTTGGTTTCTTTATTGTGATAAATGTTTATTGCTTTGTAAAGGATGTTCATCATCCTGTATGAATTCATTAATTTGGTATGAACATATATTTTATTTAAGGATTTATAATGAAATTAGATCATCTTATAGAAAAGCATGCTAATACACTTAAGCAATCCGTAGAAGCAGTCCAATCCAGACAATTCTATGCACACTGGCCAGAGCCTCCAAGTGGGAAAATTTATGGAGAAACAGCACAAGCTGATGGATTAGCTGCTTTTCAAGCCTCATTACATTCTACATTTGAATTACCTCATCAATATGGTTCTAATGGATATCAAGGAGATGAACAATCTCCATATGGTTTTCCTTTAGAAATACAATATCCTTCATGTGCTTCAGACATATTAATAGAACAAGCAGATAAAGCTAAGCAAGAATGGAAGTCTTTTTCTACAGAATTACGTGCTGCAATTTTGATTGAATGTTTGGAAAGAGCTTCAAAGCATTTTTTTGAAATAGGTTTTGCAACAATGCACACTACAGGACAAGGTTTCATAATGGCTTTTCAGGCCTCTGGGCCTCATGCATTTGATAGGGCTTTGGAAGCTATTGCTACGGGCTATATGACAATTAATCAATTTTGTTCAGAAACAAGCTGGACAAAACCTATGGGTAAATTTGAAGTTACTCTTCAAAAGTCATTTCGTATTATTCCTAAGGGCATAAATGTCACCATAGGTTGTTCTACTTTTCCTATATGGAATTCATTTCCTGGAATATTTGCATCATTAATAACTGGTAATACCTCTATTGCAAAAGCTCATCCAAGAGCTATTCTTCCTATAGCAATATGTATTAAATCTTTCCAGGATACTTTAGTGTCATTGGGTTTAAATCCACATATAATTCAATTGGCAGTTGATTCATTAGAAGAACCAATAACCATGCAATTAGCTAAAAATCATAAAGTTGCTTTAATTGATTATACAGGAAGTTCTCATTTTGGCTCTATGTTAGAGCAAGAAATATCTGGCATGAAAAAGAATATTTTTACAGAAAAAGCTGGTGTTAATTCTGTTCTGATAGCAGAAGCTGATTCATTAGATGCTGTGTTGGATAATTTAGCATTTAGTGTTTCCTTATATAGTGGACAAATGTGTACTGCACCACAAAACTTTTATATTCCAAAAGAGGGTGTTAAAGTAGGAGACTCCTATATATCTTATGATGAAGTAATGAAAGCTTTTGCTGAAAAAGTACAAGCACTTGTTCTCAATGAAAAAATGGGTCCTGGTACTTTAGGTGCTTTACAAAATCCTGCTGTATTAGAGAGAGTGAATGCAGTAAGAAAAACGGGGCTTCCAATTGTATTAGATTCTCATGAAGTAAAACATCAAGGTTTCGATAATGCTTTGTCTGTTTCACCAATTATCTTATCTGCTACTATGTCTGATTCAGATATTTATGAGCAAGAGTGGTTCGGCCCCATATGTTTTATCATCAAAGTAGATGATATTCATCAAGGAATAGATCTTATCAGTTCTAGTATCAAAAAGCATGGTGCATTATCTACTGCTGTATATATAATAAATCATGATGATTTATTATATGCGGAAGAACAGATAACAATGGCGGGAGCACCCTTAGCATGTAATTTAACTGGTCCTATTTGGGTAAATCAATCTGCAGCTTTTAGTGATTTTCATGGTACAGGAGCTAATCCTGCAGGTAATGCTTCATTCACAGATATTACATTTATTAGTTCCCGGTATAATATTGTAGGAATTAGAAAAGCATAAAAAAAAAGCCATCTGAGAAGATGGCTTTTTTTAATTATTTTTTTTCACTTATTGTTTTGGCTTGCATAAATAATAGCATATAATCTCTACCACCAGCTTTAGAATCAGTACCACTCATATTAAAACCTCCAAAAGGATGAGCGCCTACTAATGCGCCTGTACATTTGCGGTTTAAGTATAAATTGCCACAATGAAATTCTTGTTCAGCTTTAGCTAATTTCTTTTTATTGCTTGTATATACTGCACCAGTTAATCCAAACATGGTGTTATTCGCAATTTCTAAAGAATGTTCAAAGTTTTTAGATTTGATAACAGCTAAAACTGGTCCAAAAATCTCTTCTTGAGAAATCCTAGCCATTGGATCGATGTCGGTAAAAACTGTTGGTTTTATAAAATAACCATTCATTCCTTTCACCTTTTCTCCTCCCGTGAGAAGATTGCCTTCTTTTTTACCAATTTCTATATACTGTAAAATTGACTTTTCGGCTTTGGCAGAAACAACAGGGCCCATAAAATGATTATCTGCTGGATTACCTTGTACTAAAGCCTCTACAGCTGGTTTTAATTTAGCTACAAATTCCTTGTACACTTTAGTATCTACAATAACTCTAGAGCAAGCAGAGCACTTTTGACCTTGAAATCCAAATGCTGCGGCTACTGTCCCTTTAACTGCATCATCAATGTCTGCTTCGGAATCGATAATCATACTATCTTTTCCACCCATTTCTGCAATTACTCTTTTAATCCAGATTTGTCCAGGACTTGTTTTAGCAGCTAATTCATTTATTCTTAACCCTACTTCCATAGAACCAGTAAAAGAGATAAAACGAGTTTTTGGATGTTCAACTAAATAATCTCCAGCTTCAGCTCCAGAAGCAACTATATAATTTAGAACACCTTTTGGCAAACCAAGACTATTCATGATATCAGCAAATAACCATCCCATCATAGGAGAATCAGATGATGGTTTTAATACAATTGTATTGCCAGCTGCAATTGCTGCACATGCAGTTCCAATTAATATCGCAAAAGGAAAATTCCAAGGTGGAATAATTACTCCAACTCCTAATGGAATATAAACCATCTTATTCTTTTCACCTTTTACAGGAGTAATGGGTTGCTTTTCTGCATATCGTAGTACTTCTCTACCATAAAATTCTAAAAAGTCTATGGCTTCGCATGTATCTGCATCAGCTTCAAGGAAATTCTTACCAACTTCAGAAATCATCCATGCATTGATTTCTAAGCGACGTTTACGAATAATATTTGCAGCTTTAAATAAAAACTCTGCACGTTTTTTTACTGGAACAAATTTCCATGTTTCAAATGCCTTTTGAGCTGCTTGCATAGCTGCTTCAGCATCATCTTTTCCAGATTTCTGAAAAATCCCGATCGTTTCATCAGTGTTTGCAGGGTTGAGAGAAATGGTTTTAGCTGAAGTTTTTACAGCTTTTCCATTAATAAAGTTTGGATATTCCTTGCCAAAATTAGCTCTAACAGAAAGTAGTGCTTTTTTTTGTTTTTTTTCAATAACTGGATCAGTGAAATCTAGAAAGACTTCGTTTTTAAACTCTTTCATATCAATAACTTATATATAATGTAAAAAAGGGGAATTCTAACTGTTTTGATTGAAAATCAATATATATTGTCTAGTAATTAAAACACATGCAAACAATAAAAATATCCAAGTTATAAACCATGAAATATGTTTACCATGGGTATTTTTTTTAAACCATAAAACTTCAAAATTTTGAATTTCTTCGGTTATATCGGATGACTGGATGTCTATTATATTTTTTTGTAAAATCAATGCTTTTTGTGACAGTACAGTAATTCTGTCTAATTGTCTTTTATAATCAAGTCCCCACAAAGTAAGAAGTAAAACATAAATCTGATATTGCTGAAGTTTGAACAATTCATGAGTTTTTTGATGTATTATTGATTCTGGTAAATACAATAAAAACCAAGAGCATCCAGCAATTGCAAATAATACTGATGTTATACGCTTTAGAAGATATCGTTCTTTATGATATAATGCTTCTATGGATGGAGATTCAAGAATCTGATATTTCATAGTGAGTCTGCTGTGTAAAAATAGCAAGCTATTTCTGCTTGAATTATTGTAAAAATAGGGACTTATTATCTGATTAGTATATACTTTATTCTTTTTTCTCTATGTTTTATCTATATCTATGATTATCTACGCAATGTTTCAAGTATTTTTGCACATAACTCTTTTACTTTCTACATCAGCACAATGCAAACTTTTCATTTAGGATCTTCGATAGCAACAATTTTGCCCTATAAAAATATATATCCAACAATTGATTCTTCAGTATTGATATGTGATGGAGCAAGAATCATAGGAGATATTGTCATACAAGAGAATTCCTCTATATGGTATAATGCAATTATAAGAGGTGATGTATATCCAATCAGGATTGGCAAAAGAACAAACATTCAAGATGGTGCAATTTTACATGTAACAACAGATACATATGCATTAACGATTGGAGATGATGTTACAATTGGTCATGGGGCAATAGTTCATGGAGCCACTATTGGAAATAGATGTTTGATAGGAATGGGAGCTATTATATTAGATGGATCAGTTATTGAAGATGATACTATTATAGCAGCTGGAACTGTTATTAAGCCAGGAATGCATATACCTAGCGGTATAATGTGTGCAGGAATTCCAGGAAAAAAAATGCGAGACATTTCCGATATAGAAAGACAAGGCTTTATAGAGCAAGCAGCTCATTATATAGAAGTGGCAAAAGAATATAAACAAGTTTATGGACAAATATAGTATGTATAATTATCGGATTGGTTCTACAAATCCGATTTTTTTATACACTTTTCTTAGTGTCTTAAAAGCTTGTTTACTTGCCTTTTGTGCTCCGCTTTTTAAGAGAGTAGATATTTCATCAGGATGAGATCTTAAATCATTAAATGTATTTCTAATTGGTGAGATTAATCCAACCATTGCATTCCCAACAGCCTCTTTAAATGGTGCATATCCAAGGCCTGCAAATTCAGCTTCGATATCTTTAATTGATTTGCCAGTCGCAACATGATATAAAGTGATAAGATTTGAGACACCTGGCCTATTTTCTATATCGAATACAATATCAGTACCTGAATCGGTTACTGCTCTTTTGATTTTATTCATAATGATTGCATCATCATCATGAAGGAAAATACAAGAATTGGAATTTGGATCTGATTTAGACATTTTTTTCCATGGTTCTTGTAAGCTCATAATCCGAGCACCTTCTTTGGCTATAAAAGGTTCTGGAACAGTAAATGTGGGGGAATACAAATGATTAAAACGTTCGGCAAGATTTCTAGTTAATTCTATATGTTGTTTTTGATCATCACCAACAGGAACTAAGTCTGCTTGATATAAAAGGATATCTGCTGCCATTAAAACAGGATATGAAAATAATCCAACATTTATATTATCGCTATGTTGTTGTGATTTATCCTTGAATTGCGTCATTCTTTGAGCTTCGCCAAAACCAGTGAAACAATTTAATATCCAAGCTAATTGGGCATGCTCTGTAACATGTGATTGAATAAATAATGCGCTTTTTTCTGTGTTTATGCCACAAGCAGCGTACATTGCAACCACATCTAAAGAGCGTCTTCTTAAATCCGCAGGGATTTGACGTGATGTTATAGCATGCATATCTGCAACCATAAAATAACAATCATAATCTTCTTGTAATTGAACCCAATTGCGTATTGCCCCAGCATAATGGCCAATTGTTAAATCTCCACTAGCTTGAATGCCACTTAAAATGATTTTCTTATTCTCAGTTTCTGTTATTTCTGGTTTCATGATATCGCTTATACTTAAAATGATATGGCAAATATATGGTTTAGAAAGTATTTTTTTAAAGATCTCTTGGTTAAAGATAAAATGGAATGATAGTTGTAGGCTTTATGGTAGTAAATATATACATAAATGAGTAGGATAAACGTTTGACTCAAGGTCCGATTAGTTCTTATTGGGAAAAAAGTGCACTTTCCCAAACCGATATATGTATTATCGGAGCAGGTATTATTGGATTATCTACTGCAATTTCTGCAGCATTAGCTTTTCCTAATAAACGTATTGTAGTATTAGAGCGTGGCCCTAGAACAATGGGTGCTTCTACTAGAAATGCAGGTTTTGCTTGTTTTGGTAGTGCTTCTGAATTATTGCATGATATGAAGATATTAGGTAATGATAAAGCCTTAGAAATAGCCCAACAAAGGATAAAAGGACTTCAAATGTTGAGAAATCGATTTTCTGATGATCACATTAAATATGAATTGCATGGGGGTTACGAAATTATCAGAGAAAAAGAAATGCATGTCCTTGATTCTCTTGATAGTTTGAATAAACATATGAGTCAGATTACAGGATTAGAGTCCACATATACAGTTCTTAATCGTAGAGAGCATAGACGTTTGGGATTTGGACAATCCGTAAAGGCTGTAATTTATAATCAACTAGAAGGACAAATTCATAGTGGGTATTTGATTCAAGCTATGGAAGCAAAAGCTCTGTCTTTAGGAATAAGAATAGAATATGGAAGTAATGTTCTTGATTTAAAAGAGAATTCGAAAGTGATGGAGATAACTATTCAGACATTATTAGGCACATATTCAATGATTTCTAAAGAAACTGTTGTATGTACAAATGCTTGGATCTCTACATTGGTACCTCAGATAGATATAAAACCTGGTAGGGGACAAATCATTGTAACCTCACCAATAGAAAATTTGTCATTTACAGGTGCTTTTCATGTAGATGAAGGTTATTATTATTTCAGAAATATTGGCAAAAGAGTGCTTCTTGGTGGTGGTAGAAATCTCGATTTTGAAGGAGAATCTACCCATGAATTTGCTTCCACAGACATCATTCAACAAGCATTATTAGAGATGTTGAAAGAAGAAATACTACCAGGAAAATCTTTTACAATAGAATATAATTGGTCTGGAATTATGGGCTTTAGTAAAGATAAACAGTCTATTGTGCAAAGAGTATCACCTCATTGTAGCATTGCATTTGGTTGCAATGGAATGGGTATTGCTTTGGGCAGTTTAATAGGTGAACAAGTAATTGAATTATTATCGTAAAGCTTTATGATATATAATGTTTTTACTAGTTTTTTTGCGTTCATAGTACTTGGATATGTATGGCGTTATATTAAAGGAGTGCCAGATTCGAATGTGCTAAGAGCTTCTATCAATAGCCTAGTTCTCTATATCTTATTACCTCTTCTCACATTTTCGGTAATATATGATGCACCTTTACATTATGAATCATGGAAAATACCTTTTATTGCAGTATTTGTAACATTGGGATGTATTGCGTTTTCTTTATGTGTCTATGTGCTAATTAAAAGAATATGGCCTGAATTACTTCAAAATAAGTCAATAGGAGCTTTAATATTAGGAGCTTCTTGGTGTAATGCTACATATCTTGGATATCCAATAGTTACTGGAATACTTGGTACACAATATGGATCAATTCCATTAATATATGATTTACTAGCTTTAACACCTTTATTGTGGATTATAGGTGCAATGATTGCTGGTTATTATTCTGAAGATACAAGGAGTTTTAAACAAAGATATATTTATGGAATAAAAAAAATCCTTGGATTGCCTCCATTATATGCACTTTTATCTGCACTTCTCTGTAAAATTTTGGATATAGAAATCCATCCAATGATATTGAAAACATGTTCTATAGCAGGTAATGCAGTTCCACCATTAATGATGATATCTGTTGGTATGGCATTGTATATCCCAAAGTTGAACTCATTAGTATTAATACTTCCTGCTGCTTTGATTCGATTAGCAATTGGCCCATTGATTGCTTATATGCTAATCCATGTTTTGCATGTTCAGGAACCATTATCAAAAGCCATAATGTTGGAATCTGGCATGCCTAGTATGGTATTAACATTGGTAATAGCGCAAGAATATACATTAGACACAAATATCTTGGCACAATTAATAGCTCTATCAACATTATTATCAATAATTTCATTGTCTTTAATCTAGTTGATTATTTTTAGATACTTTTCATTGCTTCATGCGTAAATCACTTATCATATTATCGATACTATTAATTCTTGGTTTCATTGGGCTTGCTTCTTTTAAAAGTCCAGACCAATCGATATTCTTAAAGATATCGCAAGCATTGGAATTATATGGTTCGGTTTTTAAAGAAGTTACTTTGCACTATGTAGATGAAATAGATCCACTGCATATTGTTAAGAATAGCACAAAAGCTATGTTACAGGATTTGGATCCATATTCTGAAGTTTTAGAAAACAATGAAGGCGATGATTATGAATTATTAACTACAAACTCCTATGCAGGCTTTGGAATGGTAGTTGGTATCATGAATGGAAAATTAACTATAGCTGAATTATATGATGGTTATTCCGCTAAAAGAAGCGGAATTAGGTCTGGTGACCATATTCTTATGATAGATTCATTGCATGTATTATATGATACAACAAATATTATAAGAAAATTTACTCGTGGTCCAATAGGTGGAAAAGTATCAATTGCTTTATTAAGGGATGGTTTACAAGATACAATACGATTAACTTTAGTAAGAGAATCTATAAAAATTCAATCTTTGGGTTATACAGGCTTTGTTAATGATAGTATTGGATATATACATATTCAAAGATTTTCATCGTCTACACCAGATGAAGTAAAAAGAACTGTGATGTCCTTTAGAAGAAAAAATCCTCGATTAGCAGGAATTATATTAGATGTAAGAGATAATCCAGGTGGCTTATTAGAAGCTGCAGTAGGAGTATGTGATGTATTTTTACCGCAAAATTCTCCAATAGTTCTCACTAAAGGAAGAACCAGAGATGATGAAAGAGTCTACACATCACAATCAATACCATTAGAACCTGAAATTCCGGTTTCTATCATTATTAATGGTGAAAGTGCAAGTGCCAGCGAAGTTTTAGCAGGCGCTTTTCAGGATTTAGATAGAGGTATTATTATTGGTGAACAGTCTTATGGTAAAGGTTTAGTGCAAAGTATTCTTAATCTTCCAGGCGAAAGAGCCTTAAAATTAACAACAGCTCGATATTATACTCCATCTGGAAGATGTATACAAAAATTAATATCCAAAAGTGAAATATCTGATAGTGTTACAGCAGAAAAAGATGCAGTGTTTTATACTAAGTCTGGGCGTATCGTAAAGGCTAGGCATGGCATCGCTCCAGATACAAATGTAATGTCTTACGATACCCATCCAATTATAAAATCATTAGATGAACAGAATGTATTTTTTAGATTTGCTTCATTCTATTGTTCTTCTTTAGATAGTTTGCCAGCTAATTGGCAGGTAAAAGAAAGTGATTTTACAAAATTTATAAAGTGGTTAAGTAGCCAGTCAACAATTATTTTTCCAGAGCCATATTCTTCGTTAAATCAATCTATATTCATTGCTCAACAAAATGGATATTCAAAACAATATGTGCAGTCAATAGAAAATATGAAGACTTTTGCCGCAAAGGATATTAAAAAGTCTTTGTTAAAATCTAAAAAAGAAGTACTTGCTTTATTATCAGAACAAATTCTTAGTAGATTTCTTTCTGCAAAAAAAATGGGTGAATTTAAAGTTGAAAAAGACATGCTATTAAAAAAGACAGCATTTCTACTCAGCTCAGGAAATTATAAACAGCTACTTTATCCCAAAAAAGTTATAAATGGCTCCCATTAATATACATATGCAATTAAAGTTTATAAGAATTGTTATAGTTGTGTGAGTTATTTTTGGCAAGAAGTTTGCTGATTATTAAAAAGTATTATAATGAACTAGAGATATATTTATGAACAAGTGGATTATTAGACTACTTGGATGCTTATTGTTGAGCATAATTTCTCTTCAACTGTCTACAGCTCAGTTTATTCCTGACAGATTTACAAATCGTAGGATGAACTTGATGAACGATGCTACTTCAGTAGGATGGAATCCAGCATTATTGGGATTAGTTACCAGAACAGATGCTGTTTTGGTAATTCCTTATGACCGTTCATTTCAATCAACAAGAATGATTGGTGGTTTTATTTCTTCCGATGGGGTTTCTGTTGGTTTTACTTCTGGTAGGGATTCTACTATTGATCAACCATCTGAGCCATTTAGCTTTTATGGAGGAATGGGTGTTAAAATTCCAAAATACAATGGTTGGATTGGTGCATCATTTAGATATTCAGAATTTGGAGGTAGAACAGTTAGATATATGGGATCATTAATGTATAATCCCATTCCAAAGTTTTATTTGTCGCTTGGTATGACAAATATGTATTCTGTAGACACCAAAAATCATGTCTATTCTCTAACAAGCTCTTATTCTCCTTTAGATTGGATTACTCTTCATGGAAGATTGCAGTTCTGTCCTGATTCTGCGATTCTATACAATAAATCATATGCAAGTGAATTAGGAATAAGCACTTCATTTAATAATAAACAAATAGTTGCATCATTTTCGACAATTCCGGAAGCTAGACAGGCTAGATTTGGACTAGAAATTGCATTCGATGTACTGTCTATAGGTTCATTAAATGAAGCTTCTACTGTAAATTCGCCAGATAGACGCTTTTCTGGTGGCAATGTTCTATTACGTATCAATCATGATTCTTTGTGGTCAGTGAATCATTATAGAGAACCTGCGCCACCAATACCTGCATGTAAAATTGATAAATCTTGCTGTGAAATGAATATTCAAGATATTCATCACTGTATTAAAAATCCTTGTGAGAATTGTCCAAAACTAAAAAGTTCTTGTTTGGCAGGACGCCCTTCTTGTTGCAAATCTGTAAAGCATTGTCAACATTGTACTTGCTTATGTTGTCCTGGTTGCGCTAATTGCTCAGGATGCTCTGGTTCTCCATCTCAAATTATTATCAATAATGGTAGTGGCTCTGGAAATGGAAATGGATCAGGTGGCTCTGGTGGTGTTGAAAGTAGTTCGGGTAAACCTAAACCTGCACCTGCGCCTGTTGAACCTAAGGAAGAGCCTGCTGATACAGAAAAAACTGAACCTGCTCCAATACCAGAAGAACCTTCTGAACCACCATTCCCAGAGGTGACAGATGTACAAAGTTCTTCTAAACTGTTTTCATTGAAATCTGTATTTTTTGATTCAGCAAAATGGGATTTACGTCCAGAAAGCACAGAAGAATTAACTAGACTTTATGAGTATTTAGAAGAAAATCCTGATTTATCTATACAGATAAATGCCCATACTGATAATGTTGGATCTAATAAAGCAAATCAAATTTTATCACAAAAAAGAGCTCAATCTGTAGTGGAATTTTTGATAGAAATGGGTATAGACTCCTCTCGATTAGAGGCAAAAGGATTTGGAGAAGAATATCCAATTGCACCAAATGATTCAGATGAAGGTAGGCAAGAAAATAGGCGGGTTGAATTTATGACAAAAAATATTTGATAGATTGAACATAATAACAATGCATCTATTTATTGTACTTTCTTAATTTAGGGAAAAGTAAGTATAAATAAAGTGGATGACGAATGAAAGTACTCAAAATAATTGCACTAGTAGTACTATTCTTTACTTATAATCTTAATGCTCAATTTTCTGCTGATTATACTTCAAATCGAAAATTGGGATTATTAAATGATGCTGGAGCAGTTGCTTGGAACCCTGCTATGCTAGGAGTTATCTCTGGTGTAGATGTAATGGGAGCTGTGCCTTTAGATGCTTCTTTTGGAAAAGTACAAGGATATGCGGGGTTTATTAAAATTGGCAATTATGCTTTCGGTTTAGAAAAACATTCAGACAATATATCTATTTCAAATTCTACTAGCGCATATGCCGGATTAGGATTACCCATTCAAACTGATCATCTTTGGATTGGTGGAAGCATAAGATATTCTGAATCAACAAGTAATTCTCTTAGATTCTCAGCCTCAGCATTATTCTCACCTTCAATTGATCTTTTTGCTTCATTAGGTATAGATAATACTTCAACACCACTTCCAAGCCAACATATTATAACTGCAATGGGTGCATTTTCACCATTACATTGGCTTACAGTTCATGCTAGATTGCAATATTGTGCAGATTCTGCCCTTTTTTTTGGAAATGCGATAAATACTGAATTTGGGGCTAGTGCCAATCTAATTCAAGAACATATAATTAGCTCTATAACCATCAACCCTATGCGTAACATATTACGTATTGGGGCAGAAATCACATTAGGATTTGTATCTACTGGAATTATTCCATCTATTGGGTCTGGAGTTGATGAACAGTCGGCTTCAACTGCTCTTTTTAGACTGAATTTTTCAAAAATGCCTTCTATATCCGCACTTAAACAAAAAGATATCACTCTATCAGAAGTAAGATCTGTTGACGCTATGTGCACTTCTTCTGCATTTGAATGGCTATCAACATATTCTGAATCTCCAGAATATATTGTGAATGCAATGAAAAATCATGGTGGTGAATATACTGCTATGGCTGATACATTGACACAATTATCGCAAAATCCTGCTTTTCTATATGATTCAATTTTTCATAAAATTTACGCAAAATATCAAAGAAATTCTCTTGTTTCTGGTGCATCACAATATATTATCGCAGCAAAAAACCCAGAATTGAAAATTCTTGTCACAAAGCCAGATAGTATGCACAATCAAGATATCTTGATGAGTATAAAGATTCTTAATGATAAAGGTAATCAAGTACAAGGAATTCTTCAATCTGATCTCATGATCAAAGAAAAAAAGTATGAAATACTATCTATTGAAGAAAAAAAGGAAGATATTATTGTACCAATAGATTATGTGATTGTAATGGATTGCTCTGGTAGTATGAGTAAGAAAATTAAGGAAGTGAGAAAAAATGTAGAGTTATTTGCTAAAACATTAAAAACTGCAGGAATTGATTTTCGTATTGGGGGAATTTTATATGGAGAAGAGATCATTAGCTCCTTACAACCAACAAGTGATATTCAAGAATTTTTGACATTTTTTGAAGATGCTGATGCGATTGGTAATGATGAAATTACATCAACAGCTATTATGAAAGCAACAGAAATGCAGTTTCGTCCAAATGCCAAAAGAAATATTATAGTATTAACAGATGATTGCTGTATTCAAGATAATGCGCATCTCTCAGAAATACAGGTTTTGTCTGCACTATGGAATCATGG
>Ga0192647_100272_pt1 | contig 35537 bp, 36 predicted proteins | sample LauGreFa1BDMLBSN_2_FD_133046 | JGI IMG/M metagenome (GOLD analysis project Ga0192647, IMG submission 133046) | Freshwater lake microbial communities from Lake Michigan, USA - Fa13.BD.MLB.SN - reassembly | ecosystem: Environmental > Aquatic > Freshwater > Lake | place: Lake Michigan, USA... | reverse complement strand
CGCGTGAGCGTGATAGTGATCGGGGATATTTCGCATGTTGTCATCGATGTACGGCTCGTAGTCGAACTCTGACGTTGCGACACTCAACAGGCGTTGATGCAATCTCGCCTTCACCTCGTCGTCTGGTGACGGGTCGTGCATTTTCCACACGATCATCGGCACGCAGCACGCCTCACATTCGGCGACCCAACATTCTTCATCTTCGTAGTACCACTCTGTGAAACGTGCAGCTTCACACAATTCGCATTTCTGTATTGGATCCATTGTCACCATTGTGACACGCCGTCTCCACATCTGCGAGAACGACTGAAGGCGGACCCGGAGGCCCGCCTTCAGCAACAAGCAACTATGTAGAGCTAAAACTCAGAGAGCTGAAGGATCCACGTCTGGCGGCAAGATCACTGCATCGATGACGTGAATGACGCCATTGCTTGCGATGATGTCAGTTGCCGTGACGGTTGCACCATTCACCTTCACACCCATGTCGGTGGTGATGGTGATGTTCTGACCTTCAACTGTCGGCACATCGCCTGCAGTGACATCAGCGGCCAAGACTGTTCCAGAAACTACGTGGTAGGTCAAGATCTTCACGAGAAGATCCTTGTTCTCTGGCAACAAGAGCTTGTCGACGAGACCGGCTGGCAATGCTGCGAAGGCTTCGTTGGTCGGTGCGAACACGGTGAAGGGACCTTCACCCTGAAGGGTCTCAACAAGACCTGCCGCTGCGACTGCAGCGACGAGCGTTGAAAAGTCTTCGTTGCCGCTGGCGATTGCAACAATGTCGGTTGCTTCTTCGGTCGGCTCTTCGGTCGTTGCTTCTGAGGTCATCGGGGCGTCAGTTGCGGGTGCGACGTCTGAGTCGTCTCCGCCACAGGAAACCAAAAGACCGACAAGTGCTAGGGGGGCTAATAACTTGAACATATTTCTCCTTGTTGTAATGGGTAAAAGAATTATGGTCTAAAAGTTTGGGCCAAGTTGCTATTTAACACTAATTTGACCAAATTTTGACAGAAGTCACACGGAGGCGGAATCAATCGCTGCTCGAACTTCGGCCACATAGGCACCCACGGCATCCGGGCCGCCTTCCATGAGGCGCCGAACCACTGAAGCTCCCTGGACGATTCCATCGGCAACCTTGCAGGCCTCGACGGCTTGAGCGCTATTTGATACTCCGACACCAATGATGACCGGCACTTCGGTCACCTTCTTCAAGCGTTTCGCTAACTGGCTTGCTGTCGACGCAAGTTCGGTTCGCTCGCCCGTGACTCCGAGTAGCCCGACTGAGTACACAAAGCCCCGCGCCCGAGCGCAAACTCTCGGCAACCGCTCATCAGGGGCAGTCGGTGCTGCCAACATGATTGTCGCCAAACCAACTGTATCTGCAGCTGCGCACCACGGACCAGACTCTTCAAGTGGTAAATCGGGAATGATTGCTCCCACAATTCCTGCTTGAAACAATTGTGAGGCGAATCGCTCATGGCCAGCATGATGCACCGTGTTGTAATAACACATCACGACGAGTGGCACGTCGACATCAAGAGTACGAACTCCTTCAAGAATCGAAATGGGAGTTGCACCGTCATCGAGGGCGCGTTGTGACGCTTCTTGAATAATCGGACCGTCCATGACTGGATCAGAAAACGGCAAGCCGATTTCTATGACATCAGCGCCGTTTGCAGCAGCGGCACGTATCGCGTCAGTCCAACCCTTCAAACCACCGGTTACATAAGGAACCAGAAGCTTTCGACCAGCATCTCGCTTGGCGCGCAGTTCTAATTCAAAAGGCAATAAGTCCGGCGACGTCATCCGAGGATCTCCATCATCTGACCCACGTCTTTGTCACCACGTCCCGACAGATTCATCAGAACGGTCTTTCCTTGCATCTTGGGGGCCTCTCGGGTGATCCAGGCCAATGCGTGCGCGCATTCCAAAGCCGGGATAATTCCCTCGGTCTTCGCCATTAACTGAAAGGCTTCGATTACCTCGGCGTCGGTAACCGTTGGGTATTCAGCGCGACCGATCGACGCCAAGTACGAGTGCTCTGGACCGACTCCGGGGTAATCAAGGCCAGCAGAAATTGAATGCGCCTCTTGCACCTGTCCGTACTCGTCTTGCATGAGATAACTACGCATGCCGTGAACGACTCCGGGTTGACCACGACCAACCGCTGCTCCCCCAGCCGGTTCAACACCGATCAAGCGGGCATCGGTGTCAACAAACCCCGAGAAAATTCCGATTGCATTAGATCCACCTCCGACGCAAGCAACAACAAAATCGGGATCGCTTCCATAACGCTCGAGACACTGCTCACGAGCCTCAGTTCCAATCACTCGGTGGAACTCACGAACCATCCATGGATACGGATGAGGGCCCATGACTGAACCGAGGCAGTAATGCGTTGATTCAACCGAAGCAACCCAATCTCGCATCGCTTCATTGACAGCATCTTTCAAAGTGCGACTTCCGCTGTGAACAGCTTCGACTTCAGCGCCAAGAAGCTTCATCCGGAAAACGTTGAGCGCTTGTCGTTCAACGTCGACCGCTCCCATATAAACCTTGCACGACATTCCCATCAATGCTGCAGCCGTCGCAGATGCGACTCCGTGCTGACCAGCACCAGTTTCGGCGACAATGCGCTTCTTGCCCATTCGCTTTGCTAGCAAAACCTGTCCGAGAACGTTATTGATCTTGTGCGAGCCAGTGTGATTCAAATCTTCGCGCTTCAATACCAAACGAATTCCGAGCTTGGCTCCGAGTTGATAACACTCGGTGATCATCGATGGACGACCGGCGTACTCTTTGAGGGACTGATCGAGTTCGGCACGAAAGAGCGGATCAGCCCACGCATCACGGAATGAAGCTTCGAGTTCTTGGCAGGCCGGCACCAAAGTCTCGGGCACAAATCGGCCGCCAAACTCACCGAACCGACCGGCTTCCGAGGGATCGGACATGATTGATTGATCAGAAATAGTCACTTCACTCCTTACAAACGAGACCCTATGTTCGCACCCTGCAGGCGAGAACGCCTAGTCGTTTGTCCCGATTCGCCGTGTTTATTGTCGCAAATCTTGCGGCGACTACTCGTCGGCCCAGTCGTACGGGAACTCAGTCGAACCCGACGTTGGGTCTTCTGGTGGGGCGGCGGCTCTGGCATTAGCGATAAAACGCCTCAATTTGATGGCATCTTTTTTACCCGGCCCAGATTCAACACCCGAGGAAACATCAACCCCCCAGGGGTTGACGTAATGCACGGCATCAGCCACGTTCTCGGGGGTTAATCCACCAGCCAAGATCATGCGAATACCCGATGGAATCTCATCAGTGAGCGCCCAGTCAAAGACTTTGCCCGAACCAGCTTCGGGAGCGTCAACCAAAATCAGGTCTGTTCCGAATTGGTTTGCAATCCGAGCCTCACGAGATCCAGCAGCCACTGCCTTAATGATCCATCTCACGTTGTCGGCCAAAGCAGCAACGGTCGACACCGGTTCGTGACCATGTAGTTGAACTGCTTTCACTCCCGATTTAGAAACAATGTCAAAAATACGATCAGGAAGTTCATCCTTAAATACCCCGACCGTCAAGATCTCCGGTGGCAAACGACGGGTGATGTCATAGACAACCTGAGCCGATACTTGACGAGGTGACGGCGCGAACACGAAGCCGACAGCGTCGGCTCCCATAGCCACTGCAAGAAGTGCATCATCCTCATTCGTGATGCCACAGATTTTCACGAACACATGAATACCGTACCGCTCGACGATGAAACGAGGGCGGATACCAAAGTAGGCCGATGACCTAAACGCTTGCCGAACGAAGTAATCGAACGGCTTCGGATGGATCAGGGGAAGTAACGAGGCTCTCACCCACCAGAACAGCATGATATCCAGCCGCACCAAGCTCGGCCGCGTCTTGAGCATGACGAACTCCGCTTTCGGCAACCCGAACAACGCCGCTAGGTATCAAATTGGCCATACGCAATGCCCGCGCATGATCAACTTGAAATGTGACCAAATCTCTTTGATTCACACCGATCAAATTTGCACCGACATCTATGGCCCGAGATAACTCTTCTTCGTCATGGATTTCAACCAAAACGTCCAGGCCTATACGTGTCGCTAGTGAGTAAAAATCTTGGAGCTCAGTTTGAGACAAAGCCGCGGCGATTAACAACACACAATCGGCACCCATTAATCGAGCATCACACACATCGTGACGTGAAATGCTGAAATCCTTACGCAACACGGGCAACGAGCACGCCGATGAAGCTCGTTGTAAGTCAGAGATCGAACCATCAAAAAACTCTTCATCAGTCAAAACCGATAAACACGAAGCTCCGCCTAATTCGTAGGCAACGGCCAATGCTTCAGGGATTAGACCAACAGCCAGATCGCCTTTTGAAGGAGAACGCCGTTTGATTTCACTAATCACGCTGATTCCGTTGACAGCATCAGCTAACAGACGCTCGCGAAAGCCACGAGGCTGACCCATTTCCAGGGAACGTTGAATCAACTGGTCAATATCTCGCGCATCTTGTGCTGCCACCTCGCGATGGCGCACAAGAATACGATCGAGATAAGTCGCTACATGATTCACGAGAGAATCAGGCGCCCTTTCCGCCGATGGGATTGACGAAATGCAATTCGGGTCGGCCACCCAAGAAAGGTGTAATGGCCGGACCGAGAGCCTTGAATGCCTCAGATCCCATATGCGCATTCAATGCATCCTGCGATTCATACATTTCGTACATGAACAGTGCATCGGCATCATTGGGATCATTGTGCAAGATGTAATACACAGTCCCAGCTTCTGCCTTGGCGGTCTCGAGAGCATTCCCGAGTGCCGCAGCTAAATCATCGCGCTTACCTGGTGCGGCCGGAATCTTGGCCCATACAGCAACTTTTGTCATGTCATTTCCCCTTTAGTTGAATCTAAATAAGTGAATTTATGGATGTGTACCTGAAACCGTAGACGGTGTCTTCAAAAAATCAGAACCCGAGACGCGCTCTGACTTGATTTTCTAGATCGGCGATCGGGACACGAACTTGATCAGTTGTATCTCGGTCGCGGATTGTGACCGAACCATCTTCTAAAGAATCAAAATCCACCGTGATACACAGAGGCGTACCAATCTCGTCTTGACGGCGATAACGCTTTCCAATTGACTGCGTGTCGTCATAATCGACCATGTAGCGCTCACCGAGAGATTCAAATATTTCGCGAGCCAACGGCGTCAACGTGTCCTTTTTGCTCAATGGCAAAATGGCGACTTTGTAGGGCGCCAGACGCGGGTGAAGACGCAAAACTGTTCGTAACTCGCCACCGATTTCGTCTTCTTCGTAAGCAGCCAGCAAGAAGGCGGCCATAGCACGGTTAACGCCCGCTGCCGGCTCGATCACGAAAGGTACATAACGTTCGTTGGTCGACTGATCGAAGAAGTCAAGCTTTTGACCAGAGTGCGCCGCATGTTGATTGAGGTCGAAGTTGGTGCGCTGAGCAATTCCTTCTAGTTCTCCCCAACCCCAGGGATACGCAAATTCGACGTCGGCTGTTCCTGCTGAGTAGTGGCTCAATTCATCTGCATCGTGCGGACGAAGGCGCAACATTTCTAGCGGGATGCCAAGATCGACGTACCACTGCAAACGTGCGTTGCACCAATACTCGTACCACTTCGGACCTTCAGCCGGTGGCACGAAAAACTCGAGTTCCATCTGTTCAAACTCACGGGTACGGAAAATGAAGTTGCCTGGTGTGATTTCGTTGCGGAAACTTTTACCAACTTGAGCGATACCAAAAGGAGGCTTCTTACGACTCGTTTGCAATACGTTGGCGAAATTAACAAACATTCCTTGGGCGGTCTCGGGACGCAAATACACTTCGGCGCCCGAACCTTCTACTGGCCCAGCAAAAGTTTTGAACATGAGATTGAATGCACGAGCATCCGTCAGAGTGTCTTTGGCACCACAGTTCGGACAAACCGATTTGTCTTCGAGATGGTCTTCACGGAAACGCTGCTTACACGTTTTGCAATCAACCAACGGATCGCTGAAGTTCGCCAAGTGGCCGCTCGCTTCGAAGACTTGAGGAGGACCTAAAATAGCGGCGTCAATCAAAACAACATCATCACGCTTCTGAACCATGGTGCGAATCCAAGATTCACGCACATTGCGCAGCATCAAAGACCCCAACGGACCGTAGTCATAACTTGAACGGAACCCGCCGTAAATTTCGGCCGATGGATACACAAAGCCTCGGCGTTTGCACAGGTTGACGATTTGATCAAGATCTTTAGCCGGCATAGACCTCCAAGGTTACGGGCAATGACTGGCACATCAGCGCCAAAAATGCTGATTCACTGGTGTTCGTCGTCATCTAATGGCGTTCGAAGATTGAAACTGATCGAAGTCTGCGCTCAATGTGATGTTCAAACGCTCGGGTCGCCAATTGCGAAACCTCGTTGATGACTGGATCATTCAACTGTTGACCATCTGGATTAAAAGCACGGTCAAGGGACTCACCAAGTTTCCCGCCTAAGACATCCCTCATCATTTCGAGCGCCGAAGCTGAAATCGCTACCCCGCTTCGACAAGAACGGCAGACCACCCCACCGAGGTTGAGATCAAAGGCAATGAACTCAACGTCTGAAGACTCGCCACACGACACACACACATCGAGTTGTGGACGAAGGCCTTCTGACGACAACAACTTCCAAAGAAAGGCGGGAACCACGAGTGGTGAAGGACGAGTCAACAACGTCTGTCTTGCACCGACCAGCATGCGATACATCTGCGGCACAGGTTCTCGATCTGGTACAAGTTGATCGACAGCCTCAAGAATCGAAATCGCTTCCGTCATTGAATCAAGATCACCGAAAACAGCCGCTGTTGTGTCGACACTCTCGACCTGGCTCACTATGTCGAGGTCTTTCCCTCGATGCAGTTGGACCTCCACGTGCGAAAGTGGTTCAAGTCGTCCACCAAATTTTGATTTCGTTTTTCGAATGCCCTTAGCAACGGCTCGAACCTTGCCATGATCTTGTGTCAAGAAGACAATGATGCGATCGGATTCGCCAAGCTTGTAGGTACGGAGAACGATTCCAACATCTCGATATAAACGCGAAGTCATGTAACAACGCCACCAAAGCGCCGATGCCGTAACGAATATTCTTGAATGGCATCTTCAATACTTTCGATCGACAATCCTGTCCATCCTTGGTCAACAAACACGATTTCGCCGTAAGCAAGTTCCCAAACGAGAGACGCAGGTAAACAATTTGCGGGTCCGAGAACTATGACCAAGTCGGGATTGCCGGCCTCACCAAAAAGCTGTCGATCCAGAAAACCCTCAGTCACAATTTCGTAGGGTTCAACATTTGTCAGCGCAGCGCAAATTCGCTGACGACCGTCCGTCGTTGAATGAACGACAATTTCAACATCATCAAAAGACAATCTGCGTTCGAAGTTGACGTCGCTCACTCGACTGTCTTCTGCATCTGGACCGTAGGGGTAAATCGAAAGCACCTTGACCCCAAAGCCACGAACCACTTGAACCAGTTCTTGTAAGCGTTGATCCCACCGTGACCCAAAATGGTCCCATTCAGACAGTGAGCCTCCAGCGATGGCGACGTGAACCAAGGTTGCATCATTATCAACGGCCGTCTCGGCCAGTTGCGCTCTTCGCTGAAAAATCTTCCCCATCAGGATCCATTGTTGCCGATACTGGTCGGTGGACAAGGTTCATTGTGATGGTCAAGCCATCAGCGTGAGTCTCATAGCGGGCCCCAAAGCGGGTGACATGACACAAGTAACCATCCCTCCACGAGTACCGTAAAGCCCGTGCATGTGGCCTGCATCATGGATGGAAACGGGCGGTGGGCACAGCGTCGGGGTTTACCTCGAACTGCTGGTCACACCGAGGGTGAGGAGAACCTTGCCGCGGTCGTGCGCGCCAGCGTGAGCCGCCAAGTGGACTATTTGACAGTTTTTGGTTTTTCAACTGAAAACTGGATCCGTCCACGGGGCGAAGTACGTCACATTCTCGGACTGCATAAGAAACTATTCGGGCGCATTAACGAACTCAATGAGCTCAACGTCAGAGTTCAATGGATCGGTCGGCCATTTGACGACCCCACAGCGCGAACACCCAGATACGTCCAACGAGCTATTCGGAGAGCCATTTCTGATACGTCTCGCAATACCGGCATGACCTTAACCGTGGCGTTTGATTACGGTAGCCGCACCGAAATAGCTCATGCCGCACGTTTAGTAGTAGCAACAGGCCAACAGCCGACAGTCAGCCTGATGTCCGACATGATGTATCTGCCAGATATGCCCAAGGTTGATGTTCTCGTTCGGACCTCCGGAGAAACTCGTATTTCTAATTTCCTTCTTTGGCAGGCCGCAGGCGCCCCGAGTTATTTCACCGACAACACGTGGCCGGATTTCAGCGCTGAAGATCTGGGATCGGCTATTCAACTCGCTCAACAGTTCACCAATTCATGAAATCCCCCATCCGTTAGACCGAACTACCATCTCACCCTGAAGTACGGTGGCACGTTGTGCCGGCTCCTCGTTCCAAGATCAATGTCAGCGATGCATTAGAAATCGCCACATCTGCTTTGCCGCACTCCGAGTCGCGTCCTGGACAAAAAGAGATGGCTCATGCCGTCGAAGAAGCCTTACATGAAGGAAAGCACCTGATTGTTCAAGCCGGCACCGGAACGGGAAAGACGATCGCCTATCTAGTTCCCGCAATAGTTGCCGGCAAGCACACTGTGGTCACAACCGCTACCAAGGCACTTCAAGATCAGCTGGCCCACAAGGATCTTCCATTTCTGGTGCAGCACCTCAGCGAGTACGTCAATCGAGACATCACGTTTGCTGTTTTGAAAGGTCGTAGCAACTACGTCTGCCGCCAGCGTTTGGCCGAACTTAATGGTGAAACCGAAAAGAAGAACCGAAAAGCAGATTCTCCGACGCTGCTTGAAGTTGACGAAATGTCCCAGTCGGTTCGCCGTGAAATCGACCTCATTTCCGAATGGACCAAGACCACTAAAAGTGGAGACATGGCCGATATTTCTTGGTCACCGTCAGATCGAGCGTTGAGGGCTGTGAGCGTCGGAAGTGACGAGTGCCCAGGAGCGCGACGTTGTCCCGTGGGCGGCACCTGTTTCTCCGAACTTGCTCGCTTCAAAGCAAGCGAAGCAGACATCGTCGTTGTCAACACGCATTTGTACGGGTTGCATGTTGCATCCGGTGGCCAACTTTTGCCCGAGCATGAAGTCCTGATCGTTGACGAAGCTCACGGTCTCGAAGACATCATGAGCGACACAGTCGGAGTTTCGATTCATGCAGGAAACTTCAACTTTTTCGCCGGAGTTGTCAAACGGATTATCGCTGATCCGAAAGTAATTGGCGACATCGTCAACATCGGGACGATGCTCGATGAAGTTCTTTCGCCGATCCATAACCAACGGATATCTGCACCTCTTCCTTTAGAAGTCACTGCAGTCCTCGCTGAGGGACGGCGAATCGTCGCTCGTATTCTTGACATCCTGCGCACCATCGAAACGAAAGATGACGACAGCAATCAACGAAAATTGCGCGCACAAACTTTGGCGACTCGTTTAGCCGACACCATTGACGTCGCACTGAAGACTGACGATACATATGTGCCGTATATTTCGGGAACTGTCGATCATCCGAAACTCGATATTGCACCACTCGATGTCGGCCCCGTTCTTGATGCCGGAGTTTGGCAAAAGACAACTGCAATTTTGACGAGCGCAACGGTGCCCAGCAAAATGGCCGACCGTATCGGGCTACCCGTATCAAAAACGCAGCTTTGCAATGTAGAAAGTCCGTTCGACTATCAATCAAACGCGGTCCTTTATTGTTCTAAGCATCTTCCGAATCCCAATAGTCCCGAATTTACGAAGTTGATGCACGAAGAGTTATTCCATCTCATCTCGGCGGCTGGTGGAAGAACGTTGGCTTTGTTTACGAGTTATCGTGCGCTCGATGCGGCCGTTGATGCCATGCGAAAACGTTTGCCAAACACAATATTGTCGCAACGCGAATATCAAAAGAATCAACTCGTCAAGCTCTTCAGCGAAGACGAATCTTCGTGTCTGTTTGCCACATCAGGGTTCTTCCAAGGCATCGATATCCCGGGCCGAACCTTGTCTCTTGTGACGCTTGATCGCATTCCCTTCCCTCGGCCAGACGATCCGTTGCTCAGCGCTCGACGCGACGCCATTGGCGACAGAGCATTCCGAGAGATAGATCTGCCTCGAGCAGCCACCTTGCTTGCTCAAGCCACTGGCCGCCTCATTCGAAATGCAACTGATCGCGGCGTGGTTGCCGTCTTTGATCCCCGCCTCGGAAATGCTGGCTATCGGCGCGACATTCTCGGATCAATGCCCCCCATGAGAAAATCTGTTGATCGCCAAGAAGTCGAAGAGTTCTTACGGTTAATTACTCGCTGATCGTGAGCGGATCAAACTATTGTGCGACCGGCATGAGTCGGTAACCGATTCCGCGAACAGTCAAAATGAGTCTTGGCTCATCGGGCTGATCTTCAATCTTGACTCTCAATCGGCGCACGTGGGCATCAACCAATCGACTGTCCCCGAGGTAGTCATATCCCCACACCCGTTCGAGAAGTTGATCACGAGACAACACAACATTGGGGTGATCGGCGAATTCGCACAGGAGATTAAATTCAGTCTTGGTGAGAGAAATTTCCTGACCATTTTTGAATACAAGACCCTGCTCGCGGCGCAAATCAATGTCCCCCAAAATTTCGCTGCTTGGCGCACCACTTGAAAAGCTTTGCAACTGAGCGCGCCGCAAATGGGCGCGTACTCGAGCAGCCAGCTCCTTGGGGACCACCGGCTTAGTGACGTAATCGTCGGCACCTGCCTCAAGACCAGTCACCATGTCGTGAGTGTCCGTTTGAGCCGTCACCATCACGATCGGAACAATTGACATCGCTCGAAGTGCTCGACACACATCAAAACCCGACATATCAGGAAGACGAATATCGAGCAGAACTAGATCGGGCTCCAAAGCGTGAAACGCTGCCAAACCCGACCGGCCGTCAGCAGCCTCACGAACCTCGTAGCCCTCATCCTCGAGAACGAGGCGCAGCGCTAAACGAATCTGATCGTCATCTTCGATAAACAGCAAGGAGTTCACTGGGAGACATTCTTGCCCCAAATCTGACTTTGTTACACAAAACGCACACTATTCACATCGTCCCTTCACAATCTGCCGAGAAACTAAATCCTGTTCACGCTGGTTCGGCGGAGGTCGCCCTCCCCCTGATCTCCTCCGGCCAGCGGAACCCAATCTTCGCCCGACTCGCAGGCACTGCCCGAGTCGGGCGTTTTCTATGGTGGCACTAGTTTCCCAGAACACCTCGCCCAACAATTCGTCGTCACGATCGGGCAAGATACAGGGGTGCGCCTAGCCGATCGAGCCCGTCAACTGAGTTTGCGAAGTCGCGTCACACTTCTATTCCTAATGACCGGCCTAGTGGCGGCACTCTTGCTCTCAGGCGCGAGCTACATCACAGCTCGCACGTACTTGTTGCAACGGCGCGACGAAATAGTCGAGCGTCAAGCGTTCAATAATGCCCAACTCATTCGTACCCAATTGCGTACACGCCGCTCGGAGGCATTTGAATTAATCGCAGGTATTCGAACTGAGTCGAATGGTTTTGCTGTTCTCCATTTATCAACCGAAGATTTGTACTTTTCTCAGGACATACGCAACACCCAAACTCTCTTGCCTCCCGATCTCGTTGCCGCCACCCTGCAAGGCATTACTTCACGTCAACGCTTTTCTATTGGTGGCGAACCCTTCATTGCAGTTGGTGTATCAATTAATGAAATCGACGTTCAATACTTTGAGGTATTTCCACTGAGCGATGAAGAACGCACCCTGACGATCATTGGATCAACTTTGGTAGTTGGAATTCTGGTCGTCGGTTCGCTGTCTTCGTTGGTCGGACTCTGGGTCAGTCGTCGTTTGATGCGACCTTTGGAACGGGTAAGCGAAGCCGCCAGCGAGATCGCTGAAGGCGGTCTCGATACACGCCTTGAACAAGAAACCGATCCTGATCTTTCCCGTCTCGTCAATTCATTTAACGAAATGGCCGATGCGGTGCAAACGCGTATCGAGCGAGAAGTTCGATTCGCGTCAGACGTCAGCCACGAGTTGCGCTCTCCAATCACCGCATTGGCCGCAGCTGTTGAAGTACTTGACGCCAGACGAGCCGATTTGTCCGATCGAACCCAGCAAGCTCTTGACGTCGTCGTATCGCAAATTCGACGGTTTGATCAGATGGTTTTGGATCTGCTAGAGCTGTCGCGACTTGATGTCGGAATATCCGATCTTCACCGCGAAGAGATCGATGTCGTACCGTTCATTCGCCGTATCGCATCTCGTTATGGAGTTGACGATATTCGCATCAAAGTACGAGAGGGATCAGACAGTGTTTTCAAGATCGACAAACGTCGATTTGAAAGGATCATGGCCAACCTCCTCGAGAACGCTCGTTTGCACGGTGGCGGTGTCACCCGAATAGTGATCGAAAATCGCCCCAACGAAAAATCGCGGGTAGCGGTTGAAGATTCTGGTCCTGGAGTCGCACAAAGTGAACGGGTGCAAATCTTTGAACGTTTCGCTCGCGGATCTGCCGGACGAAGCCGTGCCGGAGGAACCGGACTTGGTCTCGCGCTCGTGGCAGAACATGCACGAGCACACGGAGGGTCAGCATGGGTCGAAGATTCATCGACGGGCGGCGCCAGATTTGTCGTTGAATTTCCGGGAGACAAAATATGAAGCATCTATCCCTTCGATCAACAGGATTCATCATTGTGATTGGTCTCGTGTTGTCGAGTTGCTCAATCCCGGGCAGCGGTTCGGTTCAATCGATCGATCCCGATCAAATTCCGTATGAGCTCAATGCGACGACAACGAGACCGCCAAACACGACAGTTCCGGCTACTTCCACCGTGCCACCAGTCGTCGAGACAACTACCTCAACGATTTCATCAACAATCCCCGTCGAGATCGTGCAGCTCTTCTTCGTAGCGGGCACTCAAGTGGTGCCCATCGATCGCATTCTCCTCAGCCCCGCTGTCGCTCCTCAGGTTCTTGCAGCTCTCGCCGAAGGCCCACCTGAAGGGGATGCTGCCGCTGGTTTACGTAGCGCGCTGCCGGTCGGTTTCATCGCTGAAGTCACCGTCGAACGTGGAGTGGCCACAGTTCTCCTGCCATCAACATTCATCACCGATCTACCTGGAGGCGAGCAGCGTCTTGCCATCGCCCAAATCGTTTTGACACTGACCCGCCAAAGCGGTGTCGGTCAAGTTCGTTTTACGAGCAACAACGAGCCACAATCGGTTCCTCGCGGACGTGGAGATCTGACGGCCCCAGGGGCATCGGTTGCGTGTGATGATTACGCGAATTTGTTGGCGAGCAACTTCTCTTGTTAGGCACAGAGCATGTTAATAGCCCAGGCGTTCAACACGATCAGGTTTGCGCTGCCAATCTTTATCAACCTTGACATGAAGCTCAATGAAAACACCAGGCGGCAGTTGCTGACGAACTGCAGTGCCGACCATTTTCAGAACTGCTCCGCCCTTGCCAATAACCATTCCTTTTTGGCTTTCGCGTTCAACAATAATTTCGCAACGAATACGCGGCCATTCCCACTCGGTGACAACTGTGGCGATCGAGTACGGAAGTTCGTCATGCGTTGCAGCAAGTAGTTGTTCTCGAACCAACTCAGCGACAAAGGCTGCTTCAGGGAGATCGCTCACCACATCATCGGGGTAATACATCGGACCTTCAGGCATCCGTTCAAGAATGTGAGCGACCAAGTCGGCAACTCCGTGTCCAGACTTCGCTGAAATCGGGAAATACGCCAAGGCATCAAGACCAGATGATGCGATGAGATGATTGACAACTTGCTTCTTGCTGGCAACATCGGTCTTGTTGACGATCACGATGGTCTTTGACAGGTCAAGACGATCGGCTACCCATTGGTCTCCAGATCCGAAAGGCATCGTTGCATCGAGCACCAAACACGCAACATCAACATCACTAATACTTTCAATCGCGGCAGCATTAACTCGCTCGCCCAAGGCACTGACTGGCTTGTGCAGCCCTGGCGTATCAACGAAAACGATTTGGCTATCGGGACGGGTCAAAATTCCGCGTACTTGACGACGGGTTGTTTGTGGCTTATCCGAAACAATCGAAATCTTTTTCCCGCAAATTGAATTGACCAAAGTCGACTTACCGACGTTGGGTCGACCAACCAAAGTGACAAATCCGGAGCGCATTCACTGCGTACCCTACCGTCGTTCACGCCGTGACGCAGGAAATGAACGACTCTCAGGGACTATGTATGGCATTCTTGTGACATGACCGGACGTCGTCACCGCCAACCTCTAGACCCACGTAAGTGGTTCGATCGCATGCAACCGCAGACAATGCAGATCGCGACATGGCTTTTGTATCTGAATGGATTCTTTGCGCTGATTGGGTTCATGGACAAAAGCGATTGGACCGGAATCGCCCGAATTGAGAAGGGTGCTCTCGGTAGTCTCGTCGGCCTCATAGCTGTCGCATCGTTCATTGCTGGCGGATACTTAATGGCCAATGATCGCCGAATCGGCTACCGACTCGCACTCGTTGCCGCCTTCTCACCATTCATCCTCAGAATTTGGATTTTGTGGTCGTACCCAGGATGGGGCGCGATTGACAAGATCACAGGCAATGACACGATCGGATTTATCTTCGAAGCAGCCTTATGTGCCCTCTTGCTCCATCCGCAAAGTCGCGAACACCAACGCCTCTGGTACTCGTAGCCCGTTGCAGGCGTTGACTAGGCTGAAGCCATGACCGCACGAGTAATCACCGGAGTCGCAGGACTCAAATCAGCTGTTGGCGAACACCTTGGCTACAGCGAATACATCGAAATCAGCCAAGAACGTGTGAACCAGTTCGCCGAAGCAACTGGCGACTTTCAGTGGATTCATGTTGATGTCGAGCGTGCCAAGAGTGGTCCATTCGGTGGACCAATTGCCCATGGCTATCTAACCCTCTCGCTCGGACCGATGTTGTATCCCACCGTCGTACGCATTGAAGGCTTCTCAATGGGCGTGAACTATGGCGCCAACAAGGTTCGTTTCCCATCACCAGTACCGGTTGGTTCAAAGGTGCGTCTCGGCGTCAAGGTGCTTGAGGTTGAAGAAATTGCTAACGGCGTACAGATGACGATGGAATTCACCTTCGAATGCGAAGGTTCGAGCAAGCCATCGTGCGTTGCCGAAATCATCTTCCGCTCATACGTCTGAGCCGATTGCCTATTTAAAGTTAGCCATCACCTTTGTGGCAAATAATTCGATGGTTTGTGTTGACGGATAATCAGCGCTCCAAGGTATAAACCCGCTGCAGCCCAACTTGATGTACGTCGCTACCTTCTCGGTCACTTCTTCGGGCGTGCCGACCAGGTTGCCCGATCGCCATTCTTCAAAAGTTTCACCAGTCGTGCGTTTTGGTGCATCTTCAAGTAACTCTTTTTCGGTTTCCCGAATAAACAATTCTGGTGACCACGTCATGCGAATCTCGTGAGGATCTCGGCCGACAGTTTGACAATGTCCCAACAAAGTCTCACGCTTACGAGCCCATTCATCGGGGGTTCCACCGAAATTCGAACAGTCGGCTAGCTGAGCCACGACTCGCAAAGTCAACTGTTCTCCACCCCCACCAATCCAAATCGGCGGCGTTGGTTTTTGAACTGGCTTTGGATCACAGTTGGCGCGAAACACTTCATAATGTTTGCCCTTGTAAGTCGTCTCGGCTTCTGTCCACATGCTGCGCACAATTTCAACGCTCTCACGCAACATACCAATGCGGTCTTTGGGCTTGGGAAATTCGTAACCGTACGCGCGATATTCATTTTCATACCATCCAGCACCAATACCCCACTCAAGACGGCCACCCGAAATGACGTCAATCGTCGAGGTGATTTTGGCCAACAAACCAGGATTGCGATAACTGTTGCAACCGACCATTTGCCCTAACCGAATGCGCGACGTTCGCTGACTAATGGCCGCGATAGTAGCCCAGCACTCAAACACCGTCTCATGGGCTGGCCGCGGAACATTATGGAAGTGGTCGTACACCCATAACGAGTCATAACCCAACTGATCAGCCAAGACCGCGATCTCAACTGTCTTGTTCCACTTGTCAGAGGGGTCGGCGATCGATGTCAACTCCATCTTCCAGCCTTGTGGGATGAAGACACCAAAGACAATGCCATGTTGCGACTTGCCGCTTACTGGTTGCTGCTCGAGATTCACCTAGTCCACAATAGCGACAACAGCCGTAACCTTGACTCGTATCACGGTTGCTCTAAACCCTAAGTTTTGGCCATGCAACAGTTCACAGTCGGAGATATCCACGAAGCGATTGCAGAAACACGACCGGACGCTGAATGTCTTGTGTTCCGTGACCGCTCACTCACATGGAGCGAAGTCACCGATCGCACCAGACGGCTCGCCAACTTTCTCAACGATCGCGGCTATGGGTGCCATACCGAGCGAGACAAACTGGCTCAACAAGAAAGTGGCCAAGATCACCTGGCCATCTACCTTCACAACGGCAATGAATATCTCGAATGCATGCTCGGTGCTTTTAAGGGCAGAGTCGCGCCGTTCAATGTCAACTATCGCTATGTTGCGGAAGAATTGATTTACCTGCTGAATGATTCTTCAGCTTCAATCATTGTGTACCACTCGATATTCGCGCCAATACTTGAATCGATCCTTCCTCAAGTTCCGCTCATCACGATGATGCTGCAAGTTGACGATGAGTCTGCAAACGATTTATTGCCAGGAGCGATTTGGTACGAGGACGCATTACTCAGTTCTCGATCGGATCTTCCGGCTCCAGCGAACCCCGATGACCTCTACATCTTGTACACCGGAGGAACAACAGGAATGCCCAAGGGTGTCATGTGGCGTCAAGGTGACGCTCTTGTTGAATGCTTCGGCGGTTCCCGCACTGCCGCATCCGTGGATGACTTTCTTGCCGAAACCAAAGGGCGACGAGCACTAGTCGCCCCTCCATTCATGCACGGTGCTGGTCATTGGATTGCTTTCGGTAGTTGGAATGCTGGCGGAACAGTGTTCATTCCATCCATCCCCGAACGACTTGATCCCCATGACATCTGGTCGATGGTTGAACAAGAAAAAATTGATTTCTTGTTGATTGTTGGTGATGCTTTCGCACGACCACTCATTGATCAACTCAAGATTCAGTCCTACGATTTGTCAACTTTGACTGTTGTTATTTCTGGAGGAGCTGCCTTATCGGCTCATTACAAAGATGAATTGCTGGCTCTCGTACCTCATCTGTTACTCATTGATGGACTCGGGTCATCTGAAGCTGGTGGCCAACTGACGCACATGTCGGCAATCGGCGGAGCATCCACCGGAACCTTCCCGCTTGCTCCCAACAATCATGTGCTTTCTTCGGATTATTCAGAAGTCCTTCAACCGGGCCATGTCGATGCTGGCCACCCCGATCCAGGCTGGCTGGCCAAGAGTGGACGATTGGCTCTCGGTTACTTGGGAGATGCCGAAAAGACGGCAAAGACGTACCCAGTCATCAATGGCGTTCGTTACGTCGTGCCTGGCGACCGAGCCGTGCTGACTTCTGACGGCTTTGTCGAGATGCGCGGACGAGACTCTGTAACGATTAATTCGGGCGGAGAGAAGATCTTTGCCGAAGAAGTTGAAATGGCTGTGAAATCTCATGGTGAAGTTTTGGATTGTGTTGTCACTGGCAGACCTAGTGAACGTTGGGGAAATGAAGTCGTAGCGATTGTTCGATTACGCGAAGGTTCAAAGACGAACGATCAAGATTTGCTTGACGAAACCGCCAAGCACATTGCTCGCTACAAACTCCCGAAAGAGTTCATCTACGTCGATCACATCGTGCGTTCGCCATCAGGCAAGGCCGATTATCGCTGGGCCAAATCAATTGCTAATCCGGCGTAATCGCCAACCCAGTTGAACAGGTCTAGAAATCAGATCGGCAAGTCACCAGTTGCGGTACGCGTCGTGCCGTGATCGGTGAAAGCCTTAATCGTGTTTTCCGCGATACGCATCTGGTGAATTTCATCAGCACCATCGGCGAACCGAGCCCACCGTGCGTGTTGCATCATGTTGGCCAAAGGCGTGTCTGTTGAATAACCAAGAGCTCCATGAACCTGAATTGCACGATCGATAATTCTGTTCAAACTGTTGGCAACAAAGTGCTTTGCCATTGAAACCTCGGTACGGAAGTCGTCTCCACGATCAATCTTGAATGCCGCATGAAGAATCATCAACTTGCACTGATAGATCTCCATTGCTGAATCAGCGATCATCCATTGGATCCCTTGCTTTTCCGCCAAGAATGATCCATGCGAATAACGCTTCAATGAGCGATCAACCATCATGTCGAGAGCCGTTTCGGCTTGAGCGATCCAACGCATACAGTGAGCCAAACGGGCTGGTCCGAGACGATACTGACCGAGGCGGTGACCGTTTCCGCGACCACCCAAGATCTGCGAATCATGTACTCGCAGATCTTCAATCACGATTTCGCTGTGGCCACCAGGGCCGTGCATAGTTTCCACTTCACGGACGTTGTTCCAACCCAGTTGCGGGAGATCAATAATGAACGCAGTGTTGGCGCCACGTGAACCTTCTGGCACATCCATTTCGGTTCGCGCGATCAAGATCGCAAACTTGGCGCGGTCGGCGCCCGAGATAAACCATTTATGCCCATTGATGATCCACTCGTCGCCGTCCTTGATCGCGTTGGTACGGATCAACGTCGGGTCAGACCCAGCTACTTCTGGCTCGGTCATTGCGAAGCACGAAGAAGAAACACCGTCACACAAAGGCTTCAGATACTTCTCTTTTTGTTCGGGCGTTGCCCAGTGCACGAGCGTGTGCATATTGCCTTCATCGGGCGCTTGACAGTTAAAGACCCACGGTCCGACGCGTGTCTTGGCTGCTTCTGCTTGGACCATCGCCAAAGCCACATGTCCGAGACCCATGCCGCCCCATTCCTTGGGCATATGTGGCAGCCACAAACCTTCCTTCACCGCCAACTTGCGCAGACGAATCAACTCGCCGACATACTGCCGATGCTTTTCTGGATCCATCTCATCGCGGTGTCCGAATGGCTCAACCGCCGGTTTGATGTGATTCTCAACAAAGTCCCGCACCTTCGTACGAATGGCTTCGTGTTCTGGCGCCAAAGTGAAATCAATCATGTCCTACCCCCATACATCAGTTCATTCGAACGGGCGATTCACTGTGATGCGAATACCTGCTACCTCATCTTGCCCCATCGTGACCAAAGTCGGCGACTCCGAAATCCCCATCAAGCCGAAAAGCCGTTTAGCCTGACCCTGTGAACTCCGAGCACCAAGACCCCAGCGATCGCCCATCGGTTCCTTCTTGGGACACCGAGGCCCTTCCTCAGGGACAGGCAAAGGTCCGTGCAGTGCAAGAGATGTTTGACGCGATCGCGCCGCGATACGACCTCGTCAATCGCATTATGACCTTTCGCCTCGACACTCGCTGGAGACGCAAAGCGGTACGTCAGCTCAACCTTCCACGGGGAAGCATCGTCCTCGACTTAGCGAGCGGAACCGGCGACCTGTGTATCGATCTTCGTCGCGTGGGTATTCGACCCATGTCCATGGACCTGTCATTTGGAATGCTGGCTGCCGATCGATCGGGTTCGCCGCGATCGCAAGCCGACATTTTGAATCTCCCGATCGCTGACAACTCTGTCGATGGAGCAACCTGTGGCTTTGCATTGAGAAACCTAGTCGACCTCACCGCATTCTTTATCGAGCTTGGACGCGTGGTGCGACCGGGAGGTCGAATCGCCCTACTCGATGTCGGCGTTCCCCACAATCGAATCATTCGATTCGGTAACGGAATCTACTTCGGCAAAATTGTGCCGAAAATTGGCGGTTGGTTATCTGACCCGGCGGCTTATCGCTATCTGCCAAAAAGCGTGGCCTACCTACCGTCACGAGAAGAAATGTTGACCGCTTTACGCCAAGCCGGATTTACTGATGCAACCCATCATCAACTCTCAGGCGGAATCACGCAACTGATGCTCGGCACAAGGAGCTAAAGCTTCGTGTTTGCTCAGACTACCCTTTTCGATGCGTCTGTTGATCTCAACGATATTGCTGGGAGTGATGGCTTTCTATTTGTTCGCAACGGAATTGGGTATGCAGGACGTGGCGTGACCCGGCGCGTAGCTGCGTCGCAAGTAGAACAAGTATTGAGGGACATAAATCATCAAAATACGACAGGCATTGATATATCCCCTATTGCTTTCGGCGTCATCCCCTTTGACAGTTCTACGACGAACGAATTTGTTATTCCCCAGCAGATTGTGGGCAAAGACGAAAAAGGAAATTGCTGGTTAACCACGATCGATCATGCCGATTCCGAAGTTGAAATACGTCAACCGTTAGGAGCCTCATCCAACGACTTCACAGTGACCGCTCTCACGCCCGTTGAGACATATCGTCAGGCGGTTCTCGGGGCTCGGTCTGCAGTACGCGAGGGGAGAATCACTAAAGCAGTGATCGCTCGAGAAGTTGTCGTTGAGGCTCGAGATCCCATTGACGTCCACGCAGTTTTGTTACGCCTGAAGGCAACATTTGGTAACAGCTATCGCTATTCAATAGATGGATTCGTTGGTGCGTCTCCAGAGTTGCTCATTGAGGTCGCAGGAAGTCGAGTGACTTCACACCCGTTAGCTGGCACGACTCCTCGCACAGGAGACCCCACCACCGATGCCGACTTGGCGCGCAAGCTCTTGCTCAGTATGAAAGATCAAGTTGAACATCGCATCGTCATCGATGTCATCCACGACATGCTGCTTCCCTATTGCTCGTATCTTGATTGGCAGCCCGAACCGTCGGTGATTGAAGTAGCCAACGTGCAGCACTTAGGGACATTGATTGAGGGTCATCTTTCCGAAGATCACCCTGATCTTCTTGATTTTGCAAGAATGCTCTGCCCGACTCCCGCTTTGGGAGGCCACCCTCGTGATGAAGCACTCGCGATCATCAGCGAACTTGAGGGTTTTGATCGGAAGAACTATGGCGGTGCTGTTGGTTGGGTCAACGCTCAAGGAGATGGAACGTGGGCCGTCGCCATTCGATGCGCAGAGTTTTCTGCAGATCGCAAAACTGCTCGTTTAATCGCTGGCGGCGGAATCGTTGCCGCGAGTGAACCAGACTCTGAACTTGCCGAAACTCAAGCGAAGTTTCAAGCAATGCTTTCTGCGATTGTCCGACCGTAACTGAGCCTTCTAGGCAACTATGGTCGATGACACCAGTTCATGAAGCTGTTGATGGATCGCAACTTCTGACACGCGATCAGTTCTCACCCTGATCACACAGCTTCCAGCCGTCGATAAAGACTTCTGTAGTTGTTCGACCGAGTCGCAATCGAAAGTTGCCAACCGATGCGCTTGTGCCAACCTGACAAGATCTGTTTGGTGAGGCGTGCCGAACAACTTTTCGAATACTTGCTCCGAAACAATTTCAGCTTGCGGAAGATAATGAAAGATTCCTCCCCCATCATTGTCCGTCACCACGATCTTGAGATCAACGTCACGATCAGCAAGTGCCGTCAGGCTTGAAGAGTCGTGCAAAAAGGCGACATCGCCGAGGAGGACCAGAGTTTTTTGTCGAGTCGCGATTGCGACTCCGATCGCCGACGCAATCACTCCGTCAATCCCATTGGCGCCTCGATTAGAGAACACCTGAAGTGACGAACAGTCACCGCCAAACCATTCGAGATCACGAACCGGCATCGAAGACGAGACAAAGAGGTTGTCGCCTGTCGAGAGACTGGCGCGAGATACGAAGGCAACCTGCGGTGCGCTCAATGCATTTTTAGAGGATGCGAATTCTTTGGTGATAATCGCTCGGGCTTTTTGATCGGCACTAACCCATTGACTGAGATGATTCGGGTCGCTGGCAGCCTTGATCAGACGAGAAATACCTCGACAAAAAGTAGTTGGATCACAGGAAATGTGCATTGACACCTGCGAATCAGCATCAAAGGTGTTCTCGAAAGCACTGACATGAACTTGCAATGCCCCAGATTTCGTGACGTACTGACTCAAAACTTTAGAACTCGGCGACTCGCCGATACGCAAGACGACTTCTGGCACCTGATGTTCAATAAAAGCTTGACACCGAATCAACGAATCGAAATGGACAACAGATTCGGGGATCCCTTGACATCCAGATCGAGAGTCAGCAAGAACTGGCCAACCAAGAGATTCAGCTAGATCTGAGATGGCCGAGGCATCGCCGCATCCACGTCCGGCGATGATGACTCCTTTCTGACTTTCAAACAACGCAACCGCATGCTGAAGCTCCGAATCGGATAAGCCAATTGAACCAAGAATCTGGGTTCGAGGTAATCGCTCGCTTGAAAGATCAATAGCTTTTCCAGTTAGAGGTTCACGGAAAGGCAAATTGAGATGCACTGATCCGGGGTTCACTCCGACCGTTGATGCGTAACTTTGGCGAGCAAGTGAACGCCACGAACCGCTCGCAACAATATCTGCAATGCCCGGATCATGGAACCAGCGAACGGCATCGCCATAAAGTTTGGTCTGATCAATCGTTTGAGGAGCACCCACATCTTTAAGTTCGGGTGGACGATCAGCAGTGACGACGAGCAAAGGAACATGCGAAAGACTGGACTCGATGACGGCTGCGTGAAAATGCGCTGCTGCTGTACCCGACGTGCACAGCAAAACGGCTGGCTGCCCAGTGGCGAGCCCGACCCCGAGAGCAGCAAAAGCGGCCGAACGCTCGTCGTGAAAAACCTCAACATGAATTTCAGTTCGTGCAACAATGGCTAAGGCCAACGGCGTCGAGCGTGAACCAGGAGCGATCATTGCGTGACGCACACCTTGGCTAATCCAGCCATCGACGATCACCGCACAAAAAGACGCTTGAACATCCTCAAAAGGAAGTCCGTCTAAGCGTTCAAGCAAAAGATTGCGCTCCACGTGTCCTACGCTACGACCAATAATTGCCCCCTGACCATCTAAGGTACAAACATGCAGATTGAAATCTGGTCCGACGTGGTGTGTCCATGGTGTTTCATCGGAAAGCGTCGATTCGAGGCGGCCCTGGAGAAGGCGACAACTGGTCCAGATGCCATCACACAGCCCATCGAGATCGTCTACCGCGCCTATCAGCTCGACCCCACCGCTCCTGCTAACTCCTCCGCTCCAGTACGCGAGGTTTATGCCAAAAAGTTTGGTGGCGCCGAACGTGCCGACAAGATTATTGCGCAACTCACCGAGACTGCCGCCCAAGATGGCATCGAGTTTCGGATGGATATCGGTCAGCGATCGAACACGATTCTCGCCCATCGCTTGCTGTGGTGGACCGGGGTTAACCATGATTACCAAGTTCAGGCCGACCTCAAAGAAGCCCTACTGATTGCGTACTTCAACCAAGGCGTCAACGTTGGCGACGCAGAGCAACTCGTTGAGATTGGCGTTCGCGAAATCCCTCATGAAACAAGTGATGCCGAGTTTGCGGAATTCTTACGCTCATTCTTCTCTGGTGATTCTGGCAAGGGAGAAGTTTCCGAAGAACTAGCGACTGCAGTCTCTCACGGAATCACTGGGGTCCCCACGTACGTCATCAACGGACAGTGGTCTATTCCAGGGGCCCAAGATGCCGAAACATTTGAACGCGTGTTACGACGAACAGCTGAACGATCGGCTTCATGAGCAACCATCAACAGAATCGAAGTTGGACGATAATTGACGGTCCACTTTTCGCCGAGCGTTCTGGTTCTATCTCTGCACCAAACCAGATCTTGCTCCATGGATTTACTCAAACTTCTCAGTCTTGGAATCGTTATATCAATCTTGTAAATCCGGAGCAACCGATCATTCGCGTTGACTCTCCCGGACATGCTGGTTCATCATCGGTTGCTGCAGACCTAACAACCTCGGCCCACATGGTTGTCGAACAATGTGGTTTTGGCGATTACGTCGGTTACTCAATGGGAGCACGCCTTGCGCTTCATATCGCTTTGGTGCATCCGGATTCTGTACGTCGACTGGTCTTGATCAGTGGATCACCAGGTTTGCGTACAACCGCTGAACAGATTGAACGACAGCAGAGTGATGAACAACTGGCTCGCGAAATCGGCCGAGTCGGCGTGTCCCAGTTTGTGAGCAAATGGTTAAGTAATCCGATGTTTGCAAATCTTGTTTCAACTGAAGGCGAGATCAAGGATCGCTTGCGAAATTCCGTTGACGGACTGGTATCAAGTCTCACATTGAGCGGAACGGGTTCCCAGCAATCTCTTTGGGACAGAGTTTCTGAGCTATCGATGCCAGTTCTCCTGATCGTCGGGGAAAATGATCAGAAGTTTCGACAAATCAACTCTGAAATGAAGAATCTCATCAGTTCACAAACAGAACTAGTGATCATTCAGAACGCTGGACATGCAGTGCACCTCGAACAACCTAAACAATGTGTATCGGTCATTGCGAACTTTTTAAGTTGATCCACCTTGAGATACAAATAAAATCATTAAAGCAATCTCAATTGCGCCGAGGATCATCCCGGCTTTGGCCATGCCAGCGCCCACCAGAAGACCTTGCGACGAGTTAATACTTTTGCGCGATGTGTAGCCAAAACCTAGAGCGGCCACACCGAGAATTGGAATCAAAAGTCCGAGGATTCCGAACACCAAAGAAGCAACAGCCTTTCGATCCTTCATGGGATTCAATGAGTTCTGACCACCGTTATCGAATCGGGGCATTTCAGGGGGCGGCAAAGATGTCACGTGACAAAACTAGTTGTTCAGCAGAAACGAAACCAGCGTTAGTGCCCCAAAAACGATCTGCAATTGGCCAGTCGAACCTAAGACCGCAATCAGCTCATGACCCGATGCTCCCCGACGAACCGACTTCAACGGTTGAACAGCTGGGAACAAACACAAAAGCACTATCAATGACCATGGTTGTGACACTGCCGCTGCGGCCCCGCAACCTATGCCCAAAAGAATCAGCGATATGAAAAGGATCCGTGTTCGCTGATCTCCCAGGCGCACTGCAAGAGTCCTCTTGCCCACCAATTGATCGGTCGGGATATCTCGAAGATTATTGATCACCAATAACGCACACGCCAAACATCCAGTAGCAATTCCTTGTAGCCATGCCATTGCCGGAATCTTTTCCAAAATGACGTACGTGGTTCCGACCGTTGCGACCAAGCCGAAGAAGACGAAAACGAAAACCTCGCCCAGCCCGATGTAGCCGTAAGGATTCTTTCCACCGGTGTAAAACCACCCTGCGAGCACAGCGGCGAGACCAACTGGAATCACCCAAAGCGAAGTCATCAGAGCCAGCGCCAGCCCCACCACTGCGGCTAAACCGAAGCACAAAAATGCCGCCACCTTCACTGATCGCGGAGTTGCAAGACCAGATCCAACGAGTCGTTGTGGCCCAACGCGAACTTCATCGGTTCCTCGGACACCGTCGCTGTAATCGTTGGCGTAGTTCACACCAACTTGCAGGAGCAGACTCACCACCAAGGCAAGGCCCGCACGTCGCCACTGCGCACCTTCTACGCCAATTGCAACTGCGAGGCCGACAACAACCGGCACGACAGCAGCTGGCAATGTACGAGGTCGTGCACCCTGAATCCACTTGTTCACCATGATGACGCTAGTCGGTTGCACTAGGTTGAGGGAGGGAGAAGACGTGAGATTTTATGAAGGCCCTGATTGCACTCGACATTGAACCAAGCCAACGGTTTGTCGATGAAATTTCAAAAGCTTGGGACGAAGGCGATGCCGTGCTTCCGATCGATCAACGTCTTCCTATCGAGGCAAAAAAGCAACTCATCGCCGAATTGAAACCAAGTCTCATCGTCTCATCGGACGGTCGCGCACATCTTGATGGCGGACTACCCATCGAGAGCGACGATGCACTCGTCGTTGCAACCAGCGGATCGACCGGAAATCCGAAGGGGGTTGTACTCACGCATACGTCGGTGCTTTCGTCAGCTCGAGCAAGTTCATCCGCTCTCGACGTCGGAATCGATGACCATTGGTATTCGTGTCTTCCACTTGCCCACGTCGGAGGCCTCAGCGTTGTCACTCGAGCACTGTTGATGGGCACACAACTCACTGTCGCTCCTCGCTTCGACCCACACGATGTTGAGCAAGCCTCACATTCATGCACTCTTATCTCCCTTGTCTCAACAGCCTTACAACGAGTGGACGCTCGTCTCTTTCGCACGATCCTTCTTGGAGGCAGCATGCCTCCGCAGATCAGACCAGCCAACGTCATTGCCACCTATGGTTTGACCGAAACGGGCTCTGGCGTCGTGTACGACGGATACCCATTGAACGGCGTTGACATACGTATCACCGATGACGGAGAAATCTTGATCAACTCGCCCATGAATATGCGCTGCTACCGAGATGGCACAACGTCAATTGACTCCGATGGCTGGTTACACACCAATGACATCGGATCATTGTCGCCCACAGGTCAACTTTCGGTTCATGGACGACGGGGCGATGTCATTGTGACCGGGGCCGAAAAGGTTTGGCCAGAGGCAGTCGAAGCGGCTCTGAATGCAATTATTGCGTCCGATCAATTTGCAATCGTTGGAGTTCCTGATCCTGAATGGGGCGAGCGCGTTGTCCTTGCCACCACTCAAAACAATTTGTCTCTTGATCTGATTAAAGAACATCTCTTTCTCACCATGCCGAATTTCTGTGCACCAAAAGAGATCCGCCAAGTTGCATCGATTCCGCGAACTGCAATCGGAAAAGTTCGTCGACAAGAATTGCGTCAACAGTTATCCGCTGACAACTAGGCGTCGAAGAAGCGGTACATTTCGCCTATGGGAAATCTCACGGGAAAAATTGCACTAGTAACAGGGGCCGCCTCAGGAATTGGGTTGGCGATCACCCAAAGATTTATCGCAGATGGCGCTCGTGTGATAGCCGGAGACATTGACACTTATGGCCTAGAGCGCCTCAAGGAGGATTTCGGAACGGCGATAGTGACGCAGGTCTGCGATGTCACTCAAGAAGACGACGTAGCCCAACTCTGCACATTTGGAAAGAACGCGTTTAGCAAGATCGACATTGTGGTGGCCAATGCAGGAGCCGGTACTTATGGGCTCATTACCGAACTTCCGCTCTCCGAATGGAGGCGCATCATTGATTTGTGTTTGACCGGTGTTTTCTTGACTCTCAAACATGGTGGAGCGGCCATTAGCGATGGTGGCTCAATCATCAACATCGCTTCGCTGAACGCGATTCAGCCATCGCGAGGCATGTCGGCCTATTGTGCCGCCAAGGCTGGCGTGTCAATGCTCACTCAGGTTTCGGCGATGGAACTAGGACCACGAGGCGTTCGCGTGAACACAATTGCACCAGGGCTTGTGGAAACAAACGCCACCAGCGGAATGTTTGCCGTACCAGTAGTCATTGAAGAATTCGTGGAGAATGCAACGTTGTCACGATTTGCTCAACCCGACGAGATCGCCTCAGTGGCTTCATTCTTAGCTTCAGATGAATCGTCATATATGAGCGCTTCGTTTGTGTCAGTTGACGGAGGCGGCAACACCGGCCGCTATCCGAACCTTCCTCGAGCGTTCGGACAAATCAACTAAGAGTCAGGACAAAGTCTCAGTCGCCAAACCACTGATCAAGGCAATCTTGACCGTTCGGATTCGCCGACCATGAACTGCGACCACCGTAAATCTCCAGCCATCAAAATCAATTGATTCGCCGACAGCAGGAACATGTTCCAGGGTTCCAAACACGAATCCACCGACACTGTCCCATTCTTCATCCGGAATATTGATATCTAACTTGTCATTCACATCTGAAACACTGGTTGATCCGTCCACCAAGTACTGACCGTCTGCAAGGTGCTCGATATCTTCTTCATGCTTGTCGTACTCGTCAACAATTTCTCCGACGAGTTCTTCAAGACAGTCTTCAAGGGTGATAAGACCAGCGATACTTCCGTACTCGTCGGCAACAACAGCAAGGTGGAACTTTTGCTCTTGCATCTCTCGCATCAAACGGTTGACCGGTTTGTTCTCTGGGATAACGGTCACTCCACGCATATGGGCAGTGACTATCTCGGAACCGTGGCCATTACGTTCTTGGCGAATGAGATCCTTGATGAAAGTGATTCCGACAACATCGTCGTCATCATTCAAAATGGGGAGCCGCGAAAACCCGTGTTCGATCGCCACATCAATGGCCTGCGTCAACGTATACGTCTGCGGAACTGTCACCATATCTGGCAATGGCACCATGACTTCTCGAGCAACAGTGTCACCAAACTCAATGATCGACTCAATGAGATCGCGTTCTTCTTCTTCAATGACATCATCGTTCATTGCTGCTTCAACGATTCCGAGCAGTTCTTGTTCGCTCACGAAAGGACCCTGTTCGAGTCCCTTGCCCTTCACGATGACATTGGTCAAACTGATCAGCCAACCTGACACCATGCGCAATGGAGGGAATGACACCAAAATCTTGATTCCGCGCGCTGTACTCAAAGCAGCCCGTTCTGGATAGAGCAAAGCGTAAGTCTTTGGCACAGCTTCAGCTAGCACAAAGAAGACAATCACGTTGAGCGCAACACCGATAACAACTCCGGGTGCACCAAAAGCTCGCGAAGCGACAACACCAGTCAATGTTGCTTGAATGGTTTGACAAACATTCACCGACAACAGCAACGGATTAACCCACTTCTCGGGTTCACCGACCAACTGGTGAAGAGCTCGACCCTGTTTCACGCCACCTTCGGCCATTGCCGCGGCCTTGGGCTTTGTCATGCGAGACAATCCCATTTCAGCTAATGAGAGAAAAATCAAAAAGAAAAGGAGAAGAAGGATGACACCGAGCAAAGCCCAGTCAAGTCCCCCAAAGGCCGCAACCATTGACAACATCATTCGTCCTCTTCTTGATTCTGATTGAAATTCACTGGCACTTCTCCATGCCAATGATGAGCCTGCAACAATTCGCGTTCACAAGCGCGCATAGCGATTGTCTTCTCTGCCGTGTCATGATCCCATCCAAGGATGTGCAAAATTCCGTGAACGACCAATAAAGCCAATTCGTCGTCAACTGTGCCCGCATGACCCGGCGCCTGAGCAACCGCGACTTCAGGACAAATCACGATGTCACCGAGCAAAAGCGGCAAATCGCCTCGATCGGGCGGAGGGCGATCTGGACCGCGAGTCGCGCCCGTCGGACCATTAATCATCTCAAGTACTTCGCCGCCGTCGATGGGGAAAGCCAAAACATCAGTCGGACCTACCTTGCCCATGTGCTCGGTGTTCAGTTCGGCCATGTCATGTTGTGAAACAAAAAAGAGGCTCAACTCAGTTCCGCCACGCACACCGCGATCAGCAAGAACAGCAATCGCCAATTTCTGCCAACGTTCAAGATCGACGGCAACTTCAGTTTGTTCATCGGCACAGAAAACTTCTGCTTCGGTGTCTCCACCAACCTTTACCTTCTTACGAAATCTAGGAGGACCCTCAATCATGGGAGTTCTTCACCTGAGACTTCTGTCGTAAAGCGTCTTTAGCTTGGGTGTCTTTTTCATAAGCGGCAACGATGTCTCCCACAATACGATGCCGAACGACGTCAGAGGTGTCTAAATGGACAAATTCGAGTCCTTCGATATCTCCAAGAAGGCGTTGTAAACCCGACAAACCGCTTCGCCCATCAGGAACATCGACCTGAGTGGCGTCGCCTGTGACCACCACTTTTGACCCAAATCCGATTCGCGTCAAAAACATCTTCATTTGCTCTGGGGTCGTATTTTGAGCCTCGTCCAAGATGATGAAGCTGTTATTCAGTGTGCGCCCTCTCATAAATGCCAAAGGAGCGACCTCGAGAGCCTGGCGTTCATGAAGTTTTTGGACACCTTCAGCGTCGACCATGTCGTACATCGCATCATAAAGAGGACGTAGGTAGGGATCAATTTTCGCCATCAGGTCACCGGGAAGAAATCCGAGTCGTTCACCAGCTTCAACTGCTGGGCGAGTCAAGATGATGCGCTGCACAGATTTTGTTTGCAAAGCGTGCACAGCCATCGCAACGGCCAACCAACTCTTTCCCGTACCTGCGGGACCGACTCCGAAAGTGATGACGTTGTTGCGAATGGCATCGATATAACGCTTTTGACCCGCGGTCTTTGGGCGAATGGTTCGACCCTTTGCCCCACGAAGAATTTCGTCAGTTAAAACAGAACTTGGCTTCTCATCAGCTCGAACCATCGAGATACATCTTTTGACAACCGTGTCATCAACAATTTCTCCACGCCGCAGCAAAAGAACGAGTTCCTCGAAAAGTCGGGACAACGTCCCTGAGGACTCGCCCAGAATCGAAATCTCATTACCGCGAACAATGATTTCGCTGTCTGAAAAAGCAAGTTCGATCAGCCGCAAGTGACTATCACGATGCCCGAGAAGACCTGCCATGAGGTGAGAACCTTGGACAACTATCGACGACGAAGGAGATTGCGAGACCGTAGACATGTGTTACTTGGAGATTAGTCACAAACAGGCCGAGATAGGTAAGCGACCTCAGATAGTCGGCGAAACGACATACCTACCTGATACTTCTCCAGCCAGGATTGCAGTCAAAACCCGATCAAGATCGCTCAATCCAATGGAATGACCGATGCTTTCAAGGCCCGCTGGCTTGAGATCTGAGGCGATGCGGCCCCACACGCTTCGACGAACATCCATGGGTGTCTGAACCGAGTCAATTCCTAGCAATGCGACTCCTCGAAGGATGAACGGCATCACGCTCGTCGGGATGGCCGTGCCGCCGGTCAATCCACTCGCGGCCACGGCCGAACCGTAATTCAAACGCTTGAGAACATTCGCGAGGGTATTACCTCCGACACAATCAACCGCTGCTGCGTAAGTCGTGGTCTGTAACGGTCGCGGGTCGTCAGCTGAAAGTTCGGCACGATCAATAACCCGCGAAGCACCAAGACCGAGCAAAAACTCATTCGCTGAAGCCTTGCCACTACTTGCAACTACTTCATATCCACGACCCGCCAACATTGAAACCGCCATACTGCCAACGCCACCAGTCGCACCGGTCACCAAGACTGGACCAGCCGATGGAGTGAGTCCCCAGTTTTCTAGAGCGACGATCGACAAAGCCGAAGTGAAACCACCTGTGCCTACGACCATCGCTTCGCGAATAGTCAGGCCATCGGGCAACTTCATGATCCATTCGGCTGGAACACGAACGAATTGTGCGTAGCCCCCGTGTCGAGCGACTCCGATGTCGTAGCCATGCGCAATCACCTTTTGACCAGCGACAAATTCGCTTCCCGCAGCATCAACGACCGTTCCGGCAATATCAATACCCGGAATCATGGGCTTCAAGCGCGAGATCTTGCCGCTCGTCGTCGATGCAAGTCCGTCTTTAAAATTGACGCTTGACCATTCAACTTCAATCAAAACACCATCGGATGAAATTTGATCGAGCGAAACCTGTTCAACCGATCGGTGACTGTTGTCGGGATCGTTAGTGAAAACAAAAGCGGGAAAAGTGGATGAACTCATGACGTCACCTTACGACAAGTAGTAACCGCGGGATCAAACGTAGTTTTTACCGACACACTCGATGACCTCGAGTGTTTGGGTCTCAGTCGTTGAAGACCCAGGGATACCTAACCAAGTGATTCCCGCGATTCGAAGCATTTCAATTTGCTCGCGGTGGTACTCAATATTGTCAGTCTTCGATCCAATGGTGTGATCGGGATACGTTGTCAAAAATTCAAGGGACGAAGCGCGGACGCCAGCCATTTGCTTCACTTCAGAGATTTGTTCACCAAGCTTCTTGATATCGCCGATATTCGGTGTGCGAGTTGTGTTCGATACAACTTCGGCACTCAACATGGGCATCCAACCTTGGGCCGATGCAGCGACTCGGCGCTTTGTTAACTGCGAATTTCCGCCGATCCAAATCGGAATTGGCTGCTGAAGGGGCGCTGGTCGGCAAATGATCTCACGTGCCTCGTACCCATCGCCGATGAACGACACCGGCTCACCAGACCAATACTTTGGTAAGACCTCAAGAGACTCATCAAAGAGGTCATTGCGGCGTTCAAAATCGACACCAAGAGCTTTGAACTCGCCCTTTTGATAACCAGCACCGACTCCGAGCGTAAATCGACCATTCGAAAGCAAATCAACTGTTGCTGCAGACTTTCCCAGCAGAAACGGATTGCGATAAGCAATCACCGTCAAGTAGGTCACGAGCCGAATTCGTTCGGTTACTGCCGCGGCATGACCGAGAGCAACGAATGGATCAAGTGTTTGGTGCCCGCCAGCATCTAACCAACGAGACCCCGGCGCTGGATGTTCGGTGAAGGCCAATCCGTGTAAACCGTGCGCTTCAACGGCCTTGGCCACTTCGGTCACACGACCAGCAGCCATCATGTCGCCATCACGACCAGTGGCATCGGGGTATTGGTAGAGAAAACGCACATATGGAGAGTACCGTTTCTCACATGGTGTTCAAGATCTGCAGAGAAGGCTCGGCTACATGAAAATCGGTTACACAACGATGAACACACCCGCCGACATCGCTCCTCGCGTTCTTGGACCGATGCTTGAAGACGCTGGGTTTGATTCGATCTGGATTGGCGAACACAGCCACATCCCCGTGTCGCGAGCCACGCCTTATCCCACTGGGGGCGACATGCCCTGGCAGTACACGACGATGATGGACCCATTCATCAGCCTGACCCAAATCGGCGAACATACGAGCAACCTTCTATTAGGTCTTGGCGTCGCTCTTCCGCTCGAACACGATGTCTTAGTTCTCGCAAAAACCGCGGCAACACTCGACGTGCTGAGCAACGGACGACTGCAATTCGGAGTCGGCGCCGGCTGGAATCAAGAAGAATTGGCAAACCACAGTTCGGTGAAGTGGTCAATGCGTTATCGAGCCCTCGCCGAATGTGTCAGCGCTCTCAAATCTTTATGGATCGACGATGAGTCTGAATTTCATGGTTCGTATTTCAACTTTGACAAAGTTTGGTCACGCCCAAAACCAATGCAGAATCCTCACCCGCCCATTTGGTTTGGTGCCGGTGGCAAACTCGGTTCGCAACACACGATCCAATGGGCTGACGGCTGGATGCCCCTTGACGTCACATTGGGCGATGTGACAAAACGAGTGAACAAGTTTCGCCAACTTTCTACTGATGCAGGCCGACAAGACATTCCGATTTCAATGGTTGCTTTTGGAGACCCCACCATTGACACCTTGATGATGTATCGCGATCTCGGAATCGAGCGCGTCATTGTTGGTTCGGGTCGCGAAGGTTGGGAAGATCCATCCGGCGTCCCAGCATTTATTGAGCGCTACGCCACAATGCGCGACAAGTTGTTATAGAGGTCTTTAATTAGCCCCACGCAGCTATGACATCATCAGCCGAGGCGATCGTCGCCAAAAGAGATAACGAGTTCTCAAGAACGGCTTCTGCATATTCGCGCGGTACGCCACACACTCCGTCGCGCACAATGACCACGTTGTAGCCGAGATCGACAGCGCTCATCACGGTTCCGAAGATTCCCATATTGACCGAAACCCCTGTGACTACAAGAGTGCGGATCGAGAGGTTGCGCAATATCTGATCAAGTGATGTTTGCGTGAACGGAGTAAGTCCATGTATGCGAGCCACGACGATGTCTCGCTCGTCGGGTCCCAATTCAGCGACAAGCTTTGCTCCTTCAGTGCCTTGATCGATCGGGGTTGAACCAGTTTCACGACGAAGGCGATTATTCATGGCGAAAACTTTGCAGTTATCGATGGCTCCCCGACCATCTGCGCGATTCTCGGCAACACAATGCACAACTTGGATTCCACGTTCACGCGCCGATTCACACAAACGACCAGCGGTTGAACGAACACCAACTCGCTCAACTTCGTCAACTAATGCCTTCATGAGCGCTCCAGTACCCACGACGCCATTCTGTAATTCCATCGTCAGTACGGCTGTTGTCTCTGAGTTCAGTAAACCTGTCAGTCGTTTCAACTGCTTCTCGTCCATGTCCTAGATTGCCACATTGAACCCTCGGATCTGCTAACTCTTAGGTATGACAAGTGAGCCGAGCGCGAGTCAGCCGAGCGATATTCGCGAAACTGCACCCGACCAATATTGGAAGGCCTTCGAAGAGAAATGGACTTCTTTGCTGACTTATCGTTATCTCGGACGCGAATGGGGTTCGCTTGATAACAATGTCGCTGAAGGTCATTTCATGACTTTGCGTCACGATATGCGTAATGCCACCGGCGGGATAATGGCCGCTCCATTGTGTGTCGCGTCACCCGAGTGTGGTGGATTCAACGACAACGTGGTTGTCCCGAATCCACTGATTGCTTCGATGCAAATACTTGACCCAGCTCGCGACGTCAAAAAATTGATGATTCTGCCCGACAATCTGCACACTGGAAGACGCCTCGGGTTCAGCCGAGCCCTCGTTGTTGACGCCAGCAACCCCGAACGTGTCATCGCAATTTCAACCGGCGTCGGCCTCTCACTTGGTGATGTTCCAGAAGGATATCAAAAAATTGATAATCCGCCAATAGACATCGTTGATTCTCCAGACTTGCCACCATTGCACCAAGTATTCGGCGCAGAGCGGATCTCTCATGGAGTGTGGCAACTACCTCTGCTCACAGCCGAGTTGGCTTCACCCGATGCCGCTTTGCACATTGGTCCCCAACATATTGCTCTTGAAACCGCGTCAACTGAACTTGCTCAAGGACTGACTTCTAATCAACTGCAAATCACTGACTGGTATGTGATGTTCGTTAACCGCGGCAAAGTTGGACCCTTCGTCACTCAAGGAGAAGCGTTCTCTGGATCCGACGGACGAATTGGCACACGACTGAACCTTGTTGACCTAGGCGATAATCATCGAGTTGTCAGCACCAGTGCTGCAACCTTTAGTGCTGTCCACTCGTGATTCTGGTGCAAAATAATTGCGAAATGCGCAACGATTCTGCACCAGAAGCACAGGATTAGAGGGGCATACCTGAGATCTTGCGGAGGTTGTCGCGCAATGCCAGGCGACGTTCATCGGCGGTAAGTCCAGCGAAGTCACCTACCCAATCGCGAGGTGCAGCCAATCCTTCAGGGTGCGGCCAGTCGCTGCCCAAAAGGATGCGGTCGGCTCCAATGAGGTTGCGCAAGATTGCGATGTCGTCTTCGTAGAACGGAGCGACCGACACGTTTGAACAGAAAGTTTCAACCGGGTCACGCTTGTACAACTGCGGGGTCTTACCGTATGAACGCTTCAATCGACGCAACAGGTCAGGAACCCAACCAGCACCGAGTTCAACTGTGGCG